>Ga0105092_10002355_pt1 | contig 10088 bp, 9 predicted proteins | sample PPLLak2March2015_FD_87021 | JGI IMG/M metagenome (GOLD analysis project Ga0105092, IMG submission 87021) | Freshwater sediment microbial communities from Prairie Pothole Lake near Jamestown, North Dakota, USA - PPLs Lake P7 Core (1) Depth... | ecosystem: Environmental > Aquatic > Freshwater >...
CGAGTTAGAAATGAGGTTGGCATTTTTTTTCCTTCTAATAACTATTTACGGTTTGGTCGCTTATTATACCACCCCTACGGGCGCTCCCTCCAAAAATGCAAACAGCGCTCCGAAGGGTCAGGCCTCCTTAAACGCTGTACAGAGATGATAACATAAATTTGGGGGGAATGCAAGAAGAGGTCAATTTAAATTAATTCAGCGGATGGATCGCCGTACGGCAGCATCTATTTTGCGCTGTTGTACCTGATAAGGATTCAAGCAATTCTTCACTTGAATTTAATCAACGCCAAGTGCGAAACGCTCGTATGGCGTGAAGAATTGGGAGTAATCTTCGATGAAGAATGTCCGCCGGCTGTACTTCCCCGACTCATTGGCATGCCGGCGGATTTCAGCAAGGTATTCGCTGGTATTCTCGTCCACCGGCGACCAGACGATCAGGCGCAAATTCTTGGTTCCCGGGATGACCGCACTGACCTCGAACATCCAGAGCAGCGTTCCATCTGGCCGAAAAAAGGGGATGGGCACCCCCACCGCGTGGGTGGGTAGATTGCCTGGATCCTGCTGGCACTTATCCCAGATATCTTTGAAACCGTTAGTTTGCATGAGCAGATCAAGCAGCGCCTGACACCGTGGGCTCCCATGCATTTCCGGGGACTCGACGATCTGCCGAAACCGGACCATTTGGTAGCGATGGTAGATTTCGGCGTAAGGACCACGGAGAGGGTAAAAAGGACTGCCTGCAGCGAATTTGGTTGTCTTGCCGACCCGCACAGCCAATCGATGCCACCAATCCCAGCATTTTGTGTCTTCCTCATGCAGGCTGGCCAGTTCCAGATCGCAGACGTTAGTTGCCTGCAGGCACCACAGATCGTCAACTACCATTCCGAATACGGGCCAATCCGCATACTGCTCGCGCCAGTCACTCCCCTTGAAGAGTGAATTTGGGTCACGGATGGTAGATTGAATTTCAAACTCATACAGGATGCGCCCAAGCTGCAGTCGATTCTTTACCGGTACATCCGCATAAAGCCCAATAAAGCGGCGCAGCTCTTCCATATGGATTACCGGCTGGACTCGATGCTCGTGCTCGTGCATAAACCAGCGCACCAGGGCAACCACCCGACAACCCCGGATTTCTGGGGTAGGCCCACTAATCAGTTTAGAAGAAATCGTGTCGCTGGCCCATTGTTGGAAGGTCTTTGCCCCAACCTGTTCGATTCTATCCCCAAAATCAACCAATTCCTGCAGGACCGTGCTGGACTTTACCCCGCTGCGTTCCAGCCAGAGGGACACAATATGGCCGCTCTCCCGATCAGCGTCCTGGAATCGGATGATTCCATTTTTGCTATCCTGTGATGTCATATTTGCCATTTGGGTCACAGAAAAAGAACAGATTGACGAATTCTAGGGAAGGTTACTATACTGATTATATCATCCCCTGTGGCCGGTATTCCAATCTACAACTTTTTATTGTTCATTCCGACATCATTGAACTCAATTGCGTTGTGCAAGTTCGGTGGAAGAAATTATCTCTCGATCCTACTCAACCATTCAACAGAACGGAAACCAGGAGACAGACAATGAAACGAATTGCTATTGTCGGAAGTAGTGGAGGGCATCTTTTTGTCCTCGGCGGCAGCGACCCGAATGCCCTGCTCGGGGAAATCATCCGCCAGGCGGGGGCAGCCGGGATCGAAGTCGCTAAAGCCGTATTTGTTGGGGCGACCAAACCGCTTGATCACGTTTCACCGGAAACACCCGCATCCCTGTGGGTGCTCCAGGATGGGAATCCAGAGGCGATCTTCAGCGGTACTTTGGCTGAAGTCAACGAGGCTGTCAAAGCACCCATCGACGAACTGGCGCTTGCGGTCGAGAACGGCGAGATCGATGGGCTCATTCTGGTCAGCGCCGATCCAAAAGGAGCGAACCAGCCCGTGATGGCGTCGGCGGTTTCCAAAAAAATCCCAGTGGCCGGGACGGGCGGCACATCGATGTCTGATGCGCGTGCCTTGGGGGCGCGTGTCATCTCGTCATCTGGCACCACGGGCACAACCAACCGCACCCGGGCAGTCGGGTTCATCTCCGCATTTGCCGGTGAATGGAAACTCAAGTACACCCCGATCATCGGTAAAGTCACCGAAGTCAGCTCCGAAAACATATTCAAACGGATCAACCTGCGCAGTATTATGATGGGCGCGCTGCCGGCTTTTATTGCTATGGCGCTCACCCTGGCGATCGGAAAAATCCCGGCCATCAGCGAACAGGTCGGCCCCCTTTTCGATGTCCTGATCGCAGCGCTGCCGGTAGTGGTGGCCGTTATCGCCGCTAAACAGGTCTCCGGACTGGATGAGGTGGGTATCGTAGCCGGCGTTGTGGCTGGGACCCTCTCTATTAAAGGTGGAATCCTCGGTGGAATTGTCGGCGGTGTACTGGCCGGAATTCTGTCCAACTACCTGCTGCGAAAGTCATTCCAATGGCGTTTCCCGGCGACGACAGCCAGCCTGGTTGCAGGCGCGATCGGCGGTATGGTCTCGGGTCTGGCGGTTTACTTCCTGCTTGCCCCGGCCACCTTATGGATTGGAGACGGTATCCGCAGCCTGATCCAATCCGCCCTGGCGTTCAATTCCATTCTGGCGGGGGCGGTTGCTGGTTTGCTGATCTGGCCCGCCATCATCGGAGGGGTCTACCATGCTGCTATCCTTCCGGTTATCTTGTTGGAGATGGAAACCCAGGGGAACAGTTTCCTGGGCGCGGTCGATATGACCGGATTGGTCATGGTGTCAGCCGGTATTACCCTGGCAAACATTATTGCCCCAAAGACCAAGAGTGAAGCGTCAGTCGCGGCGCCGGGCTTTTTGGTTAACATGGCATTTGGTACATTTGTTGAAGCCGCTTATCCCTTTATGTTTGCCGACAAGCTGGTCTTCGCCACTGCCCTGTTCTCTGCGATGGTTGGTGGGGCATTCTGCGGTTTCTTCAATGCGCGGGGTACAGGTTACCTGCCGACCTTTGTGGCGCCCACGGTATCCAACAACCCCTGGGGGTTTGCGGCCTCTATGGCGATCACATTAGTGGTTGCATGCGTATTGACCCTGATTGTCAATCGATTGGGGAAGAAGAAACCCGTTGAGGAAAAAACACTTGAACCTACACCCGCAATCTAATTCTAGACGGGAAAGAGCTAAACTTTTTTCATAACCTGGAGGTAAGCATGATTGTTGGAGATATGCAAAGACGGCGCGATTTTGCGATGAAGAAAGTCCATGAAGCCATTGAAGCTCATGGCGGAACAACCTTGCTAAGCACGGGGGTTACTGGGGATGACGCCCGCTTTGCACTGGCAGCAGTCAAAGCAGGGGCTCGGATGATCGAGCCCAATCATCCGGCAGTAGCGCTTGCGCGCGGTCACCGTGGGGTTACAAACATGCATGCCGCGGAAGCAGTCCGCCACGAGATACCCATGCAGGAAATGGCTCGGGTTATTGCCGGTGTGCGTGCGGTGGTTGGACCGGAGATCTTTATCACGGCAGGCGTACCGGGTTCCTTTGCGGAACTGGTTCCCATGCCTTTCACAGAGGAAGATGCCTGTATGCTGGCCCAGGCCGGGTGTGACGGCATCCATACCCACAAAACCACCTTTGAAGATCTGAAGGATATGGTTGATGTTGCCCACAAATACGGGCTGGTTATCGACGCTTATATCGCCCATCCGGCCGACAAGCATTTGTTCGGAATCCCGGCCGAAACTCCCCAGGATGTAGCTGACGCAGCTTGCCATATGCAGGAGATTGGGGTTGACCTGGTTGGCCTGATGACAGGGATGAGCTACGAAGGGGTAGCGGCTGGCGAGATTGCTCCCCCGGTACGAGCGCGCCTGGAGGCCCTTCTCCGATCAGTGACTGTCCCGACCCTGGCGGAGGGTGGTATCAATCTGCAAAACTATAAAGCGTTTATGGGCACAGGGGTAAACATCCTCGTCGTTGGGACTGCATTTGATGATATGGCCCGGAACGCGGTCACACAGGCTGTCGAGGCTTTCATTCACCATTAACTTTTCCCGTTATCCATTGGATGGGACTGGATGATCCGGTCCCATCCAATTTAACCCCCCAATCCTTGAAAAATTCTTTCAGCGTGTGAAGCAGGCATCGTAGACCGACCCAATCGCAATTTTGCGAGCAGTCAGGGCAAATGGATGCAGATCTGCGGCGGCGGTAAGTTGGTTCAGCTCCTCGAGCGTCAACCCTTCGCCCTGGGGCTCGCGCAGGATCAGGCGCCCCGCGGGCTTGAGCAGCTGCGCCAGGGCAGTGACAACCCCAGGGCGTTCGGCAGCGGGGATATCGTGCAGGACAAAATGCATCACCACAACATCGAAAGCGGACGCGGGTAGGTCGATCTCGGTGATGTGCCCGAGATGATAACTGATGTTGTTAAAACGCCGGAGGGTCATGCGGATGACGTCCATCCAGCCGCGCGAGACATCCACGCAGTCGAGATGTCCGCCGCGCTGGAGACCCGCGGCAATGTGCCGGGAGCAGATCCCGGAACCGGATCCAAAATCGAGCACGCGCTCATCACCGCGCAGGTTCAAGGTGCGGGCAAAGCTGCGGTAGTAGGGACTGAGCAGCGTCAGGCCCAGGGTGAGGGTCAGCCGGATTTCAAGAGTAGGGGGTTCGTAGGTGGAGAGTGTCATGAGGTTATCCTAAATTTCGATATGATTGTGAATGTCTACGATCTCAGTTTATCATCCGGTGCGCAGGGTGTCGCCTATCCCGAGATAGGTTCGAGGGTAGGTTCGGATAAGTCTCGGGAAAGGGGGGATGATCTGTCTGGGGCTCGAGATTTCGGCCCGCCGATCCATCTATCAATCGGACTAGATCGTTTTTCAATAAAGATGATCCACGGATCCCCCCTGGAGTGGATTGTATCTTCCCGGAGAATTGGCTAATATAGATCCATAAAGGCGATTACAAGCCGATTTGAGCAGCAACCGGAACTAACTGAAAGGAGGGAGTGCCTACTGAACACAACAAAGGATGACCCACCAATCACCCCTTCTGCTGATTGCGGCTCCGCGTGGATGTGGCTAAGATAGATTTAGAAATACAGAACGGTCTGAGCAGTAACCGTAACCAGCCGAAAGGAGGGAATGACTATTGAAGGGTATTGAAAAAACGGAACGGATCGCAGCAGTTTCTTCAACGGTTCTTTCTTTCTGGCACGGGATGGAGGTGGTTGGCTAGCTTATGAAAACATTCAAGGTGATATATTTTCTTTAGTGGGGATACAAGTAAAAAGTGAATATTGGTAGATCGAGAAAACGACCCGGGTTCGGGTCGTTTTTTTGCGGATTTCGAGGTGCGGATCGGCTGTTCGATCTACTCGCTCCTGCCGGGGGTGGTGGAGAATTCCTTTGGGTTATAATATATTTATTAAATCTTTTCCAGTTGAGTGAAAAAGTATGCCTTTGCGCCTGTTTGACACTTATACCCGCACCACGCGTGATTTCGAGCCGCTGCAACCGCCCGAAGTGGGCTTGTATACCTGCGGCCCGACTGTGTACGATTACGCCCACATTGGGAACCTGCGCACGTATGTCTTCGAGGATATCCTGCGCCGCGTGCTGGAGTTCAACGGTTACCGCGTCAAACACGTGATGAACATCACCGATGTGGGGCACCTGGTTTCCGATGCGGACAGTGGTGAAGATAAAATGGAGAAGGGCGCGCGCCGGGCGGGGAAGTCTGCCTGGGAGATCGCCGAGTTCTACACCCAGGCTTTTCAGGAGGATTTGCGCCGCCTGAATATCCTTGAGCCGGTGATCTGGTGCCGGGCAACCGACCACATCCGCGAGCAGATCGAGATGATCCGCTGTATCGAGGAGCAGGGTTTTACCTATCGTACGGGAGACGGGATCTATTTCGATACTGCGAAGCTGCCGGATTACGGCTACCTGGCGCGGCTGGATATCGAGGGGCTGCAGGCCGGGGCGCGGGTGGACATCGGCGAGAAGCGCCACCCGACCGATTTCGCGCTGTGGAAATTCAGCCCGGCGGACCAGAAGCGGCAGATGGAGTGGGACAGTCCCTGGGGAGTTGGATTCCCCGGCTGGCACATCGAGTGCTCGGCCATGTCTTCCAAGTACCTGGGGAACTTCTTCGATATCCACTGCGGCGGGGAGGACCACATCTATGTGCACCATCCCAACGAGATCGCCCAGACCGAGGCCTGCCACCACACGCGGCTGGCCAATTTCTGGATGCACGGTTATTTCCTCCAGCTCGACGATGCCAAGATGTCCAAGTCGACGGGAGAATTCCTGCGCCTGCAGGTCTTGATGGATAAAGGCTACGATCCGCTGGCCTACCGCTTCTTCTGCCTGAGCGCCAACTACCGCGCCAAGCTCAATTTCAATTGGGAAGGGCTGGATGGGGCGGTCATCGCCCTGGAGCGGCTGCGCAATGCGGTCTACGAGATGGGCCCGGCTGGCCCTGTGGACGAGGATTACCTGGAAAAATTTACCGAGACCATCAACGACGATCTGAATATGCCGCGCGCCCTGGCGCTGACCTGGGACCTGGTCAAGAGCGCCCTGCCCGCGGCGGTCAAAAAGGGTACGGTGCTGCATTTCGACCGGGTGCTAGGACTGCGCCTGGCGGATTGGCAGCCGCGCGAAGAGGAAGTTTCGCTGGAGTACCAGGCGCTGCTTGACGAGCGGCAGAAGGCGCGCACCGAAAAACGCTGGAAAGATGCGGACGCCATCCGCGAGCAGATCAGCGCGGCGGGCTATGAGGTGATCGATACGCCGCAGGGGCCAAAATTGAAGAAGAAAAAGTGACAAAAAAATCGGGCGCAGCGCGCCCGATTTTTTTGTCACTCAGGATGGACCCAGAGCATTCCCCCACCGTCGGCCCAATAATTTCTTATAACTTCCCTCATCTCCTCCAGGCCGGACCAGAAGGTGCTGATCTGGGAGGTGTAGGCGGCGACGGCGTCTTGCCAGGCGGCTAGGCCGGCCGTTGAAATCTCAGCCGGGACAGGTTCGAGCTGCTGGTCGGCCTGAGCGGCGGTCAGAGCAGCGGGGTCCTTCAAGACGTAGGGAAAATCGGCGTAATAGAAGATTGGCAGACCGGATTCGCGGGCATAGCGTTCGACGGCGGCGCGCGCCAGGCGGTGGTCGAGGTGGCTGCCGACAGCCAGCGGGGAGACCAGGCAGGTCTCTTCTGTGCCGGCGCCTTTGGCCGGGATGGAGCGATGGAATTCTGCGACCAAATCGGCCAACAGTGGCTCTTCCAGCGGCAGGTGGGGGTTTTGCAGGTCTGCCTCTCCCGTAATTACCGGGACAAGCTGGCCAGGCTGGGGTCCGGGTTGGTACCGGTAGATGCAATCCGGGACGCTCAAATGGCGGATGGAAGCCCCCAGCCGGGCAGCGGCCTGGTGGTCTTCTTCAGCGCGCTGACCGACCGCATCCGCACCGGTTTGCCAGCGCGTGTGGAGCTCCCGTGCGAAAGGGGTGAGCGAGGTGGAGGAGGGCTGCCCGGCGCACAGGGTCCAGATCTCGGCGGTTTCTCCACGGCGGGTCTGCTCCCACACCAGCCCGCCGCAGGATAGGACGACATCATCAAAATGGGGAGAGAAGTAGATCCAATGCATCTCTTGATTATAAATCCACAAAGGTGCAATGAACTGCGTTCATTCTAAACAATGATAATCAAGAGCAGTTTACAGGAACTTCGGTCAGGATACCAAAGATGATCACTGCTTTAATCCTGAAGACCCTGCCGAAGGTCCTGTTAAGTTTTTATTTTCAGACCAGAAACACAAAGCCGCGAAGTGCCAGCAACCCCACATTTTTTCCTTGTCACTCTACCTTCCTGGTGATATCATGATAACCACGAAAACGGAGGGACTATCTTCATGTCGGCAGAGCCCACCCGGCGAAACCGCACGCGCTACACCTTGTTATTCATCATTCTGGCGACGCTTCCCTGCTACTGCCTGGGTTGGGTAGCTTTACAGGTAGGGGGGAACGCGCGCGGCGAGAGCACACCTACGCCAACCATCACCACGACTGTCTCGCTTACCCCTACAATTACCCCGACGGTGGAGTTCAGCCTGACGCCCTCACTCACCTTTACTGTCACACTGACCGAGACTTCCACCATAACGCCGACCGTCACGGCTACACCCACCCAGACGCTGACGCCAACCATTACGCTGACGCCGTTCATCCCACCCAGCGACACGCCGACCTTAACTCCACTGCCGCCGACCGAGACGCCCACCGAAGCACCTGCCGAAACAGAGGCTTCTCCGTGACGTCCCCGGGATATCAAAATTAGAGTCGCTATTTTTGGATCAGACCTATGATTGAACTCCAGCCATTTTTGAAGTCATTAATATCCGCACCGGGGCTATCCGGTTACGAGAGCGCGGTGCGTGTGAAGATCGAGGAAGCCTGGCGGCCGCTGGTGGACGAGGTCAGCCTCAGTCGATTGGGCAGCCTGCATGCCTTGCGGCGCGGTACAGTGGGGGCCGCCGAACCACGCCCGCGGATATTGCTGGCCGCGCACATGGACGCCATCGGGCTGATGGCCAGCGGGGTGGTAGACGGCCTGATCCGTTTTACGGGGATCGGCGGAGTAGACCCGCGCATCCTCCCGGGGCAGCGGGTGTTGGTGCACGGACGGGAAGATTTGCCCGGGGTTGTGGTCCAGCCGCCGGCGCGCTTGCTGCCTCCCAGCCTGGGGGATAACCCGGTCGGGATCGAGTATTTATTCGTGGATACCGGGTTGGAACCCGAGCAGGTGGACCGGCTGGTTCGCACGGGCGACCTGATCTCATTCGCGCAGCTCCCCCTGGAATTAAACGGGGATACCCTGGGCGGGCACAGCCTGGATAACCGCGCTTCGGTAGCCGCACTGACCGCCTGCCTGAACGAGCTGCAGAACCGCGCCCATACCTGGGACGTGTGGGCAGTGGCCACGGTTCAGGAAGAGGTTACCCTGGGTGGGGCCGCGACCTCGGCTTTCGAGATCCAGCCTTCACTGGCAGTGGCGGTCGATGTCACCTTTGCCAAAGGACCGGGCGCATCGGATTACAATACTTTTGGGCTGGGCAAGGGACCGACCCTGGGATGGGGCCCCAACGTCCATCCGGCGGTGCATAAAGTATTCAAAGAACTGGCCGAGCGGCTGGAGATCCCCTATCAATTGGAGGTTATGCCGCGCCATTCCGGGACGGACGCATTTGCCATGCAAGTGACGGCAGAAGGCATCCCGAGCATGGTGTTAGGCATCCCTCTGCGATACATGCACACCCCGGTCGAAGTGGTCTCACTCAAGGATATCCAGCGCGCCGGACGCCTGCTGGCGGAGTTTATCGCCGGGCTGGATGTCGATTTCATTGCCAAAATAACCTGGGATAACTGACCGATGAGCCCCCGTAAAAACTCTACCAACCGTGCGCCGGGGATCGGCGCACCGCAGATCAAGCTGCTCGAACGGCTGTGCAACGCGTGCGCCGTCTCCGGAGATGAATCTGAGGTGCGCGCCATCGTCCTCGAGGAAGTCAAGCCGTATGCCAGCGAGGTGCGTGTGGATGCACTGGGCAACGTGCTGGTAACCCGTTCTGGGCAGTCCGGCGACCGGCTGCGCGTGATGCTCGATGCCCATATGGATGAAGTCGGGTTTATGCTGGTGGCCGAGGACGGCGAAGGCCTGTACAAAATCGATACGGTAGGCGGGTTGGACCCGCGCCAGCTGGTGGGGAAGCCGGTCTGGGTGGGCCGCGACCACCTGCCCGGGGTGATCGGAGCCAGGCCGATCCACCTGACCACGCCAGACGAGCGCCGCCGGGCCATTTCGCTGGACAGCCTGCGCATCGATATTGGCCCGGGGGGCGGTAAGGCCCGGGTGGGTGACCGGGCGACCTTTGCTACCCGCTTCTCTCAGATGGGCCCCAGCCTGTGCGCCAAGGCGCTGGACAACCGCCTGGGCGTAGCCACGCTGATCGAGCTGCTCAAGCATTCCCCGGAGCATATCGACCTGCTGCTGGCCTTTACCGTCCAGGAAGAGGTGGGGCTGCGC
>Ga0105092_10002356_pt1 | contig 10086 bp, 10 predicted proteins | sample PPLLak2March2015_FD_87021 | JGI IMG/M metagenome (GOLD analysis project Ga0105092, IMG submission 87021) | Freshwater sediment microbial communities from Prairie Pothole Lake near Jamestown, North Dakota, USA - PPLs Lake P7 Core (1) Depth... | ecosystem: Environmental > Aquatic > Freshwater >...
GCCGAGTGACGCCAGATAACGGCGGCCCACGAGATCGGACATGCTGTGCAGGGCCGGCAGCCCGATCTGGCGTGTCACCAGATCGACGGCGTTCATCTCGCGGAGTCCTTCGGTGAGCACGAGATGGTTGGACGCCAGGAGGTAGCGAAGCGAGTCCGGTGTCAACCTGGTGAGGTGTAACTGCCTCGCGGCGACAGCTGTCACCGCGGCAACCCCGACGCCGATGAGCATCCACAGTAGGTCCTCTCTCCGAAGGCCACCCCCCTTGAGCAGTGTGATCGCGGTCACGACCAACCCGAGCCCCAGGGCGGCGATCAGGGCGATCGCTGGGTCCAGGGTCCCGACGATGACGAGGGAAACGAGGGCCACGATCGAATAGAGGGCCGCTCCGATCGGCACCGACAGCCAGCACCTCGCCGCCGCGGTCACGTCTCTCCGGACAACAGTGAGCAAGGCACTCCCGGAGATCGCCAAAGCAACAGCGATGCCGACTTCGGTGATCACGAAGACACCGGCGCGGGTGCGACGGAGTTCGGGACTACAACGAACTCACCGCCGGGACGCTCGGCGAGCCACCAGAGGTCGTCGTCGCCAGCGAGGATCGAGATGGTGACATCGCCCGATTCAGTCTCGAGCAACCAGCTCTCAGGGGTCTCGGGAATATTGGCTCCGCCGGCCCTCGGGTCGTAGGCGACCTCGACCAGCTCAAAGCCGGCGAAGCCGTCAGCGAGCTCTGCATTGACGAATGAGCCCTCTGGGACGACGAGAACCCCACCATCGGCGGCGTCGTCCAGCTCCAGGTAGAACCCGAATCGACGATCGACGGCCCGTTGCTCGGTGTGCACCAGCTCGGTCAGCGATCCGTCTCGATGCGTCCGAATCGGGGCGCCCGACCCGGGAAGGAACGGGGTCAGCGCAAAATTGACGACGGCGGTGGCGACAAACGCTGCCGGAAGGAACCGGGTGTATATCCGCCCGAGACGCACACGCAACCTCTGGGGTGGATCCGGCTGCGGCACGCGGGGACGATACCGCTCCTTCGGACTTTGGCCGGTACCCGTCCTCGGTCGACATCCGCCTTGCGTCCGATTCGGCCCCTTATCGTGGGCCGGTGACAGTCACGCCGGAGCAAGAGCCGACAAAGCCGGGAAGCCGATCGAGGCTCTACACGGTGGGCCGATGGCTCGTTGTGCTGGTTTTTTTCGTTTTCATCGTTCGCAGTCTCGTGGTCAATTGGGATGAAGTCTCTCAGGCGGACCTCCACTTCGACCTTTGGTTGCTGCTCGCATCATTCGCCTTGCTCGGGCTCTGGATGGTCGGCCAAGCGCTTATCTGGCATCTACTGACGGTGAGCAGCGGAGCCCATATACCCCTGCCCCGCGCCATGGCCGCTTGGTTCTACTCGCAGCTGGGCAAATACGTGCCCGGCAAGGTCTTCCTCTATCTGGGGAGGGTCCACCTGTACACCAGGGAAGGGAAAGGCGCCGGCCCGATCACAGTGGCGTTTGGAGTGGAATTCGTGGGGAATCTCGCCGCCGCGGTCCTAATGGTCCTCCTTGCCGCGCTGACCTCCGATGTGCCCGGCCTCGATGACTACAGGTGGCTGCTGGTGATTGCCCTGGTCGTATTTCTGGTGGCCTTGCATCCCCGGTTCATCGGATGGGCCATCAAGCTCGCCGCTCGCGCCACGCGGCGGCGTCCATTCGAGGTCAGCCTGACCTATCTCCAACTTCTCGGCTACGTCGGTCTCTACTTCTTGAACTGGATTCTCTTTGGGATCTCCCTATACGTGCTCATCAGATCGTTCTACGCGCTCGATTCCGGCTCGATCCTCTACCTGGCGGGCGCATTCTCGTTCTCGAGCATTGTGGGAATCCTTGCCCTGTTCGCCCCATCCGGGCTCGGTGTCCGGGAGGGAATTCTCGCGGTGTTCCTCAACCGGATCATGCCTACCTCGATCGCGCTGGTTGTGTCGGTCGTTTCCCGGCTCTGGCTGACCGTGGCCGAACTGGCCGCAGTCGGCGTGGTGTTTCTCTTGATGAAATGGGGGCGTCTCGACGTGACGCCCGGATCAGAAGCGGGGCAAGTCCCTGCTACCGAGGGCGGTCTCGAAGACCTCGAGTAACCCGGCAGCAAGGGGGATCTCGTGGAAGCGGCTCCGGTAGGCCTCATACCCGGCATCCGCAATTCGCTGTCGTCGATCGGCGTCCATGACCAACGATCGAATGGCGTCGGCCAGAGCCTCCGGGTCGCCGGGCGGCACAGTGACGACTTCGTCTTCCGAGAACATCGAGCTGACCGCCGGGCCTTCTCTGGTGATGACGGGACGGCGCGTCGCCATGGCCTCGTAGGCCTTGTGGGGTATGACGCGGCCTGCCTTCTCCGAGTCGCCGAACACCCCGAGGCAGATCCCGGCGCGGGCCAGGTGCTCGGGCAGCTCCTCGATTGGGATCATGCCGTGCCTTTCCACCCGGACACCGGTTCGACCGATGGCTTCCTCGACGACGTGCCGGTCAGGGCCGTCACCGATCATCACCATCTGTATCCCGTCCTTCTCGACCATCGCGGCCGCCTTCACGATCGTCTCTACCCCGTGAAGGGGGATCAGCTTGCCGTAGTACAACACGAGATCAGCCTCCGACTTCTGGTCGGAGCGAGGGGCGAACAACTCATCGTTTGCCCCGACCGCGATCACCGCACCATCACTCCTCAGCGCTCCCGCGATCTCCCGGTAGAACGCGAGTTGAGGCTCGGTGTCGGCGATCACGACATCGGAGAGGCGAAGCGACCATCGATCGGCGGCAGCGGCAAACCGAGCCACCATCGATTCGTCGCCGTGGAGCCCGCGATCCGAGATCATGGTGTCGAAGAGGGATAGGAACGGGTCGAACACCAGCGGCTTGCTCTTTAGCGACGCTACGAGGCGAACAATCGGTACGTCGAGCCATCCCGGGTAGGAGACGAGGTATAGGTCGGGGGCCGGGGCCATGAGCAGCCGTATCAGCAGTTTCGGGTAACCGAGGAGGGCCCTCACTGCCACCGAGATGCTCGGCCGCGAAGCCAGAGCGATCCTGTCGGACGCCCACACGTTCTCCCGGATGACACGCCATCGGATCCCCGAGAGGTCCATCAGACGAGCCAGTTTTTGATTGCGGGAGAAGTCAGGGTCGAATGTGCCGGTCCAGAGGACTCTCATTCACCCTCGGATTGGTCGCCCGCCAGACGTCCGACCGCTACATATCCGATGCCCATCTCGGTGTCGTGGAAGGGCTTCTGGGCAAATGCCGCCGGGCGGAGAGCCAGTTCGACTGTTCGCCCCAAGGCGGCCGGTGGCTGGAAGAACCTCCCGCTGCCCGCGGTGCCGACATCCTTGTCGAGCCGGCGCCGGGCCAGCACGTTTCGCCCGGCCTCGAGCAGGTACCCGAGTGGCATGCCCCATGATTCGATCGAAAGTGGCTCGAGCCCCGCGGATCGAAGCAGCGTGGTCATGCTGTCTCTCTCGTAACGGCGACAGTGGCCGGCCATCTCATCGCAGGGTCCGAAGCGATCGGGATGGGCAGGGACGCTTATCAGGACGTGGCCGCCGGGGTTGAGCCACCTAACCCAGCTGCGCAGCGTGGCCTGGTCATCCTCGATGTGCTCGAGCACCTCGAATGCAACCAGCAGGTCGAAGCTGCGATCTGGCTCGTCGGGCACCGGCTCGTTGCGAACGTCTCCCTTTCCGAGGCGGGCGAGACGCGCTGCAGCTTCGGCGTATGAGGTCGGATCGGGCTCGTAACCCCTGTAGTCGAAACGACTGGCGAATCTCCAGGCCATCGCCCCCATGCCGCATCCCGCCTCCAGAACCGAATAAGGCGCGATACGTGTGAGCCAATCCTCGATCAGTGGAAGACGCAACGAGGCGCTTGGGCTCAGGGCCGGCGGGCGAGTCTGTCCTTGGTCGATCACTCGATGGTCGCCGGCATCACGTCGTGCGGCCGCTTGTTCAGTTGAACCAGCATGTCGGCGACCATCCCGATGAGGGCAAGAGCGAAGGCGACACCAAGGATGACGATGGTGTTCGTGGCGACTCTGAAGTCCTTGTCGACGAGGTCGTACACGAGTTTTCCCACGCCGACGATCGTCAGGAGGGCGGCTGGAGGGCCGAAGATCCGCATCGGTTCCCACATCAATGTGAGCCTCAATACTTGGAGGAGATAGCGCTTCGTGTCCTTCCACCAATGGAACTTCGATTCACCGGCTCGTGGGGCGTAGTCGATCGGGATGTACTTGATGGAATAGCCGTTGGAGAGAAAGGCCATGGTGATGGTGGTCACGCAGGAGAACCCGCGGGGGAGGAGATGTAGGAACTGAAGGGCGACGTCCCGGCGAAATGCCCGGAAACCCGAGTTGAGGTCCGGGATGCGGACTCCGGACAGATAGGACGCCAGTTTTCGAATCAGCCATTTGGCCGGTCCGCGGAGCAGGCGCACCGTTCCCTCCTCGCTCGTGCGGGCACCTACTACCTGGTCGTATCCTCCGAGTTGGTCGAGCAGGTCGGGGATGCTGTCGTTGGGGTAGGTCATGTCGACGTCGGTCCAGACGATGATCGAGCCGTTGGCCGACTGTGTCCCGTACTTGCGGGCCGACCCGCTACCTCGGTTGGTGCCGAACCTGAGCAGCCGGATTCCCTCGATGTCCTTCAGACGTTGCCCCGAACCATCGGTGGAACCGTCATCGACGACCACGATTTCGTAGCTGTAATCCGATTCGTCCATCGTCTTGCGAATCCGGTCGATCTCTTCTTCGAGGTGGCCGAGCTCGTTGAAGACGGGAAGGACGATCGAGACATCGACACCATCGGGGGTGTGGGTCTGATCTGGCATTTTTGGCGATTATGGCAGTGGTAGCCGGTAGTCGGGTGGTTACCGATCGATGAGATCGATCAGGGTGCTTCCCGCGTGGTTCCATATGATCCCCGCCCGTGCCCGACGACCTGACCACCCTTGTCCGACCCGAGTTCCTCCTGGTGGCATGGGCGGCCGGACTGGCCCTGGTCTCGGGTTCGGTGGCGCTGGCGCGCGTAGTAGGGCCTGGTTTCACCTGGCTTGTGGCATCCATCGCAGCCGCGATCGGTGTTGTCGGTGTCTTTGCCGAGGACTCGTGGTGGGCCCGATTCGGTCTGATTCTGTTGGCCCTTGCGCTGGTCTGGGCTCGCAATCGCCAGATCTCCGGGATCCTCCAGGTCTTTGCCGGAGTGGCTCTGCTCATCCAGGCGTCGTCCGGTGGATGGGCTCCCGCGATCTCGGCCGCCCTTGCCCTCGGCGGCGTGACAGGGGAGATGGCCCTCGGGCACTGGTATCTGGTGGATCCGAGGTTGCCGAGATGGATGTTGAGGACTCTCGCCATCGTGGGCATCGTTGGTCTCGCCGCCGACTCGACGGTGCTTCTCATCGCCGGGCTTCCGTCCGGAGGAGGCACCATCGCATTCTGGGTACTCATGGCTACCTCGGTGGTGCTCATGGCCTTCGTCTTCGCATCGCTGCGATACCCTGCTTATGCGGGGGTTATGGCCGCTACCGGTTTGTCATATCTGGCGGTGCTAACCACGCTTGGAGGGATGTTCCTCGGCCGGGCGCTCGTCGCCGGCCTGGGCCCGTTTGCAAGCTGAACAGGAGACATGGTGGAGATACGGAACGCACCAGAAGAGCTCGACCTCACCGACGCAACTTTGATTGTCGGCATGTTGGCCGAGAACGAGCCCGCCCCGGGCGCCGAGGATGCATACGCCTCCGCGGACCCGGCACTGCTCGAGTTGGCCAAGTTCGAAGGGAAGACCGGCCAGGTGCTCACCCTGCCCCATTCCGAGGCGAAGGCGGTGGTCTTCGTCGGTTTAGGCGAAGAGGCGAGTTTCGAGACGATTAGGAGCGGCATCGGGAACGCGGCGCGTGTGGTGAAGACCGGCCGCGCCGTCACCAACCTCAACCAGATCCCTGTCGAGGGCGCGACCCGGGCCGTTGTCGAGGGGGCGGCCCTCGGTGGTTATCAGTTCCGTGCCTACAAGACCGAGGGGGAAGGCCTCTCCTTGGAGACCCTGGAGTTGGTCGACGGCGACGAGGAAGCCCTCGCCGACACGGTGGTGACCACCGAGGCGACCAACCTGGCCAGGGACTGGGTCAACACGCCAGCTCTGGACAAGGCACCCGAGGCACTTGCAGAAACCATCAGGGCTGCAGCCGAGAGTGCGGGCCTGTCGGTCGAGGTCTGGGATGAGGATCGGATCATCGATGAGAAGCTTGGGGCTCTGCTCGGAGTAGCGGCCGGCTCCGATCGGCCTCCCCGACTCGTCGTGGTCGAACACCAGCCGGAAGGGGCCGGCGCTCATCTGGGCCTGGTGGGGAAGGGCATCACGTTCGACTCCGGCGGTCTTTCCCTCAAGACCGCCCAATACATGGAGGAGATGAAGGACGACATGTCCGGGGCCGCCGTTGTCATCGCGGCAACGATTGCGATCGCTCGTCTGGGGCTGCCGGTTCGGGTCACCACAGTGGTCCCGCTCACCGACAACGCCGTGGGCGGGAAAGCGACGCGGCCTGGCGATGTCCTCAGGCCGGTGTCGGGACCGACCATCGAGGTGCTCAACACCGATGCCGAGGGTCGATTGATCCTCGCCGATGGCCTTGGAGTGGTTCGCCGATACGAGCCCGATCTGATCATCGACGTGGCGACCTTGACCGGCGCCGCCCATGTGGCTCTCGGCGACAAGATCGCTGCCGTATTCGGCTCGGGCTCCGACGTCGCCGCGCTGGTCTTGGACGCCGCCTCTCGGGCGGGGGAGCATTTCTGGGAGATGCCTCTGTTCGAGGACTACAAGAAGTCGATGGAATCTGACATCGCCGATCTCAAGAACATCTCGGGTGGGCGATATGGAGGGGCCATCACCGCCGCGCTGTTCCTTTCGAGTTACGTCGATGGTGAAAGGTGGGCTCACCTCGATATCGCCGGACCTGCCCGATCGAGGGAAACCGCCGGCGAGCACGTCAAAGGCGCCTCTGGGGTGGGAGTGCGGACCCTGGTCGAGTTGGCCCGCGCCATGGCCGCGCCCGCCTGAATCGGCCGTCGCTTTCTAGCATCTGTCCTGTGCGTAGACGTTTCCTGATCCGATCCAGTCTGAGCGACCTCGTGTCGCTGGGCGCCGCCATGGTTGCGGCGTCCCTCTACGTCTTCGGAACGGTCCTCCCGTGGAACTCGGTTCAAGGAGGCGCACGAACGATCCCGATGGTGGTCTACCTGACGCTGTCGATGATGCTGTTCTCGTTGCTCACCGCTCAGATGTCCGGGCCAGGCGTCCCACGTCCCAGCTACGGCCGGATGTTCGCCATCTTCCTCGGCACCGGCGGGCTGACCGCCCTTTTGCTCCTCTTCGGCCGCGATTACTTCTCGAGGCTGTTCTTGATCACCACCGCTGTCTCCTGGCTGGTGCTGGCCACCGCCCATCGCATGGTGAGACGCCGAAGGCCCTGGACCGAGCGAATCGCGCTCATCACCGGTGAGAAGCAGCTCGCCGAGGACCTGATCGACTCCCCTCATGCGGAAGTCGTCTGGGTGCTCGACCCCAAGTCGGAGAGCGTTCCCGACTTGCCGGAAAGAGATGTCACGATGGCAGTCGACCTGAAAGTCGTCCTCTCCGAACGCGTCGCCCAGTTTCTGTCGTCATCGGATGTAGCGGGTTACACGATCCGGCCGTTCACGTCGACGTACGAGGAGCACACCGGCCGTGTTCCATTGGTGCATCTGGGCGAGGGGTGGGAGATCTCGGCGCCCTTGCTGGAAGTGGCACCCTGGCTCCCCGGCAAAAGAGCGGTTGAGACGCTTGCCACTGTGATCACGGCACCCATCTGGGCCACTCTCAGCCTCATCGTGGCGGCCTATCTGCGGCTGTCATCGTCAGGCCCGGTGTTGTTCCGGCAGGAGAGGGTGGGGTTGGGAGGAGCGCCCTTCATCATGTACAAGTTCAGGACCATGGGCCATGACGCCGAGAAGGACGGGCCCAGCTTCGCCAGCGAGCGCGACCACCGGATCATCCGTGGTGGCAGGTTCCTGAGGAAGTCGCGACTCGACGAGATCCCCCAACTCTTGAACGTGCTCCGGGGCGAGATGAGCCTGGTCGGTCCGCGTGCCGAGCAGGTCCCGTTCGCCGACGTTTTCCGAAGTCAGATTCCCTTCTACGCCCATCGCCATCTGGTCCGCCCCGGAATCACGGGTTGGGCTCAGGTCAATTACGGGTATGCCGATGATCAAGCTGACACTGTCGAGAAGCTGACCTATGACCTCTACTACATCAAGCACATGTCCCCGGTGATGGATCTCCGCGTGCTCTGGAAGAGCGTCTGGACGGTCCTCACCGGGTTCGGCGCCCGTTGAGCGCCCCGGTGATCGAGGCCAATCCGAGAGGTTTCCGAGCTCCTGGCACCACCTTCATGGTGGCCGGAGGATTGATCGGAGCCATTGGCGCGTACATCTTCCAGGCTTACGGAGGCCGTCAGCTGGGCACCGAAGCCTTCGCTCCCGTCGCCCAGTTGTGGACCGTGTTCTTCATCATCGCCACGGTGCTGCTGGTCCCCGTGGAGCAATACATCACCCGCGAGGTGGCCGGGGGCCGAAAAGTGATACCGGGAGACCTGGGGCCCGCGATGACTGTTGCCGGACTAGGGGCGGTCGTCGGTGGCGGGTTCGTGTTCATCACCTTGGACCGGCTGTTCGCCGGGAGATCCCAATACGTGCTTCAGATCGTGCTCCTGATGATCGGATACGGATTGCTCGTCGTGGGCAAGGGCGTTTACGCCGGCCGCCGGCAGTTCGCCAAGGTGGGATGGGTCCTGATCGTCGAGAGCGTGGTGCGACTGGCGGCGGGCATCGTCGCCATCCAACTCGCCGGCTCGGCGGAGTCTTTGGGCTGGGCGATGGTGCTCGGTGGATTCTCGATCCTCGGGAAGGGCTGGTGGCGCTATGACGAAGGACACATCCGCCCCCCGGCCGCGCCGCCTTCTCGCTTCCTCGGCGGCTATGTCGGCGGCACCGCTTCATCGCAAGTCCTGTTGGGGGCAGCCCCCGTCGCCGTCGCCCTGCTCGGGGGCGATCAGGCGATCCAATCCGTCGTCTTCGCCACCTTCACGCTGTTCCGAGCCCCGCTGACCCTGATCTTCTCGCTCCAGGGGCGGGTACTTCCCTATCTGGTGGGTATGGCCGATTCCGGAGACCGCAAGGGGCTCGCGCAGATGGCCCGGCTCGTCGTGATCGGTGGGGTGGTGCTTGCCGGTCTGGGCGCTCTGGTTGGCTGGCTGGTCGGCCCGGAGGTCGTCAGCCTTCTCTTCATACCCGAGTTCGCTCCGTCTTCGACGGTGGCCGCCCTTACCGCCGCTGGTGTGACGGCAGCGGCTACGGCCCAGATCGCCGGTCAGGTCCTGGTGGCCGAAGGACGAACGTCGCGACTCTCCATCGCCTGGGTCGCCGGCCTCGTAACCGCAGTGCTGGCGCTGGCGCTCCTCGGGGGTGCCCCCGACGTTCGCGTTGCCCTTGCCTTCCTCATCGGTGAGACGGTTGCCCTGGTGGCGATGGCCTTCCTCGCAACCGGTGGCCCGGTTCTCAAGTCGTAATCCATCTCGCGTGCTCGGCCCCGAGGCTTGGCGGGAATCTCCAACGCATCTCCACGGGAACCACAGGGATGTGATCGAACACCACCAGCCCCGATGTCTCAGCCTTGACCAGGCCGACTCGAAGCAAGATCGGGAGGGTTCTGGGCAGCCGCACCCCCTCCCCCTTCTCGGCCGCCCGAACCAGGCGGAGCAGCTCGGCAACGGCGCTCGAGCCGATTGCGGCCACCCAGAACCGCCTCACATAGGGGTCCGAGGGCTCGAACCCACCGAGACGAGGCTCCAGCCGGACCGGGACCACCGGCCGGACCCTCGCCGTCGGCCGGACCGAAGCGCCCGGAGGCCCCACGGTGCGCAGATGCGGAGGACGAGCAGTCTGGCCACCCCCGGACACTTCGGTTCTCATCCGTTGAGATCTACCAGCGAATATAAAACAACGTCAAGAGTCACAAAC
>Ga0105092_10002357_pt1 | contig 10084 bp, 15 predicted proteins | sample PPLLak2March2015_FD_87021 | JGI IMG/M metagenome (GOLD analysis project Ga0105092, IMG submission 87021) | Freshwater sediment microbial communities from Prairie Pothole Lake near Jamestown, North Dakota, USA - PPLs Lake P7 Core (1) Depth... | ecosystem: Environmental > Aquatic > Freshwater >...
GTTTGGCGCGCCTAGGGTTACGAACATCACGAAGCCCCCCCAGTAATTTATTGATTACATTGCACTTAATTTATATTGCGAGTCGCAGTTGCCCGCGTATAACAGCGCCCTTCTTCATATTGCATTTCCGACATGCACATTGCACGTTGTCCCATGTATGTCCGCCACCTTGAGAGATGGGAATGATGTGGTCGATCTCTGGGGATGTGGGTTGGTTCTTCCCTCGTAAGCGCCGCGGCGTCTTACATCCGCACAACTGACATCGCCAGTGATCACGCTCGAATACCCGCTCTGGCTTGATGCCATAGATATACGGCGCGCCCTTGTGATGCGCTCGCCGCTCATGATGCCCGGTGTTCTTATGGGCACACCGATTACAAATCCGCTTCGCCTTCCGGGAGGTTGCGAACTCCTTCCCACATTCCGCACACGCTAACCCTGTTTTCGTGGCTCGATACTTCTTTCCGCGTAACACCTTTGACAGCCGAGCAGCCCGACACTTAGGAGAACACGTCTTTTGCTGACTCGTCTTGATGTGAACAGTGAAGGCGTGGGAGCACTCGACACACACGCGCGTCACGACTTGCTTCGGCTTCTTCGCCTTCGCCTTGCAGGTAGGAGAACAATACCGCGTCCCTTTTATTCCCTCGAACCCCTGCTGACACGTTGCGCAGATACATGACCGTGTGTATTTGCGATCGGGATGTAACCGCGTCCATGCGCGCAACTTGCACTTACTACTACACCACCGCCGCCGAGACTCCACCGCTACGCCGCACTCTTCACAACTGAACAACTGTGAAAACAACGGCGCCGTCATTGTCCGAGTCCGGTCTTGCGATGATGACACGCGGAACAGAGCGCCTGGAGGTTGTTGGGATTCCAGAACAATTCGGGATCACCGTCATGCTTGATGATGTGATCGACTTCGAGTGCGGGTGTGATGACCCCACACTGTGCACAGGTATAGCCCGCTTCTACTAACACACGTTCACGCTCCCGCTTCCAACGGTCCCGATAATACCAACGTCGGACCATACGGTTGGGGCGTGACTGTTCCTTCACCCGGGCATGTGTCGGACAGCGCCCCTTCGGCACCAGCACGCCACAGCCGGGGGCCACGCAGAACTGCATTAGGGATTCCCTTGGGGGCAGGGCGTCTCACGCGGCGCGCGTCCCAGTTCTCCCCGAATCGCGAGACTACACGCCAGCGTCACCGCTAGCAGTATAACTATGCAGAACAGGCGCATATTCATACAATTTCCACAATCGTCACGCCGTGCACCGCTTCAACGATCTTCTTGCGCAGCTTGTAGGCTTCTGTTTTCGTGGGTTTACTCTTCACATCTTCGACAATCACGGCATCGGTGCGGAGATTCCGATAGCGGAAATCCGCATGGAACATCCCGACGGTATGAATCGTCCAGGGCGGGCCGGGTTCAGAGAGCGCCATCACCTGGAGGGGGAAGCCGGGATGCACCTCCAGCTCGCCAATAAGGCCGGCGGCGACGAGGAGCTTGAGTTCCTGATAACGGGCGGCTTCGCGCTGGGAGTCGAACAGGATGCCGTCCACGCGGACGGCCCGGGCCTGATATTTATTTGTGCTCGGGCGAGTATGGACGGTCGCTCCCGCGGTGCGGGTTGTATTCCACTGCGTCCAGGCGTCGCGGTCACTCATGGCCGCCAGTCCGGCTCTCTCCTCTCCCGCAGGGTGGGATCCACGGGGGCTGATCGATCGCGTGGTTTCAAGGCGTTTCCGATTTGCTGCAACACCTGCTCGGACTTCGCGATCCCCGCCTCCGTGGGCGTGAGTGGAGAAAAATTCGGATTCGGCACTTTCTCGCGCAACTCGCGAGCGAACCGCATCCACTCGTGAATGTCCTGCCATGCCGCATCGAGCGCCCGCTCCATGTCAAAACAGCGCACCCCTAACCCTTGTGCGACGTCCCGCCACCATTCACTGCTGTCTGGGACAGGCCTCATCACATCCCGCTGCCGTTTCCTCACTTGCGCACCCCTATCCACCGGCGGATCGTCTCAAACGGCAACACACCCCAGCGCACCATCGTCGGGCTGTCTGTTGGCCCGGGGCAATGGTTGCCCAGCACATCCACGATCCAGATGCCCGTGTCGCCGGCACTCGCCCGATACGCCACGACGTCGCGCGCGAGATTCGTGCAGCCCGCGTCTTTACAGAGATACCCCCAGCGGGCGTCACGTTGGCTCAGGACGCCAATCAGGCCATCGAGGAAGGCCCAGGCCGCCTCGCCCTGCGTGAGCTGGCAGGAGCCCGTCACCTGCGCCTGGTGCGTGGCGGCATAGTCCCGGGCCACGCCTTCGCCGTAGGCGGGCAGCGGTAGTGCACCCGTCGTGGGCGGCGGCGTGCCGTCACCGGGCGGCGGCGGCGTCGCCGTATCGCTGCGATCGGTCGTGGCGGTGTTCGTGTTGGTGTTCGTGATGGTGATCGCACCGGGCGTGGTGCCCGTGGTGATGACCGGTGAGGGTGTGGTCAGGGTGATGTCGCACCCCGCCACGAGACACGCCGCGACGAGGATCAGTAACCGCATGCGGCACACACCTGCTTTCCGCCTTTGTAGATCCATTCGTAAGAGCCGCAACGCGGGCAGCGGGGCGGGGCCCGCACGCGATCGAGCTGCGCCTCGATGTCGTCGAGATCCTGATCCGTCATATGTCCTAGGTCCATCCGTGCGCCACCTTGTCAGATGCATCACTGGTCGGCTTCCGCACGAGCGCGTGACAGGGGCAGCGCTTATACGCTTCCACCGTCACGCCACGCACGATCCGTGTCGTCGGTTCCCAGCCGCTATCGCGACAGACCGTGCAGCGATGGAGTTGTGCATACGGCATGTCGCGTTCGTGCTGAATCATCCCGTGCTCGCGCGCATAGTCGATCAGGCTGACGCGCAAGCCGCGTTGGCAGTCCTCCAGGCTCACACCGCCGTTCCGCATTGCCTGCACTTCGCCCATCAGCCCGTAGACGAAATCCGCCAGCGTCATGCGCCCGCCTGTCGGAGTCGGGCATCGATCGACGGGGCGAGATGTTTGAATTGCGCGGGCGTCCCCGGCCAGGCCATTTTCTCGGACGCCGGCAGTTTGCAGAATGTGCGAAACATCAGCTCTAGCCGCGCGCGATCGGGCCAGCCCTGCACGAGTTCGCAGGCGGTGTGAAAGTGCAACACCGGCTTCAACGGGAAGTGCGCGCCGTTGCGTTCCTCGGCGTAGATGCGCTGATAACTCGCCAGGAATTTTCCGGCCTTCTCCGCAATTTCCTCATCGACAAAAATATGCGCGGGCGCGCCCGCGCTCTTTGTCTTTTGTTCTGCAGATGCAGAGGAAGATGCAGAAGAAGAAGAAGAGGGGCCGCGAATGGGACTATTCCCTAACGATTCTAGGACTTTCGTGGGGTTCTCGCCCCCCCCAGTGCTGTTTTGCTTTGTGTGAAATCGTGTTTGGGATTCGCGTTCTCGAACCAATCTGGGGTTCTCGAGGCGTCCGTGCGCGTTCATCACGAAGCAGGGGGCAATCGACGGCCACGCGAGGCGTAGTTCTCGTAAGGTGGCCCCCGCGAGGCGCGCGAGGGCTCGTTCGTCGGACGGTAACGAGGCTTCGATCCAGCAGTGACTGAGCAGCCGCACGTAAATCCCTACCGCCGCCAGCGACATCCGAATCTGTTTTTCATCACTGAGAAAATCCTTTGGATAGAACTGAAACGCCGGGCGCTTTCTCGACTCATCCATGCCGCCGCCGCCGCCTTTACTTCACGAGGTGCAATCGCGATCGTCGTCGCGCCCGTTCTGGAGCGACTCGTCGACCGTCATACGCCCATGCGCCGCCCACTGCGCACGCCCGCCGTAAAACGTGTCGCATCGGCATAGCGCGCCCGCGCCAGCAGCTCGGCCCACGCCCGCTGATCCCACGAGAGATAGCGCACGCACTCCACGGGCGCATAGTTCTTCACGACGCCGATGAGCGCTTCGACGCCGTTGCAATCGCAGAACAACCCGAGATCGTCCACCCACACGTCGAAGTCGTCCGGCTTCGACGGTATCGGTTCTGGTTGTAGTGTGCGCATGGGGCTGCACCTCAAAACGGGATCTCCTCGCCCGGGGTCGGCAGTGTCGCGATGGTCACCACGTCCCTCCCCCAGCGTGTCGATTTCGTCGCCACCTCCACCGCCCGCCCGTCGTCCAAGGCGGTCATCGCCAGCGAGGCGACATCGCGATCGAGCGTCGTGACGGTTTCGCCGCCCTCGAGGGTGATCGACCACTTCGTGAACGGCCGGCCGCTCTTCTTGCCGGTTTTCGTTTCGTCGGCAATCGCCACAATTTGCCCACGCAGCCGATCGGGATCGTCAGGGAGATCCGCCGGGGCTGCGGGGGCTCCCGTCCCCGGATCGGCGATCACTGGGTCGCGGTGAGGCGGCGCAGCCGGCCCCGGCGAAGGCGTCAGACTTTTATTCAAGGGCGGGGGCGAGCACTCCCGCCCGTGATCGACGGGCACGGGTTGCGCGCCCGGGATGCTGTCGACTTCGGATTCGTCGAGCGTCGACAGGCCGACGAGCGAGAGCGTCACGCGCCGCTTCGCCTTCGTTTCCGCTTTCATCATCGCGTTGCTGCGTGACTCGCCCTTGAGGCCGGCGATCGGCACCGCCCCGATCGACTCGTCGTGCCGCCCATCCGGGAAGGCCGCGCGCGCCGTCACCACGTAGCAGTCTTCGACCAGCTCGCGCGCCGCGATCGTGACGCTGATGTGGTGCGCATGCCGCAGCTGATCCGTGCAGTTCCGCTTGGCGTAGAGGACTTCCCGGCCCGACAGCCGCAAATACTCGAAGGGTTGCGTCAGCGGGTTGAGCCCGAGCGACTCGCACACCGACCGGTAGTAGCTGATCTTTTGCTGGCTGGTGAGTTGGGCGAGGTCGCCGCCGAGCAGGACTTTCGCGATCACGTCGGGCGAGGGCAGTTCTTTGGCCGGTGCGGTCAATGCACTGTCTCCCATCGCTGCCTCCTTCCGTCGTCGCGCGTCCCGTTGCCGCTTGAGGTCGAGTCCCGTCATGCGCCGCTGCACCGTGCGCATGTCGACGAACCGCCGGCCCATCTAGCCGCGCAGAATCGTCGTCACGCCGTTGATCCGGGTCCACACCAGCACGACTTTTTTGGTATCCTGACGCATAGCTATCTCGTCCCTATCTTGTTGATGTGACGAGGTTTACACCTCATCCATTATGAGACTCACCACGGAGAGGGCCGGGCCGCACACGGCCCCCAGCCGTAGTGTTATTGCGCCTGATTCTTCGCCTTCGCCGCCTTCACGCGAGCACGGTGCCGACGTTGGTAGATTGCCATCTTCGTCATTACCAGCGGCTTGCTCCCTAGCGCCCCGAGCGGCCGGCCGCCCTTCTTGCCGTTCTCCCGCACCGCCTTGATCTTCCTCGCGGATTTCGACAGCCCGCCACGGCGACCCATGACGGCCGCGGCAGCTGCGACGAGGCGATCTTCAGGAGTGGGCGCGGCGGGCATGCGACAGAGTATGCGTAAATAGTTTTGGTTTCGTCAAGTGGGGGCGTATCTTGGGGTATGCGCGAGGCCCTGTTACTAGACCTAGTGCTGGCCGCGATCGACGCGGGCGTCATCACCTGCGAGGCGGATCTCGTGCGCCTCTACACCTGGCTGGTTGCTTCAACGCAACGACAGCGGCCCGCGCGTCGGCGATAATCGACCCGTGCGCCCTACTCGCTATCTCGTGATTCGTCGTGAAGTGGCCCCCAGCGGCGGCTTCACGCCGCTGAAATTTCTCAACCAGGATCCCCTACTCCTGCGGCAGTCCGATCTGCGCCAGGGCGCCCGGATCGACAAGCTGCCGTTCGACGACCGAGCGAAATGGCGATTGAACTAACAGCGGCGGAACTAGAGGTCATCGTATCGGCGCTGCATTACGTGGTCGGTGAATCTACCGCCGACGACAATGCTAGGGACGAAGCAGCAATCGCACTTCGGCTTGAAATGCGCGAGCCTGCAGGCCGCTACGAGTTGCGCCCTATAAAGAATCCGTGATGCAGTTCTGTGACGCCTTATGACGAAGACCTGCGCCGGATGGGTTGTGGTGGTGGGGGAAGGCTCGATGTCGAGTTGCTACGGCATCTTCAGCACCTACGACGACGCGGTGCAGTGGCTGAAGAGGAATGGCTGGACAACGTCCGAATGTCAGGTTTATCCGATTCGCGACGTGCTGAGGGCGTCGGACGAAGGAGGCGGGTGACCCGTGCGCCCTACTCGCGGCCCGACTACGGTCACGCGGGCATCACCTATCGCGTCGAAGCGTGGCACCCACGGCCGGTGAAGTAGTTACGGCAACGTCACGCCGATCAGCCGCAGCAGCAGGATCACGATCACCAGCACGCCCACGACGCGCACGACGACTTTAATTGGCGCCGGCATCGGGATCATGCTCTCCACGAGATAGACGATCACGCCGACGATCACGACGGCGAAGAGGATGCTGATCATTCGGACGGCCCAAACCTTTCCGTGAATTCCTCCGCGCTGATCACTTCCAGCGGCTTCCCCGAATAGCGGCTGGAGATCACCCAATCGGTGACTTGGATGACGGCCCAGCCGGTTGGCAGCAGGACGCGCGGCTGCCCGTCGTTGTAGATCGGCGGGTTCCCCGGATCGATTTCCACGCCGATCGGCAGCTCGGCCCCGGCCATGAGTTGCTCGGCGTAAATCTTCAGCGGGCGCTCGGTGTGCGGTGTCTGGTTGCCTTGCGGCGGATGTGGGGCGGCCATGTCTGCTCCTATGGCGTCAGATACGTCGCGCTGACGATCACGTTCGCGCCGCTCATGTTCGCGTTGGTCTGAAACGAGCCCGACAACGGCTCGATCGGGATCATGTAGGCCGTGCCATCGGGGATATACCAGAACAGGAACTTCCCGTAGCCATGCACGCCACCGGCCCCGGGCGCCGCGACAATCGCCGGGAAGCCGCCGATCGTGGCTTGCGCGGCGTTCGACGTGGCCGGATAGACCACGTGCATCCAGAGAAACACGAGCCGCCCGTGGCGCGCGAACGTCCCGACAGCCGTCGGGAACACGAGGCCCGCGCCGCTGAAGTCGGCCGGCGTGAACGTCCCATAGGTCGGCGCGATCGCCACGTCGATGGGGTCCAGCAGCACGTCCTTAATCGCGGCCTTGTTCCAGATCGAGCCGGTGAGGTTCGAGCCGTCATCGTCGACCAGCGCCGTCCAGGGGGCACGATTGATCGCAGCCATTAGGCGTCCGCCTTTCGTATCAGAGATTGCAAGATCGCCTCGAAGGACTGCCGCACCGTCGACGCTGTGACCGTAAACTTCGGCGCCAGGCCTTTAATCCCGAGTTCGCTGATCGCGACATCTTGAATCGTGAGCGACTCATGGATCGCCGGGGTTGTCAGCGCGATCGTGACCGTCTTGCCGCTTTTCGTTTTCAGATCCCGCGTCGCATACGTCACTGTGACGAGCGGCCGGCTATACAGCTCGAGCTGCGCGTCGCACACCTGAATCAGTGACGCTTCGGTGCGTCGCTCATCACTCCAGATGTGTTCATACACGCCGTCCCCGCTGCCATCGAGGGCGGCCATGTAGGCTTGCGCCGCCAGGTCATCGCGCTGCACCCACACATGGATCGGCGCGTTGCGGATCACGGCATCGACGACGCCCGTCACGCCGATGAGCGCAGGCGCGGCGGTGATCGTCGAGTTGTAGGCGACGCTCGCGACCAGCGCGCCTGGGCCTGTCGCGGGGATCCCCGTCAGGCCGTTCGCGGTCTTCGCCGTATAGCGGATCCCGACTTCGCCATTGCCGACGACCGCCCAGCCGCCCGTGTCGGCGAAGGCCGCCGTATTCGCGACGATGACCGCTGTCGAGCCCGCCGGGACTTGCCCGTTCGGTTGCACGAGGCCCGAACTGTCGGCCGTGGGCGCGAGCGCGCCGAGGGCGCCGTCTGGGGCCGCATCGCGAATCGTCTGCGTCGTGTTGTCGGGAATCGTGGCGAGAAAATACAAGCCCGCGCCGCCCGAGCCCGAGCGGTAGACCTTCCGCCCCGTCACGCCCGCCCCGCCGATCGCGACGATGACATCGACCTGATTCGCGACGGCCGTGTTGCTCGCCGGGAGCGTGCCGCTCAGGCCCGCTGATGCGGTCGTATCCGTGTAGGTCGTCTGGGTGTTATTCGGGATCGTCGTCAGCAGTTTGTAGCCCGCGCCCGAGTGCCGATACAGGCGGCGCGCGGTGACGTTCGCGGGGCCGATCGCGAGCCCCGTCAGCGGCACGGTCTGATAATTCGCGCCGGTGCTGGTGTCGACCGTGGGGGCGTTCGCGCCCAGCGCGATCGTGCCGGTGTCGATAAAATGGGCGGCCGGCCCGCTATTCGGCGCGGTCGTGAGGAAGCGCAAGGCCGTCGGCGCCCCACCGGCCACCGTGCGGTAAATGTTGATCGCCGTGACGCGCGGATCCGGCGAGCGCAATGCGTCCGTATTCAAGAGCGGCCCCGGCCCGAGCTGATCTGCCGGAATCGTGGGTTGCATCCAGCCCACACTGGGCGGCCCCGGCAGGGTCGATCCGAGCACCGTCTGATAGCCGCAGGCGTAGTAATACGTGCCGCCCGGCAGATGCGGCTGAAAATTATTCGCCGCCGTGATCCCCGGGGCGGCGGGCGCGGCGAGGGGCGCCGCCGCCGTCGTCGTCGCCGGTGCGCTCTGCGGGCCGCCCGTGGTTTCCCCCGCCGCCGTGACGAACGTCAGCGCGTAGTAATGCGTTGCGGGCTCGACCGCGCCCCCGACTTGCACCGCGCCCGGCAGCGGCGCCGACGCGGGCGGTGTCACGAGGCCCGTGGTGATCGTATTGATCGGACTGATCAGCGACTCGCCCGTGGCCGTCGTGAACGTGTAGCCATATTTATAGACGCCCCCGAGCAGCCCGGCGCCATCCCGCAGGAGCAAGTTTGGCGTCGCTGACGGCGACGAGCCCGGCCCCACGAGGCCGCCCCCGCCGCCGCGCTGCGTGGCCGTATACGTCAGGATGCGCGAGGCCGCGCCGTCTGGCGTCGCGCCCGCAATCGCCTGCCCGCCGGCCGCGTTGAACATCTCGGCGTTGTCGAGCGGCACGATCGTTTCGCCGATTGCGATCGAGGCGGCGATCCGCGAGCTGGCGCCTTTCCCATAGACGCGCGTGCGGACTTGCGACTTATCGATCGTCCAGGTGATCGCGGGATCGTGCAGAAAGCGATGCGGCGTGTCGTCAATCGGATCGGGCGGCGTGCCCGGGGGCGTGACGAAGAAGTAGAGCGTCTTCGCCTCGAAAAACCAATAGCCGCCCACGAGCTTCGCGAGCGCCGTCAGGCAGCCCTTCATCCCGCCCTCGGAACCGTCGAAGTTGATCGACACGGCCGGCAAGCCCGCTTCGACGCCGTTCGTCGAGAAGCCCGGGGCGAACGTCGTGATCAAATCGAGCGCGATGAGCGAGGCCGACTGATTCACGTAGGGCCGCAACGGGCGCCGGCGATTCGCGCGGGCCGTATCGTCGATCGCCGTGACCGGATGGAGCACGGTTGCCGGCCGCCCCTTGTAGGTTTTCTCGACGGTTTGCAGCTCGCCGCCAAAGAGCAACACGGGCGCGTTGCTGTTCACCCACACCTCGAGCGACTGCCCGACGTTCGGCGCGGCGCCGTAGATCGTGCAGGCGCACGTGTTCGGCGCCTCGAAGAGCGCATCGCGAATCTGCATCGACTTGTAGATCACCCGCATGGGCGCGTCGGGTTTCGTGATGTCGATGCCGCCGAGAATGACCCGGATATGCGTCGGCCGGTCGGCCGCTTGCGCCGCCGTCAGATAATTCAGGCGAAAGTTGTTCAGCCGGGTATTCGGGCCGAGGACGGCGGGCTGGAGCGGCATCAGTTCACCAGCGAGCCGCGCTGCACTTGACTGGTGATCGTCTCGCCGACTTTCCGCGCGAGTCCGTCCTGCGTGTCGACGAGGTTGAAGGTGTTCGTAATCGTCGGCGCGCGGGTGGCGAGGCCCATCGAGAGCGCCCA
>Ga0105092_10002358_pt1 | contig 10083 bp, 8 predicted proteins | sample PPLLak2March2015_FD_87021 | JGI IMG/M metagenome (GOLD analysis project Ga0105092, IMG submission 87021) | Freshwater sediment microbial communities from Prairie Pothole Lake near Jamestown, North Dakota, USA - PPLs Lake P7 Core (1) Depth... | ecosystem: Environmental > Aquatic > Freshwater >...
CACCCACCTTGAAGAATTTGGACGTGATGCGGATGATTATTGGGATGAACATCATTTTCTTCGGGTTTCAGAGTGTTTTACGAAAATTGCGCCTGGGATTAGCGTAACCTGCGCTTGTATGGGGGATAAAGTGGAGTTCTAAACCTGCCTTAGGGTAGCAGAAGCAGGCTGATCAGGCAGCATCCCGGCTTGCCGGGCGCTCCCCGGCGAATAAATTCGCAGCAACAAAGATCACGAAGTCCACCTACGTGGACTAAAAATAAACCTCCTCAACCTCACGAAGGTGGGGGTTTCGGTTCGTAGCTCTGCTACGAGGCTCTTTGTAGCCGCAGTTTCCAACTGCCCGGGCTATATACCCCAATCCCTAAGACCGATGACCCAAGACCTGATTGTATAATTGCCTGATTGCCTTTCCTAGTATGTTTAGTGAACAATCAAACTATTGAAAGAGGGTGATTTTTTCTGAAAGTGGGAAATTGCTAGTTGACAAGGATTAAAATTTCCTTATAATTAACTTTGTAAGGCCACTGAACAAACAATCGCCAATTGTATCGGGGTAATAATGAAAAAAGCAACCCAGCAGCATACGAAAGAGCATAATCGGTTCCTGGTCTTGAAGACGATCATCGATCATGAAACTATCAGCCGGGCGCAAATCGCTCGCCAGACCAGCCTGACTCGAACAACTGTCTCGGAAATCGTATCTGCTCTTTTAGAAGAAGGTCTGGTTCGTGAAATCGGTATTGGTGAATCTAAAGGAGGTAAATCTCCTATCATCCTCAGCCTTGCAGAAGACTCCCGCTACCTGATCGGTCTCGATCTTTCTCATTCTGAATTCCGTGGAGCGCTTGTAAATTTGCATGGAACCATTTGCGCAGATGTCCTCATACCTGTAGAAGAGCGCCTCGGGGAAGAAGCCTTATCCCTGGTGTATAAGATCCTCGACCAGCTTTTGGCATCCGGAATGGGACCTATCGTGGGCATTGGAGTTGGCACGCCTGGTCTGGTCAACAGCAGTGAGGGGGTTGTTATCAATGCAGTCAACCTGGACTGGAAAGACCTTCCCCTGGGAGAACTTTTACAGACCCGCTACGGTTTGCCTGTGTATGTGCTCAACGACAGCCATGCTGCTGCAATGGGGGAATACAGCTACGGCAAAGAGGTTAAGTCAGACGAAAACCTGGTCGTAATCAATGCCCGGCACGGTATCGGCGCGGGAATTGTCATCGACGGAGGCTTATTTTTGGGAGATGGGGGCGGCGCAGGAGAGATTGGGCACGTAGTGGTAGTTCGTGAAGGTGGTTTGCCCTGCCGCTGTGGTAATTACGGCTGCCTGGAAACCGTTGCGAGCGCTCAAGCTCTGGTCAAGCAGGTGAAGATGCTGGTCGAGCATGCAGGAGTTATCAGCATTCCAGGAGAAATCAATTTATCCGGTATCCAGAAAGCTTTTGAAGCTGGCGACCCTCAAATCAGGCATATGGTCCTTGAAACCGGGCGCTATCTTGGGATTGCGATTGCCTCCCTGGTCGGGCTGCTCAACATACAAAGGATAGTAATCTCGGGCGACATGACGAGCTTTGGTGAACCCTGGCTTCAAACGGTTGAGGAAACATTCCACAGGCACACGCTTTCCCGGTTGGCAAACAGTACCAGGATTACTTTGGGTCAACTTGGCAGAGACAGTGTAGTCCTGGGTGCTTCTGCAGTCCTCGCAAACAATTATTCACTCCTTTTCTTAGGGCAGTCATAAGCAGAATATATTCAGGAACTGAATCCATGGCAGAATATTTATCCCTCGTCCAACCCAAGTTTGTTCCACCACTCGACGATACATTTTGTCCAGCCGTTCTGGTAAACCGCCAGTTCGAGCTGGAAGCTGCTGAAGCAGGTGTACCTCTGGTGTTTGGGCTGGAGCGGGAGGATGGGAAGCTGTCGCGGTTCGAAAAGAAGGTGTTTCCTGAAGATCATCCCAAAGCTGCAGCAAACTTTCATTATGCTGAGCGCTTACTGAAGTTCCTACTCTGGCAGCGGGGCGCTTATCGGATATATGTGGGCGGGCCGCGCAGCACCGGATCATATTTGCAAGAATGTTATTCCTCTACCGGTGAGCGCAAGTTCGACAATCACTTCATGGGCGAGCAGGTATACGAGCGGCGCTTTGAAATAATTCCCTGTGATCCATCAGATGTTCCGCAATCTGTCGAAGCTGGAATGAAGTTAGGACGCCACCTGGATGGGAACCGGGTAGGCTTTGACCTAGGCGCTTCGGACCGCAAAGTCAGCGCTGTGATTGATGGAAAAGTTATCTATAGTGAGGAAGTGATCTGGGAGCCGCGCAATAACGCAGACCCCGAGTACCACTACAGCCAGATCATGGATTCGATCAGAAGTGCTGCAGAAAAGATGCCTCGAGTAGATGCCATTGGTGGAAGCTCGGCGGGAATTTTCATCAACAACCGTCCGATGGTGGCTTCGCTCTTCCGGTCAATCCCGCCCGAACGCTTTCATGAGGTAAGGAATCTGTTCCTGCGCATCCGCGAAGAGATGGGTGTACCCCTCGAAGTAATCAACGACGGTGATGTCACTGCACTGGCGGGGTCAATGTCTCTCGAAGATAACGGAGTTTTGGGAATAGCAATGGGCTCCAGCGAGGCCACCGGGTATGTGGATGCGAACGGGCACATCCTGGGCTGGTTAAACGAGCTGGCATTTGCTCCTGTTGATTACAGCCCAACAGCTCCAGCCGACGAATGGTCAGGTGATATTGGCTGCGGTTCGATGTATTTTTCTCAGCAGTGTGTCTTTCGCCTGGCGCCAAGAGCAGGCATACAGATACCGTCTGGCATTCTGGATGCTGAAAAATTGAAATTTGTACAGGAGAAACTTGAAGCCGGGCATGAAGGGGCTGTCAAAATCTGGCAATCCATGGGGATTTACCTGGGATACGCCCTGGCTCACTACGCCGATTTTTATGATATCAAGCACGTGCTCATTTTGGGTCGCTGCACATCCGGGCGGGGTGGAACACTGATCCTGGATGGGGCAAACCGTGTTTTACAGGCAGAATTTCCGGAGCTGGCAGCACGGATTCAGGTCCAGCTCCCTGATGAAAAAAGCCGCCGGGTCGGGCAATCCATCGCCGCGGCCAGCTTACCCGACTTATCTGAGTAGGAGGTGCTGATGCAATTTCATTCTGATACTGCCGAAATCTTTATCCCGGATGGGCTCGATGCGGAGCAGGGGTTGAGGCGGACTACGCACATGGCTATCGCTGCACACCAGGACGATATCGAAATTATGGCAGCAGGCCCAATCATCGAATGCTACCAGCAGAAAGACCGCTGGTTCACCGGTGTGGTGGTGACTGACGGGCGCGGATCGCCCCGCAGCGGTCTGTACGAAAATTACACCGATGAAGAAATGCACCAGGTCCGCTTCAAAGAACAGCGCAAAGCTTCTCTCGTGGGTGAATATGCAGCTCAGGTGATGCTAGATTACCCCAGCAAGATAGTTAAGAATGCCGCTGATTGCAGACCCGTTGAAGACTTGATGGCAGTATTGTCAGAGGCAAAGCCGAAGTTTATTTATACCCACAATCTGGCAGATAAACACGATACGCACGTTGCTGTGGCGCTAAAGGCCATCGAGGCTGTCCGCAGCCTGCCGGTAGGGGAGCGCCCTCAGAAAATGTTCGGATGTGAAGTCTGGCGCGCATTGGACTGGATGCTGGACGAGGATAAAGTATCCTTCGATTTGTCGGAGCACGAAAACCTTCAGGCTGCCTTGCTGGGTGTTTTTGACTCGCAGATAGCCGGGGGTAAGCGCTACGACCTGGCCAGCATGGGACGCAGGCGAGCTAACGCTACCTACTTTGAATCACATGGAGTCGATGTAACTACGGGGATGTCCTTTGCAATGGATTTGACGCCTCTGATCGTGGATCCTTCGAAGGAGATCGTCCCGTTCGTACAGGAATTTATCCACCGCTTTGCGGAGGATGTAAAAGAGCGCTTGAAAAGAAGCAGCCGGAGCTCATAGTGCTTGAAGCACATAGTAGTGCTTCATGCATTAAGCGCACAGCACCTCAGGAATCACTCAAGAGATGTGAACGCTTACTGGAAAGACCATCTTTACAACATGGTCTGCGGAATAGAGAAAGGAGAAGATAATAAGGGAAAGATTTCGTTGATCGTCCGTCCACCTAACCATCGTTCAATAAACTATTCCGATTTTCATTAGGAGAAGAATAAATGCGTAGTAAGTTGATTGCTCTAGTTGTAGTGTTGGGTCTTTTGCTCGGCGCGTGCGCCCAGCCGACCCCCGAAAGAATTGTAGAAACGGTAGAGGTCGAAGTTGAAACGATTAAAACCGTTGAAGTTGAGAAGGTCGTAGAAGTTGAAGTCGAGAAGCTCGTCACCCCGATGCCAGGCCCTCACCCAGAAGCTGTTATCGAGGGTGTAGAAGAAGGCGCGGAGATCACGATTTGGACCTTCTGGCTTTCCCCAGACTTTGACGATTATATTCACAGCACCATTGCCCGCTTCCAGGAAGCTTACCCGGGCGTGACGGTCAATTGGGCAGACCACCAGGCAACCTTCCAGGATGACCTGCGGAATGCCTTTGCAGCCGGAATTGCTCCCGACGTCATCAACCTGTCCATTGCAGAAGGATGGGTGACTGAATACGCCTCCAATGACAGGCTGCTGGCTCTCGATGATGTTGTTCCTCAGGAAGTTGTGGATATGTATTTCCCGAACCTGTGGGACCAGCAGTTGGTCGATGGCAAGCATTACCAGTTCCCCTACTATCAGGGTATCCAGGTCGATTTAATCAACAAACAACTCTACGATCAGACCGGTTTGACCGTCGAAGAATTCCCGGAGACCGTACAGGAACTCCCTGCTCTATGTGAGCTGATCAAGGAATCGACCGGCACCCTGTGCGACATCCGCCTGACTGTGACCGATCTGCTTGCACAGATGACCTATGAGGGCGGCGTCGAGGTTATCAATGAAGCAGGCACCGAATTTACCTTCGACACGCCCGAGGCTGCAGCCTGGCTTCAGATGTATGTTGATATGGTAGAAGCCAATACTGTGGACCGGACTGTCCTGGTGACCACAGATGACCGTGTTGGTCTCGACCTCTTTTCAACCGGCCAGGCCGCTTTCTACAACACCGGCCCGAACCTGATCCGTGAGGTGCGCGCCAACAACCCTGCGCTTTACGGCTACCTAGATGTGGTGCCTGCCCCCGTTGGTGTTTCTGGTGTAGCGGGTAAAGGCTTATTTGCGATGTCGGTTAATGCTGCGACCAAGTATCCGAATGCCTCGATTGCCCTGGCCCAGTTCTTCACCAACCCGATCAGCAACCTCGAACTTTCCAAACGCGCTGCTGTTTACCCATCTACCCCTGCTTCCTATGATGATCCATTCTTTGCTCTCGAGCCGGTCGCGATCGAAGACAGCGCCAGGCCCGTTGCCAAGGAAATGGTCTCGAAGCTGGCAGATATCGTACCGAACATACCCAATAAAGCCGAAGTGAATGAGATCGTTCTTCAGGCTGTGCAGCAGGCGCTCTTCAACGGTGTGGATCCTCAGGAAGCTCTGAGCGAAGCCGTTGTTGCGGCGAATGCACTGATCCAGTAGTCAGATAGATTTTGTACCTCTCTGATCCGTAAAGGATGCCGCGAGGAGATTGCTTCGACCTTTAGAACGGCGTAGTCTCTGCCGTTCTAAAGGTCTCGCAATGACAGTAATGAAAGTGCTGTAAAGAGATACCTTCACGGATACAATGGACCCGTTAGGCGGAGATAAATAATGACGAAACGATTTTCGCTGACCCCCTACCTATTTCTCGCTCCCGCCTTGATCATAATCGCGATCTTTCTCCTCTACCCGATCGGGGCAGTTGTGTATTTCAGCTTTACGGAGTACAACATCATCAACCCGCCGGTCTGGGTAGGCCTTGACAATTACAAGTGGCTGTTACAAGACCAGGTCTTTCGAAAGGCGATGGCTAATTCTTTCATCTACCTGCTTGTAACGCCGATCATTATCATCTCTTCCGTCACCCTTGCGATCATCGTCAACCGCAAGCTGCCCGGCATTAATTTCTTCCGAGCCCTATATTTCATCCCCGTCATCAGCGGAAGCATCGCTGTAGGCACAGCCTGGAATATGATGCTTTCGACCAATGGGATTATCAACGGCGTTTTGCTCAGCTTTGGGTTGATACAGGAACCGATGCAGTGGCTGGCTGAACCATCGATGACACTGCCGTTTGCCATGGCGCTTACCATCTGGCTTGGGTTGGGCTATTACATGATGATTTTCCTGGCCGGCTTGCAGAATATCTCGGAAGACCTGTATGACGCAGCCTCGATAGACGGATGCAACCGGCTGCAGAAACACTGGCACGTCAGCATCCCGGGTTTGAGGCCGCAGATCACTTTTGTGGCAGTTATCTCGAGCCTGGCAGCGCTACAGGTGTTTATTGAAGTCTTTATCCTGTTCGGTAGATTGGGGGGAATTCTGAACAGCGGCATGACGATGGTATTTTATCTGTGGCGGCAGGCCTTCGAGCTGGATAACGCTGGGCGTGCCTCGGCGATAGCCATGGTCTTGTTGGTGATCACCCTGGCTTTCTCTATCCTCAATATTCGTTTTCTCGAACGGGGCACGGAGGCGGAATAATGCAGCTTGCAGACGTAAAACCACTCTCAAAAGTAAGGCCTGTGCCGCGCTGGCAGCGTAATTTGGAAAATGTTGGCTGGTATATCATTCTGAGCCTGCTGGGGATTTTTACGGTTTTCCCGTTTTTCTGGGTGTTATCCACCTCTTTCAAGGGACCGCTGGATCCGATTGTATCTGTGCCTCCTCAGTTCTTACCCAGCGACCCGACGATCGATAACTACACCCGGGTTTGGAATATGCTGCCAGTAGACAGGTTCTATATCAACAGCATCCTCGTGACTGGTCTTGTCGTCGTGTTCAACATGCTCTTCAATTCCCTGGCTGCGTACCCTCTTGCGAAAATGAAATTCCGCGGGCGCGACCTGGTGTTTTACCTGCTTCTGGCGACATACGTCGTCCCACCGGTGCTTACTTCCATCCCGGGATTTGTTCTGGCTGTTAAGTTTTTTCACTACTACGACAAAATTGCCTCCGTCATCTTCCCTTATCTGTCAAGCGTACTGGGCATCTTCCTCCTGCGGCAGGCGTTTAAAGCTGTCCCGGATGATTTGATCGACGCGGCTCGTATGGACGGTGCGAGCGAGCTGCGCATCTGGTGGTACATCCTGATGCCGGTTATCAGGCCCTCGCTGGCAACGATTGCCATCATCACCTTCGTGGAGCAGTGGAACAATTTCTTCTGGCCCTCGCTGATGCTGCATACCCGCGAGAACATGACCCTGCAGGTGGGATTGGTGGCGCTGAGAGGTGCGTTCTCGAACGATGCGCGCGGCGTCGCGGCTGGTGTTGTCATGACCATCGTCCCGATCATTATCTTTTTCGCCCTGCTGCAGAAGCATTTCGTGCGCGGGCTGACCGGGGCTGTGAAAGGCTAGCTGTCAACGGATTATGCCGCTCAAGAACAGCGGGCCGCTCAAGTACAGCGGGAACTGATTGAACGGATCACATTGCAGAAAGAAGAAGCTCCTATGCAGATGGAAGAAATCATCGGGCAGAAAATACTGCTGGCTTTCGAAGGGAAAGGGCATCTTTCCGCTGATGTGCTGGATGCGATCCGGCGCTACCGGCCTTCAGGCTTTACGCTGTTCCGCTCACTCAATATAGTGAACCCAGCCCAGGTCCAGCAGCTCACCAGCGAGCTTCAAGCGGCTGCAATAGAGAATGGTTTGCCGCCATTTCTGATCGGTGTTGACCAGGAGGGCGGGCAGTTGATGACGATCGGTGAAGGCGTCACGCAGCTTCCGGGCAACCTCGCCCTCGGAGCGACTGGATCTGCCGAGCTTGCTCGCCAGGCAGGGGAGGTTCTGGGAAGCGAGCTCTCGGCGATGGGGATCAACGTAAATTACGTGCCAAGCTGTGACGTCAACATCAACCCTTTGAACCCGGTGATCGGGACGCGTTCCTTTGGAGCTGACCCGGAGCTGGTAGCTGAAATGGCTGCCGCTATGGTGGAGGGCATGCAATCGCGCGGCGTGGCTGCGGCAGCCAAGCATTTCCCGGGACACGGTGATACGGCCGGGGACTCACACTACAGCATCCCGGTGGTGGCTCATACAGAAGAACGCCTGCGAAGCGTGGAACTGCCTCCCTTTGCGGCTGCGATCCGAGCTGGAGCTAAATTGGTGATGAGCGCGCATATCGCACTCCCGGCAATCGATGAGCGGGAGAATATCCCAGCCACACTTTCAGAGAGAGTGCTGAAAGGGCTGCTGAGGCAGGAGCTGGGCTTCGAAGGTGTGATTGTGACCGATGCGATGGACATGAAAGCCATCTGTCAGGGAGATGAATTGGGCAGGGACGCGGTCAGGGCAGTCAAAGCCGGAGCTGACCTGCTGCTGTTCACCAGTGACCCGGCCGACCACCGCAGGGGATGGGAAGGCCTGCTGCAAGCTGGGGAGCAGAGAGACCTGGACTTGACCGAGCTGCAGGCTTCTGTTGAACGAATCCTTTCGCTCAAACGCTGGCTGGCCTCTCAGCCCTCTCGACCGGGGCTGGGCGTGGTTGGATGCAGCGATCATCGACGTGTCGCAGATGAGATCGCTGCTCGCTCGGTAACGCTGGTCCGCGACCATGCAAAACTTCTGCCGGTCCCAACCGGATCTGATCACCACCTGGCAGTCGTCTTGCCCCAACCCATCGACCTGACCCCAGCGGATACCTCTTCTTACGTTTCACACACGCTTCCGGAGATTTTGCGGAGCCATAGAGTCCGTCTGGACGATTTCCTGGTGCCGTACAATCCTGGGGAAGGGGACATTTCTGCGCTGCTCGAGCAGATCCGGAATGGTGTATATGAGTGCGTGATCGTTGGGACGTTGAATGCTTTTGCGGCACCCGGGCAGGCTGCCCTGGTGAAGGCTATGGTGGGAACTGGCATACCGACAATCATCGCAGCGATGCGGCTCCCCTATGACCTGTCGGCGTTTCCAGAAGTAACGACCTTTTTATGCACGTACAGTTTGCTGGAGCCTTCTATGCGGGCCTTGGCTAGGGTGCTGGTGGGGGAGGCGGAGGCGATGGGTAAGCTGCCGGTGTCGATACCGGGGATTCCGGTGTAGTATAAATATTTAACAGGATAAACAGGATATTTCGGATAGGCAGGATGACATATCGGGGGAGAAGAGATGGGGGAAATTTCCGTTTCTATGGAAACGATATCCCCTGAAATTGATTGGCAGTTTGTCATAACTCTTTTATTTTTTGTGATCTTTATCACTTGACCCAAAGAATAAAAAATGAATAATGGATATTGGATCCAATATCCATTATTCATTAATTTAGATTTAGCTGCCATTTCCATCTTTCTAATTCTTGGAATTTCTATGGTACGAACACCCAAAAAGATTATTCCTTTATCGATTCAATCCGTGCAGGAAGCTGTCATTAAACATCTAAGAGAGATGATCCTCTCCGGTGATCTGCAGCCAGGCCAGCATCTGGTACAGGATGAACTCTCTGCTGCCCTGGGTGTAAGCCGGACTCCTATCCGGGAGGCTCTTAACCGGCTCGCTATGGAAGGTCTCGTTACGATATCCACCTATAAGGGTGCATCAGTTGCCAGCTTTTCAGAAGAAGATCTTATCGGTGTATACAGCATCCGGGCAGGCCTGGAAAGTTATGCGACCCTCCTGGCAACTGAGTGCATCCAGGATGAGGAGATTAAGAAGCTCAGCGAGCTTCTGCATGAGATGGGGACTGCTTTCCATCAAAATGATTTTGAGCAAATGTATGACGCACACTGCCGTTTCCATGCCGGGATTTATGCCGCAGCAAAACGAGACCAACTTTACTCGTTAATCCTACGCTACCTCGACCTGTCGAAAGTTTACCAGCGCATGGCTCTAAGCATGGGGCGAGGTGCAGCGGATCCAATTATCGAACATATAGG
>Ga0105092_10002359_pt1 | contig 10083 bp, 5 predicted proteins | sample PPLLak2March2015_FD_87021 | JGI IMG/M metagenome (GOLD analysis project Ga0105092, IMG submission 87021) | Freshwater sediment microbial communities from Prairie Pothole Lake near Jamestown, North Dakota, USA - PPLs Lake P7 Core (1) Depth... | ecosystem: Environmental > Aquatic > Freshwater >...
CAATAGTTTGCAGGTCGCGGCTGAGCGCCCGCCTGCGTTGAAAGCGATCCTTACTGTTTGTTCCACCGATGACCGCTACACCGACGATTGTCATTACATGGGGGGATGTGTGCTGGGCTCAGATATGTTGAACTGGGCTTCCATTATGTTCGCCTACAACGGTCTTCCGCCCGACCCTGAGGTTGTGGGGGAACGCTGGCGGGAGATGTGGTTCAACCGCCTGGAAAATACACCGCCCTTTATCGAGAGCTGGCTCAGCCACCAGCAGCGGGACGACTTCTGGAAACAAGGCTCGGTGGACGAGAACTACGCGGCGATCGATTGTCCGGTTTATGCAGTCGGCGGCTGGACGGACCCGTACACCAATTCCGTGCCGCGCCTGCTGGAAAAACTGTCCGTGCCGCGCAAAGGGCTGATCGGTCCCTGGTCGCATTCGTATCCACACACGGCTGTGCCTCATCCGGCGATTGGTTTTTTGCAGGAAAGCCTGCGCTGGTGGGATCACTGGTTAAAGGGGATCGACACCGGGGTTATGGATGAACCGATGCTGCGCGTCTGGATGCCGGAAGGCGTTCCGCCGCGACCTCTCGAACCGGAATGGCCCGGTCGTTGGGTAGCCGAAGCGCACTGGCCGCCGGCACAGATCGTCTCGAAAGATCTCTTCTTCGGTGATGGCAGCCTCAGTGAAACCATAACTTTTGTCGGTGAAGAGACATTGCTGGGCGCACAGATCAACGGCGCGACGGCCGGAGTCTGGTGTCCCTACGGCAATACATTTGGTCTGCCGGTCGATCAGCGCACCGACGATGGACTCTCACTCTGTTTCACATCTGCTCCATTGACTGCGCCTGTCGAAATTCTGGGGTTTCCTCATGTCGATCTCAAACTATCGGTGGACCAACCCAACGCTTTGCTGGCAGTCCGTCTATGTGATGTCGCTCCGGATGGCGCCTCACGCCTGGTCAGCTGGGGCTTGCTCAATCTTACGCATCGCAACGGTCATGAATGCCCGGAGCCTTTGCAGCCGGCTCAGACCTATCAAGTCAGTGTCCAGCTAAACGTAGTGGCACATCGCATGACCGCGGGGCATCGCTGGCGGGTGGCAATTTCTCCCACGTATTGGCCGCATGCCTGGCCGTCGCCGGAAGCGGTCAGGTTGACCGTTTGCACGGGGGAGGAGAGCAAGTTGATTTTGCCTGTTCGTCTTCCCAGCGAATTGGATGAATCCCTTGCAAGTTTTGAGCCTGCAGAAGGCGCTCCAACCCTGGAGTATGAGAGTCTGCGACCGGAAGATGCGACTCGTATCTTTGCCTACGATGTCACCAAAGGTCAATTGCAAATGGTGGACCGTATCGACGACGGGCGCAATCGGCTCTCGAATGGAATTATCTATGATAGTTTCATCACAAACATCTTTTCCATTATTGAAGGGCAACCGACCTCCGCGAGCGTGCAATGTCGGCGCCAGATCGAGATCAGCCGCGGCGAGTGGGTGACCCGTGTGGAAACCTCAAGCGTGATGACAGGCGATAAAGATCATTTTTATCTGACCAATCTACTGGACGCCTATGAAGGTCAGGTGCGTGTATTCACAAAGAGCTGGACGCGAAAAATCCGCAGAGACCTGGTGTAAGGTTTGTATGAAAATTACAACCATGTTATTCCCCCGGAGGGGCGCCGGGGCGGTGTGAGCCGAAGGCGAAGAATCTCGGTTTACTTCCAATGAGATTCTTCGTCGCTCCGCTCCTCAGAATGACATAAGCTCATGAAAGGAGGCGCAACACACATCACCGTTTGTTCATGGAAGTTTGTCTGTTGCAATCTGCTCATACATTCAGCACGAGAGACGAAGAGAAAGGATTCACACATGAAGAAGAATCTCTGGCTCCTATTGAGCCTGATCTTGCTTGCGAGCATGCTGATGGCAAGCTGTGCTCCGCAAGCCGCCCCAACCCCTGTTAAGTCGGACGATAGCGCCGTTCCGCAAGCCCTTACAGAAGCTCCTGTTGCGACAGCTGCGCCCACAGGGGCCGAACCAAAAATTCTCAAGGTGCGCCTCGTCCGGGATATCAACAACCTGGACTCAGCCAATGTCACCGGCGCCGTGGAAGATACGATCGATCGAACCGTCATGGAAGGCTTGTTCCGCTACAATGCCGAAGGCAAGCTTGAACCCCAGCTGGCCGAATCCTATACGGTATCCCCGGATGGCCTGACGATTGATTTCACCCTGCACAAGGGAGTCCAGTGGCAGCGCGGCTATGGCGAGCTCACCACCGAGGATGTAAAATACTCCTACGAGCGCTTCCTGGTCACGGATCCCAAGCCGGCTTACGCCGATGATTGGTCGGCCTTGGATCATGTGGAAATCGTGGATCAATACACCGGAAAGCTCGTCTTCAAGCACCCCCAGGCGACTCTTTGGACATCCGTTCTGCCGATGACCTCCGGTTTGATCGTCAGTAAGAAATTCTATGAAGAAGCGGGGCCGGACAAGGTCAAGACCGATCTTGTCGGCACTGGTCCCTACCTCTTCTCGGAATGGACACCCAAGCAACAGATCGTCCTCAAGCGCAATCCGGACTACTGGGGGACACAACCCTATTATGATGAAATCGACCTCATCCCCGTGGACGATGACAAAGCGGCGGAAGTGGCGCTGCAGGCCGGCGAATTGGATTTCAGCGGCATCTCGCTATCCTCCAGCGACAAATTCCAGGAAGATCCCGATTTCGCGGTTGCCTTGATCCCCTCCACAGCCTATAACTGGATCGGCATAAATGTAGAAAGCCCCAAGCTGAAGGATATCAATGTCCGCCAGGCGATCCGCTACGGCATCGATGTCCCCAGCATTTTGGCGGCCGCCTACAATGACAAGGCGCCGCGCGCCAATGCCTTGATCCCCGAGGGAACACTCGGTTACTGGAAGAATGCCCCCGTCTACAACCGCGATGTCCCCAAGGCGAAGGAATTCCTGGCTAAAGCCAACCTCACCTCCCTCGATCTGAAGCTGACCTACGAAAATACCGACGAGTACAGTACCTGGGCTCAAGTTGTGCAGCAGAATCTGCAGGAAGTGGGCATCAACGTCACTCTCGACCCACTGGATTCAAGCACGTTCTGGTCCTATGGCGCGGACGGCAAGGACAAGGAACTGGAGTTATTCGCCGTCGGATATTCCTCTGTAGCACCGGAACCCGCCTGGTCGAGCATGTGGTTTACCTGTGATCAGGTGGATCTGTGGAACTGGATGCGCTGGTGCAGTGAAGAGTTTGATGCCTTGCATAAAAAAGGGATTGAAACCGTCGATACCGCCGAGCGCGAACCCTTGTACATTCAGATGCAACAACTATGGGACGCTGACGCGATCGCCGTCTTTGTAACCAACGTGCCGCAGGTGTACGTTTCCAAGCCGAACGTCAAGGTGGTCATCTACCCTGGCGGGCTATCGCCGATGTTGCGCGAGTTTGGAGCGCAATAACAACGGAAGCAAGGCAGGCCCTGACCTCAATCGGGGCCTGCCTTGCCGACATGCTCTTCTCAAGGTCGAAAGAAGAGTCCGCGAACCCCGGCACCTGCACCCGGGGCAGGTGTTTACGCTAAGCCTCACGAATTGTTTAAGGATTAGCGCCCATTCGCGGAAATTAGCGGACAAATGAATGCTGCCCGGACTCAAGTGCTCCCTGCGCCGTCTCCGGTGGCGCAAGCAAATTTTTAGCAAAGTTTGAACTCGTTCGAGGCTAATTTATCAAATGTTGTTTTACATTATCAAGCGCATCCTGATGACCGCCCTGGTATTGTTGCTGGTTGTAGTCTTCCTATCCCTGCTGGTGCACATTGTACCGGGGGATCCGGCCACCACCATCCTCGGCCCGCGCGCCACCCCGGGTCTCGTCCAGAAAATGCGTGAGGCGATGGACCTGGACAAGCCCCTGTATGTGCAAATTAGCAACTTTGTGTGGAATCTTCTGCGGGGCAGCCTCGGTGTGGATGCTGTGACTGGCGCACCCATCAACAAGCTCGTTGGGAGCGCGTTGCCTCACACCTTGATCCTGGCCATCTCCAGCCTTGGCCTTGCCATTCTTTTTGGAATCCCCATGGGGGTGTACTCTGCTACGCACCCGAACTCGCCTGCCGACCGGATCCTGGCCGTCCTTTCCATCTCCCTGACAACGATTCCCTCCTATGTAGCAGGTTTGTTCCTGCTTCTCATCTTTGCAGTCGAATTGCATACTTTACCCGCTATGGGCATCGGAAAGACCGGAGATATTTGGGACTATGTGCGGCACCTGATCCTGCCCTCCGTTGCGTTAGCAATCACATGGATTGGCTATCTGAGCCGTCTGGTGCGGACCAGTCTGTTGGAGGTCCTGAATGAAACCTACATACGCGCCTCCCGCGCTGCCGGCCTTTCAGAACGATTGGTACGATATCGCTACGCTCTCAAGAATGCGTTAATCCCAACGGTAGCTGTATTGGGGGTAGGCCTGGGAAGCCTGATGGGTGGGGCGGTCTTTGTAGAGATCATCTTTACACGACCTGGCATGGGCTTGCTGATCTATAATGCCATCCAGGTGCGCAATTACCCGCTGGTACGCGCCGGGGTCTTAATTGTGGCCATCCTGTTCATTCTGACAAATTTCATTGCTGACTTAGTTTACACATACCTGGATCCCCGCATTCAGTTGAACAAAAGGCAAGGTTGATCATGCAGTATATCGAGAAACCGACCAACTCCATCCAAAGAACGCTTGACCGTCTTCCCATCCTCGGAGATGTCCTCAGGCAGCCGCTGGGGGTGGTCGGCTTTGCGATTGTGCTGGCATTTGTGATCTCCGTTCTGTTCGCGCCTTTGATCGCCCCCTATGACTATGCCAGGCAGGACATCCCGAACCGAATGCAGGGGCCTTCCACCACCTACTGGCTGGGCACCGATCATATCGGCCGGGACATTTTTTCCCGCCTGGTGTATGGTTCCCGCATCGCCTTCGGGACCGCCATCCCTTCCGTGGGGATTGCGCTGGTGGCAGGCATATTCCTGGGATTGATTGCCGGTTACGCAGGGGGAGTGGTGGATAATGTGATTGTGGTTTTCATGGACATGCTTCAGGCATTTCCCTCGATCATGTTGTCCCTGGCGATTTTGGCGCTTTTGGGTCCATCCCTGATCAATGTGATTATCGTGATCGGGCTGACCTGGATGCCCAACTATGCCCGCGTGATCCGCGCCCAAACGCTTTCCGTCCGTGAGAAGGCTTATGTCGAAGCGGAACGCTCGCTGGGCGCGCGCGACAGAGCGATCCTGTTTTCACATATCCTGCCGAATGTGATCGCGCCGGCCCTGTTGCTGGCGGCGATGGATCTGCCCTGGGTCATCACCTTTGAAGCGGGACTATCTTTCATGGGCATGGGAGTGCGTCCTCCCTCTCCCTCGTGGGGCGCCATTCTTTCCGATGGCTTCAACCACATTTTCGAATCCCAATGGCCGATCCTGTGGTCGGGCTTGACCCTGGCATTGACCACGCTTGGGTTTACGTTGTTCGGTGAGGCATTGCGTGACGTGCTCGACCCGCGCCTGTCCGGGACGAGGGGGCTGTGATGGACGTCACTTTTAAAGCTGTCAATCTGGAAATAAAATACCAGACCCGCCAGGCAACTCTGACCGCCATCCGTAATGTTAATTTTGAAGTCGGGCGCGGACAGATCGTCGGACTGGTCGGCGAGTCAGGCTGCGGGAAGAGCACCGTCGCTTCGGCGGTGATGCGCCTCCTGCCGCCCAACGGAGAGATATCCGAGGGTGAGCTGCTCTTCAAAGGCCGCGACTTGCGCGGCATGAACGAAGATGACATGCGCCGGTTGCGGGGCCGCGATATTTCCATGATCTTTCAGGACCCGATGACCAGCCTGAATCCGGTCTTCAGCATCGAACAGCAAATGGTGGACGCCATCCTGGCGCATCCGCCGAATGATCAGCCCATCAGCCGGAGCCAGGCGCGTGAACGCGCCATCAACATGCTCAACCGGGTGGGCATCCCTGACGCGGCGAAGCGCATCCGAAATTTTCCTCACCAGTTTTCGGGCGGCATGCTCCAGCGGATCATGATCGCCCAGGCGCTGCAATCCAACCCGGCGCTGCTCATTGCCGATGAGCCTACCTCCGCCCTCGACGTGACGCTGGAAGCGCAAATCACGGACCTGATCCGCGAACTGCGCGCGGAGCTGCAAACGTCGATCCTTTACATTACCCATGACCTGGGCATTGTGGCACAGCTCTGTGATCACGTGGTGGTGTTGTATGCCGGGAACGTGGTGGAGACGGGGGGCATCTTCGAGGTATTCAAGAAACCATTGCACCCTTACACCCAGGCTTTACTGCGTTCGCATCCTTCGCATCAGATGCAGGCCGAGCGCCTCATCACGATCCGCGGCCGGGTGCCCAGCTTGAAGGAATTGCCGATTGGCTGCAAGTTTGCCCCTCGCTGCGATCTGGCTCAATCCATTTGTTTTACACAGGAACCGGTTCTATCCCACGTTGAGTCGCAAACCGTGCTGTGCCATACGTACCAGCAGGATTGGCGCGGAATGGCGCCCTCATCCGTTAGATTGAATCAACCATCCAAAACCAATGCCGCTGTTGCGCAAACACACGTTTCCGAAACCAGGCAAATCGTCCATATCGAACAAGTGAAGGTGCATTACAAGGATACGCTTGGCTGGCTGGGAAAAATTTTGGGTGAACAGCAAGGATTGGTGCGCGCTGTGGACGGGGTCGATGTTGCGGTCTATCGAGGGGAGAGTCTGGCGCTGGTCGGCGAAAGCGGCTGCGGAAAAACCACGCTGGGGCGGACCATCCTGCGGCTCGAGCAACCTACGTTTGGCAAAATCGGTGTGGCTGGAACGAACATTACCAGCCTGCCTCAATCCAAAGTTCGGCCGCTGCGCGCTCACATGCAAATGATCTTCCAGGATCCGATCTCAAGCCTGAGTCCGCGTAAGACGGTCGCCCAGTTGCTGATGGAGCCGTTCAAGATCCATGGTATCGCAGTAGACAAGCCACAAAAAGTCGATGAGTTGCTGGAGATGGTGGGATTGTCCTCCGAGCAGGCGGATAAGTATCCACACCAGCTCTCCGGCGGGCAGGCGCGTCGAGTGGGGATCGCGCGCGCCCTGGCATTGAATCCCTCCCTGCTGGTCGCGGACGAACCGACCTCCGGCCTGGACGTTTCCGTGGCGGCGGGCATTCTCAACCTGTTGAAGGATCTGCGCGAACGACTTGGCTTGACATACATTTTGATTACCCACAATCTCAACATCATCAGCTTCATCGCGGATCGAGTCGCCGTGATGTATCTCGGAAAACTCGTTGAGGTGGGTAAGACATCCACGTTATTCACGCGACCGAAGCATCCCTACACCGAGGCGCTGATGTCGGCTGTAGCGCTCCCTGATCCGGAACTGCGCGACAAGCGCAAGCATATTACGCTGCAGGGGGAAATCCCAAGCCCTCGCAACCCGCCCTCCGGCTGTCCTTTCCATACCCGTTGCTATTATCAGCAAGAGCGCTGTCTGACCGAGGCGCCTCTTCTGAGAGAGAACTCGGACGCCACTCATTTGGTGGCCTGCCATTTCCCCGAGCGGACGGGATCACCCGTTTCTGCTGTTTGAGGCATCCTTGTCGTCACAGAATTATCCAACGCAAGACGATCACGAGCCGACAATGCCCCTGGGGGGCAGTGCCTTGCGCAGTGATTCGCTCGGTAAGGTGACCGGCAAGACTCAATACGTGGAAGATATGAAAGTGCCGGACGCGTTGCATATCAAGGTGGTCAGGAGTCCTTATCACCATGCACGTTTGCGCGGCCTGGATATTTCCCGCGCGGCGCAGATACCAGGCGTGAAACGCATCATCACCTGGGCGGACATTCCCGGGGTCAATGGATTTCCAGACTACAGCCTTGAGGAGCCCGTCCTCACGAAGGTTGGCGAGACCCTGCGCATGAAGGGCGCGCCCATCGCCTTGATCGTGGCCGAAGAGGCGGACCAGGCTGAGGCGGCGCGTGAAGCGCTCGTGATGGATATGGAACCACTGCCTCATACATTCGACATGGACGAGGCGCTCAAGCCGGATGCGCTTCCCATCGCAGGCATTGGGAATGAGCTGTCCAGATTCCAGGTCCAGCACGGCGACCTGGAGGCAGCCTTTGCCGCAGCCGATCAGATATTGGAAACAACGTTCGAAACGGCGTTCCTCGAGCATGTGGCGATGGAGCGCGAAGCGCTGTTGGGAACGATCGATGAAGCCGGGCGCGTCACCGTCATCGGAGGCACACACCAGCCGCATAATCAGCAGCGCTACATTGCCGAAATGCTGGGATTGCCACAGGAGCAAGTGCGGGTGAAGGTGCCTCCGACCGGGGGCAGCTTCGGCGGCAAGCAGGACCCCTGGCCCTTCCTGGCAGTTGGCCTGGCGGCCTATTTGTTGCGCCAGCCGGTCAGGCTGGCCTATTCGCGCGAGGAGTCGTTCGAGGCAACCCCCAAGCGGCATCCCTATCGTGTGAAATGCAAAATCGGCGCCACGCGTGCAGGAGAATTAACAGGGTTTTATGCACGCATCGACTGCAACACCGGCGGCTATGACGGAGGTGGGCGTTTCATCTCCAATTACGCCGTCACCGCGGCAGGAGGCGCGTATCGCTGGCAGGCTGTGGATGCCATGGCACGCAGCGTGTATACCAATGGCCCGAAGTCCGGTCAATACCGCGGCTTCGGCACAGCGCAATCCACGTTTGTCCTGGAGTGCGCGCTGGATGAGTTGATCGAAAAACTAGGCGACGACCCTATTGATTTTCGCTTGCGCAACTGCATTGGACCTCATGAGGATTCTTTTCTGGGATATCCACTTGAAGATATGCTGGGTTACCCAAAAGTCCTGGAAACCATCGAACCTTACTACCGCCAGTTCGTGCAGGATGCCGAGTCCTACAATATGGCTCACGCAGACCGCCCTTTTCGACGCGGCGTGGGACTCTCAGGGATGTGGTATCGCTTCGGGAAAGCTGGCGCGCTCAACGTCGAAGCGCATGCCGAACTGGCTGCCGATGGACATTTCATCGTGTATTGCTCCGCGCCGGACTACGGCCAGGGGACGAACACGGTCATGAGCCAGATGGCGGCGGAGGCGTTCGGGGTCACGCGTGACCGGGTGGAGATCGTCAATGCAGATACGGCGCGGGTGCCGAACAGCGACATTCAGGGCGCCTCGCGCGCCACGTTTTTTGTCGGCGGCGCGGTTCAAAATGCCGCACACGCGCTTCTGGGATCCTTGTTCGGCATCGCGGCTGAACTCCTGGATGTGCCGGTCGATCACCTGGTCCTGGCGTCTGACCGGGTGACTGCCCGTGAAGACAAAAGTCGTTCCATCTCCCTGGTCGAGGTGGCAAAGGAATTCGACCGTATCGGCAAGTCGCGGCGGGTGGCAGGCCATTTCGATATAACCTCCTCTCTCTCCGTTCAGCCGCGACCCGAATACATACCGCTTTTTGTCACCGGGGCGCAAATCGCAGATTTGGTCGTAGATCTGGAAACCGGCATTGTGAAAGTTTTGCGCGTGATTGCCGCGCATGATGTCGGCCGGGTCGTCAATCCATTGGACGCGGCCGGGCAGATCGAGGGCGCCATCGTCATGGGCCTGGGCGCGGCGTTATCTGAGGAGTACCTGCCCGGACAAACTACAGGGCTCAGCCACTATCTCGTGCCGATGGCTGGATCTTTGCCGGAAATCAAAACGATCCTGGTCGAGGTCCCCAGCCGACTGGGACCCTATGGCGTGAAGGGACTGGGGGAAGCCGCGATGCTTCCGACCACACCGGCAATCATCAATGCCATCTCGCGTGCAATTGGAAGTCGCGTCCGCTCCATCCCCGCGACCCCGGAACGGATTTTGTCAATGATCAGGAAATCCAAATTCACCACGGACACTTGAAGCTGAACGCTTCACGTTCAGGTGCAATTGCCTGTGGTGAAAAATGTTGTGAATTAAGGAGAATGACGACGATGATGCCCAACACAAACCTGCCCTCCGGC
>Ga0105092_10002360_pt1 | contig 10081 bp, 8 predicted proteins | sample PPLLak2March2015_FD_87021 | JGI IMG/M metagenome (GOLD analysis project Ga0105092, IMG submission 87021) | Freshwater sediment microbial communities from Prairie Pothole Lake near Jamestown, North Dakota, USA - PPLs Lake P7 Core (1) Depth... | ecosystem: Environmental > Aquatic > Freshwater >...
CGGTTTTACAGTAATGGACGGTGTCCCCTATGGGAGGGGGCAGGGGTGGATTGGATATCTCTTTCTACCGACAGTAAATCCCTGGCGGGATTTTTCCTGCTTGTCACTTGTCACTTGTCACTTGTCCCTCATTCTACCAACAGTAAATCCCTGGCGGGATTTTTCCTGCTTGTCACTTGTCACTTGTCACTTGTCCCTCTTTCTACCAGCAGTAAATCCCCGGCGGGATTTTTCTTGCTTGTCCCTAGTCCCTAGTTCCTAGTCCCTCTACTCCACCTGCAACACCAATCCCTTGAGGTATTCTCCCTCGGGATGGTAAATGCTGATGGGATGATCCGGCGGCTGGACCAGCTGGTGAAGGACCCGGACATTCCGTCCGGTATTGGCAGCAGCGACAAAAATGGATCGCCTGAAGTTGTCGCGGTTCACAACCTGGGAACAGGAAAATGTAAAAATAATACCGCCCGGACGGATCTGTTCGATGGCCTTTGCATTTAACCGTTTATACGCCATCAGGGCATTCTCGAGCGCATCAGTATGCTTGGCAAATGCCGGGGGATCAAGGATGATCACATCATATTTATCGCGGATATCATTCATAAACGAAAAGGCATCCGCTGTAAAAGTCTGGTGTTTTCCCTCTCCCCCTGCGTTCAGGCTGACATTCCGATTGGTAAGTTCCACGGCCTGCGCAGAACTGTCAACTGAATCAACTGACAAAGCCCCTCCATGGAGAGCGTATACCGAAAAACCACCTGTATAACAAAACATATTCAGTACATTCTTGCCTTTAATATACCGGGTAAGAAGCTCCCGGTTTTCACGCTGATCAATAAAGAATCCCGTCTTTTGGCCTGAAATTACATCGATTGAAAAACGACATTTGTTTTCAATGATCTCAATTACGGATTGGTCACCGTAAATGAATTTGTTCTTAATCCCCAACCCCGCCTTAACCGGAATGGTGCCTTCACTTTTGTCATAAACAGACAGCAGTTTATTGCCATATAATGCCTTTATAACTTCCGTCATTTGGTCGCGGAGCAGATACATGCCCACAGAATGCATTTGCATCACCACGATGCCGTTATAGTAATCAACAATAAAACCCGGCATGCCATCGCCCTCCCCGTTTACAAGCCGGTATACATTGGTATCCTTATTTTTTGTGAGTTTTAGGGCTGTGCGCAAATCGTATGCTGCTTTGAATTTCATTGTCCAGACATCAAAATCCTGTGTAACCTGGTGGAAAGAGTAAATCCTGACGGCAATGGATCCGATCTGATAATGCCCAGTGGCCAGATATTCTCCCGAATTGGAGAATACTTCCACTGTGTCACCCTCTGCTGGCTTTCCCTCGATTTTTTTTATGGCACCTGAAAAAATCCAGGGGTGCAGACGCTTAATTGATTGTTCTTTGCCCGATTTCAGGATAACACGACTTAATGGCTCCATTTAATTGATTAGATTGTTAATGAGGGATGTATAAATCTGCTGGCAAACCCAGGCATCTGTTGCTGCATAGCACAGCTGTTCCGGTCCCAATATATCCTGCTCCCAGTTGGAAGTCTGAAAGCGCTTGGAAATGCGAAAACCGAGAATGTTGGCTACCAGCTTTTTTAATCCGTTGTCCTCTATACCAAATTGTTTTACAAATTGTTGCAGGTCAATGAATCCCTGTGGCTTAAATGGAGTTAGTTTCATCAATGCATTCAGGTCATCTTTCAGGGCTACACCCACCTTTACAATGGATGGATCTTCCATGATGTCAATAACAAATGAAGGGAGAGAAATCTTGTTCAGGCGAAATAAAAATGCAGTGTCGGGAGTAGATATCTGAAGCAGGGCTACCTGATGAAAACGCCCTTTTTTAAAGGATGGTTTGGTTTCCGTATCAAATCCCAGAACAGCGTGATCTGCCAGGGCTTCCCGGACTTCGTTCAACATGCTGTAATGGTCGACAACAACAATAGGACCTGAAAAACTACCGGCAGGAAGGGACTTTATATATTCATCTTCAACGGCTTTAAAATAGCCATTTTCATTCATCATCTCCATATACCTCCTCCTGATCGTCGGAATACCAGGGTTCCTCCTCGTCCCTATTCAGCTCAAAATCATTGTCCTGTATTGCACGTGACCCCTCGGTACTTTTACTGTAAAGGAGTTGGTGAAGCGATCTGAGACTTTCAATTAACTTTAAACCCAGGCTTGAGATAAAATTATCATAATAAAGCCAGATTGCATCATTCATGGCTTGTGGTATTTCCACATTGTACAGTTTAACACAATTCTTCAACTGCTCGTATAAGTCAGCGAATCCTTCAGCCATGCTGAAACTCATGATCTCAAACTGACTGGGACCTGTACCAGGAGACATTTGTGTTATGCCGAAATACAATTCTATTTTTTGCCGGATGGCATCATGCACCCGGGCATAATCTTCCTCACCCACAAACCTTTTGGGCTCCTCTTCATAACAATACTTCGGCTTTGATAGTTTGGCGCTTTTTGTGTAAATAACCGGCAACAGTTGCTGTAACTGGTTAAATAATTCACCTGTACGTATCTTTGAAGCCTGTTCCATTAACTTGCAGAAATCAGATGCGGTGCTGATGAATTCCTTTGTGTTCGCATCCATTATATCTTCCATGATCTGCGATTATTTTATTTAAAGATAACACAAAAATAAGAAATTCAGAATTATGAATTATGAATGCAGTCGTCCCTCGTCACTCGTTCCTGATCCCTTTCTTCTTCCCCAGCTTCACCAAAGCCTCCTCCAGAGATTCCTCGGGACTGATAAAATTGTATTCTCCCCAGAAAGACTCATCATAATCACCCAGCTGTTCAGTAAAAAACTCATTCAGCCTGGCGGCTTCCCTTAATCTGAATCGCGCGGCGTTAATTGTATCAATTTCAGTCACAGCCATTTCAAGCCCGGTCTGGAATACCGATCCTGAAAGCTGGTGCCGGTCCCGGATCCTGAATTCCGTTTCACATTCAATCATATGCAGATAATACTTGTTCCTGGTAGGCCGGAATGCAATTTTGTAGTTGGCTTTCAAAACCTTCACCTTCATATAGGGAGGTTTTTTTACAATAAAGTTTTTCGTAGCCATGTCAAGCTTTTCCGGATCGATATAAAATTCCACCCAGGTAAAGGCGAGGTTCCTGACATCAAGTAAGATTCGGCCGGCGTAGAATGGAATTGTTGTGCCCTTCTTGGGCGAGAATTCAATGGCATATTGTTCCCTTCCATTATCCACCACGATATCCGACATCTTATACTCATAATCCTGCGTATTCTCCCCGGTTAAAAAATCGGGCATATTTTTCACCACGTCAAGTAAAAGCATTGTACTGAGCCCCGCCTTCAGCTTTAAGATTACTGTATCTTTCGAGCCCGGATCCTGGCTTTTTCTTCCTTTCAGAATTTTAACCTGGTCGGAAGCGGCAGACTGGTCATAGCCCGGTTTATAGTTTTCCAGGATAGCCTCGGAAACCATCATATACCGGCTTCCCTTTTTGATTATTTCCCTGTAAAATGATGTGAGGATGGCAGGCTTATCGGGATAATTTTCATACACCGCTTCTGTGGCCGATTGCAGTAAATTTACAGGACTTATTTTCCGGATTATCACCTCCTGGATGGATATCACATCGGGTTTTAACAGGTAATCCTTTTCTTCATCCAGAAATGATGAGACCGGTGCCATGATCCGTTTATAACCAATGCAGGAAATCACGAGCGTATCCGCCAGGTATTTCGAAGGCAACTTTAACAGGAATTGTCCGTTGTTGTTTGTGACGGTTCCAATGGCTTTCCTTGAGAGATAAATACTGGAATAGGGTAAAGGCTGCCTGTCCGATTTATCAATTACCCTTCCCCTGATCTCAAAAAAAAATACTGAATCCTTCGGCCTTTCGGGATTTGCAGAAAGCGTCCGCTGCGCCTGGTATATCACAATATGACGGCCAATGATGCTAAAGCTCAACTGTGGATCATTAAAGGTTCGCTCAAGAATGCTGATCAATTCATCACGACCGCCGGGAAGGCTGATAACCTTTTTTTTATTAATCAGGTCGGTGTTATACGAAAAAGACAGGCCGGTTTCTTGTTCTATCAAGTGCATGGCGATTTCCACCGTGCATGTTGTATCAGGAAGAGTAAAATGCTGTACAAGCAGGGAATCTTGTGTGTATACAGATGGCAAACCTGTCAGACACAGGATTGAAAACAAATAAAACCTGCCAAGGAGATTCCGGCAGGTTTTGATGAATTTTTTATGATCCGAAAGGACAATGGAGGATCTGGTTAAGTTTATATGTGGTTTGTAGATTTCCATTTCTTCGAAATAAACTGCGTTTCAGCCAATTTATTTCGAAAGATATATCTTGTTATCGGATTTTTCAATTTTCATACTATTTTGTTGGCAAAGAATGGCAAGGATTGTGTCCAAAGGTTCATCAGGATATTGATACCGTCCACCCACTTTTGTATTTACCAGTCCGGGTTCATTGCAAATGATTTTCACCCTGTACATTTTGTTGAGCATCTCAACTGCTTCAGACAATGGAATATCCCGAAAATCCATTCTGCCTGTTTTCCAGGCAATGGCATTTTCATTGCTTGCTTTTTTACTGTGTATGATGTTCCGATTAAACGAACCTACCTCACCCGGATGAAGCATAACGCTGTTATTCCTGCTTTCAGTTTTGTATAATTCTACAATACCCGTAGAAACATACACCTCAACTTCGGAAGATCTGCCCTTCGTATCTACATTAAATGAAGTTCCCACCACCCTGATGTAGGCCTCATCAGCATGAATTAAAAATGGCCTGGATTTGTCCGGTGTAACTTCAAAGAAGGCTTCCCCCGACAAGTTAACATTCCTTGTTCTGCCCCGGAAATTTTTCGAATAACTCAGCTGGGTATTGGCATTCATTGTCACTGCTGAACCATCAGGAAGAATTACACTCTTCAATCTTTCGGTTGCGGAAGTAGTGATTGTCACTTTCTGGAATCTGCCGATTGCAATGACCAGGGTGACGCCCAGGGCAATTATTAATACCAGGGATGCTGCTAAACGAAGGGGTGTGGCCCATGACATCCTGCGCGGTAAAACAACGCTTTCCCGGGTATCCGACAACACCGGTTCCTCATTGGTAAGAATCCGTCCATGGAGTTTTTGCCATGCATTATCCACATCAAATTGTTTCATATTTTCCATTATCTTCCAGTCTGATCTTAATTTTCCATATTGTATACGGTTTTCCGCACTTTTGCCAAGCCATTTCTCAACGGCTGCCTTTTCCTTCTCATTGGCCTCCCCTACGAGGTGTTTTGCCAGAAAGCTCCAATCTGTTTTACTTTTGGTAAACATATCATGTTGTATTATACAACTTCAACAAAATCTTTCAAATTCCTGCGCAAGATCTTGAGCGCTTTGCCCATATTGGCTTCCACTGTTTTCACAGAAATACTTAATTTATTTGCAATTTCATGATACTTAAGTCCTTCAAAACGGTTTAGCCTGAATATTCTTCCGCATCTTTCGGGCAATGAATCCAGTGTTTTATTAATGATCTGCTGCATTTCAACCACGTTGGCCGAATCAAACGGCTCACTGTCAATTTCCGATTCATGCTGAAGGTAATAGCTCCTGTACTTTTGTTCCACGTTACGGTGTTCTATAAATTTCAGGTATTGGTTGTGAACGGCTGAAAACAGGTAGGACTTTACCGAAGTATTTATCTGCAGTTCCATTCTTTTTTCCCATAGGGTATAAAAAAGGTCCTGCACAATTTCTTCGGCTACATCGGGATCACTCACAAACTTAAGCGAATAACTGCAGAGCATCTGGTAATATTGCCTGAATAACATTTCATAAGCCTGCAGATTCCCCAGTGAAATCTGACCCATTGTTACCGATTCAGCCTGTACAATCATCGACGCTTGCTTTTTATCATCTTGTCAAGGATCGTAAATCTACAATTATCATCTTTATTTTCCATGTTTGCCTGTAAATAAATCACCCCCCTGTTCCATTTTGCCCTTCAGGCAAGGTCTTAGTCCAGGGGGATGATGATCATATGCAGATTAGTTCTCTCCGATCGCTTTCCATTTAAGTTTCCTGTTGAGTTTATTGATGACCGATTCTATTGATTCATCGGGTTTAATGTAATTGTATTCTCCCCAGTAATTCTCATCCTTGTATGAATTGACCTTATCGGCAAAGATATCATTTGCTTTTGACTGATCTTTGTATCTCGACTTGTTGATATTGATTGTGTCCCTGTCAGTTACTGCCATTTCGAGGGCGGTAGTATACGTTGAATTGTAACGTTTCTTTTTCCAGTTGCACCGGAAGGTAAGTTCAGATCTCACATGATTCAGGTACCACTTGTCATTCAATACCCTGTAGTTAACCAGGTAGTCAGCGCCCAGCACGTCAACCCGTAAATCCATGGGTTTTTTACGTACAAGATCGCTGCTTGCCAGCACAAGTGCTTTTTCGCTCAGGGAAAATTCCAGCCTGGAAAATGCCATGTTCTTCGTGTCGAGATATATCCGGCCCTTATACAGCGGCAATTCTACATTTTCCTTCTGGTCAAATTCAATCACATAATTATCCCTGCCATCAATGGTCGCAAAACCCGCAAATCTGAAATTGTAATTATCAAGATAATCTTCTGAGAGCAATTCTCCCGGATTTTTCACGACATCGAGCAGAAAACTGGTCCTTGGACCACCCTGCAATTTGAACATCAGGGTATCCATTTTCTTGACATCCTGGCTTTTGCGGCCTTTGTAGATCTGCACACGGTCATAGTCCACCATGCTGTTGTAGGATGACTTATATACATCAAGAACGGCTTCAGCGACTGCTACATAACTCTTGTTCTGTTTCACGGTTTCCCTGTAAAAGCCGATGAGCATTTCGGGATCACTCTTATAATTCTCCCCGATCTTTCTGAAAGCCATACCGAGCAAATCGACCGGATCGTCCGTTCGTATTACCACAGCATCGAGTGATACTGCTGATAGTTCCAACCTTACCACATTTTCCTTGTCTGTCAATTCGGAAACCGGGATCACCTTGTTGTTATATCCGAGGTAGGAAAAGCCCACTTTGCGGTCTAATTCCGTTACCGGAACTTTTAACACAAACTCTCCGTCAGCGTTGGTTACGGTTCCCAGACTGCTTCCAATGAGATATACGTTTGCAAAAACGACTGGTTTCTTGGTAGAGTTATCAATTACCTTACCGGTAAATGTGCGGAAAACTGTGTCTTTTGCAGCCTTTGAATGGCCAAAAACTGAACCTTTGGCTTGCATGGAGGTGATTGTGAAAACCAGCAGCATCATGGCCAGGCCTTTAATCACATTTGTTACAATTGTTTTCATGATTGCTATTATTTATTGTTGGTAACTTTATTTTCTTTTGTTTGGTTTCAATATTGTCTGAAAAGCTTTTCTGTTATTAAGACCTGAAGCCCGGATTATACCCTATTAGTTGTTAGTTTTTAGTTGATAGTTGATAGTTGATATTTGATGGTGGATAGAGCGATGGGGGATTTGGTTTTTCAGTGGGTCGGCACCCACGGTTATTCAGATATCGCCCTTCGGGCTTAGTCCACGAAGTGGACAGGTTTCAATAACCGTGGGTGCTAACCCACGGATCGTGGGTGCAGCCCATAGATACCCGGACTATTGATCTGACGTTATATCCATCCGACCTGGGATAAGCTTGAAGAATAGAACCAATCCCGTATAAATCCCAAGAAAAACCACTCCTTCCAATAGAGTAAGCCATTTGTTGAGATCAATTGAAAATACTTTCCTGATGAGAATATCAATACCCATTTCCACTAAAAGAATGGTTGTACTCATCAATACGATCCTGATAAGACCCTTATCGCGCATATAAGGAAAATCATCCTTCACATAATAATAAATGAACAGAAACAGATAAGCGATAAATGTGGATATGGCTGCCCATGAATATCCCCACAAAGGGACAAACACAAAATTCAGTGCGGCATTCAGCAGGCAGGCTATTACAATACCCCACAATACCGGACTGAACCGGTGTTCAAATTTCATTTTAGTTTCGTTAAACAGAGTCAATCCATATAAAAATGAACTGATCACAATCCATGGGATCATGGCAAAACCCTGTCTGAATTGTTCCCCCAATAGAATTTCTGCCACCTGCCTGGCAAAAATGGAAACATAAAAGGTTAAAGGCAAAATAAGCAGCACGAATGCATATACATAATTCATCAACTGTTTTTCATTTTTCTGCGTAAAGCCGGTTAGCACCCTGTTGAATCCCGGTGTGATGGCATTAAAAAAAACAGTAACCAGGAAGTAAACGCTAACCTGTCCCACCTGGTAAACCTGGTTATAAATCCCTACCCTGCTTACATCCTCAAACAGCGCAATGATATACCTGTCTGATGAAATCAGGATAAATATTCCTATTGAACTGAAAAAACCAACAAAACCGTAATGCAGCATTCTGCGGATAAATCCGGTGGATATTAAAGCAAGGGAAATATTTCCCAGGATTTGGCGGTTCAGGACCAGGAGAATTATGGTTATTACCAGGTTTATGCCGGCCTGGCCAATGAAAATAGCATCGATCCCAACATCCATACGGAAAATCAGCAGAAGGATAACAAGAAAAGAAAATAGGGCCTGCAACGCCTGAAACAGGTTAAACAGAAATGCTTTCCCCTGTATTTTGTAAATCACCAGCAATATGTTAAAGATCTGGTTTGTGAACAGGAAGCAAAAGGCCGGAACCACCAGGGATCTGATCTCTCTGCCCCCGGCCAATAGGAACCAGGCTATGGAAACGAGCAGCAAAATAGCGCCCGAAGCCAGGAACAGGAGAAATATATTACTGTATAGTACATCCAACTGCCTGCTCTCTTCATATTCATGATAATAGCGGTAAACGCATGAGTTGATCCAGTTGAACAGGGCAATGGAAAGGTAGGTGTAAGTAATTGAAACCAGGCTGAATAGCCCAAACTCCGCTGGTGTAAAATGACTGGTAAAGACAGGTAGCCTGACTATTGCAATCAGGGCCAGGATCAGCGACCCTGAAAGATAAAATAGGAAATCACGGATCTGCCGGTATGAATGTATGGACCTTTTGCCAAATATCAAGTTTAGAGAGTTTGGATTGTTATCGTACTGTAAATCTAAACATTTCCCGTCAAACGTGGCAATCCCTTATAAATGTCGAGCAACCTGATTTCCTCTTTTTTCCAGTTGTATTTATTTTTAACAGCAAGTGTTCCATTCCGGCTGCAGGTACGATACAATTCCTGATCGGTAAGCAGAGAGATCATGGCCTTGCTTATGGCTTCCGGCGAACGGGGATTGACCGAAATACCAGCGCCGGTTTCACGAATTATCTGATCGATCGTACCAAAATTGCTGCAGATGACAGGAAGCCCGAAGGCCATGTATTCAAATGTTTTAATCTGAATACCATAATAAAAAATGCTAACCGGCATGAATATCCCAAGGCCTATGCGACTTTCCTGGTAGAAACCATCTATTTCGCGATAGGGAACATTTCCGTGCAGGATCAGATTTTCATGCAGATTATTTTTTTCAATCATGTCAAGCAGTTCCCTTTTATAAGCTTTGTCCGGAACCGGGCCAAGAAGCAGTACTTTAATGTCTGGCTTTACCTTCCGCGCAATAATCACGGCCCTTGCAATCTCCATGCCCCCTCTCAGCGGATTGATCTGGCCGCAATAAATGGCATCGTATTTTTTATTTTCAAAGGGTTGCAATATTTCGGGTTGCAGGCCTGTATAGTTGTGGATCACCCCTGCCTTGCCCCTGGCGGCCATCAGGGAAAACTTCTGACAGATATGATCCACGGCAGCAATTATATAATCACATGAGGAAGCCCGTGAAAGTTCCCACCGGTTCAGCCAGTCTGCATACCCTTTAAATATCCAGCGCATGGGACCGGAGGAAGGTTGCCGTACAAGCAGCAGATCGGAAAAATCTTCATGCACATCATAGATCAATACCGGCAAATGA
>Ga0105092_10002361_pt1 | contig 10080 bp, 14 predicted proteins | sample PPLLak2March2015_FD_87021 | JGI IMG/M metagenome (GOLD analysis project Ga0105092, IMG submission 87021) | Freshwater sediment microbial communities from Prairie Pothole Lake near Jamestown, North Dakota, USA - PPLs Lake P7 Core (1) Depth... | ecosystem: Environmental > Aquatic > Freshwater >...
AAACTCGCCTCAGCAGGTGCCTTGTTCCCTCGAAAGCCAGGACCAACGCACAGATCCCCAGGCCAATCAGCACACCCGTCACTACACCAACGTGCAGGAAATAGACGCAGACTGCGCCGGTTACCGCTCCTCAGCCGACTGCCCCTGCAAGTCGCAAGATAAGCTTTCCCATATTCTCGTCACCTCCTCGTTTGCTTAAGCGCCACGGCAGGATGAAATCAACTGTGAACCCTTCTCTCGGGAGCCGGTGTTGCCGCCGCGGTCCCCACGACCGCTTCTTCCACGCGAATGAGCATCTCTTGCATCAACTTCGCGGTGGCAGAACCCTCACATCGATCGAGAAGCGGATGTCCGTCATCGCAGGAATCCGCAATCGTCGAATCAATCGGGATCGAGCCGAGGAATGGAACGGCCAGGTCCTCTGCCATGCGCCGGCCTGCTCCTGCTCGCAGGATTTGCGTCATCACACCGCAGCGCGGACAGACGAAGCCGTTCATGTTCTCGATCACCCCGAGAACGGGGACACCGAGTCGGCGACAGAAGGTAATCGACTTGCGCACGTCGACTGCCGCAACTTTCTGCGGAGTGGTCACAATGACCGCCCCGTCGAGGTTTCCAATCAATTGGCAGACAGAAAGGGGTTCGTCTCCAGTGCCGGGCGGGGAGTCGATGATCAAGAAGTCAAGCTCGCCCCAGGCGACGTCCTGCAGAAACTGCCGGATGACGCCCATCTTCATCGGACCTCGCCAGATTACGGCCGCATCCCGGTTCGAGAGCATGAACCCGACGGACATCACCTTCAGCCCGCCCAGATCAACCGGGACCATTTCTCCTCCCTCCGCCGACACTGTCTCGGCTTCCAGGCCCAGCATGGTCGGCACGCTCGGCCCATGGATGTCCACGTCCAGGAGGCCGACCCTCTTACCGGCGCGTCGAAGGGCGACGGCTAGATTTACGGCGACCGTGCTTTTCCCCACCCCGCCCTTGCCCGCCAGAACCACAATTTTGTGTCGGATCCGGGCCAAGCGCTGCCTCAACCGTTCTTCCTGAAGCGATTTTTCGTCTGGTTGCCCTCCCGGCAGGAGAGCCGGCGGAGATTGAGTCTCGTTAGACTCGCCGCAGGCTTGCTTCTTGGCGGAGGACCCCTGTGATTCGGATTTCACACTGCGCAGGTAATCTTCACAAGCCGCGTGCAGAGTATTGGCCGCCAGCAAAGCACAGTGCTCAATAGCGGAAGGCAGGCCTCCCAGTGCCGTCAGGATGTCCTGTTGGCAGAGCCGGTAAGCAACGCCGAACGCCCGATTCTCAACCAGACAGGTGGCCATGCTTCCAGACGCATGAGACGAGCCGCAGCCGTCCGTGGTGTAGGAGACGCTCTGCACAGTGCGGTCACGCACCAGCAGCCAGAACTCCATGGTGTCCCCGCACGGACCTGTTATTCGGGCATGCCCGTTGAAGCGCTCAAGCGGGCCCAGGTTGCGAGGATGCCTGGCGTGCTCGATAGCTGTTGCGGAAAGGGCAGTCAAATTCTCACATTCCATACGATTCTTCACTCCTGTCGTGTTTCACAGCTTTGGTTGCCGGCCTCCCGCGGAATGTCGGCTCCACCGCCGGCCGCGGCGGCGCGTTCGCTGCTGCCTGCCTCCGCCTCCGGGCATCAAGTACGCCTCCTGCGCGAGGCGCCCCTCAAGGAACGCAGCGAGCACCTGTTCCACCTCACCGCAGATTTGCGAGATCACCTTCACCCCGGCGGCCGTGACAGCCAACTCGAGCGGCCAGGAAATCGCACCGCAGACGAGCACCTCGACGCGAAGTTCGGCCAACCGCCTTGCCCGCGCTTCGGGCCCGTTCGCGTCCAGCCGCACGCTTTCCCGTCCCTGCTCGGTCCCTTGATCAACCTCGACCAGGAGCAGGTTGCCGGCTACGTCGAAGACCGGGGATACGCGGCCCTGCCAGTGGGGTATTGCGACCTTCATGGACAGATTCCCCATCAAATCCGGTGCCAGAACGGCTGCGAGACCCAAGAACCCGTCCCCCGCCCGCGCTTCCGAGGCACGTCTGTCAGCCTCCTCGCCTCCTTTCCGGGTGATAATCGGGCAGTTTGAGAGTCGAGTTTCTCGGCGCGCTTGCATAATGCACGTTTGCGCGCATCTAGGGACAAGAGGGGTTTTCATATTGGAGTGCGGCGGCAGAAGGAGTCCGACGTCTTATCAGGGACTCCTGGCGACGCCGCTTTGGCTCCCCGCGGAGCGGGCGAATTACCGGAAATCGACGGTGCTGGGCTTACTCGCCTCTTCGATTCCCGACACCAATCCCGATTTCCGCCATTCCTCCCGCTCCGCGGGCGAGCCAAAGCGGCGTCGCCAGGACTCCTGATAAAGCATCGGAGTCCTTCTGCCGCCGCACTCCAAAAAAAGGTTCAAGGCAGGGCCAGTTTCGAAGAATGCAGAAGGACGTTGGTCCGCATGGTGAGACCGACGTGAGAAGAAACGCGCACTTTACTTTGAAGAGAAAGAAGATATTGCCGGGTTCGTCGCTGAGAGTCTCGAAGTTGCCCTGGCCCTTGGCAATAACAAGGTCGGCTGAGGTCGCGCCACCCCAATTCTTTGGCCAGGACGACGAACGTCGCGATACAGGGAAAGAACATCGACAGCAAGGTGCTGGCAACGACCAACTGCTTGATCGTTAAGTCCATCGTCGCCAGCAGGTCCCATGGCCATGTCTTTTCGCAAAAAACCCACGGCAACAGCGGCAAAAGTCTCTTTGGGAAGACCGAGCAGTCGTGTCATGAGCGGGGCGGCGGCCCTGGCAAGCCCGTCGAAGAAGCCCAGCCAGTAAAGAAGATTGACAATCAGAACTCCGACCAGGACCACCGGAATGGCCTCCTTGAGAAACCCCTCGACCCGGAGTCTGAGGTTTCGGAATGCGGTCGGCCAGTGAGGCCGGCGGTAAGGAAGGATCTCCAGAAGCAAGTCGGGAGTCGTGCCGGGCAGGACGCTGGTCAGCACGCGACCCAACCCAGGAACCGTCGTCTTCTGTGTCATGGCCGAAACGTCAACCGATGAGCCGAACCGGCTGATTGCCGCTTCGGTGGGTGTCGCTATACCGAAAGACCCCCGGGAGCACGGTTATCTGAGCGAGCACCACGCTACGGCCAGACCGAGGGGACAACGGGCGACTATGCCGAAGATCCGGCGGCTGAAATGCTAGCCACGACCCTGGGAGTCGACTTCGATTCCAATCAGAGCTGGGACGAGAAGAAGGAAAGCTTGAAAATATCCGGCCGCATCGTCAACACGCGCAATGTCACGCAGTCGGCTATAGGGGACAAGGAAGGCCGGTGGACAACCGTGGTCGCGGCAGCGATACTCCTGTCGGATCACCAGGAGATCCCCTGGTGAGACTGAATTGGTGCCAGACCGGGGACTCGTCCTTTTGTTCGCAAGCGTTTACGGGCGAATTGCGAGCGTGTCACCTAATTCAATCACCCTGGGTGATAATCCTGGCCGGGGGCGAGGGGACCCGCATGTGTCCTTTCACCGAGCGCTGTTTCGGAGACCCTCGCCCGAAACAATACTGCCGGTTTTGCGGACCCCGTTCAATGTTGGAAAAGACGGCGGATAGGGCTCTTGAGTTGACCGATGAACACCACATGATCACAGTGATAGGCGCCCACCATCGAAAATACCTGCAGGACGAGATCCCAGGTCAGGTGCTCGAACAACCGGAGGCCCGCGGTACGGCGGTCGGAGTATTCTGGCCACTGGCCCACGTTCTATCCCGGAGTCCGGAAGCCATCGTTCTTGTCCTTCCATCGGATCACTTCTTCTATCCTGAGCGACAATTTGTGGCTCAACTCCGGCATGCTTTTGATCTGGCCAAGGCCCACAGGGATCGGGTCGTCCTTCTAGGCGCAGTTGCCGACAGTCCGGAGACCGATTACGGGTGGATAGAACCAAGCAAGGGGCCCGCTATCGACGAGGCTCCTCCTGTTCGAGAGGTTTTGAGTTTCCACGAGAAGCCTTCACTCGTTGACGCGCAAAAGTGGCTGGAATCCGGCTGCCTATGGAACACAATGATCACCCTGAGTTCCGCTCGGACATTGTGGCAGCTGGGAAAGAAACTTCTACCCCAGGTCGTGGATGGGGTGAAGGCTTTTCGGCAGATCATTGAAAAGTCGAAGGCTTTGGAGTCTCCGCAACCAGCAGGACGACTTCGCGAGATATTCGGCGAAATACCAACGCGGGACTTTTCCAGGGACTTCCTGACACCGGCGGCGGGGAGAAGCCTCGTCATGCCCCTGGAAGGGGTATTCTGGAGTGACTGGGGTCGCCCGGAGAGACTGTGCGAGTCCTTGCTCAAAGCGAGGACCGAGTTTCCGGACTGGGTCACAACTCAAGACTTTCGGGATCTGGAGCAGGCTTGTCTCCGGCGATAGCCCGGCGCAGGTCTTCTTCGGTATCTTCCCACTGACGCCGAAGTCGATGATGTTTCCTGCAATGGCGAACGGAGAGAAGCAGAACGACATGCGTTTTGAATTCCGGCTCAGGTACTTCTTCTGAAGATCGAGAGCCCCTCCTTCTTCATATGGCGGCGGCAGAAGGACTCCGACGCTTTATCAGGAGTACTGGCGACGCCGCTTTGGTCTGTGCAGCGAACGATGGTTAACACTGATTCCTCTTACCTCGCCGCTCGGGTGCATAGACCAAAGCGGCGTCGCCAGTACTCCTGATAAAGCGTCGGAGTCCTTCTGCCGCCGCACTGCTGCTCCATATGAAGAGCCCTCCGGCCCGAGATGCGCATGAGGTACAGCCTTCTGCGGCCGCACTTCATAAAAGAACCGCCTGGCGCGCTGCAGGCGTGTAGCGGTCAGGACCCATTGGCACTCGCCTTGAGCTATGTGGATCCGCCATCCCCGACTAGTCAGTATATTGCAGACGTCATCAACCCGGTATTCGACGCGCGGATGCACTTTTCTTTCGGCTGAGTAGAGGCGATCCAGGACGGCGTAGCCATCCTCACTGAAGTCCGCCAGGATGAGCGTCCCCAAAGGATCAACGAGTCGAAACAGCTCAGACAGGAGAGGCCTCCAGTCCGGGAAATGGTGGAGGGCGTTTACCGAAACCACTGTGCGAAAGCCGGCATCCCGAAAAGGAAGACGGGTGGCGTCAGCCTGAAGAAAGCGAACCCTATCGGACAGGCCTGCATATGCGACATTCAAACGAGCAAACCGCTGCTCGCTATAGTCAATATCTACACTCGTGACACTAGGGCCCTGCAGGAGCAGAGCCACAAGGAAACGCCCCTTGCCGGAGCCAATCTCGAGTACCTGTGTGTCTAAACCGTGCGCCTGACTGAGAATGAAGGCGTTGGCCCGGTCTGAATCGTACCCGAATTTCCGGAGGAGAGCGGTTCTGGCCGCGAAGCGCTCGTGATTTTCGAGAATCTCCTGTTCGGTCACTTTTCTTCCAGTTGCCCTATCCGTGTCTGGATCTCTTGCAGCCGCCGGCTCATTTCCTCCGCCTGCTGTCTAAGCGCTGTCAGCTCATCCTCCCGATTCAGGCCCTGAACAGGCTGAGCCGGAAAAGCGCCGGGCCCGGCTGGAAATACTCCGCCTTGGCCACGCCTCATTCCTCGTCCCATACCGCCTCGCATTCCCCGTCCCATACCGCCTCCCATTCCTCGTCCCCGCCCCCCTCCCATTCCTCGTCCGCGACCCCGACCGCCGGCACCCATGAACGTGGGTTCAGGCTGAAGCGCTGCTCTCGATCCATTTGGCGGATCAGACCCGAAATGACCCGGCACGTTTGCCTCCGAGGCAGTGCCGAGGTTCCCCGCCTTGTACTGCTCGATCACCTCTCGAAGCGCGCCCAGGCAACCAACAATGACATCGATACCGGCGGCCACCAGAGTTTGATGGGCGTTTGGGCCGCAATTGCCGGTGAGGACTTGCTTGACGCCGTGTTCAGCCAGCAGCTGCGCGGACTGGATACCGGCCCCGCTCGACAGGGTGAGGTTGGGGTTCTCCACGGCGTGGAAGCTCAGGTCATCGGTCTCTACAATCAGGAAATAGGGGCATCGACCAAAGCGGGGATCAATCTGCGCCTGTAAGTCCGGCGCCGTCGCCGTCACTGCGATTTTCATAACAACCTTTCTCGCCTCACGGGCGGCCGGGAACGGCCGCGCAATCTGTTGATACGATCCTCGGCCTAGGTACAGACGGCCACCAAGGCGTCATTCTGCCGCGCTTTTCGTCTCCAACGCTTCGATCCGTTTGCGGATACCGTCAAGCGCGTCTTCAAGGTACTCTGCCTGGCCTTTCAGGGCGTCCAGCTCCTGGTCCCTGGTCCATCCCACAGAAGGCCAGCCGTAAGAGGGCGGCCAGCCCCAGCCTGCACGCTGCCAGCCCGGCAGGCCGGTCGCATAAAACCAGTTTCGCCATCGGTGGCCGCCTCGTCCCCGACCTCGGCCGAAGAAGCCGCGGCCGGGAATGAAATTCAGGGAGCCGGCACCCGGATATCCTGCGCAGTATCCGGCGGCGCGCCCCGTCATCGGGCCGAGTCCAAGCGGCCCAGTCCTGTCACCTCCTGGCATAATCGTCTTCCTTTCTTTCATAGAACCTCTGCATCGGTCATGCTCGTTTCCGCAGTCGACTCGATTATCAAGATCCTGCAGCCTCACCATCGACCACGGCCGAAACCACGGCCGCGCCCGCGGCAACGTCCGCCCCCCCAGGGTCGTCCGAATCCTCCTCCGATCCAGCCGAGCAACCGGCTCCATAAGGGGGCACAGCCGCCCATCCGGTAACCATATACTCCGTATAGAAGCGTTTCAGGACCATACGGGGCAGAGCTGTACTTTTCAATCGATGACCGATTCCGATCGCCCCTTCCGATCGCCGCGTTGGAGAAGCCCGGACCCGCGAACCCGGCGCAATAACCGGCTGCGCGTCCGGTCTTCGGACCCAATCCAAGGGGTCCTGTTCTATCACCTGCAGGCATTGTTACCACCTCCTTCGAGGGAGCACTTGCGCCCCGCGGTGAATCCTCCATCAAATACCGTGCCAAATGGCCTGGACAGGCTCGACTGACCGTCCCACTCGCGCTGTACACTGGCTTGACGGCTGGAAGCCCTTTCCTTCCTTCTCCTGATAGTCGGCCTTTTTGAAGGCGGATTTCGGGGGACACACTTGCATATTGCACGATAAGGCGGCACCCAGTGACGCATGAAAAGTCGGCACACGCCTTGCTTCACCACCCCTGAATTCAACTTTCGTGAGCACGAAGCAAATGACATAGACGCCCTGCCCGACAGCCCGGTTCTCGACCTTAAACCATTCTTGCCCGAACTGAGGCCCGAGCACCCTCGAGTTCCGAACTGGGCAAAGTGAAGGGCACGGTTACCGTCAGTTCCAAAGATCGTGCATTATGCAATTCTGCCTTCAATTTCCCCTCACCAAATGAGGGAAAAGCAAACGGGGCTCGGTCCCCGGTGGCTTTTGCGGAGCGAAGTTAGACTGGGATAAGCTGAACAAAGGGGGGTAGTATGGACGAAAAGCAGGAATCGCGAAACAGCAACGGCATCACACGGCGCAGCTTCATCGCGGCGGCTTCGGCATTGACGATGGCATCGATGACCGGTGGATGGTCACGCAGCGCATCCGCTGCAAGCTCCATTGTCTTGCCGCCGCTCCCGTATCCAGAAAACGCGATCGAGCCGGTCATTTCAGCCAAAACCATCGGTTTTCACTATGGAAAACATCATCAGGCCTATGTGACCAATGTCAACAAACTAATTGCCGGTACAGAGCTGGCGGATATGCCGCTTGAAAAGATCATCCAGGCGACCGCCGGCAAAGCCGACAAGGCCGCTATTTTCAACAACGCTGCCCAGGTCTGGAACCACACCTTTTACTGGAAGAGCCTTACGCCCAAAGGCGGGGGCAAGCCGCCGGCGGTGCTCCTGCAGAAAATCGAAGCCTCGTTCGGCGGTCTGGAAGCCTGCATAAAGGAATTGGCTGACGCAGCCATAACTCAGTTCGGCAGCGGCTGGGCCTGGCTGGTGAAAGATGGCGGCGGCGCGCTAAAGGTGATGAAGACTCTCAACGCCGAGACGCCTATGACCCAGGGGCTGAAGCCGCTGCTCACCATCGACGTATGGGAGCACGCTTACTACCTGGACTATCAGAACCGGCGGGCGGACTATGTCACGGCCGTCCTGGAAAAGCTGATGAACTGGCAGTTCGCTGCCGAAAACCTGGCCAAGGCGTAGCAGCACCCCTTTGCAATCCGGAACTAATCAACCGGCACACGTCGTTTAAGACCTTGCTCAACTGGCCAAGTCAGCGCCCATGCTGGTGGCATTACCATCGAATAGATTTCTCTTTTCATTCTGTGTCTCTTTTTAGTGTGGTATGGCAATTGCTTGTGTGCACTCCAACCGTAAGGGTCGTTCTTGCCGCAAAAATGCAGAGGACAGCCGGCTTATGGCTGCTCCAGATACGGAGGTAGGGATGAGGACGATGATTGTCAGTCTGACCGCGTTCTTCGCGCTCGGTATCACGCTCGCCCAGAACCAGCCAGCTGCACCGTCTCAGGATAAGGCTGAGACTCAGTTGCTTGGCCGCGGCCGAGGTGGCGACCCGTTTGCCTGGAATGACAGGAACAAGGATGGCATCTGCGATTTGACCGGACAGCCGGTCGGACAGGGGCGGCCCATCGGGTATGGCCGCGGCCGAGGCGGCGCGCGTGGTTACGCTCGGGGTGATAGTGACGGAGACGGTGTCTGCGATTTGACCGGGCGACCGGTTCGGACCGGACGCCCCTTCAGCGCGAGTCGAGGGCGAGGGCGTTGGGCCGGCGCTCGATACGGTTCATCCACCCCAGCACCTCAGCAGACGCCCAGCCAGCCGAGGCAGTAGCGACACGGTCGCGCTATATGAGCCGAGGGGGCGCAGAGGACTGAATGGCTGACGTGAAGATAACGATCCTTGCCGAGGACACCGCCGGGCCACGAGGTACCGTCGGGGAACACGGTCTGGCTGTTTGGATCGAGACGGATTGCCGGGTGGTCCTGTTCGACACCGGCCAAGGCCTGGCCCTCGGACGAAACGCCTCGGTTCTCGGGCTCGATCTTTCAAGGGTGGAGGTGATCATCCTCAGCCATGGTCATTACGACCATGGCGGCGGCTTGAGTGATGCAATAGCGAGCTGCTCATCAACCGCTCCGGTCTTCCTCCACCCTTGTGCTCTGCTCCCGAAATACACGCCGCCGGACCGTGAGATCGGGATTCCCCGCTTGGCTGAAACTCAGGTGAGCCGCGTCATCGCAATACGAGAACCGCAACAGGTCCTCCCCGGGGTCTGGACAACCGGCGAGATCCCGCGCTTGACTGCTTTCGAAGACACCGGCGGTCGCTTCTATCGGGACTCGTCCTGCACTACCCCCGACCCTCTCCTCGATGATCTGGCGCTCTTCCTGGAATCTTCCCAGGGACTCGTCGTGATCCTTGGCTGCGCTCATGCAGGGGTGATCAACACTCTCGAGCGCGTCCGCCAGTTGAGCGGCACAAGGAAGATCCACGCGATCCTGGGAGGTATGCACTTGCTGAATGCCTCGGAATCTCGAATCGAGAAAACCATCTCGGCTCTCGAGGAGTCTCAGGTCGATCTGTTCTACCCCTGCCATTGCACGGGTGCGCTCGCTCTCCAGGCGCTCCGAGTACGTTTTGTCAACCGTGTGCTGGAGTGCAGGACCGGGAGTCACTTTCGGTTCTAGTTGCATTTAGCCTCCTTAGCCTTCTCCTGACCGTCCCCCAGAATTGAACAAAACCGGATTATTAGGCGTATTATAAAATGGTTGTATAACCCAACTAGTTTGAGATGCTACTTTTTTTGGAGGACCGAATGTCACTTGGCGATAAGGCTTATCTCCAGATCAACCAGGCGTTGTTCAGCTTGGCACACGCTTACGAGTCGCGGATGGCCCGAGAGGGAGAGCGCAATCGGCTCGGTTTGGCGCTCTCCGACTGCTCGGTGCTGATGGTGCTCGGACAGTTCGCGCCTCTCAACTCGCGCCGGC
>Ga0105092_10002362_pt1 | contig 10078 bp, 10 predicted proteins | sample PPLLak2March2015_FD_87021 | JGI IMG/M metagenome (GOLD analysis project Ga0105092, IMG submission 87021) | Freshwater sediment microbial communities from Prairie Pothole Lake near Jamestown, North Dakota, USA - PPLs Lake P7 Core (1) Depth... | ecosystem: Environmental > Aquatic > Freshwater >...
AGGAAGTGTTGCCAGACGTGTAACAACGTGATCCTCACAAACCTCCTGAACGAAGACAACATTCAACCCGGTAACCGGTTTCTGGTTTTCGCGCTGAATCCCAAGCAGAATATCGAAGTGCGGGTCCAATGGGGAAAAGGTAAGCAGAACGTCGTCTTTGCCGTCGGCCACAGCATCGTCAACCGCACCTGCCGCACCAACGTCGGAAGCCTGATGCTCGAATATGGCGGCGGGGGACATACCAAGGTCGGCACCTGCCAAATCCCGGCCACCGATTGGCAACGGGTTCAGGGGGAACTGATAGACCGGCTCCGTCAGGCGGGATAAAGAATCAATGATCGACGACTAAGAAAGCCGGCGGCGACGGCCGGAGGAAAGGACCTCAAAGACCTCAAGGACCTCAAGGACTCAAGCACCTCAAGGACCTCAAAGACTCAATCGTCTCGTCGTTGAGGTCTTTGAGGTCCTTGAGGTCCTTTCCTCCGGCCGTCGCCGCCGGCTTTTCAATCGTCAATTCCCTAAAATTCCGCCGGCATCGTCTGGAGTTGCTCCAGCGTAAAGACCGGGCCGTCGACGCAAACGTAGTACTTCCCGACATTGCATCGGCCGCACTTGCCGAATCCGCACTTCATCCGGTTCTCCAGCGTCGTGAAGGTATCCCCGGCGGCAAAGCCGAGTTTGGCCAGTACCGGGAGCGTGAGCTTAATCATGATCGGCGGACCGCAGACCAACGCAATCGTGTTCTCGCTTGAAGGATTGGCTTTCTCCAACACGTGGGGCACGAATCCCACCTGGCCTTTCCAGTCGGGCGTTTCTCCGCCCGGATCGACAGTCGTCATCAGCTTGACGTCATCCCGTTTGCCCCACTCCTCCAGCTCATGCTTGTAGACGAGGTCGGCGACTGAACGCGCGCCATAAATAATCGATACGTCGCCGAAGTTCTCCCTGAGGTCGAGGGCATTCCAAATGACACAGCGAAGGGGCGGCAAGGCGATTCCGCCAGCGATGAACAGGAGGTTCTTCCCCTTCCATTCGTCGACAGGAAAGACGTTACCGTAAGGGCCTCGAAAGCCGAGAATGTCGCCCTCATCCAAAGCGGCCAGAGCCGACGTCACCCGTCCGGTCTGTCGGAAAGTGCACTCTATATAGCCCGTTCTGGTTGGTGATGAAGCAATGCAGAAAGTCGATTCGCCCTCGCCGAAGACCGAGTATTCCCCAAACTGGCCGGCTTTGAACCGGAAGTTCTTCCCGCACTCCTCATCCTCGAACAGAAGCCGGAAGGTCCTGATACCCGGGGCCTCGTCGACGGCCCGGTCGATTCTCATCAAGTAAGGCTGGTAGACGTTTTCGGGGCTCATAGATCGGACTCCGCAATGGCAGTCAACCGCTCAATCAAATTCATGTCGACCGGACAGGAGCGGGAACATCGTCCGCACCCGACGCAGCCGAGGAGGCTCGTGCTTCCTTCTGCCGGCGCCGACCCGCGAGCTTTCCGGCCCCGTTCCGGCAAGTAGGAAAACTTATGCATGACGCGCTGGCGCCAGCGCTGGCTTTGGACGCTTCTCGGGTTATGGCCCGAAGCATGCAGCGTGAACAGCCTCTGGCCGCAGGAATCCCAGCACCGGAGCCGCGAGCCGCATTTCAGATCAGCTTCATCCTCCAGGTCGAAGCAACTGCAAATGGGGCAAACGAACGCGCAGGTGCTGCATCCGAGGCAGGCCAGCGACTGCTCTTGCCAGAAGCTCTCCAGGTTGAAAAGAGCCGGCAGTTTCGTCAGGACATCGGCGATCGGGAAACGGACGGGAACGGCCGCCAGGACCTTAGTCTGTTCTGATTCCTTGGCCGGCTCGAAAAGCCCGGCCCCCAGTTCCACGAGTTCCTTCCCTTTCGGGGTCACGATCTCGACCAGAAAGTGATCGTCATCGATCGCGCTCAAAAGAAGATCGCTGCCTTCGGTGTCTCCCGGTCCTCCGCCGACCGAAGTGCAGAAACAGTCCGGGTCAGCGGCCGTACAACTGAAGGCCACAACGGTAGTCGCCGCCCGTCTTTCGCGGAGGAACACATCCGGTTCTCCCTCCTGGAAGATACTCTCGAGAATCCTCAAGCCCCGGGCGTCGCACGGGCGCAAACCGAACAGGACCGTCGGTTGAACCTTGACCTTGTCTCCCTCAATCACTACCTGCTTGCCGTCTTTCCTGAATCGGAGGATCTCTTCCACGACCGGGAACAGTCCCGACTTGGGGGACACAGCCGTCATTTGCTCCAGGTCGATGTGACGTTCACGATCGAGGTCTGTGAACCAGGGTGTCCCGCTTGGACCGGCCGGCTGGGGCGCGATAATCCGTTGTCCATTCTGCTCGAGTTTCTCGAGGAGCGATGGGATGGATTGCTTCCTGAGTGATCTGGTCTCGCTCATGTTTACTTGATAAACGTCTCGCGGTCGCTGCCGCTGAAGACGGAAAGGGCGTAATCGAGTTTTGCCGAAGTTCCGGCTTTCTGGCCGAATTCCTGCTGAATCCGGTCGGCAAGGAATTGGTTCACCAAATTCAAGGGAATTCCGGCCGGGCAGGCCTCTGAGCAAGCTCCGCAGTTGACGCACCGCCCTGCCAGATGCATGGCTCTCGAGATGTGCCATTCGAGGTTCCCGATCGAATGAGCGGCCACCGGAATCCACTGCGGTTGATTGGAATCGACCAGGCACTGCTCGCAGTAACACATCGGACAAGCGGCCCGGCAGGCATAACAACGGATACAGCGCTCGAATTCCTGCTTCCAAAAAGCGAACCGCGCCTGGCGGTCTGTCGATCCGGCTGAGAGCGCAGGCATTCTGTCTGCACTGGGGACGCAGGCATCCTGCCCCGTGCTGCCGGGAAGGCTGCCGAGCACACCCGCTATCTGTTCAGCAGAGCTCAGTTCGAGCACATTCCCAGCGGAATCGAGGGCCAGGAACACGGCCTCTGATTCCTGGTAGTGGTTCTCGGCCGCCAGCTGTAGGATGCTCCTGAGTAACGGCGGGGTGGCGATGACAGCCGCCTTGCCCAACGCCTTGACCTCCGGCTTGCGCAGATAGACGGCGAGGTTCAAAACACAGCGGTCATCCAATATCAGTCTTTCGAGGTCTTCGGGACGGCGTGCGAAAAACGGTCGAACCCGTCGATTCGAGCCGTTTGCATACCCGATAATCACTTGCACGGTGCCTGCGTCAAGCAGTTCCCGCGCGCGTTGTCGTAGTGCTTCCATATCGTTCACCACTGTCTGCCCGGAGGTCCGACGAACCGTTTCCGCCATTCGACCGCGGAAACGGTTCGTATCCGACGCGCTCCCCGTCCGCTGACGGTCCGCAAAAAAGCGCTGCGCTTGCGGCTCTGTCGGACCTGGCCGCTTCTGTCAAACCTGAAAACTACGTTCTACTCCTCGCCCGATCAGATTTTGGTACTCCGTATAGGGACCCAGGCGCCGGATGTCGGCCACGGTCGTGTTCACCACTTCGGCCCACTTGGCGCCTTCGGCCGCGGAAACCCAGGCAAATCGGACCCGCTCAACGTCGATTCCAAGGAAATCGAGCAGTGATCGGAAAACCATCCAGCGGCGTCTGGCGTGATAGTTGCCCGAGGTATAGTGGCAGTCTCCGGGATGACAACCGGAAACGATGACCCCGTCAGCGCCGGCCGAAAAGGCTTTCAAGATCAACATGTAATCGATGCGGCCCGTGCAGGGCGTGCGAATAACCCGCACGTTGTGCGCATACTTCATCCTGCTGGTCCCGGTCAGATCCGCCCCGGCGTACGTGCACCAGTTGCAGACAAAAGCGATGATCTTCGGTTCAAACTCGCTCATAGCTTTCTTGGAAACGACCTCAAGGACCTCAAGGACCTCAAGGACCAAGCTCGGACCCGGTCGTTGAGGTCCTTGTGGTCCTTGAGGTCCCTTCCTCCTCCGTCAACTTACGTCATCCGTATTGCCTTAGGCCAGCGCCCTGACCTCCGCATAAAGTTGACTGTTCGAGAACCCATCCAAATCGATGGCTTTGACTCGGCAGACGGCCACACAAGTGCCGCAGCCCTGACACAACCCGGGATTCACCCGGGCGATGGTCCTGATCGGCTTGCCGCCGCGGGTCGTTATCGTCTCTCTTTCAATGGCCCGATAAGGGCAGACGGACTCGCAAAGAAAACACCCCGTGCAGCTGGAATACTGGGGTGGAGCAGTCCGGTTAACGGCGGCAATGAGCGGTTCGCGTGAGAGCTGGTCCTGAGAGAACAGCCCGCACACCTTGCTCGCCGCGCCCGAAGCCTGAGCGACCGATTCGGGAATATCCTTGGGCGCCTGACAGGCCCCGGCGAGAAAGATCCCCGCCGTGTTGGTTTCGACTGGCCGGAGTTTCGGATGGGCCTCGGAGAAGAATTTGTAGGAGTCGTAACTGATATGAAGCTTCTGCGCCAACTCCTCAGCCGCGGGGCTCGCTACCGCGGCCGTCGCCAGCACCACCATGTCGGCCTTGATCTCGATCGGTTCGCCTCCCAGGAGCGTGTCCGCGCCCTTCACGATCAGCTTGCCGTCCCGCTCGTAGATGCGCGAGACCCGGCCCCGGACGTAGATCGCGCCGTCTTCCTCGATCGCCCGACGCACGAACTCGTCGTACATCTTTCCGCCCGCCCGGATGTCCATGTAAAAAACGTAGGCTTTGCCCGAGTGCACTTTGTGCCGGTAAAGCATCGCGTGCTTGGCCGTGTACATGCAGCAGATCTTGGAGCAGTAATCGATCCCCTTCGCGCGGTCCCTGGACCCCGCACAGGCGAGGAAGACTACGGTCTCGGGAATCTTCCCGTCAGACGGTCGGCGTATCTCTCCCAGGGTGGGCCCGGAGGCGGAGGCGAGCCTTTCGTACTGCAGGCCGTTAATCACGTCCGGGTATTTCCCGTAACCATACTCGGGGAAGAAGTCGGTGTTGACGACGTCAAAACCGGTCGCGCAGACGACTGCACCCACATCGATCTCGAGGATTTCGTCTTCCTGCTCGAAGCGCACGGCCTTGGCCGGGCAGAGTTTCTGGCAGACGGCGCACTTCCCGGTCTTAAAATAACGGCAGTTCTCGATGTCGATGACCGGCTTGTTTGGCACGGCTTGCGGGAAGGGGACGAAAATCGCGGTCCTCATCCCCAAACCCGCATTGAACTTGCTCGGGATCTTCTTCTGCGGACACTTCTGGGTGCAGACCGCGCAGCCCGTGCAGAGCTTCTCATCGACCTTGCGTGCCTTCTTTCGGATTCGCGCCTTGAAGTTTCCGATGAAGCCGTCCAGGCTCTCGAGCTCCGAGTAGGAGAGCAGCGTTATGTTCGGATGTTGAGCCACTTCAACCATCCGCGGGGTCAGGATGCATTGAGAGCAATCGAGTGTCGGGAAAGTCTCGGACAACTGGGCCATGTGTCCGCCGATTGAGGGGTCCTTCTCGACCAGAATGACCTTCTGACCGGCATTCGCGATATCGAGACTTGCCTGGATGCCCGCAATCCCGCCGCCCAGGACCAGCGCGGTCTTGGTAACCGGAACCTGAATGGGCCGCAGGGGCCGGTTGCGCTTCACCTTCTCGACCAGAACCCGAACCAGGTCCGCCGCTTTCTGCGTGGTTTGGTCCCCCTTCTCGTGGACCCAGGAGCAGTGTTCGCGGATGTTCGCCATCTCGCAGAGAAACGAGTTGAGCCCCGCCTCCGCACAGGCCCTTCTGAACGTCGGTTCATGCATTCGCGGGGAGCACGCTGCAACGACGACGCCCGTCAGTTTCTTCTCCTTGACGGCTTCCTTGATCAGGGTCTGACCGGGGTCCGAGCACATGTACTTGTAATCCACACTGTGTACGACCCCGGGGATCGACGAGGACATTTGGGCGACTTGCGCACAGTCGACGGTTGCCCCGATGTTTTCTCCGCAATGGCAGACAAAGACGCCGATTCGTGACATAAACGGTTTACGATTGAAGATTGACGGTTGACGATTGCGTCGCCGCGGCCAGTAAAGGTCCACAATCGACCATGTGCCTGTGAAGTCCGAGCTCCTTGGGGCCAAGCCCAAGCGCAAGCCCAATGGCCTGCGTCACATACATAACCGGGATGGTGAAGGTCCGGCCCGCGGCTTTCTCAATATCCCCCCGGCGCATGTCCAGATTCGCGTGGCACATGGGGCAAGCCGTGATCAGCGTTTCAGCTCCCCGGGCCACCGCATCGTCCAGAATCCGGGCACACAGCTTTGCCACTAATTCCGTGCGTGCCAGCGTCATACCGGCGCCGCAGCACTCGACCTTGAAGGCCCAGTCCAGGGGCTCGGCCCCGATCGCCTGCATCAGTTCGTCCATCGACGTGGGGTCTTCGGGCCGGTCGAACTGCACCACTTTCGGGGGACGGACGAGCAGGCAACCGTAATAGCAGGCGACACGGTGCGCAAATGGCTTCGCGATCCGGGAGGAACCGTCGGCCTCCATCGCCTCCTTGAGAACTTCCAAGACGTTTCGGACGCGCACATCAAGCTTGAGGTCCAGTTCGATCAGTTCACGCACCTCGGACTTAAGCCGCGGATTCGCCTGCAGCTCATAGACCGTTGTGATCAGCCGGTTGTAGCAGGCCGAACAGGGAACCAGAAGATCGCGCAGGCCGGTCTTTTCTGCTAAGGCGAGAATCCGAGCCGGTAAAGCGAGGGAGAGCAAATGATCGGCCGCGTGACCCGAGCTCGCGCCGCAACAGTTCCAATCGGGGATTTCAACCAGATCCAGTTTGATCAGCCGGGAGACCGCCTGCAGCGACTCATTAAATTCCCGAGCGGACCCCACCAGGGAGCATCCCGGAAAATAACCGACTTTCATTCGGTCCTGCCTCTCTTTCGCGCTGTCGCGTCGAAAAGGCGTCGCACCTGTTTGGCGCCGTCGATTCGATGAGGAAGAAAATGAAGTTTTCCGCGGAACAGGAGCTTTGGCGCCAACAGGAGGTCCTGGAGGAAATTCAGGGAGCGTCTCTTGTAGTCCATGATCATCCCTAGCTCAAACATCCGCCCCGTCATCCGTATCGAACCCAGGAACGACCGATGAAACGCAATGATATTGCGCGCCTTGGGATGGGCGCGGCCCTGCCTCCACGACTCCTGCCTGAGGAAATCCATTATCTTGGGAAGGTCAACTTCCTGGGGGCAGCGCGCTGAGCAGGTTTGACAGGTTAAGCATTGCCAGATTGTCAGCGATCTGAGCGCTTTCTCGTCCAGAGTCGAATCGCCGAACTGGAGCAACCTCAGGATCTGATTGGGCGGGTAATCGGTTTCAGACGCCAGCGGACAGCCGGCCGAACACTTGCCGCACTGGTAACAGCAGGCGACCGATTGTCCAGTCGATTGATAGATTTGTTCGCCGAGGGAATTGTGAACCGTCGAGGAATGAGTGCTCATAAAAAAACCGCATCGTGATCATGTTCCGGACGGGCATAATCCTATTCCATCCAAAAGCAAGCGCGCAAGTTGACCGGAGTGTAAAGGGGGGAGTGTTGATCGCGGTGTTCACAGAGCCGCGCACGACGCCGTACGCGGCTCTGTAAGGATCGTACCTAGAATTGCACCTTCGGCGCCTCTCTGGCGGCGGTGCCGGCCTCGAAGTACGGGTGGGATTCAAACCCCAGGATCCCCGCCAGGATGTTGGTGGGAAAACGGCGTAACGAGGCGTTGTAGGTCTGGACAGTCTGATTGAACCGCCGGCGTTCGACAGCAATGCGGTTCTCGGTCCCGGCCAACTCGTCCTGCAGGGCCAGGAAATTCTGATTGGACTTCAGCTCGGGGTAATTCTCAATGACCACCATCAAGCGCCCGAGCGCTCCCTCCAAGCCGGTGGCTGCCTGGGCTCTTTCGGCAGTAGTCTTGGCCTCGCCCCATTGGCTGCGCAAGCGCGTTATCTCGGTCAGGACCTGCTGCTCCTGCTTGGCGTAGCCTTTGACGGTATTCACGAGGTTTGGAATGAGGTCATAGCGGCGCTGCAGCACCGTGTCCACCTGCGCCCACGAACTATTCACCTGCTCCTGGAGGTTAACCAGGCGGTTGTACGACCCAACCGCGCCGATTCCGACAACGATGACCAGGAGCAATACAATCACGCCGATGACGAGCAGAATTTTGCCCATTCTTTCCTCCTAAGGCTTGCACAAATGCGCGTCGACTGCCTGTACGATTGTTTCGACCGTCTGCAAGTAGCGTCCGAACAGCTCCTCCGTGTCCAATTCGCGCAATTTCTTAGTCCCGGCCTTAAGCGCGTCGACCGTTTCGAATACCTCTGTGTCAAAGGAAATGTGCGAGCTCAGTTGCTTGACTGCTTCGATCTTGGTGGCCGGCACCTGATCCTGAAACAGACGCAGGGCGGCGCGAAACAGCACGAGAAAACTGGACAACGAGGACATCAGTAGATCACCTACTTGGGCCGGTTTCCCTCCGGTTTCCAGATAGCGCTCTCGCAACTGAATGACTTTGCCCTTCAGTTCGTGTTCCAGTTGAAGCCGAAGATTACGGGGCTCCACCTGGATATCTCGGGTCATGTCCTCGCCATAGAGGATAAGATGGGAATCCCTGATGTCGAGCAGTTCGATGGGGAAAACGTCGACCGACTGCCGGAGCCCGTCAGGGGTGAACAGGAGCGGCGGGGCATTCCCGGCCTTGATCCAAGCCCGAGAAGGCTGGAGAAACAGCTTCAACTCGGGCAACCCGAGGCGGTCCATCACGACGAGCACGTTGTAATCCGACCGCTTTCCCGCGTAATCGCCAGCCGCCGCTGACCCGTAAAGGATGACGGACTTCAGTCCCGTCGGGTTCGCCTGTTTGAGTTTCTCAACAAGCTGTTCGGGTGTCACTGTTGTTCTCCTTATCTAGTCTAACTGACGCCGTCAGCTGTCAGCGATTTACCAACTGCGTCCCGCGCCGCCGCCGCCCGACGATCCTCCTCCAAAACCGCCAAAGCCGCCGCCGCCTCCCCCGCCAAAGCCGCCGCCGAATCCTCCGCCACCCCTGCGGCCGCCCCCGCCACTCGTGAGTATCTGCAGCAGGAAAAGGAGGAGGAAGGGATGCCGGATGAATACCAGAATCAGGATGCCGATGATGATGTAGCCCAGACAGCCGATTCCGCCGCCTTCAACCTCTCCCCGAGGGCGGGCACGCGCCGGAGCCGCGTCCAACTGGACGCCCGCGTCACTGGCGATAATCTCGCCGACCGATCGAGCGCCTGCGGACAGGCCGGCGCCATAGTTGCCTTGACGGAAGTACGGGATCACATCCTCGTCGAGGATGCGGCCGGCTCTCGCGTCCGGGATGATCGGTTCCAGTCCGTACCCGACCTCGATCCAGGCTTTGCGGTCTTGGATTGCGGCCAGCATCAGGACCCCATTGTCTTTCCCTTTTTTCCCGATGCCCCAACGCTCAAAGAGCCGGTTAGCCAAGTCGTTGATCTCGTTCCCTTCCAGGGAGGGGACCGTAACGACCGCGACCTGGCTGGTCGTTTGTCTCTCGAGCTGAGCCAGGAACCGTTCAAGGTCCTCTCGGTCACCGGGTTGGAACACGCTCGCGAAGTCATTGACGTAACCGATAGGATTCAGCCGTTCGTGCAGTTCCTGCTCCGCCTGCCCGAGCAGGGCAGGCATGAGCGGAGTCAGGATTACCAGGAGCAGAATAAGGCAAGAGGGGAACAGCAGCGTACGTCCGGCTCGCATAACCGTCTGACTATACAGGAAGAAGGGAAGAGAGGCTACCGGGGAGGACTGGTCCCGGCCTGGCCCCGACTGAACGGCACAACCTAAGGGGGGCATAGGCCATAAAATAAGAATCGAGAGTAGGGGCGTCCCCTGGGAGCGCCGGCGTCTCGCCCAATGCCATTTACTTTTTTGCGAAGTCGGTGCAACCAGCCGCGGTGAACGGGGCTTTTATCGTGGCCGGACTCTCCAGAGTCCGGCAGCCGACCCCTGGGGTCGGCCTGAACCGGCGAGCTGCAACCATCGTTTTCGCCGGGCTCCCAGCCCGGCTGCCGGACTCTGGAGAGTCCGGCCACAATAAAAGCCCCGTTCACCACGGC
>Ga0105092_10002363_pt1 | contig 10077 bp, 9 predicted proteins | sample PPLLak2March2015_FD_87021 | JGI IMG/M metagenome (GOLD analysis project Ga0105092, IMG submission 87021) | Freshwater sediment microbial communities from Prairie Pothole Lake near Jamestown, North Dakota, USA - PPLs Lake P7 Core (1) Depth... | ecosystem: Environmental > Aquatic > Freshwater >...
ACCTCAAGGCGAAGCTCAAACGCTTTCAGGCCGGCTCAGCTCCAGAAAACCGCGTTTCTTCATGAGCGGCGACACTGGGATGAATGGCGCAAACAGACGAAGGGCAGATCATTCCCCACTCCCCGTCACGTAGTGCAGGTCTTCGCCCTGGCGCTCGGAGTGGCGCATGGCACCCTGGCAACGGCGCGAACGCCCGGGAACATCGATCTGAATGGGAACGGCAAGGCGCCGGTCAAGCTGAAAAGGAAAAAATATCGATCTGCCTGCTGAAGATTAATACACTATCTTGCCTGTCGCCCTAACCGCACTGGGGGATTTTGAAGTGGCCATCGGGGTCTGCTTCCCGCGAATCGTCGGCGTTTGCTTGATCGGTCCCGGTGCAGCAGCTTCTCGATATCTTCAAAGGTGAGGAAATTTGGGATCCGCCTGGCAATCTTCACCTTTCTGATACCGACCAGCGGTGACGCCGGCATGAGCTGATGGTGGACAGCCCAAACGTAGAAGGAATTCAGAGAAGGGAAACACCGGAGAAAAAAAGAGGAAAGAAACAAGAGGGAAAAAGCACTTGACTGCAATTCGAAGGAAGAGTACGCTAATAAATGACTGACTGGTCAGTCAACTATACTCGGTAGCGGGCGCAGCGATCAGGTAGCAGCCGATTGTTTTCCCGGTATATGACTGACCGGTCAGTCATATGCGAGCACTATGGGAGCATGGCTCCAGGTTGCTTATGCAACAGAAAACGTTTCGGATTTCGTTATCGGGTGGCTTAACGCGCATCTTGGTGGCCCTTCTTTTCACGTTCTCCGTTTCTGCCCAGACTAAGCCCAGCCCCAATGGCACGATCCGCGGTGCCGCTTTCATGAGAGAGAGCGGCCTGGAACGCACATTCCTGCCCGGTGTCGCCCTTCATATTCAACACAAGGAATCGGGTGCCCCCTCGATCGAACTCTTAACGGATGACACCGGGCGCTTCTCCGTCACAGACCTTTCCCCCTCCCGGTATCGACTCACCGCCGAATTCACCGGCATGCAGGCCGATCCTCTCGATGTGATGGTTCAGCCTGGCGCTGTCGTCGAGGTTGAAATAGAGCTGAAACTCGCCAGTCTGAAGGAGGAAATCACTGTTTCCGCACAAACCGAGGCAGTCGACCCGTCGGAGACATCCTCGAAGGCCGTCTTGCAGGAAGCGACACTCGAAAATGCACCCAAGATGAACGAGCGCGTGGAGAACGTCCTGCCACTAGTGCCTGGCGTGGTCCGGGGCCCCGACGGCCTGATCAACATAAAAGGCGCCCGGACGTCCCAGGGCGGGATGCTTCTGAACAGCGCCAACGTAACAGACCCGGTGACCGGCAGCTCAGGGATCAACCTGCCGATCGATGTGGTTTCGAACGCGCAGGTGGTTGCAAACCCGTACGACCCGGAGTACGGGAAGATGACCGGAGCGGTCGCGGTCATTAACACCCGCGTGTCGGATTTCGACAAGTTTCGGTTTCGGCTGCAGAACTTCATGCCCCGTGCGCGCAAGCGCGACGGTTCGATCGTCGGAATTGAATCCGCGACCCCCAGGTTCACTTTCACCGGCCCGCTTGTTCGGGGACGCGTAGGGCTTACACAGTCTCTTGAGTACCGGTACGTGCGCACGCCTGTGGAGACGCTGCCGCCGCTCGAGCGTGACACGGTGCTCGAGAGTTTTGACTCGTACACACAACTCGATCTTGGCCTGACACCTCGGCAAAACGCCTCGGTCACCTTGGCAATCTACCCTCAGAAGTTGAACTACTTGGGACTGAACACCTTCACGCCGCAGCCGGCAACCCCCGATCTGCACCAGCGCGGTTACTTCGTAGCTTTTTCGCACAATTTCATCGCTGAATCGGGAGCGTTACTGGCATCGCAGATCAGCTTCAAGAGGTCCGATGCGGATCTCACCCCTCACAGCGATGAGCCCTACCGACTCGGCGTCGAGACGACGATGGGAGGATTCTTTAACCGGCAGAACCGCGAGACTGGCCGGATCGAGTGGCAGGAAGTTCTGTCGCCACGCGCCCTGCACGGGTGGGGCACCCATCAACTGAAGGTCGGAGCGGACATTGTCCGGAATTCGTTTGACGGGCATCAGATCTTCAGCCCGGTTGAAGTCTTGCGCGCCGTCGGCGGTCTGGCCGAACGGATCGAGTTTGCCCCCGGCGTAACGACGTCCATTCACGAGCGCGAGTACACCGGGTTCCTCCTCGACAAATGGACTCCCCATCCCACGCTGACATTCGATGCCGGTTTGCGAGTCGATCGCGACTCGGTCAGCGATGAAGGTCACGTTGCGCCTCGGCTGGGGTTCGCGCTTGCGCCCTTCGGGGGACAGCGGACGGTGATCAGGGGCGGGGTCGGCTACTTTTACGATCGGATCAATCTGAACATCCCGACGTTTACGCTCTTGCCGGCGCGGACCGTCACCAGGTACGCCTCCGATGGGTCGCCGATCGGCGTTACCAGCTACGAACACAGGCTGTCTGGACCGCTGGAAAACCCACGCAGCACCGCCTGGAACGTCGAGGTCCAGCAACAGGTGCGGCCGGAGCTTCTGTTGCGGGCGGGATACAGCCAGCGAATCACGGTTCGCGATTTCCTCCTGGATCCGCGGCACGAGGGTGAGACGCCTGTTCTGCTGCTTTCCAATTCCGGCAGAAGCCGGTACCGTGAGTTCCAGGTCACGGCCCGCTATCAGTTCCGCCAGCACGTGCTCAATGCGTCCTATGTCCGCTCTAGCGCCATCGGCGACCTGAATGACTTCAATCAGTTCTATGGCAACACACCGAGCGCAGTCATCCGTCCCAATGAGCGTAACCGCCTGCCGTTTGATGCGCCGAACCGATTTCTGTTCTGGGCTCAGTTTGAAGTCCCGTGGAAGATCACCCTCTCCCCGGTCCTTGATGTTCACACCGGGTTCCCGTATTCGGTTGTGAACGAGACGCGGGATTTCATTGGTGCCCGAAACGCGGCCGGCCGTTTTCCCCGATTCTCCTCGACTGACCTGCAGGCAACGAAAGAGATCAGCCTGCCGTTTCGCGGCCGTAAGTACAAGGCGCACATTGGCGTCCGGATATTCAATCTCTTCAACCATTACAACCCGCGGGACTTGCAATTCAACGAGGCCAGCTATCGTTACGGCGCCTTTCTAAACAGCGTCGATCGGATCCTGCGCGGGAAGTTCGTTTTGGAGTTCTGACATGTTGATTACGGGCTTGATCTTGTTGGTCACGATGCAAATCACTGCGCCGCCTCCCTTAACGGCAACGGAGATCGTCGAGCGCATGGTCGCCCGGGATAACGAGCGTCTCGCCTCGCTCTCCGGATATACCGGAATGCGGACGTACCGGTTCGAAAACAAGCGGTTTAACAAGCGCGCCGAGATGACGGTACGGGTGGTTTGCGACAGTGCTGGCGGCAAAATGTTTGAAGTGACTGCGGAAAAGGGATCCGGATTCGTCCGCAACCGGATCATCCGGAAGATGCTCGATGCCGAGCGAGAAGCGAGCCAGAAAGGCGAGCACGAACAAACGCGGATCATTCCCGCGAACTACGACTTTCGCCTTGTCAGTTACGACATCCTGGACGGACGGGCCGTCTACGTGCTGGAGATCAGCCCGAAAACGAAGAACAAGTTCCTGATTTGTGGCCGGATCTGGATCGACGCCGAGGATCTCGCGATCACGCGGATCGAGGGCCGGCCCGCCAAGAACCCGTCGTTCTGGATCAGCAGCGTCAAGGTGGTCCATCGCTACGCGCCTGCCGGTCAGTACTGGTTACCGGTGATGAATGAGTCGCATGCGAAGGCCCGGGTGTTCGGCGCGACTGACGTCACCATTGAATACTCCGACTATGTAACCCACGTGCGGGACGCGCAGGCGTCAGCCCCGGTTGGCGCCGAGGAGTTGAGCCAGTGAAGAAGCTCAGGCTGCTCTTCGGCATCGCCGGTGGGACCGCTCTAGGAATCATCGCCTTTCGGGTCGGGATGCGCGACATAGCGGCGCAACTTGTGAACCTGAGCCTGGTATTACCGATCGTCCTCCTGGCCGGCTTGGTCCGGCTTTTGCTCCAGACGCGCGCTTGGAAGATCGGTCTCAAGGCCGAAGGGATTGATCTGCCGCAGTCTCGCCTGTTGGCCGTCCGGCTGGCCTCCCAAGCCGCCGGCTATCTGGCGGCACTCGGACCCGTCGTTTCCGAGCCCGCCAAGCTTGTTCTGCTTCGGAACCAAGTCGGAATGGGTGCGGCCGCCTCGGCGACCTTTTTCGAGACCGGCACCTACTGGTTCACGTCCGCGATCCTAGGCTTGGCCGGCACCTGTGCCGCGGCCTTCCTGATTTCGAATGACGCGGCGGTGTGGGCGGCTGCCGGGGTGTTCGGCGTCGCGCTTGTCCTGCTAACGGGGCGGCGCTCGCTCTTGTCACCGGTCGTCCGCCTGTTCGGCAGCCGAGCTCCCAAGTGGCTGCGATCAGGGGAATCGGCGGAGCTTCGCATCCGGTCGTTTCGAGACCGGCATACGCGTGCGGCCAGAAGCATTCTCGTGCTTGATTCCATCGCCCAGATCGTGACGCTTGCGGAAGTCGGGAGTGTTCTATGGGCGGTCGGGATGCGGCCCTCGGTGCTCGACGTCCTCGTTGTTGAAGCAGCAGGGCGGATGGTGAAAGTCCTTGGCGCCTGGATCCCCGGCCGGATCGGGGCGGACGAAGGCGGGGCGGCTGCTTCGTTTGCGTTGCTCGGATTCCCGGCCGCCGCGGGGTTGATGCTCGCCCTGGCTCGTCGCATCCGGGACGTGATCTGGTGCGGCGTGGGAATTGTCTGGGCCGCGGCGTCGAACACCGATCAACCGCGGGTGAGCCCAGTCGTGAGCGAAGTCTCGATTTGCATAGAGGAGCGTTGATATGCAGGTTGTGATTGGATTGCCAGGGGCACGAGAGATCCACAGGCTGGACGCCTCGGCTTGCGGCGTTTCCGTGCTCGCCCGAGTTATCGCGACCGCGCTGCGGAGCGGCGGAAGCAAGGTATTGGTGGTGTTGCCACCAGAATGGTCGCACAAGTGGCTCGTCCCGCGACTCAATTTGCGATCGATCGATCCCGCCCGCATCGAGACCGTCGAGATCGGTCGCGTATTTGACCCCAGCCAGGCCGAAGACTGGCGCGCGATCGAGCATTGCATGGACAACCGCTTCCTCTGGATACCTCCTGATTACCTCGTTAACAAGACAGCCTTGACCGATTTACTGGCGACCGCGGCGCACAGTCCGAACGCGTCATTTGGCTTCTCCGAAGTTTCGGGTGCAGGGCCGGATCCGGGGCCGTTTGCACGGCCTTGCGTGCTCCTGAAGAAAGAGCAGCTGGTGGGCTCGAAACCGCGGTTTCAGGTTGTCGTGAGCGGACAGCTCGGAGTATTGGTGGGTCCTCCTGCCAGCATCCAGGAGGTTGAAGCCGAGCTGGTGCGTCAATCGGGCAAAGTGACCGACGGCATTTATTCTCGCTTCAACCGAATACTCTGCAGGCCGGCCGTGCGGCGGCTGTCGCACACCCCTGTGACTCCCAACGTCGTCACGTTTGGGGGGCTGGCCGTCGCGATTCTGTCAGGCTTTTCCTTTGCCCAAGGCTCGTGGTTGTGGGGTGTCCTGGGGGCGGCGTTGTTCTTCATCTCCGGGCTGTTCGATGAGATTGACGGCATGCTGGCGCGATTGAAATTCCAGGAGTCGCCGTTTGGCTGCTGGCTGGAGACGATGGTCGACTACGCCACCTACCTGCTTGTGTTCGCCGGGATGACGGTAGGAGGGTACCGCCAGGGCGGGGCGTTGTACCTGGTCCTCGGTTTGGTCTTGGCATTCGGCCTCGTGGTCTCGTTCATCGCGATCAGCACTCAGCGGAAGCTGGCCGCCCCTCCCGACAAACCCAACGAATACTCACGCCGCTACCTTACGGCACTTGAACAAGACCGCGGAAATCTGATTTCCCGACTCGTACGCCAGCTCCAGTTCCTGACGAAGAAAGGCGTGCTGGTTCATTACCTGCTGTTGTTCGCGGTGCTCAACCTGCTTCAGGTTGTTATGTTCATCGCAGCGTTTGGAGCGAATGTCGCATGGATCGTTACTGTGTATCTCAATCGAAGGTTGTTCCTGTCGAACAAGCCTACAAGCCGGCACCTGGTCGAACGACACGCGGTGCCTGCGGAGGTAGAGAAATGAAAGCTGTGATTCTCGCAGCTGGTCGAGGGACTCGAATTGAGGCGGTAACCCATGGAATGCCAAAGTGCCTCTTGGATTTCGGCGGCCGGACGATTCTCGACTACCAGATCGAAGGTCTATGGGCGGCCGGTGTTTCCCAGATTGGCATCGTGATCGGGCACAACGGGTATCAGATCGTTGATCATGTCACCCGGACCTTCAGCGACGGCTGCGATTCCTTCCACTTCATCCATAATCCTTTGTTTGCGACCACCAACAACATCTACTCGCTCTGGTTGGCCGGCGAGTGGATCGGGCTGGACAGCTTCATCTGTCTGAACGCCGATGTCTTGTGCCATCCGGCTATTCTCCTGCCTGCCGTGTCAGGAAAAGCCCCGGTATCGATGATTGTCGACCCCCAATGGCGTGACGAGACGATGAAGGTCGTCATTCGGAACCATAGCGTGGTCCAAATGAGCAAGTCGATTTCGCGGACTGAGTACAGTGCTACGTACATTGGAATAACGACCTTCTCGCGACAGGTCGCGCCGCTGCTATTTGACGAGATCGGCAGAGTGCTGGGAGAGGGGCGTGCGGATCAGTTCTTCAACGCGGCGGTCCAGCGCCTGGTCGACCGGGGTCTGCACGTCGGCTCTATTCGGACCAGAGGGCTGCCCTGGGCCGAGATCGATGATCCCGCGGATCTCCAATTCGCCTGGTCCTTCGTTTTTCCCCGGCTGACGCGTTCTTCCTTTGCACCCAGCGAGGAGAGGAACCAGGTGCCCGCCGTAGCGTGAGGCCGTGATGATCAATCGGATCCTGGAAGGGCGGTACGCCAGCCGAATGGACGACGCCAATCCGCCAAGTGAAATAAAAGTCCTGAACTGGAACATCGAGCGTGGGCAGAGGCTCGCCAAGGTGAAGGAATTCATCCGCGGCCAGCAGCCCGATATTTGCGTGTTGCAGGAAGTTGATTACGGAGCAGTACGCACCAAGAGAAGGCACATCGCCGATGTGCTGGCCTCGGAACTCCAGTTCAACTACGTCTTCGGCGTTGAATTCGAAGAGTTGAGCCAGGGGTTTGATGCCGATCCGGCTTTCACGGGTCAAGCTGTTCTGGCTCGTTGGGAAATGACGACGCCGCGCATCCTGCGCTTCAGCCGGCAATCGAACGTCTGGCGCCCGCGCTGGTATCTACCACCGTGGCCTTGGTTTCAACCGCGCAGGGGCGGGAGAATGGCGCTGGTCGTTGAGCTCGTTGTCGGCCGCACTCGGCTGGTTGTCTACGATCTTCACCTGGAAAGCCAGGAAGAAGACGATCTGCGCCTGTGGCAACTGAGCGAGGTCGTCGAGGACAGCCTTCGCTATTCGCCCGACACTCCGGTCGTAGTTGCTGGTGACCTGAATACTCGATTCGTTCCGTCGCCACTGGCCGGCTACCTGATCGGCGCGGGATTCCAGGATGCGTGCGAGGGTTACACCTGCCCTGCCACCAAGCGAAATGGTAAGACCGTAGACTGGGTTTTCGCGCGGGGGCCGATCACCTGTTCGGGAACAAGAGTTCACCGAGACACCAAGGCCTCCGACCATTACCCACTTTCAACGAATCTGAGGCTGGCGACGACTCAGGTGACGGGGTGAGGCGAGGGCCATTGAGCAAAACGAGTGAAGGGCTCTAGACCAATTTGGAGTGCGGCCGCTGAAGGAGTCCGACGTTTTATCAGGACTACTGGCTACGCCGCTTTGGCTTCGGCGGTGCTCCGGGGACGCAATGAAGATGTCTCTATTTGGCCGCTGGAGAAGGAACCACCGCGAGAATGGCGGCGCGATTGACGCGGGTGAGGCGACGGTGCGTATTGCACGCAACGGTTCTCAGGCGAACGTAGCCGTCGCCGGGCGCGTGACGGTCGATTCATCCCCGTATCTCCGGTCCGCGCTGTTCGAACTGTTTCGTCGTGGGGAAAACAGGGTCGTGGTCATCGACCTGTCCGGAGTCTCGTATCTCGACATTTCGGGCGTTGCCACGGTCTTGGAGGCCCTGAAAGCCGCCCGGGAACGCTCGGTCATGCTGCGGCTGACCGGGGTGGAAGGTCAGGCCAGGCAGCTCGCGGAGCTTATGGAGCTGGACGCGGTTTTTCGTAGCTCCGGATCGGAGGTGGAACTCAAATGAGGTTCCTGGAGCAGGTCGGCCGATCGACGATCAGCTGGGCAGAGGATGCCGGCGCTCTAACCATACAGTTCTGGGCGGTGCTTCGGAGGCTCTCGCGCGTCATGCCGATCGTCGGGAAAAAGAGGCGCTGGCGAACCGCAATGCAGCAGATGTACGCCATCGGCGCGAGCGCCCTACCCATGTCAGGCATCATGTCGCTTTGCACGGGGTTCATCCTCGCTCTCCAGAGTGCCTCGGAACTGCGAAGGTTCGGCGCGCTCGAGTATGTTGTGGACCTGGTCGCCGTCGGCTTCACCCGTGAGCTGGGCCCACTGATTACCGCCATTGCAGTCAGCGGCCGGTCCGCCTCCGCGATATCCGCCGAGGTTGGGACGATGGTCGTGACGGAGGAGGTCGATGCCCTGCGCGTAATGGGACTCGAGCCGGTGGAGTACACGCTCGCGCCGAAGTACCTGGCCGCCTTGATTACGGTACCCTGCCTCACGGTGCTGAGCACCCTTTGCGGGATCTTTGCCGGCTACCTGTTTCTGGCGTTCAGCATTGACATGACTCTGCGGGTTTACTTCCAGGCGGTGGCTGAGTCAATTCTGCTGCGCGATATTGTGCTGACGCTCGTGAAGAGCGTGGTCTTCGCAACCATCATCGTTCACGTGGGCTGCCTGGAAGGCCTCCGGGTCAGCGGCGGGCCGGAAGGTGTCGGGCGTTCTACGACCACCGCGGTCGTGAAATCGACCTTCCTCGTGATCGTAGCCGACCTGGCAGCCACAGCCGTTTTCTACCTGATGGGATGGAGTGCTGTTGAATGACGCATTCCGAGAGTCAGAACCTAGATGATCCTGTCATCTCCATACGCGAGGTGTCGGTGTCGTATGGCTCGAGGCGCGTGCTCGACGAGGTTGACCTTGATGTGCACCGTGGCGAAATCCTGGTGTTGCTGGGGGGAAGCGGGTCGGGGAAGACCACATTGTTGAAACAGGTGGTGGGGCTGGCGAAACCGGACACAGGTAGTATCAGGATAAACGGAGTCGACATCACCTCGTGCTCAAGGAGGGAGTTGACGGCGGTTCGTCGGCGAATCGGCGTCGCTTTTCAGGCAGGAGCTCTCTTCAATTCACTCTCGGTCGAGGACAATGTCGCTCTCCCCCTGCGGGAGCTGACTCGGCTTGCTGACTCGACGATAGAACTGGTGGTCTGGATGAAGTTGAAGGCGGTTGGGCTGGCAGACGCTGCCAGGCTTTATCCTCCCGAACTCTCTGGGGGGATGAGGAAACGGGTGGCCGTGGCCCGGGCCTGGGCGCTCGATCCCGACATCCTTGTCCTGGATGAGCCGTCGGCGGGTCTGGACCCGATCGTCTCGGCCGGCCTGGATGAGCTCATTTTGTTTCTGAAGACTGCCTTCCGGGTGACGATCCTGGTTGTGACTCACGAACTGGAAAGCGCTTTTAGAATCGCCGACCGGATAGCGATGCTCCACGCCGGCCGCCTGATTGCCGTTGACACGAAGGAGCAATTCCAGAGTAACAGCCATCCCTGGATCCGCCGGTTCCTCGATCGCCAGCCGGACCAGGTGTCGGGGGGAATCCCGGAAGGACTGATGGCTTACTTGCGCGAGATCCAAAGATGATCACTGAGGCAAAAGTCGGATTTTTCGTACTCGTCAGCCTCCTTGTTCTTGGTTCGGCGGTATATTTCGTCCACACG
>Ga0105092_10002364_pt1 | contig 10077 bp, 9 predicted proteins | sample PPLLak2March2015_FD_87021 | JGI IMG/M metagenome (GOLD analysis project Ga0105092, IMG submission 87021) | Freshwater sediment microbial communities from Prairie Pothole Lake near Jamestown, North Dakota, USA - PPLs Lake P7 Core (1) Depth... | ecosystem: Environmental > Aquatic > Freshwater >...
AGACCAGTTCGTCGTGCACCTGCAGGATCATCCGGGCATCCAGGCCGGCTTTTACCAGCGCATCCGGCAGCCGGATCATGGCGATCTTCATGATGTCGGCGGCCGAACCCTGGACCGGGGCGTTGCTGGCTTCCCGTTCCGCCCGGTTGCGCGCGTTCACATCCAGCCGCGCCGCCGGACCGAGCTCCGGGAAATACCGCCGCCGGCCAAAGAGCGTCTCGACGTATCCCTGCGTGCGCGCCAGGCGCTTGGTCTCGTCCAGGTAGGCCTGCACCGCCGGGAACTGGGCGAAATAGGCGTCGATGTGGTCCCTGGCTTCGTCACGTGAGATGCCCAGCCGGTCGGCCAGGCCGAACGCCTCCATGCCGTAGAGCAGTCCGAAGTTGATCATCTTGGCGGTGCGACGCTGGTTGGCGGTCACGTCAGACTCGGACAGGCCCCAAACCCGAGCCGCGGTGGCAGTGTGGATGTCGGAGCCCGAGCGGAAAGCCTCCACCAGAAATGGGTCCCCACTCATGTGAGCCAGCACCCGCAACTCGATCTGGGAGTAGTCGGCGACGAGGAACTCGGCTCCCTCCCCGGCGATGAACGCACGACGGATGGTGCGACCCGACTCGGACCGTATCGGGATGTTCTGCAGATTGGGGCGATCCGAGGACAATCGCCCCGTCGTCGCCGCCATCTGGTTGAACCGGGTTCTGATCCGGCCATCGGCGTCTACCAACGGCAGATACCCATCGACATACGTCCCTCGGAGCTTCTCGTACTCCCTGTACTCGAGGAGGGCCTCGACGACCGGGTGATCCAGCTTCTTCAAGACGGAGGCGTCGGTGGATGGCTTGCCGGTGGAGGTCTTCTTGATCACGGGCAGCGCCAACTTCTCGAACAGGACGTAACGGAGCTGGTCGGTGGAATTCACGTTGAACTGCTCCCCCGCCAGCTCTTGGATGCGGGCGTCGAGGGCGGTGAGCTTCTCCCGCAGATCGGCGCCCATGTCCTCGAGGTAGGCGCGATCGACTGCGATGCCGGCGTGCTCCATTCGGGCGAGCACGGGAATCAAGGGCAGCTCGAACTCTTCGAAGAGCTCGCCTTCCTCCCGATCCGACAGCTCGGCACGCATGACTTCGACCAGACGCCGCACGCCTTCGATCCGGCGGCCCTCGGTTTCCAGGTCCGGCCCGCTGTCGAACGGCAATGTCCCGAGAGCTGCCGCGTCGTCATCCGGTGAGACGAGCTCCAGCCCGAGCAACCGATCCGCCAGCTCTTCGAGGTCGTAGGTGCGTTGCGATGGATTCACGATGTAGGCGGCGAGCGCGGTGTCCATGGCGAGCCGATCCACGTCGCGGTCCAGCTCGAGCAACACCCGGACCAGGTCTTTCACATCGTGTCCGGCAAGAGCGGCTTGCCCGCTCTCCAAGGCGTCGAGGAGGGCGCCGGCAGAATCGAAAGGCACCACGGCTGCCTCCCCCGGTCCTGTCGAGACCGCAAGCCCGAACGGCTCACCGCCATCACTCACGAGCCCGACGACGAGGACGGGCTCCTTCGCCATTTTGGCAACCTGATCGGGTGAGGTGACCAGAGATGTCTCGACCTCGACCAGCTCGGATTTGGTGGCCGCCGACGGGAGCGCCTGTTCCAGGTCGTTCCACATCGAGTGGAACTCGAGACTGTCGAACAGATCCTTGACCTGATTCCTGTCCCATTCCCTGGTGCGGAGCTCCTCGATCTCGACCCCGAGATCCATATCGTCGATGAGCCGCATGAGGTCCCTGTTGAGGAACACCTGCTCGCGATGTGCCGACAGGTTCTCCCGGAGTCTCGGGGTCAGCTCGGTCACGGACAGGAAGAGGTTGTCGAGATCTCCGTGGTCGGCGATGAGCCGTGAAGCGGTCTTCTCCCCGACTCCGGGCACGCCGGGCAGGTTGTCCGAGGTGTCGCCCCGGAGGGCCGCGTATTCCACGTACTGGTCGGGCCTGATGCCGTACTTCTCCTCGACGTAGCCCTCATCCGCCAGCACGATGTCACTGATCCCGCGACGGGTGTAGACGACCTTCACCGGCCCCTCGATCAGCTGAAATGCGTCGCGGTCACCAGTGACAATGAGGACTTCCCATCCGGCGGCAACCCCATTCCTGGTCAGGGTGGCGATGATGTCGTCGGCTTCATAACCCTCCGCGCGGAGCTGGGTGATGTTGAGCGTTTGCAGGACCTCGTCCATCAAAGGCAGCTGGCTCCGGAAGTGATCGGGCGCCTTCTCCCGTTGCGCCTTGTACGCGGGATAGGACTCGGTTCGGAAGGTCTGACGGGACACATCCCAGGCGACGGCAATCCCATCGGGGTGGTAATCCTTGAGCAGCCTGATCAGCATCCGGGTGAATCCGAACACGGCGTTGGTCACCTGACCGCTCTTGGTCGCCAGGTCCTCGGGAAGGGCATAGAAGGCCCGATAGGCGACGGAGTTTCCGTCGATCAGGGCGAGTGTGGGCACCGCCCTGACGGTAGCGGCGTGCCCGATCAGTCGGGCAGACGGGAGAGCAGCCTGTCCCTGGTCTTGATCAGCTTGGCGCGACGGACGCGGAGATAGAAAGCCGTCCGCTCGAAACGACGGACGTCGCCGGAAGTCCGCCCGGCCTCTTCACGATCGATGTAATTGCCGACCACGGCGTCGCGCTGGGCGTCCTCGTCGATGGAACGGTGGTTGGAGAGCTCGGCATCCACCAAACGCAACTCGCGGCTGAGCGAGTCGATCCTGTCGTTCAGACGAAAGAGCCGGCGGTGGATGCGCTTCAAGACCTGCGCAGGGTATCTCCAAGACCGGCGATATCGTTAACCTCTCACGCGCTTCACAGCAGGCCGGAGTGGAGAAATTGGTAAACTCGATGGACTCAAAATCCATTGCTCGAAAGGGCTTGCGGGTTCGAGTCCCGCCTCCGGCACAGCTGGTCCACCCGAACCCGGCGCCTGATCGTTTCAACTGACCCGGGGCGCCTTCGATCTCGCTTATCGTGAAAGACATGACGCAAGACCACGTCATCGAGTTCGTGACAGCCGAGTTGGGAGGGACTGTGGTTGTCGTGGCATCTGAGGAAGACGGTGACCCGGAGATGGCGTGGGGCGACACCTTCTTCTTCTACGACCCTGATGGCATCACAGCGCCGGAGCGGCGTCTCCCCTACGCGACGATCGTCACCAACGACTACCCGGGTTTCGATGAGGCGTCGGATCTGAATCGCAGCGGGGTGTCCAGAGTGAATGCATGGGTGAGCCGGGACACGTTCGGCTTGCAGACCTCGTCTGAGGATGCGTCGGCAATCGATTACGCGGTTCTGGACAAGGTCATACCCCATCCGGTCTACGGACCACAGTCCTGGGTGAGCGTCCTCAACCCAGGACTCGAAACTGAAGGCACGGTGAAAGACCTGCTTGCCGAAGCTCATGACCGGGCTATAGCCCGGTATGTGAAACAACGCACGAAGGGTTCCTAGCTCGCAGCGGCCCATCTCGCCTAGGGCACCGCCTCCACCACCGCCTCGCCCTCACCCACCGTCACCCTCGCGCCGGGCTCGACCCCACGTCGCAGCAAAGACAACCCGACGTTCCCGGCCGCCGAGCTGAGCGCCCCCACCCGATCATCGCCCTCCATCACGTCGGCGCCTACCTCCGGCGCCGCTCCCTCGAACCTGAGTATGCGGAGATGGTGGTTGACCCGTCCTCCCCTGCTATCGAGACGGGCCACCAGTTCCTGACCGAGGAAACACCCCTTGTGGAACGAGATCGTCTCTCCCACCAGACCGGTCTCCTGCGGGATGGTGGCGGAGGTGACATCCACACCCATGAGCGGCTCGCCGGCTTCGATGCGGAGCGCCTCGTAGTCATCGACGTCCAAGGTGGGCAAGGCCGGCCGCTCTCCCCCCACCAGCGATCGCGGCAGGGTCGACCAGGACAGGTCGGCGACAAAGTCGGAGCGATCGCCAGTCCACCGGCCTGCATCTCCTGGGAACGGGCCAACGACCAGCCAGAGATCGACGGGAGATGACTCGATGTCGACGTCGACCCTGATCCGATATCGGCTCAGCTTGGCGGCCAGATCCTCCCCCCGACCGTCTTCGACGATCAGACCGACCTCATCTCCCCCGCGGAGCACCCAAATGATGTGGTCGAGCTTCCCCTGCGGGGTGAGCAGCAGCGACCGACGGACTGCTCCCGGCTCCAGATCGCCGATCTCCTGGCTGATCAGGTCATTCAGGAACCGAACCGCATCGGCCCCTCCAAACCAGACCAGTTCAAGAGCCGAGGGGGCGAGATGGGGCTCGGTGAGTCTCATTCAGATGGTTGCCAGGTCACGGAGGAACGGTATCGAGAGGAGGAAATCAGAAAACCAGTTGGACATGGTGCCCACATTGCCGGTCACCATGACCACGCCGAACAGCGTCAACAGCATCCCCGAGGCGATATTGATCGGCCGCAGGTAGGGCTTGAGACGCCCGAATAGTTTGAACAAACCAAGCCCGCTGAGGAGAAATGGCACTCCAAGCCCGAGGGAGTAGGCGAGAAGGAGCATCATGCCCTGGCCGAGGGTCTCCTGGAGGGAGGCAGTTGCGAGAATCACGGTGAGCACGGGCCCGATACACGGGGTCCATGCGAAACCGAACGCCACCCCCATGACCGGAGGAGCCCATCCCCCGAGCCGGCTGGGCCGGATGTCGAGCCTGCGCTCCCTCCCCATCGTGGCCAGCGGCCCGCGATCGGAGACGGCCATGGCCACCATCATGATCCCGAAGACGATCACGGTCAGCCCGGCAAGCCTGGTGAATGTGGTGAGGTTCTGGACCAGCCAGGTACGAAGACCCGTGGCGATGGCGCCCAGGGCGATGAAGACCACAGTGAAGCCGGCGATGAAGAGCAGGATGACCCGGGTCATCCGAGCCGTGGACACGTCCCCCTCCTCGAGCTGACTGGCGGAGTATCCCGACATCATCGACAGATAGCCGGGTAGCAGGGGCAGGACGCAAGGCGATATGAACGAGATGATCCCCGCCCCGAATGCGATCAATATCTGGACGATGTAGGCGGCCGAGTCGACGTTGTCGAACACTTTGGTTCCCCGGGGATTTAGCCGAAGTGTGTGGATGATCGCACGCGTGCCCCTCTACTCTCGACTCGTGGCACCGTGGTTGCAACGCGTTCTCAGCCCGTTGCTCCCGGTGGAGAGGTTCACCTCGGCCGATCGCAGAATCGTGTTCATCATCTGGACGGCCGGGGTCATACAGGGATTCGCCCAGTCCCAGGCGGCGGCGACGCTCCCGTTCACACGCGCCGGCCTCGGGCTCACCGAAGGCGAAATGAGCCTTCTGCTCGGGCTCGCCAGGATGGCCGCCTTCGCCGCACTCCCGCTCGGATGGCTCGGTGACCACAAGGGGCGAAGGGGTCCCTTCCTGTTCGCCCTCACCCTGGTGATTTTCGGTGGGACGGTGGCCGGTCTCGCGTTCGAGGCCTGGCAATTCGGGGTCGCGCAGGCGATCCTGCGCACCGGCACTGCCGCTATGGCAGGCCTGGCCATCGTCCTCCTTGCCGAACAGACCTCACTCCACATCCGCGCCTATGCGATCTCCTTCTACGGAGCAGCCGTGTCCTTCGGTGGCGGCCTCGCCCTCATGACCCTTCCCCTCGCCGACGGCGGCGGTCAGAGTTGGCGGATCCCGCATCTCATGATCTCCCTTGCCCTCCTCGCCATGCCATTCCTCATCCGCAATGTGCCGGAGAGCCACATCTTTCTCGAGGACCACGAGGAGCGGCACTGGCGCGATCTCGCCACCGGAGAATGGGCGGGCCGGTTCTGGGTGGTGGTGATCATCGCCTTCCTCGTCTCCGCATTCTCGGCGGTCGCCCTGGCGTTCTCCACGACGCGAATGATCGAATACCTCGGGCTCAGCACGGGATCTACCGTCTTTATCGCTCTACTCGGCGGGACATTGGGAGGGCTCGGCTTCTTCGTCGGCGGGCACCTGGCCGACGCATGGGGTAGGCGAAGGACCACAGTGGTGAGCCTGCTACTCGCCGTCGGAGGTGGCCTCGTCATCTATTGGTCCAATTCGATCCCACTGATCGTCGTCGCAGTCATGGTGTCGTCATTCGGCACGTTCGCGTTCGTCCCCGCCGGCGGCTCTCACCGGACAGAGCTGTTTCCCACCGGGCTCAGAGCCAGTGCCAACACGGCAGCGACCAACCTGGGGCTGGTTGGGTCCGGTCTCGGGTTGATCCTCGGGATCTTCACCATCGATCGCTTCGGGCTCTCCCAGACGGTGACGATCCTCGGGGTCGGGATGGTCATCGCCGCCTTCCTCACCTTGCTCCTCCCCGAAACGCGGGGTCAGGACCTGAGAGCCGTCCGCACCGCTCGCCTATAGCCGACAAGGAAGACGAGCCCGCGAGCGGCCAGCATCGCCCCGATCGCCCACCAAATCCCGTCGAGTGACCCTCCCAACGGCGTCAGCGTGATGAGCGCCACCAGCACCGCCGAGCCGAGCGCGGTTGAGACGATGATCGTCCCGAAAGCCAGAAAACCGAAGAAGATGCCGTCGGCGACGAACAAGGGCGCCCCGATGGGCATCGTCCAACCTGCCACTGCCGCTGCCGACACTGTCAGCGCCCCCACGATGGGATCGTCGACGAGGCCCGCGAGGGCGGGACTCGCGAGGACAAATGCCCCCAACAACAACACGCCGGTGACCGCTCCCCAGCCCAGTAATCGAGAAGACAGGTGGTCGATAGCACTCGCATCTCTCGCGCCAACTGCGTCGGCCACCATGGCCTGACCGGCGATTGCGAACGCGTCGGCGATCATGGCTGCCAGTAGCCACACCTGCATCACTACTTGATGGGCGGCGATCTCTGCAGGGCCGAGCCTGGTCGCAGTCGCCGCCGCGAACGTCAGGCCGAGAAGGAGGAAGCCGGTCCGGACCGACACCAGCAGTCCGCTCCGAGCTAGAGCCAGGATCGTAGGCAAGGCCTTCCTGAGACCCTCGGGCCGGTGGGCCATGCGCCGGGAGCGGATGAGCTGCAGGAACCACATGGCCCCGACCCATTGAGCGATCACGGTGCCGAGGGCCGCTCCCTCGAGGCCCAAACCGACGACGAAGATCAGGAGAGGATCGACCACCAGATTGACGACATTGATTCCAACCGCGACACGAAGTGGGGTCCGGGTGTCCTGGTAGCCGCGGAAGGCGCCATGCCCGGCAGTGACCAGCAACACGGCAGGGGTGGCGATGCCGCGGATCCGGAGATAGGCGACGGCCGGGCCGGCCACGTCTTCCCCGGCCCCCATCAAGCCGACAAACCACGGCGCGAGGACCTCGATCACGATCGCGGCGACGACACCCAGCAGGGCGGCGAGGACGACGGCGTCGCCGACCCACCGGCGTGCCTCTGCCTGATTACCTCGACCGAGCGCCTGCGCCACCAGGGGCGTCGTGGCGTAGGCGAGGAAGTTGAAGCCGAAGAAGACGAATCCGAGGATCGCAGTGTCGACGCCCAGGGCGGCCAGCTCGTCGACTCCCACCCGCGCCACGAAGGCGGTGTCGATGAGCGTCAGAAGGGGGTCTATCGCCAGGGTCCCCAGAGCCGGGATGGCGAGCCGGAGAATGGCCCGATTGGCGATCCGGGCGTCGGTCACCCTGCACGTGGCTTGTGGGCGAAGGCGAATCGGTCGGGAAACTCACAGAGCCCGAAGAGCTCGCACTGCCCACACAACGGCCGTCTGGCATCACAGACGTCACGCCCGAATTGGATGATCCGCATGGAGAGGCCTGACCAGTCTTTCCTGGGGTACAGGGCCATGAGGTCTCGCTCGATCTTCACCGGGTCGGTTTGATCGGTCAGGCCCAGTCGGCGTGCGACCCTCCGCACATGGGTGTCGACCGCGATCGCAGGCACGTCCCATGCCTCGGCGAGCAGCACGCTCGCGGTCTTGCGACCAACCCCGGGGAGCTTGACCAGCTCGTCGAGGTCCATGGGCACCTCACCGTGGAACATGTCCTCGATCCCCTGGGCGAGCTTGATGATCGACCTGGTCTTCTGGCGGTAGAACCCGGTGGAGTAGACGATCTTCTCGACCTCCTCAGGATCGGCCTCGGCGAGGTCGGTGACCGTCGGATAGGCCTCGAAGAGAATCGGCGCGACCTTGTTCACGTTCTCATCCGTCGTTTGCGCCGAGAGGACCGTGACGACGAGGAGCTGGAACGGTGACTCGTAGTCGAGGGCAGTCCCGATGTCCGGGTAGCGACGTCGGAGACGGTTGAGGATGGCGCGTGCCTTCCCCTTCTCGGCTCGAGACGGGACCGACCCATCGGCTCTGCGCAGCGGCATGGGCGGGAATCGTATTGAGAACCGGACATGGGAGAGGCACGAGCGCCGCCGGCCCCGGTCCTACCCTGCCCCCGCTCATGTTCAGGTCCAATCGAAGCCGGGCGATCCTTGCCTTGCTGGCGGCGTCTTTCGTCTTCGGCGCGACCTTCGTGGTGGTCAAGTCGGCGGTTGTCGACGTCCCGCCTCTGACTTTCGTGGCCTGGCGCTTCCTCCTCGGCGCTCTACTGCTCTCCATCTTCGCCCTTCCCCGCGGACGGAGGATCTGGTGGCACGGCACCCTGGCCGGGCTTGCCCTGTTCTGCGGATACGCCTTCCAAACCGTCGGCTTGACCGAGACCAGCGCCAGCAACTCGGCCCTGATCACCGGCTTGTACGTCGTTATCACGCCGTTTCTCGCCGCCCTGTTCTCACGCCGACCGCCAACCTGGTGGGCCGTGGGTGCCGCCGCGATTTCCTTCGGGGGGCTCATCCTGATCACCGGGGCCGACGGGCTCAACTTGGAGCGCGGGGACCTTCTGACCCTGGCCTGCGCGTTCTCGTTCTCGATGCACATCGTGATCCTGTCCCGCCTGGCCCGTCACCACCCTGTGGTCCCGTTCACGGCCGTCCAACTGGCGGTCACCTCGGCGCTGGCATTTCCTGCTGCTCTGTTGATCGAAGGGCCGGTCTTGCCCCCGACCTCGGTGTGGGGCGCATTGCTAATAACGGGGATCGGTGCCAGCGCCGGATGCTTCGTGCTCCAGATCTGGGCTCAGACCGTGGTCGGCGCAACCACCGCGGCCGTGGTGCTGGCCGCCGAGCCCGCCTTCGCGGTGGCCACGGCATGGGTGGTCCTGGGTGAGAGGCTCACCGCGGCCGGCTGGGCCGGCGCGCTCCTCATCCTCATCGCGATCTTCATCGTGGTGACGAAGCAGACCGACCAGGCGTCAATCGAGGCCGAAGCGGTGACCCCCGCTCATTGACTGACCTGGTAGTCGTCTGACCGAAGACGTCGAGCGAGCTTCATCAAGAGACGTATGCCCAGCACCGACAGGAACAGCCCCAGAGTGAGCAGGACTCCGAACTCGGCCGCAGTGGTGTAGGGGTTGCTGCAGGCTTCGATCCCCTGAGGACAGAGGCCCCATCCGGTCCCCCCGTCGAGCAGGTCGATGAGAACGAGGATCGGTATCAAGGCAATCCCGATAGCGGCCGCCGAGAGTATGAACACACCGAGACGCACCAAGAAGACTGCCACTGCCCTAAAACGGTAACCGGGCGCCGCCAGTTTCCAGGCATACAATCGCCGACCCGTGACGCCGTACCACCAGGAGGAGTTCACCACCGAGGAAGAAGCGGTCCTGCGCCGGTTCTTCACCAATCTCGACCTCCCGGTGTTCGGACTGATCAACCTCCCCGAGGTGGTCAAGGGGGCGCTCTTTGCGCGGTACTCGAGGTCGGCCAAGTCGCTGCGACGGCTCTTTCTCGACGAGTTCGTCGCCGACCCGGAATCCGGCATCGATACCGTGGCCCAGAGTCTGGACGAGGATCCGCTTGTCTCCACGCGCAAGGCCGAGCAGCTCTATCAGCGGGTCTTCTTCGACTACGGGGACGACTCCGTCGCCCAGCTGGGCGGCGCTCATCTTGCCTGTGAGCAAGCCTCGAATCTCCTCACCAAGGTGTTGGAGTGGGGTCGGCTTGCCGCCTATCTCGAGCAGTCGACCCGCTACATCC
>Ga0105092_10002365_pt1 | contig 10076 bp, 10 predicted proteins | sample PPLLak2March2015_FD_87021 | JGI IMG/M metagenome (GOLD analysis project Ga0105092, IMG submission 87021) | Freshwater sediment microbial communities from Prairie Pothole Lake near Jamestown, North Dakota, USA - PPLs Lake P7 Core (1) Depth... | ecosystem: Environmental > Aquatic > Freshwater >...
AAAAGCCGCAGGTGCGCGTGCAGATATCTCCCATCATTAAAAACGTAGCCGTACCGCTTCCCCAACATTCGCCCATATTGGGGCAATTTGCCTCTTCACATACCGTATGCAGAGCTTTGCTGCGCATCAGCCCCTGCAGCCACTCATATGTCTCTCCGGACGGTGCACGCACTTTGATCCACGGCGGGCGTCGAATGGGCTTATCCTCAATCTCATCGGGGTTGATGCGGTCTCTTGTGGGTTCAAAAGGCATAACGGTAGTTTCCTCTCCATTGCTCACTGGCAGTTTCACTGCCAGGTTTCCTGTTATTGTGCTGTCCGGTAGTTGCACTACCGGACATCTATATAATTCTACCCTATTCTATCTTATAAATATTTCAAAGCATTTGAATGTTTATACAACTGGATGGTTCATGGAAATCGGCTGTATCCCATTATTGAGGCGAAATTATTCGCCAGGCATTCAAACTCGGTGCTTCGAAGTTTCGGAATAAGTTATACTTTACCTGCATTTGCTCATCATTAAAAATAGGAGGAGATACATGAGCACAAAATTTATATGGTACGGTCATGCAGCCATTGGCCTCGAGACAGGAGGCTACAAAATACTCGTAGATCCATTTCTCAGCGATTGCCCAACAGCTTCCACTTCACCAGAAAGTTTAGAACCTGACTTCATCCTGCTTAGCCACGGTCATGGTGACCATGTCGGCGATGCCGTTCAGATCGCAAAGCGCACCGGTGCACCGATCATCAGCAACTTCGAGATTGCCACCTGGATCGATTCGAAAGGTCTTGCATCCCACGGTCAGCACATTGGCGGCGGGTATAATCATCCTTTCGGCTACCTCAAACTCACGAATGCCCTGCACGGTTCAGCCTTACCCGATGGGTCTTACGGCGGCAATCCGGCCGGATTCCTCCTAACGACCAAAGAAGGCCAGAAGGTTTACCTGGCTTGCGATACCGGTCTTTTCGGCGATATGCGGCTGATCGGTGAAGAGGGGATCGACCTGGCTGCCCTTCCCATTGGTGATAACTACACCATGGGACCTGATGATGCCCTGCGTGCGGTAAAGTTTATCCAACCAAAACATGTTATTCCTGTGCATTACAATACCTGGGAGCTGATCCAGCAAGATCCGGATAAATGGGCAAGCCGGGTAAAAAGCGAAACCAGCGCAGAAGTTCACATTCTAAACCCTGGCGATTCTTACACGCTTTCATAGTTCATCCGATTCCATAAAAATTGAATTTGGGGTAGGAGCACGAAATGTACACCTACCCTAATTCTTACATTTCTGTTACAGATCATTTCCTACCAACTGCCCATATTTTTCGTCTGATATAATCTCCCGAAGTGGAGGTAAGGAATGTTGGATAGTATTTTTCGTAGAAGAGAAGAGGAACAGAGGTTGAAAGAAGAAGGACGCGTGCCCCCAGGGCAGTCCCTGACACAAAAATTTCCAGTCCTTCATTACGGTCCGGTACCGTCCTTCGATCCCGCCCGCTGGGATTTTCGGGTTTGGGGTGAGGTAGAAAACGAAAGAAGATGGTCCTGGGAGGAGTTCGAGAATCTGCCGCATACCAGTGTCAAGATGGACATTCACTGCGTAACTCGCTGGAGCAAGTTCGATACCTGGTGGGAAGGTGTATCTGTGCGGACACTTGTCGATCAGGGACTCATCAAAATCAAACCTTCTGCGCGCTACGTTTTACAGCATGCCGAATATGGGTTTACCGTCAATCTCCCCCTTGAGGTCGTCCTGGCAGATAACTTCCTGCTAGCAACCCATTTTAATGCCCAGCCCTTATCCCCCGATCACGGGTACCCGCTGCGCGGTGTCGTAGGAAATATCGTAGATAGGAGTGATTTGAACGTCCCTTATTTCTGGAAGGGAGCGAAATGGCTGCGTGGTCTCGAGTTTTTAGCAAACGATAAACCCGGTTTTTGGGAACAAGCCGGTTACCATAATGAAGCAGATGTGTGGAAAGAAGAACGGTTCGATTAGACAGACGGATTCATTGGAGAACGCATGGCCCCCTCAAAAGTTCTGGTCGTAGAAGACAACGCTGATAACCTCGCCCTGGTACGCTTTCTACTCGAACGGGCTGGCTTCCAGGTTTTCACTGCTGGGAATGGGTTGGATGGACTTCGCCTGGCACGCGAGAACCTTCCCAACCTGATCTTGCTCGACCTCGCTATCCCCGCACTTGATGGGTGGGCGACAGCTCGGGCGCTGAAGGCAGATGAATCAACCAGAGGGATACCCATCGTTGCACTGACCGCTTATACGATGCCTGCCGACCAGCAGCGTGCTATGGAAGCTGGCTGTGAAGGGTTTATACCGAAACCAATTAATGTGGTCGCATTTATAAAAGAAGTATCCAGTTACCTGGAAGAAAAACAACAACATTAAGGCGGAAACAAAAACGTGCAGAGATAACACCCGCACGTTTTTGTTTCCGAACGAAGTCGATCAAGGGACTGTGTAAGTACTTAAGATTGCTCGAGTTCTCCAATCCAATTCTTAATGGTTATGCCCCTCTGATGGGCCAAACGTTTCTGCTCCTGGCAGTTTCTCTGAAAGCTGAGCCGGTTTGTGGATCAAGATCGGCAGATGCTGGGGGCATATTCCATATTCGCTGTCAAGATATTGAAAAACAATAATCGGAGCCTCATCGGATGTCCGTTCACAGTATAGACATTTTCTCATATTCATAGACATGATTAACCTTTTACCTCATCACCTTTATTCGTTGATTTTCTCCTGCCACCTTTTCTCGAAGAACCAAAGTTCCGATAAGCAGGCATCCCAAGTGCATAAATCTTACACAGGCGTGAATCGAGCAGGCGGTTGAGAATTTGCGGAAAGTCCTCTTCGAAATCTTCCAGTTTGAGCGAAGAGGTGATTACTGTAGGAAGTTTGGCATTATAGCGGAAGTTAAGGATTTGGTAAAGTTTTTCTTCCGCCCACGGAGACGTCCGCTGTGCACCAAAAGAATCAAGGATCAGCAGTGGAGTTGTACGTACCTCATCAAAGCGGCGGTCATATTTAACCGCACTGTTCGGGTTGAATGTTGCTCTCAGGTAGTCGAGCAGATCCGCCACGTCGACCATCAGGGCAGGAAACCCTGACGAAACCCGGTAGTTACCAACAGCGGCAGCGAGATGTGTCTTGCCTGCACCCGAGTCTCCCAAAAACACGATCCACCCGTGCGGATCATCAGCGAACTCCATCGCGCCGTGGAAAGCTTTGGTAAGCAGGTTCAAGTCTGTCTTTGTGATTGTGGTAATCACCGATTGGGTCTTTTTGCTGATGATACCGCTCTTATCTTCGCTTTCGATAATGGTTGTTACCTTCACTTTCTGGTTTAACTCATCTTCTCGAAGGCTGAACGTGCCAAACGTCTTGTCAGAAAGCAGCGGTAGCGAGGATAGACCGGGGGTGCTTGTTTCGCCGGAAGGCAGGCGGTAATCGGGCGCCAGGATATGGATATTCCGCACCTTGCGCGCATCCTGCAGCCTCGACCGGATCCGCCCTTCGATCTCATCCAGTGACAGGTTCGTGGTAACCACAAGCGGCAGATTATTGATATAGCGATAGTTCAGGATCTGGAAAAGCTTTTCCTGAGCCCAGGCCGTCGCGTTTTGCGTGCCAAAATCATCGAGCACCAGGAACTGTGCCTGGCGGACCTGATCGAAGCGCTGCTCGAATGTCACTTCCGGATCGTTATAAGCAAAACGCAGCCAATCCAGAAGGTCTGGTACGGTAATAAACAAAGTTGGTACACCCAGAGCAACCACCTGGTTGGCAATTGCCGCCGCCAGGTGCGTTTTCCCACACCCGTAACCACCCTGGAGCAGAAGCCAGCCGTCAAGGTTACTCGCAAACTCACAGGATTGTTTATACGCTTCTCCAACAGAGGCCGATTCGACCGGAGAAACTCCTTTGTGTCCCATCGAATCGAAGTTCTCGAACGTCAGGTGGCTGAGTTCCACCAGGTTGCTCATAGAGTACAGCTTATCACGCACCTCGTTGCTAAGTTCACTCTGGCGGCAGATACACGTTTGAAGTTTTCCGAAACTCGGGTGCCCTATAGGAACATCAAAGCGCAGCAAGCCGATCCCGCCGCAGTACGGGCAGTCTTTCTTCCCCGGTAGTTCTTCTGAAGCTTGCCGTTCGGGTGATCCTTCAGGGATTGAGGAATTCGGCGAACTTTCCTTTTGTGTATCTGCGAAAATCTTCTTCAGTGTTTTGTCGATCTTTTCGCTCATCGGGTCCCTCTTCTTTCCAATGACGCAGGATAGCTTCCACATATCTCCAACGGCGCACGTTGTTTGCCACAGAAATCCGTACAGCTTCCTCGATCCAGGTCGCCGGGTAAGTGTCTTCTGCATCCCGCAGCATATCGGCAATCATAGGCGTCAGTGGTCCGATATTCTCTTCATAGATTCGATAAATATTCGGGCGTTCGGGAGCCAGTTCCAGGGGTTGGCGGGCGTCTCCCGTCATACGCCATTCTCCTCTTTCAATCGCCTCAACTGCCGCACGTCCCTTGGGCGTATTAATAAAATACAATTGAGTTTCCTGTCCGTTTACCGTCAGAGATGCTGCCAGCAGCACACCCCGGTTTACTGCTCGCTGCAAGGAGTCATCCAGGCAGGCTTCCTGCTCATCGGGGTCCATCGCCAAACCATCAAGAAATTTTTCATCTTCCAGAAACTCGGAACGGAGGAGGTAGCGGAAATTTCCCTCCATGCGTTCCAGACGGTAGAAAGCATACAGGCAGGTCTTGAGCTCACCCAGGTGATCGATCTCGTGCATCAGCTCAGAGAAAAACTGAGCCGGGATAGCAGTCAAGCGGACACGACCGCTGGGAAATCCACGGAAAACAGGCATGGCTTCTCCTAAATCATGTCCCGAAGGTCAACCTGGCGTGTAGCTGCATTTTCGAACTTGGCCAGGTTGCTCCGGAACACAAGCTCAATCGTTCCAACCGGTCCATTACGGTGTTTCGATACCTTGATCTGAGCGATGTTCTGCTTTGTAGCATCTTTTTCATACATTTCCGGCCTATGGATGAACATCACGACATCGGCATCTTGCTCAATGCTCCCGGACTCGCGCAGGTCACTTAACTGCGGCTCTTTATCCGTGCGCTGTTCGATGGCACGCGAGAGCTGGGCAGCTACCAGGACAGGTACATTTAGCTCCCTGGCCAGGATCTTCATATTACGGGATATGAAGGACACCTCCTGCACCCGGTTTTCGGATCTCGACCCGCTGCTCATCAACTGCAGGTAATCGACCAGCACCAGGTCCAGGTGGTATTCCAGGTGTAAACGCCGGCATTTTGTGCGGAGCTGTAAGGGGGTAAGTCCCGGCGTATCATCGAGAAAGATATGGGTATCGCTCAGAACCTCGATCGCGTGCGTGAATAGAGGCCATTCGTCTTCGTTGAGTTTCCCGGTGCGCAGCCGGTGGGAATCAATCCCCGTCTCCTGAGAAATTAACCGCTGAACGAGCTGTTCGTTGGACATTTCCAGTGAGAATATCGCCACGTGCTTTTTATAGACCTGAGCAGCATTTTTTGCAGCGGAGAGCATGAAGGCTGTTTTGCCTTGTCCCGGTCTACCAGCAATAATCAGCAAGTCAGAAGGCTGCAAACCACCAAGTAAGCGGTCCAGATCGATGAATCCGGTTGGTGCGCCAAAGAGTTCTTCACCCCGCCGGGCCAGCTGGTCGATCCGGTCGTAGTAATCGCTCAGGACCTGCTGGATTGTTTGCAGGTCGCGTGTCGTCCTGCGCTCGCTGACCCCAAAGACAGCCTTCTCAGCATCATCCATCACCGAGTCGATGCTGGCATCTTCTTTATAGGCAAGTTTAGCGATCTCGTTTGCAGCTCCAATCATCCTGCGCCGGACTGCCATCTCCTCCACAAGCCGGCCGTATGCCTCTGCATGCAGTGAGGTAGGAACGTTATTGATTAAGGCAGTAAGATACGCTGGGCCACCAATCTCACCCAGCCTTCCCTGCTGGTCCAGCTCTTCAGAGACAGTTAAGAAATCGATCGGGACACGCTGCTCGTGCAGCCGGTTAAATGCATCCCATATCCACCGGTGTCGGTGGATATAAAAATCATCCGTTTGAAGAAAGGGAGCTACATCGTAATAAGCTTCAGGATTGATCAGGACTGCGCCGATAACGGCTTCTTCAGCCTCTCGGCTTTGCGGAACGACCTGCGGAGCAGGTGAGGTAAGCTCTTCGGGTGGGAGGATATCCGCCATGGAGACCTTTCTATAAGAAAAACCGGGGGCCCCGGGCCATTCTTAGCCTGGCACACCCCGGTGTGGTTTGCCTTAGATATTAATCAGGGAGTTTTTTCTTCGTCATCCCCATCTTCTTTACCCAGGTCGTCCAGGTCCAGCTTGTCGAAGAAGTCCTGGAAAATTTCAAGATTCTCTTCACCGCCGTCGTGTTCTATATCACCAGGAGGAGCAGCCCGTTCGGATCTTTCAGAAGCTTTTTCCTGCAAATCTTCTTCGGGAGTTATCCCTGCCATGTCCATAATTGAGTTGTTAACTAATATAGGAACATTGGCCCGTACTGCCAGGGCAAGAGCATCGGAAGGCCGTGAGTCGATATTTACCATCTGCCCGTCTACTTCTGCAACAATATTTCCATAAAAAGTATCATCTCGCAACGCTACAACTTCCACCCGTACAACTCGTGCATTCAATGTATTAAAAATATTTTTCAATAAATCCCAGGTCAACGGTCTGGCAACTTCTACTTCTTGCAGGGATAGCGTAATCGCTTCTGCTTCATATATTCCTATCCATATCGGTAAATACCGGTCAGCGCCTGTCTCACGCAGTATCACAATACGCTGCTGAGACATAAGGCTTACCCGTATGCTATCAATAACAACTTCCACCATATCTGACATAACAAGCCTCCGCTTGATGAGAAACTATTGCAAATTCTATTCTAACATGGTGACGTCTGTCATGCAACCATAAACCATACTTACAGAATTGGCTGCACCCATGATATTCAAAATGTTAAAAAATTCGAACAGAAAATCTATTCCGTTTAATTTAAGATTACGGTATAATCTTTCTATTCTCCCAGCACTCAAACAGGGCGAGCGGCTAAAAATCCATTTCACCAGGAGTAATTAGGGCTGGATAATGAAAGCCAGGATTCTATGGATCGAAGGAAAGCGGGCAGACGGTCCGGCTTTTGTACCCATTTTGCGTAAGAAGGATTTCTATGTGGAAGTCGTTCCTACAGGTACTGCGGCATTGGATCGCGTATTCGAACTCGATCCCGACCTGGTCGTCGTGAACGTCGCGGGCCTTCGCTCCAATGGAAAGCGTATATGTAAATCCCTCAGGGAAAAACTGCAAAACCTTCCTATTATTGTCATCACGGGCTCCGAGCAATTGATTGCGAGCGATCCAAACATTAATGTCATCCTCACACTCCCATTTACCACACGCAAACTGATCAACCGCATCATTCCTTATGTGCCCAGTGATGGTGAAAACTCGATCCACACCGGTCCCATTCATTTAGATTTGAAGAAAAAACGTGTCCGCTGCAAAGGAAAAGAATCTCAGCTTACCCCGCGGCTTGCACACCTCCTTCAACTGCTCATGGAACATCATGGAGAGGTCTTGAAGCGTGAAAATCTCTTCCGCGAAGTATGGAAAACCGAATACACCGGTGATACCCGCACACTGGACGTCCATGTGAGCTGGTTGAGGCAAGCTCTCGAAGAAGACCCGCGTCATCCAAGATACCTCAAGACAATCCGCAGGTTAGGGTACCGGTTGGATATCGAAAAATAATTCCGATATCACAGAAGAGATGCCGGCGGCATCTCTTTTTGCTTTTAATTTGAATAATCAAAAATGCTTATGGGGTCAGCACAATCTGGTAGTGTTCGCCAGCAGCAGTGACCAGTCGAATACACACAGGTCCGGCTGGCTTGCAGGGTAGTTCGATCTGGGAAGGAATAGACAGCTTCCGGCGCGGCCGGACTGCCTGGGCAGCGCTGCGGAAGAAAATCCCATCCCAGGCAGGGTCTATTTCCCAATAATCGAGTTCCGGTATAGCCGTGGGATCGATTGAGAGTACTTTGTCCTGCAGCGAAATTGCGTTCATCAATGATTCTGTGCAGTCTACGAAAGCAGCAGAGCTATTCGCTGAACACTTCTCCTGCTCCAGTCTGAAGGGTTTCGAGCCGCTAGCTGTAAGGCGCGTTCTAGTCGTATGGAATGCTCGCCAGGTGAGGTCGCTGGCGATAAATTTACGTCCGATGCGGCTTGCAACGACAGGAAGCGTTCCGGAGCCGCAGAAGAAATCCGCAACCAAATCGCCCTGGTTCGAGGATGCAAGAAGTATCCGCTTCAGCAAGGCTTCGGGCTTTTGGGTGGGATAGCCCGTCCGTTCATTGTGCAGACGTGCAACGACCGGAAAATACCACCAATCTTCGGGCACTTTGCCACGTTCCAGGTCTGGTATTTTCCCAAAACCTGCTTTTGGAGAGGAAGCAAAGGTCTTCACCGTACTCGGGTCATACGGCTGGCGCACAGCATCGACGTTGAAGGTGTAATTTTCGCTCTTTGTATAAACCAGAATAGTATCGTGCTTACGGTTGAAAGCAGTCCGAATCGGCGACGGGCCGTGATAAGCCCACACGATTTCATTCAACAAGCGGTCAGCACCGAAGATTTCGTCAAGCAGTAAGCGGGCATATGCATTCGCATGCCAATCCAGATGCAAGTAGAGCGTGCCGTTGGGAGCAAGAAGCCGGTGCATCATCGACAGGCGTGGGTAAAGCATGTCCAGGTAAGCATCGATGTCTGGCCACGAGTCTGGATACCCTTCGGTTAGCTGCCATTCTTTCGGTTTCCTAGAATCCTCGCCGCGTCCGATCCTTGCCTGGTAGCTCCGGTTGCTGAAAAACGGAGGATCTGTGTAAATCAGTGAGATTCGCCCTTCGTACTCTTCTAACAGAGCAGACATGATACACAGGTTGTCACCGAGGATGAGTTTGTTCTCCGGTCGTTCTTCAGGGTAGCCAATGCCACGCGGGAAGTTGACTCCGATCTCTTCTAGAGAGCCGGGGATCGGGGCAGAATTCGTTTTCGAAGGCCAGGAGAGATGGGGCATAGAAATCAAGGGAAAAGGGATAAGGGATAAGGGATAGGGTAAAAAGGGACAGATTTTTCCTAATCCCTGATTACCTTATCCCCTATTCCCCTGTTTTTATTATTTACCAAACTTTGCCTTCAGCAGGTCTTCCAGAGTGGGTTTACCGATCTCCTGGAGCTCATAGCGAACGCGCTGCGAGGGCTTGTCGATTTTCATCAGCCGGGTCAGATCGATTGGAGTACCGATCACAACCATATCCACGTCTGCCTTCTGGATAGTCTTCTCCAGGTCGCGGACCTGCTGGTCGCCGTAGCCCATCGCTGGCAGGATCGGACCGGTCTTCGGATATTTCTTGTAGGTGGCATCAATTGAGCCGACCGCAAAGGGTCGAGGATCGACGATCTCGGCTGCGCCATACCGCCTGGCTGCCACATACCCGGCCCCGTACGCCATCTCACCATGAGTGAGTGTGGGACCATCCTCGATAACCAATACACGCTTGCCGCGAATGATTGAAGGGTTGTCAACGAAAAGGGGAGAAGCCGCTTCGATAACCACGGCATCTGGGTTTAGGAGGTTCAGGTTTTCACGCACCTTGATGACATTCTCAGATGAAGCGGTGTCTACCTTATTGATCACGAAGACATCAGCTGACCGGGCATTGGTTTCACCTGGGTGGTAAGTGGATTCATGCCCTGGACGGTGAGGGTCAGCGACAACGATCTGGAAGTCAGATTTATAGAAGGGAAAGTCGTTATTGCCGCCATCCCACAAGACGATATCTACTTCCTGTTCTGCCTGGCGAAGGATTTTTTCATAATCCACACCTGCATAGACGATGATGCCGTTGTCGATGTGCGGTTCATACTCTTCGCGTTCTTCAATCGTTGTCTTATGCTTGTCCAG
>Ga0105092_10002367_pt1 | contig 10074 bp, 8 predicted proteins | sample PPLLak2March2015_FD_87021 | JGI IMG/M metagenome (GOLD analysis project Ga0105092, IMG submission 87021) | Freshwater sediment microbial communities from Prairie Pothole Lake near Jamestown, North Dakota, USA - PPLs Lake P7 Core (1) Depth... | ecosystem: Environmental > Aquatic > Freshwater >...
CTTTCTTGGCCGCATTCATCCTATAAAAGGCCTCGATACCCTGCTAAAAGCTTGGCGCGCAACGCAGCAGCGCTTTAATGAATGGCGCTTGGTCATCGCTGGCCCTGATAACGAAGGTTATCTTCCTCGCATGCAGGCGCTCGCAAGCGATCTCAAGCTTGAGCGCGTACACTTCGTCGGCCCGCTCTACCGCCGGGATAAATGGCTCGCATACCAAAATTCAGACCTTTTTGTGCTTCCAACGCATTCAGAGAATTTTGGGCTGGCGGTGGCTGAGGCGCTCGCAGCCGGCACTCCAGCTATCGTAACGCGAGGAGCACCTTGGGAGGGCTTGAGAAAGTATCAAGCCGGTTGGTGGATAGATATCGGACTCGAACCCTTAATCGCCGCCTTTGAAGAAGCATTCGATCTGCCTGAAGAACGTCTATGCTGGATGGGAAACAACGTCCGCGCATGGATGCAACGCGAATTTTCTTGGAACGCCATCGGCCTCGAAATGGCGAACTTTTATCGCTGGCTGTGTGGACGGGGCGACCAACCAGCAAGTGTGCGTGTGGACTAATCAGTCTACGAGGCTGAAGGCAAATGATTGAGATTTGCCCTCTTTGCAAAGCCCCTAGTATCGGGGCAAGCCGGTTCGGCCTTCGGCGCTGCTCCAGCTGCGGCCTGATTATGGATCCGGCAATCTTCCAACCCGGTGCAGCGGAATCTCTTAATGAGACCGCCTTTAGCGACACATACGAACCGGAGCGCTCTTTTTGGGTTCGGTGGTTCAATGCTTGGAAAGACAGGCGATACCTCCGATATTTGCGCAATGTAGGGAAGAGTGCGGGAGAACTCCTTGAAATCGGTGTAGGAAATGGATCGTTCTTGTGCGCGGCGCAGGCGGACGGATTCACGGTTACTGGCTGTGACCTGTCGGAGGCGATCTGCCGGAAGGTGGAGCAATCGTTTGGAATACCAATGCATCGTGGACGCCTTGACACATTGCCTAAACACAAATGGGACGTTGTTGTAATGAACCACGTTCTCGAACATGTACACGATCCTGTTGGGTTCCTACGCATGGCAGGGTCGCGCCTAAAACCAGGTGGGGTTCTTCATATCGCAGTCCCAAATGTCGCATGTTGGGAAGCCAGACTTCCGGGATGGAATAGTTATGAGCCGTATCACCTTGCTTACTTCAACGCCAAGACTCTTGAGAAGGTCTTATGCGATGCGGGCTTTGCGATAGTTCATCAGCACACGCACGACTCGTTTTCCGCATGGTTCCTTGCGCTACTTAGAACCATTCGCAAGCCCCATCATGTGTCGGTTCAACGACCGTACCCGGCGCGCAGCTTGACACGCCAAGCAATTGAACATGCATACCGGTTAAGCATGGTGGCGGCCGGCGCACTGACTTGGCCGCTGCGTGCGACGCAAGGGTGGCTCGGCTACGGAGACGAGTTAATTGCCATAGCGAAATCATGATCTACGCTCACGTGAGCAAGAAGCCCCGCACGGCCGATGTGGCGGTGATTATCCTTACGTACAACGAGGAAGCGAATATTTCGCAAGCCCTCGGGTCTGTATGTGGATGGGCTCGACAAGTCTTCGTAGTGGATTCATTCAGCAACGATGACACGCTTGATATCGCCAGTCGTTATCCTTGCGATATCGTACAGAACGCGTTCGAGGACCATGCTCGGCAACGCAATTTCGCGCTGTCGCGTTTACCGATTAAGAGTGAATGGATCCTATTTCTCGACGCCGATGAGTGGGTACCGCAAGATCTAAAGCAGGAAATCACCACACTGATCGCGTCCAAGCCAAAAGAAAATGGATTTTTCATTAAGTGGCGATTGATCTGGATGGGTCGGTGGATAAAGCGCGGCTACTACCCGACATGGATTTTGCGTTTGGCGCGTCATGGCAAGGTGCGCTGCGAGGACCGAGCGGTGAATGAGCACCTAATCGTGGAAGGACCCACGGGCCGCCTCGCAAATGATCTCCTTCACGAGGACCGAAAGGGCGTCACCGCCTGGATTGAAAAGCACAATCGCTATGCCTCACGGGAGGCAGGTGAACTCTTACGTAACAGGATCGCTGGCCATTCCAGGATTCAAGCGCAGCTCTTCGGTTCACAGGCCGAGCGGAAGCGTTGGATGCGTCAGCAAGTGTGGGAACGCCTACCACCGATCCTTAGGCCGTTCTTGTACTTTTTCTTTCGGTACGTTGTCCGTGCCGGTTTCCTCGATGGTCGGGCAGCACTGATCTATCATTTCCTTCAAGCGCTGTGGTTCCCGTTGCTCATTGATGTGAAATATCTAGAGTTACGCATGATGCGTCAGGACGGGAAAGCGACGGTGAAACGGGCCAATGGGGAAGCAATCACGCCGTAAAGATTAGTCAGTTGCGTTTTTCCACGCGAGAATCGACGGCACCCGTAACAGGTAAGCAATGAACAGAAGCAGCGTAATGACGGGGAATTCACCTGCGTTTAATAACCGGAGTTTGCTAATTACCGGCGGCACCGGCTCGTTCGGCAACGCCGTAATGCGTCGCCTTCTCGAGAATGATTTCGGTGAGATTAGAATCTTCAGCAGGGATGAAAAGAAGCAGGAGGAAGTGCGAAAACGGTATAGCAGCCGGAAGCTCCGGTTCTATATAGGCGATGTGCGGGACTATGGAAGCGTTGCCGGTGCGATGAAGGGTGCGGATTACGTGTTTAACGCTGCGGCGTTGAAGCAAGTGCCGTCTTGCGAATTCTTTCCATTGGAGGCGCTGAAAACGAACGTAATTGGCACTGATAACGTTATTGAAGCAGCTGCCCATTGTGGAGTCTCGCGAGTGGTTTGCCTAAGCACTGATAAGGCCGTCTATCCAATCAACGCCATGGGAATGTCCAAGGCACTGATGGAAAAAGTCATGATTGCGAAATCACGCAACCTCGAAGGAACGAAGACCACAGTCTGCGGAACCCGTTACGGGAACGTCATGGCCTCTCGCGGCTCGGTTATTCCGCTTTTTGTCAATCAAGTGCTCTCCGGAGAACCGCTCACGGTCACAGATCCAAACATGACGCGGTTCATGGTGAGCCTGGACGACGCGGTCGATCTCGTTCTTTACGCGTTTCAGCAAGGGAACAATGGGGATATCTTCGTCCAAAAGTCGCCCGCGTCTACCATCGGCGACTTGGCTAAAGCAATCGTGGAGTTGCTCGGTAAGCCGAACCATCCGATCAAGATCATCGGGACCCGCCATGGCGAGAAGGTCTATGAGACCCTTCTCAGCCGCGAAGAGATGGTGGCGGCGGAAGATCTTGGGCAGTACTTCCGCGTTCGCGCCGATGCGCGTGACTTGAATTACGACAAGTATTTCGTGGATGGCGGCCGCAACATCACCGAGGCGCAAGATTACAACTCCCACAACACTCAACGTTTAAATGTGGAGGCAACCAAAGAGCTGCTATTAAAGCTCGATTTCATGCGGGACGTCGTCGCCGGAAGAACGCCACAACCGGCGGACTGAAACGATGAAGCTGCTCGTCACTGGCAGCGAAGGCTTCATTGGACAAAATCTTCTTGTCCGCCTTCGGGAGAGCGGGAACGAGGTTCTCACCTTCAGCCGGTGCGACGGTGATGCAAAGCTGCCAAACCTAATCGCGCACGCGGACTTTGTTTTCCATCTCGCAGGCGTGAATCGCCCGCGTGACGTCTCCGAATACGCAGCCGGAAATGCGGAATTGACCCGCAAGCTTGTCCAGCTCCTAGCCCAGCGTCGAGACGCGGCGATACCCGTGGTGCTCACATCATCGACCCAGGCACAGTTCGACAACCCTTATGGACGAAGCAAGCGCCACGCCGAACAAGCGTTAGCGGACTATGCACGAGCAACGGGCGCATTGGTTTACGTCTATCGCCTGCCGAAAGTGTTTGGAAAATGGTGTCGGCCGAATTACAACTCCGTCGTCGCAACGTTCTGCCATTACGTCGCCCGCGATCTCCCAATTACAGTCCACGACCCCGCGGCGCGCCTTTCGCTCGTCTACATCGACGACGTAGTGGAGGAATTCATCCGGGTCGCCCGCAAGCACGGCAACGAGCCGAGTGACGGTATTGAAGGGTCATTCCGCGAAGTTGCGCCGGTCTACACTACGACTGTGGGAGATCTCGCAGCGGCGATCCGGTCCTTCAGGCAAAGCAGGGATTCGTTGACCACCGAGCGGGTAGGCTCCGGGCTCATGCGAGGGCTCTATTCCACGTACGTGAGCCACCTTCCGCCGGAAGCGTTCGCGTACGAAATCCCGAAGCACGCCGATCCACGGGGTGAGTTCGCCGAAGTGTTGAAGACGCCGGACTGCGGACAATTCTCTTACTTCACCGCGCATCCGGGTGTAACTCGCGGCGGCCACTACCATCACACAAAAACCGAGAAATTCCTTGTCATACGTGGCAAAGCCAGGTTTCGTTTCCGGCACTTACTCACTGGAGATTTCTCTGAAATCGTCACTTCAGGAGACAGTCCGCGCATCGTAGAAACAGCACCAGGGTGGGCTCACGACATTACTAACATCGGCGATACGGAAATGATCGTCATGCTGTGGGCGAACGAGCTCTTCGACCGCGACCGCCCCGACACCGTCGATGCGAAGGTCTGACATGGAAAAGCTGAAAGTCGCCACGGTGGTTGGAACGCGCCCAGAGCTCATTCGGCTTTCGCGGGTCATGACGAAGCTCGATCAGTTTTGCGACCACACCATCATCCATACCGGGCAGAACTACGATTATGAGTTGAACCAGATCTTTTTCGAGGACTTGGAGATCCGAAAACCGGACCACTTCTTGGATGCTGCAGGAGCGAGCGGCGCCGAAACTATCGGCAAAGTAATTATCGCCGTCGACAAGGTCCTTGCAATGGTCAAGCCGCATGCGTTGCTCGTACTCGGCGATACAAACAGTTGCCTATCGGTAATCCCCGCCAAGCGGCAAAAGATACCGATTTTCCATATGGAAGCGGGTAACCGATGCTTCGATCAACGTGTCCCAGAGGAGATCAACCGCCGAATCGTCGACCACACAGCCGACATTAATTTAGCGTACAGCACCATCGCTCGCGAATACCTTCTACGTGAAGGTGTTGCCCCGGATACCGTGATTAAGACGGGCAGCCCCATGTACGAGGTGTTGACGCATTACAGGACCAAGATAGAGGGCTCCGACGTGGTGAAACGGCTAGGTTTAACGCAGTTTCAGTTCTTCATGGTGAGCGCTCATCGCGAAGAGAACGTCGATTCGGATAATACTTTCCGAGCTTTCGTTGGCGTGCTAAACCGGGTCGCAGAGACCTACGACATGCCGGTTATAGTCTCCACGCACCCCCGCACACAGAACCGAGCTAAAGACACCCAAATCAAGTTTCATCCAAACGTTCGGCTTCTCAAGCCTCTCGGATTTTCGGATCACCTCCACCTCCCGACGCCCGCGCGAGCCGTGCTGTCGGACAGCGGAACGGTCACCGAGGAATCGTCGATACTCAATTTCCCGGCCGTCAACATACGCGAAGCACATGAGCGACCCGAAGGCATGGAGGAAGCCTCGGTAATGATGGTCGGGCTCCACGCAACGCGCGTTATTCAGGCTCTCGATATTCTTTCCGCCCAGCCTAGAGGCACCGACCGGTTGCTGCGACCTGTAGCGGATTACTCGGCGTCGAACGTATCGGACAAAGTCGTCCGCATCATCCTCAGTTATGTTGACTACGTAAATCGTAATGTGTGGCGCCAGCCTTCCAGGTTCTGACGGGGGCGCGTTGCGCATTGTCATTATCGCAGACACCTTTCCACCGCTCCGCACTTCGGGCGCCGTCCAATTGCGCGACCTCGCTCGCGAGTTCGCGGTCAAGGGCCATGAACCGACGGTGATCGTGGCGGATGCAGGCCTGGCATCGCCATGGACAATCGACCACCGCGGTGGCGTAACGGTACTACGCTGCCGCACGCCTACTACTAAAGACATTGGCTACGTTCGTCGAACGATCAACGAAATGCGCCTGCCGTATTCGCTGCTACGCGGGCTGCGCCAAAGCGATCTCCGGCATGCGCGCTGGGACGGAATAGTTTGGTATTCGCCAACTATTTTCCTTAGCCCGATAGTTCGGGCACTGCGCCGCGAGAATGGCTGCCCGAGTTACCTGATAGTCCGCGACATTTTCCCTGACTGGGCGCTCGACATGGGGTTGATGAGCCGCGGGCCCGCGTACTACTTCTTCAAGTTCGTGCAAAGACAGCAATATGTGGTAGCAGATACAGTCGGCGTTCAATCCGTATCCACACTCCGACACCTAAGAGAATCGTCCGGGCGACCCGGACACAGAGTCGAGGTGCTTCAGAACTGGCTTTCAGATGCACCAGATACGGGTTGCAGCATTGCCCTCCCGCAGACCAAACTACGCGACCGAAAAGTAGTCGTTTATGCGGGGAACATGGGCATCGCGCAGGGAATGGACATTTTCTTGGAACTCGCGGCGCGGATGCGCGATAGGCGGGATGTCGGCTTCCTCTTTGTCGGCCGCGGAAGCGACGCGAATCGGTTAGCCGCCATGGCGGCCTCTGCCCGGCTTCAGAATGTAATGTTCCACGATGAAATTGAGCCAGAAGAAATACCTGGTCTTCTGGCGCAGTGCCATGTAGGAGTGGTCGCGCTTGATCCGAGGCACACGACGCACAATATCCCAGGGAAGTTCCTTACCTATTTGCGAGCGGGGCTTCCAGTCCTGGCCCGCATAAACATGGGTAACGATCTGGAACAGCTGATCAATGATGAGCGTGTGGGCCGCGTCTCCGTTGGAGGCGACGGGGCAGCGCTCCAACGGCTGGTTGATGAAATGCTGGCGAATCCCAGTGAACTTCGCGCGATGGGTGATCGTGGCGAACGTTTGTGGAAGGCACTGTTCGCGCCATCAACCGCCGTGGAGCAGATAGTGGCAGCCTTATCGCGCGGCAAGAATACTGCTCGGCAGCAGAGCAGCGATTCCATCGGTCTGGACGCCGCATCGGCGAGACATCGCTAAATGAATTCAGCGATCGGGGAAGCAATGACCGATCGTTTTCCTGCGCATCGGACACGGACATTACTGGAAGTCGGCTTCGTCCCGTAAAGGATAGGAAATTGCTTCGCGTCCGTGCCGCGAAATGCGCGGGCGTGTCTCGGGTCGGTGAGCGGTGCTTCTCGCTATGATCGATCCTAACCGCGGCTGCGAGTCCGGTACACAAGCGGCCTTATGGCAAATAATGACCCGCGCGGCGCGGGCGCTCGGCCGCGATTGGCAGGCGGGCTCGGTGTGAGGTTCGGGTGAGCGCTCCGCTCTCCGTCCGCATCGTCCGCCGCCTGCGCCGGTGGCGGCGCCGGCTGGTCGCGTTCGCCACCGGCGCGCCGCCCACCGGCCAGGCCGAGCTCGGCGACCTGCGCCGGACCGCGCCGCTGTGCTATTCGTTCGGCGCCTCGCGCGGCACGCCGGTCGACCGCGTCTACATCGACGCCTTCCTCGCCCGCCACGCCGCCGACATCCGCGGCCGCGTGCTCGAGGTCAAGGAGCCCGCGTACGCCACGCGCTTCGGCGCCGGACGCGTCGAGTGCATCGACGTCGTCGACATCGACCCGGCCAACCCGCGGGCCACGGTGGTCGCCGACCTCGCCGACGCGCCCCAGCTCGCCGACGACGCCTACGACGCGGTGGTGCTGACCCAGACGCTGCAGCTGATCTACCGCCACGAAGCGGCGCTCGCCACGGTGCATCGCGTGCTCAAGCCCGGCGGCGTGCTGCTGATCACGGTGCCCGGCGTCACCACCGTCGGCGCCGCCGGCGGCGTCGACGCCTCGTGGTGCTGGTCGTACACGGAGCTCTCGCTGGCGCGCATGCTCGAGGAGCGCTTCGGCGCCGGCGCGTTCCAGGTCGCGAGCCTCGGCACTGTGCTGGCGGCGATCGCGTTCCTCGAGGGCCTCGCCGCCGAGGAGCTGACCGCCGGCGAGCTCGCGGTCCACGACCCCGACTACCCGCTGGTGGTCGTCGGCCGCGCGGTCAAGCAGGCTGGGACGCGATGATCGCGGCGCTCCAGCGCTACGGCAAAGGGCTGTCGCGGCGCGTCGGACGCGCGCTGCGACGCCGGCTCCAGCCCAACGCCCTGGTGCTGGTCTACCATCGCATCGCCGAGCCGCTCGATCCGGACCCCTGGGGGCTGTGCGTCGCGCCCGAGCGCTTCGCCGACCAGCTCGAGGTGCTGCGGCGGGAAACCGAGGTCGTGCCGCTCGCCGAACTGCGACGCGCCGCCCGGCGCGGATTCGATCGGCCCCGCGTCGCGCTGACCTTCGACGACGGCTACGCCGACGCCCTGCACCGAGCGCTGCCGTTGCTCGAGCGCCACGGTCTGCCGGCGACCGTATTCGTCCCGACCGGCCTGGTGGGCGACGACGCCGGGTTCTGGTGGGACGCGCTCGCCGACGCTTTGCTCGGCGCCGGGCAGCGCCCACCCTCGCTAGCGTTGGCCCCGCCGGGGGTCGGGTGGAGCGGGCCGACCGCGACCGCGGACGAGCGCGCCGCCGCGCACGACGCCATCTACGCCCTGCTGCGCACCGCCGCGCCCGCCGCGCGTCGCGCGACGCTTGCCGCGCTCGGCCGCTGGTCGGACGCGGCCGCGCCGCGCGACCCGATGCGCCGGCCGCTACGCGCCGGCGAGCTCGCCGAACTGCTGCTCTCCCCGCTGGTCGAGCTCGGCGCGCACACTATCGGGCACCGCTGGCTGCCGGGCTGCGCCGACGACGAGCTGGCGCGGGAGGTCGACGGCTCGCGCGCCGATTGCGCGCGGATCGGCGGGCGCGAGCCGGCGGCGTTCGCCTACCCGTACGGCTTGCACGACGACGCCGCGCGTGCGCGCGTCGCCCGCGCCGGCTTCGGCCTCGCCTGCGCCGGCGACGCTGGGCTGGTCTGGCCGGGCACCGACCCGTTGGCGCTGCCGCGCTACCCGGTGCGCGACTGGGACGGCGCCGCGTTCGCCGCGCGCCTGCGCTGGACCTGGACGCCATGAGCGCCGGCTCGCCGGCGGTCTCGGTGGTGATGATCCACCACCAGGCGGAGCGCTTCATCGACGAGGCGATCGCGAGCGTGCGCGCGCAGACGATCGCCGACTGGGAGCTGCTGGTGGTCGACGACGGCTCGACCGACGGCAGCGCCGCGATCGTCGCGCGCCACGCCGCCGACGACCCGGCGCGGCTCCGCGCGCTTGCCCACCCCAGCCGCGGCAACCGCGGCATGGCCGCGGCGCGCAACCTCGGCATGGCCGCCGCCGCAGGTCGCGCCATCGCCTTCCTCGACGCCGACGACGTCTGGCGACCCGAGCGCCTGGCTCGCCACCTGGCAGCGCTCGAGGCGCATCCGGCCGTCGACGTCGTGCTCGGCAGCACAGTGGAATGGCGCTCATGGGATCCGGGGGTGCGGCGGTCCGACCTCGTGCTGAGCCCCGGGGTCGCCGCCGGCCGGGAGTTCGACCCGCCGTCGCTGCTCGCGCTGCTGCTCGCGCCTCGACTCGGCGCGTTCCCGGGCGTGTGCAGCGTGACCTTCCGGCGCGGCCCGGAGGCCCCACCGCCGCGGATACCCGAGCAGTTCACCGGCCTCTTCGAGGACCAATGCCTGTTCGCCCTGCTGCTGGCGCAGCGCCGTGCGGTCGTCGTCGACGCCGCCGACGCGCTCTACCGCCGGCATCCGGCGTCGCATGTCTCCCGGCATGCGCCGGAGCGCGCCGCGGCGGAGCTGCGGTACCTCCGATGGCTCGACGACCACCTGCGTCGGAGCGGCATCCACGACGCTGCGCTCGACGCCGCGATCCTCGCGCGCTTCGCGCCGCACCGTCGAGCGGCGCGGACCAAGATCGCCGGCCTGCCGCGCCGGATCGCCCGCGCCGCGGTCGCCGGCTTCGAGCGCGTCGGCGCCTCGCTGCTGCCGACCATGGCCGCATCGACGCTGGACCGCGCGCTGCAGCGCGTGCGCGAGGCGCTGCGCCGGCGTCGGATCCGCGCCGCGGAGCGCGCGCGCGGGAGC
>Ga0105092_10002368_pt1 | contig 10070 bp, 7 predicted proteins | sample PPLLak2March2015_FD_87021 | JGI IMG/M metagenome (GOLD analysis project Ga0105092, IMG submission 87021) | Freshwater sediment microbial communities from Prairie Pothole Lake near Jamestown, North Dakota, USA - PPLs Lake P7 Core (1) Depth... | ecosystem: Environmental > Aquatic > Freshwater >...
AAAAAGTCTGGAAGTTCTTATAAGTGTAAGTATTTTCCAATTTCACCATGTTATAGATTTTATGCACCTCAAATCTAGAAAATCTTTTTTAAAAACTATATAATTAAAAAGCCCGACTTGTGCTAATTTTTGCATAATTTAGAATGAAACGCAGATGAACCTGAAATATTCTCCATCCGCAGGGATAAAACAGGGCATGGTGAATGGTGGTTTCATTAATGCCTGCAAAGATTATGCCTACCTGATCAACAGGAATTATCCCGAACGGGGCACGCTCAAACTGGTTGGTGACCGGTACAGGCTGACAAGGGATCAGCGTACGGTTTTATACCGGGGAATTTCGTCTGCTGAAAAGTCGGACCGGCGCAGGAATAAGCTTGTGAAGGACATTGCAGGTAAAAGATTGGCTGTGGATGGTTATAATGTAATCTTTTCCCTTCTCAATTACAGGCTTGGGCGTTTTACTTTTATATCTACCGATGATGTATTCCGGGATGCAGGTTCACTTCATGGTAAATTAAAGGATGAGGAAATGTTTATTGATTGCATTAAAATGCTGGCAAAACACCTGTCAGTTATGCATCCTTCGCTGGTAGAGGTATTCCTCGACTCTCCCGTTTCACATAGTGAACGGCATGCCCATGCCATCAGTGAAGTTTTTCAGCAATTCAGTATACAGTGCAATTGCCAGGTAATCCGGTCGGCTGACTTTGCCCTGAAGCATCTATCCTTTGATGTACTGGCGACTTCTGATTCTGTGATCATTGAATATACTGAAACAAAAGTAGTGGATCTGCCCCGTATTATTCTTGAAAAGCAATATGACGCTGACCTGGTAAGGATTTCGGATCTGCTTTTATTGCCGGTTCCTGATTAAATCGAGCACCCCGTTAATAAAGGTGAGCGGATGGACCGGGTTGCCGGGAACATAAAGGTCCACCGGATATTTATCGAGAAACGAGCGATCGAGGGCACTGCTTCCGGCAAATATCCCGCCGCTGATGGCATCGGTACCCGCCAGTATGATGATTTTCGGATGGGGCACAGCATCATAGCATAGCTGCAGCGGTGCGGCCATATTCTTCGTGATTGGTCCGGTGATAACTATCCCGTCAGCATGACGCGGAGAGGCCACAAATTCAATTCCAAACCTTCCCATGTCGAAATTCACATTGCCGGCAGCATTCAGCTCCCATTCACAGCTGTTGTCACCTCCGGCAGATACCTGGCGCAATTTGAGCGATCCCCCGAAATATTTCCGGATCTCTTTCCGGATCAGTTCCGGGTGAACGGTTACGGGTTCATCCCTGCCTTCCGGGATAATCAATCCTTCACGCGTACCGGAGGAGATCTTAAAATCCTTGGTAAACCGCACCTTGCCCGGAAATGCAAACTGGCATTCCCCGCAAAACACACATTTTCCCATGTCTATGCTGACAGGATCAGGTGAAATGGCCCCTGTAGGGCATATTTCCACCAGCCGGGTTATATCCGCTGCTTCATTTGATATAACCGGTCTTCCCCTGAAAATGCCGGGCACCTCCACAGTGGTTATATCGGGGATGTATTGTTTCCCCTGGTGAAAGAGTATTTTTATATCAGAGATCATGGTTTCCGGTTTTTATTTCATTATTCATTCCCTTTTTCATATTACAGATCATGGCCACAATAACTCAGATCAAAGCTTTTGTTACAGATGGGAAAGTCGGATATATCATTGTTTCGAACGGCCAGGGCAAGGCATAGCCAGTTGTGCAGGGATGGGTCCTTGATCTTGTAAATCGCAGGTTCCCCGTTGTTATTTGTAATGGCACAATGGCAGATTTCACCCCGCCATCCTTCCGTGAGGGATAGGATAAATGAATCGGGAGAAGGCGAACCAAGCTGTTGCGCCGATCCGGCCGTTGTTGTTGTATCATGCACAAGGTCGCGGATATAACCTATCGACTGGGTGATTTCCTGTTTACGTACCTGGGTGCGGGAATACACATCTCCGTGATGCTTGATAATGGGTTGATGTGGAAAACTATTATAAAGCAGGTAGGGATGGGTCCAGCGTATATCGCGCATTAAGCCCGATGTCCTTGCAATCATGCCAACAGCCCCTGTTTTTTCTGCCTGTACCATTGTCACAGTGCCCGTTCTTTCCAACCGTGCCAGTATGCTGGGAAGGGTTTTCATCCGCTGATACATCTCATAAAAATCAGGCTCATAGGCATCAAACAAATTGGTGAGGGCATTCTTTATGGAATTGCCCAATGGAAATTGATTTCTTCCGGCACGGATTAGACTTTTGCCGAGCCGGTTTCCGCACCATATCTGAAAAGTATTGATTACAGGTGTGCGAAGCCGGCCGAAAACCGAACTCCCACGCTGATAAGCGATGTCAGTGCAGATGGCACTCAGGTCACCGGTGTGAATGGCGATCCTTTCCAGTTCAGAAGCAATGGTCCGGGCTGCCAGGAGGTCTTCCCCCGGTACAAATCCGCACAGGCTTTCCCACAGGCCGGCAAATGCCGTGGTGTGTCCCACAACGGAATCACCTGCTATGTTTTCGGCCAGGATGTTGCGCTGGAGCATGGTTTTTCGCTGGAGGAACAGCTGTTCGATTCCCCGGTGCTGGTATCCCAACTGTATTTCAAGATGCAGGATCTGCTCGCCGTTGCAGATAAATCTGAAATGCCCCGGTTCAATCACACCGGCATGAATGGGACCCACGCCCACCTCATGCAGTTCCTCGCTTTCAATTCTGTAAAACGGATAGTTCTCAATCGTGCTTCCTTTTTGGGCAGTTTCAGCCGGAAAACGAAGCGGTTTCAGCCAGGGATGATCCGAATACCGGATCCCCAGTTTTTCATGCATCTCCCGTTCAAACACATGAAAAGCCAGATTTTTTGCGGTAAAGGAGGGATATTCCCGCAGGTCTCCATTTGGTATCCTGGCTGACGAAAGCATGATGGTACCCTTTGCATCATCGGCCATACAGCAGAACAGCCTGATGTGGTCATCCACCGGCCAGCCGAAATACAGTACGCAATGAGTGAAAACGTCATTGGCCTGCCTGGTATTCAGATCCAGAAAGTCCTCGTAAGAAAGGACGGGGATCTCAGAAAGCCTGACAGGCTGATTGTTTTTTATATGTATCGATGTCGTCATGGCAAATGATTAATCAAGGTAAAGTGCTAATGGCAGCATTGATAAGTTCAACAAGCCCGCGCGGGGGCATTAGTCCCAGGTATACTACCAATCCGAGCAGGATGAACTGGCTGACTGATTCCGAAAATGGAATGGGTACAAGCCGGGATTCATCGAAATTCACCGGTTTGATGAATAGCATTTTAAACACGTTCTTTCCGAAAGCCCAGATGATCGTAGTGAGCAGGATCAGCACAAGGATCAGTATCCAAAGATATCCTGATTCAAACAAAGACCTGAAAACAAGAAATTCGCTGATAAACATACCTGACGGCGGCATCGCCGTAACGATAAAAAATGCAAACAGCAACACGAGTGCGCCGGTGATGTTGTATTTGAAATAATAGCCCACGTCATATACGCTTTTGCTTCCATAGGTACGGTAGATCTGCCCGAATTGAAAAAACAGTGCGGGTTTGGCAAAGGAATGCAATATAAGATGAAGGATGGCAGCATAATATCCGATACCGCCGGCCGCCATGCCCAGCATTACTATTCCCATATGCTCAACGCCCGAATAGGCCATCATCCGTTTGATATTTTTTACCCGCAACATATACACTGTGGCAACAAATACGGACAGGAGGGCGGAGATCATCAGAATTTTGTTTGTCCATCCAAAAATAGTTGTATGGCTGGTGATCTCATAAAAGCGGAATATGCCGATAAAACCAACGTTCATCAGCACGCTGGCCAACAGGGCGCCTGCAGGATAGGGAGCCTTGTCCTTGGCGTCAATACCTGCCGTATACATGGGTACCAGTCCGGCTTTAGCCGTGAAGCCGGTAAAGATGAACAGGAAAGCCAGCTTGAGCCAGAATACATTCATGGTCCCGGCGTGGATCGACAAATTCCGGTAGAAAAGATCTGTTATTCCCTGCTGTTGGGCAGCCACAGTTACAAATAAAACACCAATAAAAACAAGTGTAATGCTGATGGAACAAATAAAGATATATTTCCAGGTTCCTTCCAGGGTCAGCTTGCTCCGTCTGTGATAAATCAATGCAGAGGCACTGAGGGTTGTGAGTTCCACAAATACCCAGGTAATGCCAATGTGATTTGACAGGTAGGCAGCACTGAGCGAGGCGGTGAGGATTACCATGGCACCAAAAAACATGCCTTGTTCACGGGGCCCGTAAGGATGCTTTGAGAAATAAATGAAGCTGTGATAAAAAGCAGGTATGCAAACCAGGCTGATCACACCCAGGAATATCAGGGCAAGCGCATCAGGAGTGAAATAAACGAGCTGGATCACATCCCGGTGAAAAAATTCAAAAACAGTCAATGCCCATTGCAGTGCAATGAAGGCTATTGTCAGCAGAACCTGGGAGGAATACTTTCGCAGGAAATAAAACGATATGCCAATGATGAGCGATGCAGGCAAATATATTCCGAGTACGATGTCATTCATAATTTCAGTCTTTCAGGTTTCGCAATTGTTCAACATCCTGTTCCTCGAAAACATCCCCGATCTTATCAGCAAAAATGCCGAGCAGGATTACGCTCACAAAAATATCCAGCAGGATACCCGTATTGACGATCATGGGCATTTCGTTGCCCACGGCAAGTGACAGAACAAACACTCCGTTTTCAAGAACCATATACCCCATGACATGGGTAATAATTTTCCGACGGGTAATGATGATGTAGAGTCCGGTAAAAAGCGCCGAAAAAGCCACTATGAAGAATATCTTCCTGACATAGGTGTCCTGAAAGACATTGGTAAGGAAAAACGATCCCAGGATAATGATGGTGACAATGACAACGGACACAAAATTGGAAACGAAGGGTTCCGCTTCCCGGGTGATGTTGTTTTTATCGAGGATATACTTCAGGAACATCGGGATGGCAATTGCTTTGATAATAATGGTCTCCAGCAATACAAAAACCAGGTTAACCAGGTTTATTTCGATGAGTTCGATAAAGGCAACGCCAAAAAGCAGAAAACCCTGGAATGCAATGAGCCGGATGTAGGTTAATAACCGGTTGGCCATGGCAATGTATATGAGGGTAATCGTAAATGTGATCAGCAAGATGTTTATCATTGTCTGCGGTGTTAAATTATTTTACCAAGCATAAGCAATACGCCCAAAAAGATGAGCAGGGAAATGGAGGTGAACATCAGAATGAATTGCGGATTATGATTCATCCTGAAACGGGCGGAAAAAGATTCAATCACTCCCACCATCACCGCAAAGCCAAGTTGTACGGTAATATAGATGGGAATGGAATAATACCATTGGAATCCGGGGGTAAGGAAAAAATTGGCAATGATGGCACCATACATGGCGAACTTGAGATTGACAGCCTGCATGATCAGGCCGAGATCGAAACCGCTGTTGTCAAGGATCATCACCTCGTGAACCATTGTCAATTCGAGGTGGGTACGCGGATCATCGAGAGGCATCCGGCTGTTTTCAATAAGGGCAATGGTCATGAATACAAAAGAAGCCAGCACACCAATGCCGTAAGAAATATAAGAACCAAAATGCAGGGCGCCGAAAATGCCGGCAAAGGAAGTATAGCCTGTGAGTAAAGCCAGGGAACCCATCAGGATAAAAAAAGCTGGTTCCACGAGCATAGAAAAAAGCGCCTCCCGGCTGGCTCCCATGCCTTCAAAACTGCTGCCCGTATCCAGTGCAGAAATGATCATGAAGAACTTTCCCAGTGCGAGTGTATAGGCAAAGAACACAAAATCGCCGTTGAAGGAAATCAGTCCGGCCTGGTTGCCAAAAGGAACAAATACGATGGCCATGAGCACAGTAGCAAAGTACACAGTAGGGGCCAGCTGAAAAATAAAGCTTGTCGTCTCGCTGTATACCGAACCTTTCCGAAGGGAACGGAATATATCACGCATAGGCTGAAATATTCCGGGACCTTTGCGGCCCGAAAAAATACTTTTTGCCCGGATCACAATACCAGTAAAAAACAGGCTTGTGATAAGGATCAGCAGGAGACTAAGTAAATGCATGGTTATAATTGTTTAATCAACAAAATCATATATTGAATGAATTTTATAATGCCCGGTATGGCAATGCTGATGGCAATGAACACCACGCCATAGAGCACATAGAATTGCACACTTCCGTTTTGAAGAAACCGGAATCTGCCGAGGAAGCCGCGCAGGTTTTTCACAGGCCAGTCGATCAGTCCGGCTTCCAGCTTATCATGGAAATGTGTCTCGGTCTGCAATGGCAAGGGAATGATGTCCCTGATCTCATCCCTGCTTTTGTTTGTGATTACAAGGGGTTTGATGATCTTGGCATAAGAACGCACAAATGAACTGGCGGTATACTGCAGGGAAGGAGATGCTACGGTATAACCGCAGCCCCAGGTGTTGCCTTTCGTGATGATTGCCGGGGCAGTGATCACATTTCGTATAAACAATATAAACAGTACAAGGAGGATCAGTGCCCAGACCGAAATACTGATATGCTGCATTAATTCAGTCAAATGGGTATAATTTCCGGGAACGGATAGTCCGGTAAATTCCTGCACCGGATTTTGAAGTATCCGGATGAAAAGCTGTGGCATAAGGCCAATGAAAATGATTAAAAGGGCGATCAGGTATTTTGGGAACATCGCCCCGGGAGTCGCTTCTTTAATTTGATGGGTATGGATGTATCGCGGTGTACCCAAAAAAATGATCCCAAATGCCTTGGTAAAGCAAAACAGGGCCAGTCCGCCAATTAGTGCGAGGCCACTGACTGAAAGGATGATGATGATCGTAGAATTGCTGCTTGTGCCCAGTGCACCGTAAAGTCCGGAATAAATAAGGAATTCTGATATGAAACCATTAAATGGGGGCAGACCGCAAATGGCGAGCGATCCCAGCAGGAACATCAGGGCGGTTCGCGGCATTTTATGGATGAGCCCCCCCATCCGTTCTATGTTCACCGAATGGGTTGATTGGTAAATATTCCCTGCGCTGAAGAACAGCATCGATTTAAAAAGGGAATGGTTCAGGGTATGCAATAGTGCCCCGGCATATCCGGCAAATGCCATCAGGGGATAATCAAGTCCGGTCCCCAGCGAGCCGATTCCTATGCCTATGCCGATGATCCCGATATTCTCGATGCTGTGATAAGCCAGCAGCTTCTTGATGTTGTGTTGTAATATGGCCAGCATCACGCCATATATTCCGGTGATCACAGAAAAGATGAGAATAATGTATCCCAGGGTCAGGTAGTTCTCATGGATCAGCATCAGCATTCGCAAGATACCATAGATCCCTGTTTTGATGATGACACCTGACATCACTCCCGATATATGGGATGGGGCAGCAGGATGGGCAAGGGGGAGCCATGTATGAAAGGGTACAAAGCCGGCTTTAATCGCAAAACCAATGAAAAAGGCAAGGAATAACAATAATCCCGCTTCATTGCTTTCTGAAAAGCTGTACTGACTGATTGCTGAAAAGTCAAATGAACCGGTGGAGGAGTATACCCAGATAAAGCCCAGGGTTAAAAAAACAATACTGATGTGCGACTGGATGAGGTAATTGATGCCGGCTTTCAGGGTTTCCATCCGGCCGTGTTCAAAGATTACCAGAAGAAAAGCTGTAAGTGCCATGATTTCCCACACGCAGATGAAGGCAAGACCATGCTGGATAAAAAAAATTCCGATAATGGCCGATTGATTCAGGATATAACTGATGTAATGCAGGCTCAGGTTTGCACGCTGGCCTTCATACTTCTTCATGTATTGCCGGCCATACAGGATACCTGTGATAAAGGTAAAATTTGTAAGCAGGATAAACCAGGCCGAAAGGCCATCGACTCGGAGGGCAATATCACCGAATATGTTTCCGCCGGCCAGGGTCTTTGAAAACGGAGTTCCGTTTAATGCGCCCACGGCGATCCATGAGCTGAACACCGCGTTCAGCAATACGGCCACCAGGGCTATAGTGCCTTTGTGTTTTTCACCGGCGCGGGCGATGGCAAAAATGAATATCAGGACAGATATGACCTGTATGAATATCATGATTAAATTACAGTATCTTCATAAAAGATAAGACAATCAATACAATAACGAAAAAGAAACCATATAGCACATACACCTGGATTTTACCATTGTGTATAAACCCAAAGAAATTAAATATGCGTAAAAACTGCTTGATAAAGGGGTCTATGAGGCGGGTTTCAAAAAACTCAAGATAGAATGAGGAATAGTTACGGGGAGAAGGAAAAATGGATCCGGTATTCAATTCATTGTATTTTTTCCCTTCAATTGTAATAAAACCAAAAAGTTTGGCCAGGCTTTTTGAAAATGACTTGCCTGAATACTGCAGGGAGGGGGAAGGGGCAACATATCCGCAGCCCCAGGTGGGGGATGTATCAACCTGCCTGTTTTTTGTAATGATTTTCCGAAGCAGTATAAGTACACCGATGAATGAAAACAGGATCAGCGAAGATCTGCCCACCCAGGTAAGTGAATTCACCATTCCCGGGGGGCGAATAAAATCGCCTTCCGGACCGAAGCTTTGAATCACGGCAAAAATGGGTTCGAGGATCATGCGGGGAAAAATTCCGATCATGAACATAATCGCCACGATGAAATAGAGCGGAAGGCGCATGGCAAAGGGTACTTCACCCGGGCAGTCAGTGTGATCGACCCGGGGAGTGCCCAGGAAAATAGTGCCGAACGCCTTTGTAAATGTGAGCAGGGATACTCCTCCCGCCATGGACAGGACGGCCGTACAGATAATCAGCAATGCGCTGAGGGCAATATCCTGGTGCTTAAATGACTCAATGAAACCGGAATAAACCAGAAATTTGGAAACGAAGCCGTTCAGGGGAGGCAGTCCGCCAATGGCAATGGCGCCAATCAGGAAAAGCATTGCCGTATGTGGCATAAGGCGGATAAGACCCCCGAAATGTTCCATGTTTCGTGTATGCATTTGCCTGTAAATGTTTCCTGTTGCAAAGAAAAGCAGGGATTTATACAGCGAATGATTCAATATATGCAATAGAGCGGCAGCAAAGCCTAATGTTGCGATAAGCGGGTTTCCGATTCCTCTCCCTACCAGTGCCAGGCCAATGCCCATGCCCACGATGCCGATGTTTTCACTGGTACAAAATGCCAGCATTTTCTTCATGTCCCTGTGAACGGAGGCATTCAAAATTCCGTACAAGGTGGTAATTGCCGAAATCACCAACAGGGCAATTCCGATTTCCAATACGCCTTGCTTCAAAAGAATAAAAATCCGCAGGATGCCATAAATTCCCATTTTTACGATAACACCTGACATGACACCGGACACGTGCGAAGGTCCGGCCGGATGTGCATGCGGGAGCCAGGTGTGCAAGGGAACAAAACCTGCCTTGACACCAAATCCGATAAAAAAGAGCACGATCAGCCAAACGGAATTATGCCTAGAGAGGTAGCTGGCGATGGCCTGCAAATCGAATGAACCGGTGGCAAAAAACATCCAGATAAAGGCGACGGTAAGAAACGTCACACCAATGTGCATTTGTAAAAGATAGTTCAATCCTGCTTTTGATGTTTCCGGCTTTTTATGATCAAACATAACCAGCAAAAGGGATGAAATCGTCATTATTTCCCATGCGATCAAAAATACCAGGCTGTTGCGCAACATGCAGACCCACAGCATGGAGGCATGGAACATTACGAACAGCACCCAGTGGAAGGAAAGGTCATTTTTCCGGCTGGCATAGGGTGCCATGTAACCGACACCATAAAGTACCCCGTTGATCAGGGTGATGTTGATAATGAGGATAAACCAGGCCGAAAGGGGGTCGATCTCCAGAAGGATATTGCCCATGATGGCGCCTCCATCCAGGCTTACGGAAATTGTATGTCCCAGGAGTGCCCTGATGGCCGGAACTGAAGTTACAGCAGCGTTTAAAATTACG
>Ga0105092_10002369_pt1 | contig 10067 bp, 10 predicted proteins | sample PPLLak2March2015_FD_87021 | JGI IMG/M metagenome (GOLD analysis project Ga0105092, IMG submission 87021) | Freshwater sediment microbial communities from Prairie Pothole Lake near Jamestown, North Dakota, USA - PPLs Lake P7 Core (1) Depth... | ecosystem: Environmental > Aquatic > Freshwater >...
CGCGCTGGCCGGTGTTGGTGATCACAAAGGTATACGGCACACCGACCTGGAATGAGGTCATGGAGGCGTCGATGGTGTTATCCGCCAGGGTGATATCCACCTGGGTGCCGCCAGTCACAGGTACCGGTTCGGTCGCCGCAGCTTCGGTGGGAGCCTCTGTCATGGCGGGCTCAGAAGGGACTTCCGAGGCGGTGGGCTGAACGGCAGGTTGAGTGGGCTCTTGCGTTGCTGTCGGGGTAGTGCTGCCACAGGCAGCAACCAGGATCGCGACGAACATAACGATAAAAAGCGATGGTATTCGTTTCATTTTTCTCTTCTCCTAAGTTGAATATATACAAGATAAGAAAAGAGGGGGTTTCTTACCCGCTGCATAATCTTCTAATGTCTTATTTAAGAAAAAAGCCGCTTATTACAGCGGCTTTTGATATTTTGATTGATTTACGGCGTTGGTGTTGCGACAGGTTCAGCCGTAGGAGCGACAAACAACTTCGACGCATCCTCTGCCGTCTCCGGCGTCCCGTTCATGATCCAGCGGATAAACGCGTCAAGTTCATTCGATTTGAGGTGTCCCTTGGGCGGCATGACGCCGATCAGTTCTTCACCCGGGTTTTCAGGATCCATAATGGGCGTGTCCTGGATCACTTGTAAAAGGTAACTGTTCTCATCCCCGGGGATAATATTGTTCTCGGCATTATCGCCAGTAGTCAGGATCTCTTCGTACGTGGTCATCAGATAATTGTTATTCTCTTTTCCCTCGCGATGACACGAAACGCAATAACGCTTCACGATCGGCGCGATGTGGATCTCATACGAAGGCACTTCCCCGTCAGCCAATGCTGGGAACAGCGGCTTCAATACCTCAGCCGGGGGTTCAAAACGATCATCCCACATGTAACGCATAAAGACGATGATATGATCGATCTCGCTGCGGGCGAGTTCGCCACCGTAGGTCTTGCCGAACGGCGGCATGCCGGCGTTCGGCCGTCCATAGGCGATCACTTCGTACATGGCAGAATCTGTGATCGTGTAGAGCACGTCGCGGCTGTCGATCGGCGTGATCTCCTCGCCTTCCAATCCTTCCACGCCTTCGATCACCGCAACCGAACCATCGGTACCATGACATTCCACACACTGGACGGAATACAGGTCCTGGCCCGCGAAGATCTGATCAGCCAGCGTGGATGCGACCTCGACTTCTTCCGGCTTGGGATAGGCTGCGGCACGCGCGCTGACGACGACGGTCATCGCCACCATCGCCAGAGAGCCGGCTACCGTGATCCAGACCGGCAGACTCCGCCGGGTCGACTCCCGGTAAATATCGCGCTTGAAGATAAACATCGCAGCCAGCAGCGCTAATACCGCCATGGGGATCCATAATCCGCCGATGGCTTGCAGGGTCGTGGACGCAGCCAGCTCGTTGGCGTCCGGGGGCACGGGCAGACTCGCCATAACGGTCAACAGGACGATGTCCAGGACCACGATGCCCATGAAAGTCAGGGCAAAGATCCGGCGTGAATAATGCCGGTAGGGAGATTTATCCAGCAGGGGCAGCAGAGTCAGGAGTCCAATGCCAATGCCCGGGATCAGCACAGCTGCCAGCCATTCGATCCTGCCAATAATCGGGATCTGCCCGTAGAGCGTGAGGAATTTAAAGAGGAAGAGAAAATACCACTCCGGGCGCGGCAGATAGGACGTGTCGGCCGGGTCGGCTTTGGGTTCGGACGCAACGCCAATGAACGTGGCAAGCAAAACCAGGACAATAAAAATGCCCAGCGACACGATCAGGTCTTTGAAGATACTATCGGGCCAGAACAACTCGCCGCGATTCAATTCCTGTTGATAACGTTCGTTGATTTTCTTTTTGGTTTCGTCGTTCATACAGCCTCGAGTAGCCGCAGAGACACAGAGTTCGCAGAGCTTTTAATTTTCTCCGCGTCTCTGTGACTCAGTGGCAACTAATCTTCCTTAGTTGGGAAATGGGATTCGCCGTGTTTGATGATGAGATACAGATGCACACCGATCAAACCTGCCAGCACAGCCGGGATGATCCAGATATGAGCGGCGAAAAAGCGCTGTAACGTGAGGGCGCTCAGGTCAGGTCCGCCGCGCAATGCTTTGAGGATGAACTCGCCGAGGAAGGGGACCGCCCCCGCAATCTGCGTACCGACCGTCGTCGCCCAGTAGGCACGCTGGTTCCACGGCAGCAGGTATCCGGTGAAGCCCATGCCGACGGTCGTCAACAATAGACCGATGCCGATCAGCCAGGTCATCTCGCGCGGATATTTATAGGATGCGGTCACAAACACACGCAGCATATGGATGAAGACGTTCAACACCATGAGCGAGGCGCCCCAGTGATGAATGCCGCGGATCAACCACCCAAAGGCGACACCTTCCATGATGTATTGAATGGAATCGTAGGCGTGATCGGGGGAGGGAGTATAGTAAACGGTCAGGAAGATCCCGGTTGCGCCCTGAAGAATAAAAAGGAACAGACTTGCAGAGCCAAGTGTGTTCCACCAGTTGCCCTTCGGCTCAGGACGGTCGAGCAGATTTTTGTAGACATCGTTCAAACCAAGCCGTTCATCCAACCAGTCAAAGACTTTTTTCCACATGGCTTAGGCTTCCTTGTAGAAGATTTCGAGAACACCTTCAGCGGAGACGCGGAATTCCGTAAAGCGGTCGAGCGGTCTTGGCGGGGGACCACCCAGTACCTCGCCCTGCTGACCGAACTTCGCATCATGACACGGGCAGAGATACACCTGATCGTTCTCGGACCAGTTCACACTGCAGGCAAGGTGCGTGCAGCGGCTGTTGAGGATCAGCAGGTCGTCGGGACCGTCCGATCTGCGGATGATATATCCACCGTGGCTGGTGGCAGTCCGCTCCCAGCCGTTCACCTGGACGCGCGTGAACGAGAACGGGGTCGGTTTGCCGATCGGTATGTTTTCCATTTTGCCAATGGGGATCCAATCCTCTTTCGCGCTCGCGCGCAGGGCGGGGTCGATCAGATAAGCAACCGTGGGAATACCGATCACAGCTGTGATCAGGCCTCCAATGACCGCGGTGGCTCCTTTGATGAATTCCCGCCTGCTGATAGGCTCGGACATATGCACCTCCAAAATGCTATGTATGTTAGGACGAAGGGCAGGTCAGTGATGCCCCAATACTCGCAATGGCATATTATTTCGGTTAGAATAAGACCGGTTTTACCAAGTTTATTTATGGATTATAAGGGTCAAACCAATCTTTATTAGAGGTAATCTGAAACCAATAACCCGTGAGTATTGTCACCTTTATTAACAGGACATACATGGAATGATACACCATCTTCCCAAAACCAATTTTGCAAGGAGGCGTAGATGAGCCTGAAAAGAAATGTCAGCCTGGCTACGGGCCTGCGGTACAGAGGTCAGGGTCCGATGCTGACGTTTGTCCTGCATCGGATCGGCGGGCTGGGCATGGCAATTTTTGTTACGGTGCATATCCTGGCATCGTTCATCGGTGGTGAGGCGGGAGTTTTTCTTAACGACATTTACACAAACTGGCTGTTTCAAATCTTCATTTTTTTCTGTGCGCTCTTCCATGCCATCAACGGCTTGCGCATCACCATTATTGATCTGTTCCCGAAACTGCTCGTTCATCAGCGCGAGGCGATCTGGGTGGAATGGGCAGTCTTTCTGCCTCTCTTCGCGATTGCCGTCTTCGTGATTATCAGCACGGCCGGAGGCTAACATGGCAACCACCAAATCGAGAACTCTGCCTGTATCGAAGCGCGGTCTCAACTTTGAGATGTTCATGTGGCTCTTCACGCGTCTCTCGGCCCTGGCGATGTACGCGTTGATCCTCTTCGCGATCATTGGGGCACTGGTGATGGGCGCGCGCCACCAGATGAACCTTGCCGATGTGCTGCGCTGGGGCTTCATGCCCCATTCCGGTCACGTGCAAAGCGTCCCCCTCGACAATGCAGACTTGTGGGTAACCCCGTTCTGGAGGCTGACTGCCAGTGCGCTCTTACTTGTCGCTGTGGCACATGGTGTACATGGATTGGTCGTCATCACGGATGATTACATTGTGACCGCGCGCGGGCGTTTGATCGTGCGCTGGCTCAGCATCGCGATGATGATATCCATGAGTGTGATTGGTGTGTATGTCCTCTGGACTTCATAAAAACCGAACCGCCCGGGGCGCAAAGCTCGCAAAGTTTTTAGTGTCTTTTCTTAGCGATCTTCGCGTGCTTCGCGGTGAAAAGTTTAGGAGCATTTTTCATGGCTAATATCCACCAGTTTGAAGTAGTAGTCGTCGGCGCGGGAGGCGCGGGACTGATGGCTGGTTTGTACGCCTCGCGAGGCGCCAAGACGGCTGTCATCAGCAAGCTTTACCCGACGCGTTCCCACACCGGCGCAGCGCAGGGCGGCATCAGCGCGGCACTTGGCAACTATGAAGAAGACAAACCCGAATGGCACACCTATGACACGGTTAAGGGTTCGGATTACCTCGGCGACCAGGATGCCATTGAGTTCATGACCAACGAAGCCATCGAAGCGGTGCTCGAACTGGAACACATGGGGCTTCCGTTTGACCGCACGCCGGAAGGCCGGATCTCACAGCGGCCCTTCGGCGGGCATACCAACAACGAGACGGGCAAACCTGTCCGGCGCGCCTGTCATGCCGCCGATCGCACCGGTCACATGATCCTGCAAACACTGTATCAGCAGTGCTTGAAGAACAAAGTCAATTTCTTCGATGAATTCCAGGTCCTGGACTTTTTGATCGTCAACGGCAGGACCGCGGGCGTTGTGGCAGTGGAGCTTGCCACGGGCGAGCTGCATACCTTCCACGCCAAATCGGTGATCTTCGCCACAGGCGGGCACGGACGCATCTTCGAGGTGACGTCCAATGCCTATGCGTATACGGGAGATGGCGCGGCTGTCCTTCTGCGGCGCGGCCTGCCGCTTGAAGATATGGAGTTTTTCCAATTCCACCCGACGGGTATTTACAAGCTTGGCATTCTCATCACCGAAGGCGTCCGCGGCGAAGGTGGAGTGCTGATCAATGGTGCCGGGGAACGCTTCATGCCCAAGTACGCGCCGACAATCAAGGACCTGGCATCGCGTGATGTTGTCTCGCGTGCGATCTATACCGAGATCCGCGAAGGGCGCGGTGTGAACGGCAAGAACTACGTGTATCTGGATGTGCGCCCCGAAAGTGTGAACAAATACGCGGCAATGGATGGACGGACGAATCCCAATGGTTCTGCATACACCATCACAGGCGAACAGGTCCTGGCGAAACTGCCCGATATCATTGATTTCTGCCGCGTCTATCTGGGTGTGGATCCCATCACGCAAATGATGCCCATCCAGCCGACGGCGCATTACACGATGGGCGGCATTCCGACAAACAAATACGGCGAAGTTGTGATCGATGACAAAAAGACGGTCTTTCCCGGACTCTATGCCGCGGGCGAGTGCGCCTGTGTTTCAGTGCATGGCGGCAACCGCCTGGGCTGCAATTCCCTGCTCGATCTGGTGGTCTTCGGCAAGCATGCCGGACTCAAAGCTGCAGAGTATGCGAAACAGGCTGAGTACCAGAATCTACCCGCGGGCGCGGAAGCAGACGCCAGGTCACAGTTTGAGGTGCTCAGGCATGGATCAGGCAAGGAGAACGCATTCACGATATCGACAGAGTTGAAGAAGATCATGTTCGACGAGGTCGGGATTTACCGCAACGAAAAAGGTATGCAAGCTGCGCTTGAAAAAGTCAAGGAATTGCAGGCACGTTTCAAGGAAGTCTGTGTGACCGATGCAGGCAGGATCTTCAATACCGAATTGTTGAACGCCTGGGAACTCGGCAACATGCTTGAAGTGGCGGAAGTCATCACCGAAAGTGCGTTGAATAGAAAGGAATCGCGCGGTGGGCATTCACGCGAGGATTATCCGAACCGAGATGACAACGACTGGTTAAAGCACACCCTTGTCAGGAAAGAAAACGGAAATGTGAAAATTGAGTACAAACCTGTTGTGATCACGAAATATCAACCAAAAACACGAGTTTATTAGTGAGGCAGCCATGCAGGTAACTTTAAAAATCTTTCGTTACAACCCGGAAGTGGACAAAAAATTCCACTATGAAACCTATCAGCTTGAAGCTGAAGAGACCGACCGCATCCTTGACCTGCTTGAACATGTGAAGGGCTACAAGGATGGCACCCTTTCGTTCCGCCGCTCGTGCGCCCACGGGGTCTGCGGGTCGGATGCGATGCGCATTAATGGAAAGAACATGCTGGCATGCAAGGCGCTGGTGCGCGACGTTGGCGATACGATCACGGTGGAACCCCTGCTGGGCTTGAAAGTTCAAAAAGATCTGATCGTGGATATGGAACCGTTCTTCGACAACTACAAGAAGGTGCTTCCTTATTTCATCAACGACAGCCCACTGCCCGCGGATGGCCGCGAGCGGCTCCAGTCCCCCGAGCAACGCGCCCGCTTCGACGACACGACCAAGTGCATTTTGTGCGCGGCATGCACCACCTCCTGCCCCTCCTACTGGGGCAGTGACGATTACCTCGGTCCCGCCGCGCTGGTAACTGCCCATCGCTTTATTTATGACAGCCGCGACGAGGCGGCTGCCGAGCGCATGCACATCGTCAGCGAGACCTCCGGCCTGGCGCGCTGTCACACGATCTTCAACTGCACGATGGCTTGCCCGCGCGATATCCAGATCACAAAGGCGATCGGTGAGTTGAAGATGACGTCTCTGACGGGGAAGTTGGACTAGTCTCGGATCTGCGTAAATAGATAATGCACTCGAGTCACGTGAGGTGAGCCTGTAGTGCTATCTGGTTGACCATGCACGAAGAACGAATTTCCAGTTCCCCTCATATTCAGTTCGTGTGGCGCGCCCATGTGGAAGAGTCGGGCAGCTTTACCGATCTTGCGCATGATTTTTGGGTGCTTGTATTTCGCGCCTTGCATGATGAAACGGAAGTCAGGTTGACGGGGCCGGTAACAAAATCGCTGCTCATCTCCTACGAAGCTGGTCAGGTAAACTGGGGCATCGTGTTTAAAGCCCATGTGTTTATTCATGACTTGCCCAAAAAAGACATGCTTAATAAGAGTACGACCCTACCCCTGGTGGGTCGGAAGTCTTTCAGACTTGGCAAGCACGTCATCCAACTCCCAACGTTTGATACAGCCGAAGAATTCGTCGAAACGCTTGTGCGGCGCGGCATTCTGAATGCAAACATGGATATCGCCCAGGCATTAGGGAAAGCCGCGCCAGCCATGTCTGTACGCACCTTCCAGCGTCATCACAAACGCACAACCGGCTTAACCCAAAGCCAGTCACAGCAGGTCGCCCGGGCACGGAAGGCTTTTATGCTCCTCCAGGAGGGGAAATCCATCGTCGCTGCCGCATTCGAGGCCGGTTATGCAGACCAGGCACATATGACACGCTCCCTGAAGTTGCTCGCCGGACAGACTCCGGGGCAGATTATTGCTGACTACAAGCAATCGTAAATTGTCGTTTTCGTTCAATACCTCATATCTGCTTGCTTGTATATTTGACGATAACAAGAAAGGAGCAGATGTGATGAATGCAAAACGTTTTACCATAAATATTCCTCAAGCCGCGTTGGACGACTTACAAGAACGCCTACGAAAAACCCGCTTCCCGGATGAAGCCAAGGCGCTAAAGGCTGGAAGGCAAAATGGAACCGCTGTCACTTACATGAAGGAAATGGTTGATTACTGGCAACATAAATATGATTGGCGCAAACACGAGTCGAACCTGAACAAGTTCGCGCACTTTAAAGCCGAGGTTGAGGGTGTTGACATCCACTTTATTCATGAGCGCAGCAAAAAGCCAAATGCCAAACCAATTATCTTGACCCACGGTTGGCCAGATTCGTTCTACCGCTTTCATAAAGTGATTCCATTATTGGCGGAAGACTTTGATGTTGTCGTGCCATCCCTGCCAGGTTTTGGTTTTTCCGAGCGCAGAGCCATGAACAGCTCAGCGATCGCGGATTTGTGGGTGAAACTTATGAGTGAAGTACTGGGCTATGGATCGTTTTTAGCTGCGGGCGGTGACCTTGGCAGTCCTGTTACAAAGGCGCTGGCTATGCACCACGCGGATGTTGTAAAAGCTGTGCATCTTACCGATGTAGGTTATCCGACCGGACAGGAAGATCCGGGCACATTGACAGAAGCCGAGCAGGAATTCGTCAATATGGCCCAGTGGTGGTCGATGACAGAAGGCGCCTACCTGTTTGTGCAGGGTAATAAACCGCACTCGCTCGCCTATGGTTTGAACGACTCACCAGCTGGACTCGCTGCCTGGATCATCAGTTTTGTAAATGGCGGCAATGAAACTGCAGTGGCTGATGAAGCTTTGGGCAGCCGGGACGAACTGCTAACCAACATCATGATCTATTGGCTGACCGAAACCGCCGGTTCTGCGGCTCGCATGTACAGGGAAGAGGCCAAGACCACTTATGGCGGCGGTTGGAACGCTCAACCGGTCATGCCTCAAAAGAGTGATGTACCGACCGCAGTCGCCCTCTTCCCTGGCGATTCTCAGTTCCCGCGCGAATGGGCGGAGCGCCAGGGCTTGAATGTCAAGCGTTTTTCTAAATTACCGAAAGGCGGTCATTTTGCCGCCCTGGACGTCCCGGAACTCTTTGTAAAAGATGTGAGTGAGGCTTTCGCTGAATTGACTCGGGCTATAGATTGAGCGAGCTGCCCGGCTTGGCACGTTGTCAATAGTGATTTATAAACCGCATCTTTGCAGATGCGGTTTATTGTTTTATAAATACAATTCCGGAGGATTGAACATGAACGTTCTAAAACTGGCGGCATTTTCACAGTATGGCAAAGGCGGCAACCCGGCCGGCGTGGCATTTTGTGATGAGATGCCAGGTGACGAGGAAATGTTGAGGATCGCTAGGGAGGTCGGTTATTCGGAAACGGCTTTTCTCGTCCGGCAGGGCGACGGCTGGCGGGTGCGCTACTTCGCGCCGGAGATGGAAGTTCCCTTGACACGACTATCTGTCAGTTGAATTTCCATATAGAGTTCGGATCAGATTGATAAAGCGACAGGAGTGCCAGGATCAGACCCGCGAAATCCTCCAGATAGGCGTTGTGCTTTGCCTGTCCCCTAGCTGGCAAGGCGCGTAAATTCTGCTGGGATCAAGAGCGACGCGCGTTCCGCGTCGCTCTTGATGATCGGCTGATTGTTTTCCTATCTCAACAGTGAAATGGTTGGATCTACGGGATCCTGATGGTTTTCGGCTGCTTGGTAATTAATGTCGATGGCGGAATTCCCGTTCCCGGTGAACCGATAGAATATCATCTGACTGTGAGTACTCGTTCCCGTAGAATTGCCCCGATAATCTATACAGGTCGATGGTGCAAGGATGGTACCAACCATTTGCAGATTCCCATTGCCCCGAAAATCGAAATACTGGTTGCAGGCATCTGCGGCAGCCTTGGTGGGCAACATTTTGATAATCATGTAATAGCCCTGATAGACTCCTGAGGTTGAAGCTGTGCCAAAAAATCCGGTATTCCCACCGCCGTTAAATCTGGCGGAGAAACTTGTATCTGTCACATACAGGGTCGCGTTGGTGAGGGCAATATGAGCATCCAAGGTTGTAAAATCAGAAATACAGAAGATGTCGTTGGTGAAGGTGGTTTGCCCGCTGGAGGGAACCTTGCCTCCCCCGGCATATCTGCCCGATGTAATAGCGCCGGTGCAGGGATCCGGAGGCATCATAGCCGCGATATCTGCGGGGTAAGCGTATGCGAGGGCGGTCCGGTTCTGCTGCACGCAACTGTGAGTGCCTCCACCGCTTACGTTTGCGGTTCCAACTGTTGTGATGCACTTATCGTTCGGAATGGTCAGCGTTCCGTTGGGATGCTCCAGACAGCCGTTGGAGAAAACCCCGCCGCCTCTGGTAATCCAGGATTTGGAATTGCTGTTCCCGGTGTCAACAGCACAATTTCCGCCGTCATTCGGCTTGAGCCCCACGATGGCATTTCCATTGAACAGGGGCGCTTGGTAGA
>Ga0105092_10002370_pt1 | contig 10066 bp, 3 predicted proteins | sample PPLLak2March2015_FD_87021 | JGI IMG/M metagenome (GOLD analysis project Ga0105092, IMG submission 87021) | Freshwater sediment microbial communities from Prairie Pothole Lake near Jamestown, North Dakota, USA - PPLs Lake P7 Core (1) Depth... | ecosystem: Environmental > Aquatic > Freshwater >...
ATCGGGTAGTCCATGAACGAGAGCCCGATCTCGCGGGCGAGCAGCATGCTGATCGGCACGGAAAAGCCGATCGCCAGCACCCAGATCATCATCCCGATCAACAGACCTTCGACGATGACAATACGGAACACCGCCTTGCTGGAAGCGCCAAAGGCGCGCATCACACCGATCTCACGCGTGCGTTCGATCACGTTGAGACTCATCGTGCCCATCAAGCCCAGCCCGCCAACGGTGGCGAGCACGACCGTCATGACCATGAGCAGGGCGACGATGATGTCGAAAGCGGCGTCAATTTCTTCACGCTCTTCAGTAATGAGAAAGTTCGAGAGCACACGGATGCCGGAGCGGTCATATTCCTTTTCGACGGCGCTGGCGATCTGACGCTGGGTTTCGATATCGCGGGCGTTGATGGTAAAAATGATGGCGTTGGCACGGTTGGGTTCGCGCACGTGACGGGCATAGGTGGCGTAGTCCATGACGGTGAAATAGCCGATGGTGCTGTTGCCCATCATCTGCATGACACCCACCACACGGTAGGTTTCTTCGCGGCCGTCGATCTTGATGGTGCCTTCCCTGCCAGGTTGGAGAGTCGGTTCGTTGGCGAGCAAACCCGGGCTGACGAGAATCGAATTCGTGTCGCCGGGTTCAATTTCGTGACCCTCGACCACAGGCGGATCGAGAAGATCGCTTCCGGCGGGAGGAGCCATCAGGTAGAGGTTGTCGCTCTCGGAACCGTCCGGACGGACGTAACGACCAATGGTGAATCCCCAGGCTTCGCCTCGACCGACGCCAGGAATGGATTCCGCGATGTCGACCAATCTCCGCGCCGGGACGTGTCCATCCACGACCAGCCAGGCATCGTAGTTCCAAAAGCCCAGCATCTGGTCGAGTGAGGCGTTGAGCGAGGCTTGCAGGTTGACAATGCCCATGAAGATCGCGCCTGCAAACGTGAGCGTGACCAGGGAAAGGATCAAGCGTCCGCGTTTGCGGAAGGGATTGCGGAGCGCAAGCAGCAGGTCGCGGGTGAAACGCGGGAAGTGATTGAGGAGGACATCCATGAAGCCCGCGCCGCGCCAGACCTGGCTGATCCCGTACTCACTGAGGACGCGCGCCGGTGAGACTCTGGTCCCATTGAAGATGGAGGGCGCCGCGGCGAACAACGGAACGATCAAACCAACCCCGAACTGGACCAGCAGAGCCGACAGGGTGTACTCCACTTGCGGAGGGTTGAAGTTGATCAGTTCCGCCACAAATTTCGTGAGGGCGTTTGCGCCCAGCTTGCTGAATGGGATGGCAAGCAGACAGGCGGCGAGTCCGAGGACAAGCACCATCCCAAAATACAAACCGGTAATCTGCCAGGAACGTGCCCCGACAGCTTTCATGATCCCGATCTGTCTTTCCTGCTGGGCGATCAAGGCCGAGATAACGTTGACCACGAGCAGCGCGCTCAGGAACATGGCGAGTGCAGCGATGAGCCCAAGCAGGATCAGCACGGTTTCGATGACGAAGTTCATGGGGTGAGCACCCTGGTCGGGCAGGGTCTTTTGATAGACAGGCAGCCCTTCGCCTTCGATGCGGTCTTCCACATCGTTCGCCAATGCACGGATCTCTACCTCACTGGTGGCACTGGCATCCAGATAGAGTTGGTTGTAGCCTTCGGGCTGCCCCATCCAGCGGAGGGTGCCCATGCTGACATAGCCATACACCCAGCCTTCCATCACCGGCGGGATGCGGTAGAGGTCATGGGCAATGCCTGCCACGCGCAATGTATATTTTTTGCCCTCCGGCGTCTTGACCAGGATTTCATCGCCAGCTTCAAGACCGAGATAAATGGCGGTAGCGCGCTCAAGTAGTACTTCTCTTTTTTCAGGCGGCCAGTTTCCGCTTTGTGCGCGAACTCGAAGCAGACGCTGGTCGTCATAATCGGGAAGCGCATACAGCGTCAGGTCACGCCAGGTGTCGCCTTTGCCATCCAGAGAGATTCGTAAAGCAAGGGAGCGTCGTCCTTCGGCTTCGTCCACGCCGCGCATGTGCCGCATGGAAGCGACAAAGTCATCATCCAGCGTCGGCTCGGTCTCGAGGATGACATCCGCGGGATGGATGCCGGCATATTGTTCCGCAAGAGAGGCGGTCAGTGCCTGCTGGGTGGAGACGATCATGCCCAGCGCAAAGACACCCACCGAGATGGAGAGGATGACCAACATTGTGCGCGAGCGGTTGATCCACAAATCACGATAAACTTTTTTCCAGCGGGTCATGGTTTCCTTTCAGGTAAATAGGTACACAGGTAAACAGGTAAACAAGTACACAAGTAATTGCATTCCATGTCTACTTGTCTACTTGTTTACTTGTTTCCTTCTTTACTTGTCCACTCCCCACATCGTCCACGATCACCCCATCCGCGATATGGAGTTGACGTCCGGCGCGGCGCGCCAGGTCGGCATCATGCGTCACCATTAGGACCGTCTTGCCGAGGCTGATGAGGCGCTCGAAGAGTGAAAAGACCGCCGCAGCCGTTTTCGAGTCAAGGTTGCCGGTGGGCTCGTCGGCAGCCAGGATCGGCGGATCGGTGGCGAGAGCCCGGGCAATGGCTACGCGCTGTTGCTGTCCACCGGAGAGTTTGGCGGGAAGTTTATTAGCCTGATCCTCGATCTCCATCAGGCGAAGCAGTTCCATGGCACGGTCGCGGCGTTCTGCAAAGGCAGGCGTGGCGCAGAAATCCATGGGGAGCATCACGTTCTCGAGCGTGGTCAGCGTAGGCAGCAGTTGAAAGAATTGAAAGACCACGCCGATCGTACGTCCGCGCCAGATGGCGAGCTGGTTCTCGCCAAGCTTTTCGACCTTCTCCCCACGGACAAGGATCTCACCCTCCGTGGGACGGTCCAGTCCGGTGATCATGTTGATGAGAGTCGTCTTGCCGCTGCCCGACTTGCCGACGATCGCCACGAATTCGCCCGCGTTGATATGCAGGTCGATACCTTTCAACGCCAGGAAGAGTCCCGCGTCGGTCTGGTAAGCTTTGGTGACCGCGTTGAGATCGATGAGTAGAGGCAAATTGGAAGTAGTCATAAGGTTCCTTTCGGAGAAATGCTTTCACCACGAAGGCTTGCATTGAGCGAAGCCGAAATGACACGAAGGAACACAAAGGTTTAAGGATTCTTCGCGCTCTTTGCGGTTCGTAAAGCAAACTCCCCGGAGAGTATCTTTTTGTTTAAGATACTCTCCGGGGAGCAGTTTGTCGGCGCTCGAAAGGAGTAGAAAAGAGGTATTTTTCTATATCGGTGGTCGAGTAGAGCGAGTGTCTTTCTCGCTCGTATCGAGACCACCAAGTTTAAGTCAACTTTTTTTATTTAAGATCCATCTATCACTGTTGGTCTCGACCACCGGGATGACTATTTATTCTATCCACCCTAATTTCTTTGCCAGCATCACTGCCTGGGTGCGGTTCGCCACTCCCATCTTGGACAAAATATTTCCGACGTGCTTCTTGATGGTGTTCAAGGTCAGCACGCGTTCCTCTGCGATTTCCTGGTTGCTTTTGCCCGCGGCGAGAAGTTGCAGGATGTCGAGCTCACGGCGGGTCAGCGGGATCAGCCCTTCAGAGGTGGATAGCAAGACGGGCTCAGGGTCAGTCGCTTCACGACGGAGGATATTCAGGATGCTTTCCAAATAGGCACGCGGGGCATGCATCTGGTTGTGATATTGTTCGAGCAGGTGCAGGAGCGGTTTGCCTTCATCGGCAAAGATACGGACGTATCCGCATTGTGCGCCCAGGGTGAAAGCGTGAGATAAACTCTCGGCGGCGCGGGTGTGCTGCGCAACAACATGACAAGTGTATGCTCGCAAAATGGAAGCTTCGATCACAGGTGTCACGCGCTCGCGGCGCTCCGATTCCGCCATCAGCGTGGATAACGCTTCGAGGATCGCGGGAGCAGGCTCGGGGTCGGTTGCAAGCGCCTGCACATCCGCACGTAACAGCACCAGTTGAGCCATCTCACGAAGATGAAAATACATCTTCTCGACGGCTTTCTCCAGATCGTATACTTTGATCAGATGCCGGGCTTTGGGCAAATCCCCGCCCAAAAGCATCAGACGGATCTGTTGGATGGCGATAAAGGTATCGTCGAGCACGGAAACACTGGTTTCGGCGACCTGCATGGCGCTTTCCAGGCGGGCAAAGGCGCCCTCCCAACGACCCTGCGCGGCGTTGATCCGGGCGAGAGCGAGCTGACCATCCATACTGGCGACAGGTTGCCAGACCAGACAATATGCAATCCCCTGCTCGGCATAACGAACAGCCTCGTCGAAACGATTCTGTTCGCGCAACAGGTCCGCGTAGCTGATGAACGGCATGCCAAGCAAAAAGGTATGTTCGCCGAGCATTTCACGCGTGTACTGGATCAACTGCTGGAAGACGCGTTCCGCCAGTCCAAGCGCACCGCGTATCTGACGCACCTCCCCCATTTGCACCTGAGCGACGATGGACACCAGCGGGTTATTGATATTTTTTGTCAGGCGCAGGGTTTCCGCGAAAGCATCCAGAGCCAGGCCGGTATTGCCGAGCATCACGTGATGTAAACCCAAATTTAAATGCAGGAGGCTGTGCAGGAAATCATCCTGCTCGGCAAGCAGGACGAACGCATCGGAGATCTCGTCTGCCGCGGCGACCTTGCCTGCAAAGATCCCTGCCAGGATGCGGAGCGACTTCACTTCGCCCCTCAGCCTGTCTCCCGTTTCACCGGCGGGGATCAACGCCTCAGCTTTATCGTCGCACATTTCCGCCTCGGCGGAGTTGAGCGAGATGATACTGCTCCAGCCCTTCGCCAGCCACAAGCGCGGACGTCCCTCCATCCATTCAGGCGGCAGGGTCGCAAGCCATTCCATCAGTGCGGATTGTTCGCCGCGTTGAATGATGTCGATGTAATGATCTTCGAGCAGGTCCGCAGCGCGCTCGTAGTCGGCGGCATGCGTGGCATAGTGGATGGCTTCGTCCAGCAGATTATTTTCTTCGAACCACAGGCTGGCGGCGTGATGGTACTGTTCTGCCTGTTCAGCTCGAAGCTGGCGGCGCAGAAATTCGGCAAACAAGGCATGATAGCGAAACCAGGTCCCGGAGGGGTCGAGCGGCACGAGGAAGAGGTTGGCGCGCTCGATGTGAGCGAGGAGGTCGTTGACCGGTTGAGGGAATATGCAATTCGTATGGCGCGCGATGTAATCGATCGTTGCTGCAGAGAACCGGTCGAACAAGGCTGAGACTTTGAGGAATTCCTGCACTTCAGGCGGCTGGCGGCTGAGGATCTCTTCGGCAAGATAGTCGAAGATGTGTGCCTGCCCGGCCGGGATGTTCCAATCGAAGGGCTGGCGTGCCAGGGCAAGGCCCGCGAGCTGCAACCCCACCGCCCAGCCTTCCGTGGATTGGTTCAAGCGAGCCAGTTGTTCCGGCGTGAGCGCGGCGCCCAGCTGCTCAAGAAAAGTTCGAACTTCATCATCGTTGAAGCGCAGGTCTGCCGCGTTGATCTCCACCACCTCATCGAGGGCACGCAGCCGGGCAAGCGCCAGCCCCGGCATGCTGCGCGTGGTCAGGGCGAGATGCATCTGCTCGGGATGATGTTCAAGCAATGCTTGAATCACTCCGTTGATCTCGGTTCCATCCACATGATGATAGTCATCCAGGACGATCGCAAAGTCTTGCGGGATCTCGCTCAGGTCGTTGATCAGGGAAAACAGAATGGCTTCCCCGGCGAGAGCCTGTCCACTGTGCAGCATGGCAAGCGCGGTCTGACCTGTTTTCGGAGAGATCTGTTGAAGTGTGTGGATCAAATAGGAGAGAAAGCGGTCCGGGGTGTGATCGGTGCGCTCGAGCGAAAGCCAGGCAACCGGCATGGACGCGGTCCGCGCCCAATCCGCGATCAGGGTTGTCTTTCCAAAACCCGCCGGCGCCACCACCAGTGTCAGCGCGCGCTGCATTCCGGTGTTGATCCGTTCCATGAGACGATTCCGCTCCACTCGATTCGATCGCGGAGCAGGGATGGAGATCTTGGTACGCAGGAACGGGAGCATTAAGTGATTATACATCCCCGCCGTTTTCTTTCGTGATAACATACCAAACATGAAAAGAAATTTTTTCCTTACTTTGATTTTCCTGCTGTTCCTTGCAGCCAGCAGTTGTCAAAATGCTTCGTCTCCCCCAACAAGGCCCGGCCAAACTGCCACGCAAACAATTGAGCCTTTGCCAACGCCCACTCTCAACCGTATCGAGCAGGCGCTGGCTACTCAAAAGGCGGCCGGGAAAGATGAACCTGACACTGTATCCGCCAGGACAGACATCACAATGCCGGCGGACAGCCTGCGCGTCAGCTCTCCGGACGGGAAGATCGAGGTCTCGTTTGGATTGTTGGACGGTGTGCCTTATTACAGCATCAACAGAAATGACGTTGAAATCATCCTGCCATCCAAACTGGGATTTGTCTTCCTGAAGGATGCTCCTCTAAATGCCGGTTTGAGCATTGTGGAGTCAGAGCAGAGTTCCTTCGAGGAAACCTGGACGCAGCCCTGGGGAGAAGTCGAGTCCATCCGCGATCATCATAACGAATTGCGGGTTCAGCTTTCGGACGGTGGCGCAGACCCGCGTCAGCTGGTCATTGTGTTCCGTGTATTCGACGACGGTGTTGGTTTCCGCTACGAATTCCCCGAGCAGCCCAATCTGGGCGAATTCCAGATCATGGACGAGCAAACCGAATTTGCCATGAGCGGCGATCACCAGGCGTGGTGGATCGGAGCCTTTCAGTCCAACCGGTATGAATACCTGTATCAGAATACGCCGCTCAGTCGATTGGCGAAAGGCGGTGGCAGTGTCCACACTCCAGTTACGATGCAGACGGCGGAGGGCTTGTATCTGAGCATTCACGAAGCGGCATTGGTCGATTATTCTTCCATGACGCTGAAAGCGGAAGATAATCTGGTGTTCAAGGCAAACCTGGTCCCGTGGTCCGATGGGGTTTTGGTCAAGGCGCAGACACCGCTGAAGACTCCCTGGCGCACGCTCCAGATCGCGGAAAACCCCGGCGATCTGATCACCTCGTATCTGATCCTGAATTTGAACGAACCCAACGTCCTGGGAGATGTCGCGTGGGTGAAGCCTGGGAAATATGTCGGCATCTGGTGGGGAATGCATCTCGGCAAGTGGACCTGGGGCAGCGGTCCCAATCACGGTGCGACAACGCAAAACACAAAAGCCTACCTCGACTTTGCCGCCGAACATGGCTTTTCCGGTGTGCTCGTCGAGGGTTGGAACCTCGGCTGGGATGGCGATTGGGCGGCGCACGGAGAGCAGTTCGACTTTACAACGCCGTACCCTGACTTCGATTTAAAAGGACTTGCTGACTATGCCAAAGGCCTCGGCGTAAAGATCATCGGTCACCACGAGACCGGCGCAGCGGTCGCCAACTATGAAGCGCAGATGGAAGAGGCGTTTGCACTTTATCAGAGTCTGGGAATTGATACGGTAAAAACGGGATACGTGGGGTACGGTCAAGGCATCGCTCGCTATGACGAGCAGGGCAACCTCGTCGGCATGGAATGGCACCACGGACAGTACATGGTGGAACATCATCAGAATGTGATCGAGACGGCAGCCCGTTATGGCATCATGATCAATGCGCACGAACCGATCAAGGACACCGGCTTGCGCCGCACATATCCGAACTTTCTCAGCCGGGAGGCGGCCAGAGGCCAGGAGTACAACGCCTGGGATGGAGCCGGAGGCAACCCGCCCGACCATGTCACGATCCTGCCCTTCACGCGTCTGCTGGCGGGTCCCATGGATTACACCCCCGGCATTCTGGACCTGACCTTTGACGATTATCGCCCGAACAACCAGGTCAATCACACGCTCGCGAAGGAACTCGCACTGTATGTGATCATTTACAGTCCATTACAGATGGCGGCTGACCTGATCGAAAATTATGCGAATAACCCTGCCTTTCAGTTTGTCCTCGATGTGCCTGTCGATTGGCAGGAGACCCGCGTCCTGCACGCCCAGATCGGAGACTTTATCACAACGGTCCGCCGTGCACGAGATGGAGAGGAATGGTTCCTGGGTTCGATCACCGGCGAGAATCCTCGCACACTGGAAACCACGCTGGATTTCCTCGAGCCCGGCGTAACTTATGTGGCTGAAATTTATTCGGATGGCGAAGGTGCCCACTGGCAGACGAATCCCTATCCGCTGGACATCCAGGAGTATCTTGTGGATTCCACAACACTACTGAGGCTGGATCTCGCCCCGGGCGGCGGGCAGGCGATCCGCTTTGCCCCGGCTTCGGCTGAGGAGGAAGCGTCCCTGGCACCCTATCCATCCGTTGCCCCCTGAAATGATCCGGGGAGTACCTGAGAATTCGTTTTAACCACCGATGAACACAGATAAAATGGATATAAGCGCCCTTCAAAAGGAGTTTTATCTAAAAAATCAGTGTTCACACCTGCACTGCACCGCACTGCGTTCGGTGCAGTGCGGTGCAAGTGTCCACGTTCATCCGTGGTGAATGATGGCTGAAGCAACACTCTCTGAGATGGTCAATTCACCACAGATCAACACGGACCCTGGCACCGCCCGCCAGGGCAGGTGTAAACGCTGATCTTTTAGATGAAAAGCTACAAGAAACCGTTTTTAAAAATCCTTTTCATCTGTGTTCATCCGTGGTTAAAGCATGTTTTCAGGCAGTCTGTTTTGAAATTCCGCGCAGGCGCTGTTGAACACCCTTTCGGACAAATTTGAGCCACGAATTTCACGGACTGCCGCAGCTTGGCGCGGCGTCACGAATTTTCCCCTTCACGGATCAAACCTTTGTGCTCTTCGTGACCCTTGTGGTGAATTCCGAAACACTCTCTAAGACAAAGAAATTATGTTACCCCTGGAAACACGCTGACTGCCACCCCGGCAGTCGGGGCAGTCATCCTATAAGCATCCTTCAGTCATCCTATAGTCATCCTTCAGTCATCCTATAGTCATCCTTCGCTCATCCTATATCCATCCTATACTCATCCTATATCCTTCCTATAGCGCGCCCGCTTGCGCCCAAAACGACCTCGCATTTCGTATTTAGATGATCTTCCATTTCAAATGATACAATTCCGGCAGCGATTGGTCCACCATGCCAAACCAACTCACGCACCGGCCGACCATTGGATTCATCTCCACATGGCCCGTCTATCAAGGCACCACGATAGACCGCTATGCTCACTCGTTAATTCAGGGGATCAGCGCCGCGGCAAACGAGCAGGGATGTAATCTTTTACTGGGCTGCGGGTTCAGCATCACAGGCAACAGCCCGCAGAACCGCAGCTTCTGGCCCGTGCCGGGTCCGGACGTCAACTTCGTGCCGGTGGGTCCCTGGAATACGGATGGGCTGATCATCGTCCCCGATGAATTGACAAAGGAACAATCCCAGTATGTTCGCGATCTCCTGGAGTCGGGGTTCCCGGTCATCTTTACCACGCCGGAGGGACCCGGCCCCGTTGTGGCGGTGGATAATACGCTGGGCATCCGGCAAGCCTTCGAGCATTTGCTTGGACACGGGCACAGGCATATCGCCTTCATCGCCGGCAACATTGGACGCGGGGGCGACAGCGAAGAACGTTTGCAGGCCTATCGTCTTGCATTGGAAGGTGCTGGCATCCCGGAAGATCCCAGGCTGATCGCCTTTGGCGAACACCGTCGGGACGGCGGCGCAGCAGCCATGCAGCAGATCCTCGATACCGGCGCTCCCTTCAGCGCGCTGATCGCCAGCAATGACCTCTCCTGTCTCGGAGCCATTCAATGTTTGCAGGAGGCTGGGCACCTCATTCCTGACGATGTGGCTGTGATCGGTTTCGACGACATTCTGGACGCTCGTTCCCTTTCCCCCTCGCTGACAACGATCCGCCACCCGACGTTTTCGCTGGGCAGGCAGGCGGTCCTCACGCTGCTGGCTCATATCCGCGGCAGTGCGGACCGTGCGTCACGTGTGGTCGTACCCCCGAGACTGATTATCCGCCAATCCTGCGGATGCCCGCCCGCGGGAACCAG
>Ga0105092_10002371_pt1 | contig 10065 bp, 6 predicted proteins | sample PPLLak2March2015_FD_87021 | JGI IMG/M metagenome (GOLD analysis project Ga0105092, IMG submission 87021) | Freshwater sediment microbial communities from Prairie Pothole Lake near Jamestown, North Dakota, USA - PPLs Lake P7 Core (1) Depth... | ecosystem: Environmental > Aquatic > Freshwater >...
ATCCGGATGATGTGTTCACAGATTTGTTACTTGAAGTAAAAAAAACTATTCCGTCATGGGTTAGAATTATGCGAATTCAACGTGAGATAGAAATGGAAAATATCCTTAGTGGCTATAACAGCAGTAACATTAGGCAGATACTGCAGCAAAAATTGAGAGAGCAAGGTTTGCAATGCAACTGCATTAGATGTAGAGAAGTGGGAATGAAAAAATTAGCAAATTACAAGGATATCAGAATAACTCTCAAACGAATTGATTATGATTCTTCAGATGGTAAAGAAGTATTTTTAAGTTTAGAGGACTATGACAAAAAGATTTTATTCGCATTTTTAAGATTAAGAAAATTAGCGAAACCCCATAGACCAGAATTGAAAGACAATGAAGGAAATCCATCAGCTATTGTTCGTGAACTACATGTGCTTGGACAAGTTGTGGATATTGGGAATAATAGTGATTTCACGACCACTACGTCTCAACACAAGGGATATGGTTCTAGATTACTGGAAAATGCTGAAAAAATTGTAAAAAATGAATTCGGATTGAATTCTATTTCTATCATAAGTGCAATAGGGACGAGACAGTACTATAAGAAATTTGGATATAGACTGAATGGGCCATATGTATCAAAGGATTTGTAACGAAATATGAAGAGAGAAATCATAGGAAAAGGAACTTGGATTGATAAGCTTGCTTCTACGATTATTAAAAGAGAAAAAGATATTGGAAGATCATTAGAGTTAATTCTAGTTGAGAGCGGTCTAGGCGCATCTGGTTTTCCGCATATAGGTAGTCTGGGGGATGCTCTGAGAGCATACGGCGTTGCCCTTGCCATTAAAAATTTAGGTTACGATTCAAAGTTAATAGCATATTCTGATGATTTGGACGGATTGAGAAAAATCCCATCAGGTCTTCCTGAATGGTTGAGTGATTATATTGGCAAGCCCGTTTCTAATATCCCAGATCCTATCGGCCAGTGTCATGACTCGTACGGATCTCACATGAGTAGCTTGTTGCTTGATGCATTAGATAGACTTGGGATAAATTACAAGTTTCTAAACGCGGCAAAAGTATATGGAAATGGCATGTTGACAAACCAGATAGATATGATCTTATCACACGCTCCTGATCTTGGTAACAAGATTGAGGAAATTGTAGGCCAATCAAAATATAAAGAATCCCTTCCTTATTTTCCGATCTGTGAATCATGTGGAAGGCTTTATGTAGCACACGCTGAAAAATACATAAGAGAAGAGAAAAAAGTAAGCTACATATGTAATGGAACCAAGCTAGGTAACAATGAAGTAAAAGGATGCGGTTATACCGGAGAAATTCCGATATCTGCGGGTAAGGGAAAACTTGCATGGAAGGTAGAATTTGCTGCAAGATGGAGTTCTCTTGACATACGTTTTGAGGCTTATGGCAAAGATATAATGGACTCGGTAAGAGTAAACGACTGGGTATCAGATGTTGTACTACATTACGCTCATCCGCTGCATGTAAAATATGAGATGTTCCTTGATAAAGGAGGTAAGAAGATAAGCAAGTCTACCGGAAATGTGCTTACTCCTCAAATATGGTTACGGTATGGAACCCCTCAGTCTCTCTTATTACTCTTATTCAAAAGAATTACTGGAACCAGACAAGTTGGCATAGACGATATTCCTACCTTAATGGAAGAGTACGACATCTGTGAGGATATTTATTTTGGTAAAAAGAAAGAAGATAATGAAGAAAAACTAGTTAAAACAAAAGGACTATACGAATATGTTAATCATCTGAAGACCTCTGACAAACCATTACAGCACGTTCCCTACATGCTCATAGTTCAGCAGGCATCTTTTTTTTCAGGAGCTGATAGAATAAAAAAAATCTTTGATAGGTTAGTAAAATATAAAGTTGCAACTGAGCTGACTTTTGATTTGGAACAAAAAATTCAATTGGCATGTAACTGGTCAGATGATCATATCTCGACAGAAAAATTTGATGTGGTATTGACTGAAAAAGAAAAAATGATAATAGGAAAAATACTAGAAAGCCTCGAAATCGCAAATTCAGAGTCAAATCTCGATCCTGAGAAAATCCAACAAATGATTTATGAGACTTCAAAGGAAAACGAAGAGCAACCGAGGAAAATCTTCAAACTGATGTACAAGATGTTAATAAATGCAGATAGCGGTCCAAGACTAGGTGGATATATTTCTGATCTTGGCTTGAATAGGATTCATTCACTCCTAGACTCTTATGTTTCATAATACGAAAAGTCCGGAAGTTAAAGACTTAATCGGAGGCTGTATGTGATATTGTAGGAAATTTCATTTGTAATACTCAGACGTCTTTGTGAGAACGGCGTACTCGACACCTCTAAACCTGAGTCAACATTTCCTATTTCTACCAGATTCTCAAAACATATAGGCAAGAGATTGAATCTAGTATTTGGAGGTTACATCTAGATTGTCACTTGACTTTAAGAAAATGATTGACATACTCTTAGAACAGAAACCAGATATTAATTTAGAACAATTAAAAGAGCTCATAGAAGAAAAAAAGAGGAAGATAGGGGCCGGTTACTTGACTGATCAGGGTGCATTGTTCCTCGTGGCTGCTGATTTAGGCGCCTCTTTTGATAATGTTCAGCGAACAAAAAGAGGAATTAAGGATCTCTATATTGGGGCCAGAGACTTGGATTTGACCGTCAGACTTCTTAGTACTTACCCAATTAGGGTTTTTACAAAAAGAGATACCAACGAAAGGATTGAAAATAGAACTATATCTGTATATGATGCTGGTGGAAGCATAAAAGTAAGGTTGTGGGATAATTTAACACACGTGATTGAAGAGAATAGGTTAAAGCCTGGCGATCTGATACAATTAAATAATTGTTACGTAAAAAGCGCCCTCAACGGAAAACCGATAATAAATATTGGTGAAGGCGGAAATATTTATCCTTACGAAGGTAACGATATTACTATTCCAGATCTAGATGGTATAACATCAAACATTGATAACGTTAAATCAGAAAAAGAGAACGCAGTAATATCCGGACTAATTAGTTCTATTCCTAGGATAATAGAATTTACTGATTCGCGAGGAGAGAGGAAAAAATCATTACAAACTATGTTATCAAATGACTCAGGGGATAGAAAACTAAGGGTTGCATTATGGAACATTGACGAAGATAGTTTACCAAAATTTTTTCAAATAAATTTTCCAGTCAGAATTATCGGAGCACGAATAAAGGAAGGTAACTTGCAATATGGTAATGGTGACTACGAGATTCATGGTGACGAAGGTACCATCATTGAGTTGAAGGAAAAACCCCAGGACTATGAAGTTCATTCAATAAGAATAATAACTGATGGAAGAACTGAAAACGGTACTGTAAATTATATTGGCATAGATAAGGATAAAAACTTGGTTTATGTCAATTTCCAGGGAATATCCGATAAAGTAACTCTCAATTCAATAATGGACTGCATTCCTAGCAGGATTTTTGGCAATATGGTATTTCTAAAGGAAGACTCGTATTTAGAATTAGTAGAAAATGATTCATTTCCTGGGCTTGAAGAATGTATTTCTAAAATAAAAGACATCAAGACAGTGGGTGATTCATATATTATAGAATCGATTATTTTACAGCAACCAAATACTACACAAGTAAACACGAAAAATGGGGAATTGGTTTCAGTTGCCGATACTCTGATAGGGGACGATACAGGTGAAATTCGACTTGTTGGTTGGCGGGATAGTAGCAATGAACTAGAAAAGCTAAAAGTTGGCGATAGAGTAAGGATTATTGGTGCTCTTCTAAATACTGGTAGAGAGGGAAAACTAGAACTGACACTCAGAAAAGATTCATCAATTAGTAATCTTTTGTAGCAATATTGGATATTAAACATATCAATGTAGCCAATAAATATGAACATGTGATTTTGAGCTCCAAAATTTGTCAAATTTTGTGTATCCTTCTATTGTTAAATATTTGTACTTTATCTATTAAATGGTATTATATTGACGATGTTATCAACGAAACGACTTTAGAAGTATAATTAGCTGGCGACGCGAACCATATTCATCAACCTTCACAACCAATACCATCTCCATCCGAATCAAAACCGTGGGGGTCTGGTAATAAAACCTTGAAATTCCTGAAGGGAATATCACCACAACTCAACTTTGCAGAATAGGTTGTAACGCATATCTCAGGGTATGAAGAATCACATCCTTCCTGAGGATTAGAGTCAGATTGAGAACCCTGTGTCTGACCTGACTCTTCCTCTGCTTCACTTAGAGTCTGATTTTGATTATCCAATTCCTGCTGCTCTTGTTCCTGCTGTTCTTGTTCCTGCACCTGCTGTTCCTGCTCATCCTGTTGTTGTTGACTTGTGTTTGCCTTTGCTTCACTTAGAGTCTGATTTTGATTATCCTGCTCTGCTTGTTCTTGCTCATTCTGCTCCTGGAGATTTACTTCTTCCATATTTTTGGTTCCTTCTTTATTGGTATATTTTTCCTTAAAGTAATTAGTATTCTCAAAGCAGCGTACAATTTCATAATCTCCCAATTTCTCTCCTACTTTGTTAGCCAAATCTATACAATTTCTTAAATCCTCGTCTTCATTCTTGTAAACAGTAGAATCCTTAAATTTATCATAATCCACTTTGTCGTCATCCTTATCTCCATTTCTAATGTCCTTGACCATATCCTCCATATTTTCATAATCTTCCCAAATTTCCTCTACCCCATAGGCCTGAAAACTCGTCATGGCTATAGAAAAGATAGCAAGAGTAACCAAAACATAAAGACTGTAAATTTTTATCATCACTCACATTTCCTTTATTAATTTTAAGCATTATCACAAATAAGGATTTTTCATAACTTCAATACAATGTAATGATTTGATACCAAAATATTTTGTATGTGATGATGCTTTTTTATTATTTAAAAAACAAAATTATGACAATGTCTGACCTCCCTGAACCACAATAAGGAAAAGCTGCTCCCATTAAAGACAGTTTAAACCAGACCAGTTTACCTTACCGGCGCAATTTCCTTTGTAATTGAAATTATAGATTACGCCTTTCCAACAAGCAGTCCCTAAATTTTTTTGTCTTTAGCTGATTAGTTATCGTTCCAAAACCCTCTAGTTGTAACATACTGTCTTTCTGCATCGTATATATTCTTGTATAAATTTTCATCGTCAACATAATTGCGCAATATGCGTGCGGCTGTTTCGACACCTATTCCATAACCCGATAGTACTGTTAATGCTTTCTTACCAAAATTGTTAATCAACGACGCAGCTTTCCACGCCCTCTCAAATTTGTGATTCTGTTCTGAATTGATTTCCGATCCCCTTAACTTATTCGAGATTATTTTGGACAGTTCATAATCGGAAGAAAAAGTAGTTGTAATTAGTCTCGATCCGCATTTTTTGCAAGATATGGAGTCCATTACTTCCCTTGTTTCAACCAATCTTTCCCACTTGCCACATCGGATGCATATCAGTCGATGTTTGGTTTTATCAAGTCTATCCTTTATGAGTTCTAGGACTCCGCGCTCAATGCTTAAGGGCGTAGATGACGATTTGGAATGATGTTCTACAATACTCTGAGCTACTGGAGAAAAATCTGATAATTCTAGCCAATGTATTGATATTTCTTTATTCCTTATTTTTCGCAGAACTTCTTGCGTAGATTTTACATCAAACTTATCATGAATCAACTCTCTTATGGACTCCTTGCTTATTGCAGTTTTAGAATATCTGTCATATATAAAACGGGCCAATCTCTTATCGTAGACTACATTTTTATCAACGAGACCAAATTTCTTTGATACTATCCAAACTCTCCAATTCAAATTATATGTGTTAGCTAAAGATGCGATAAGTATTGTCTCAACATCATATTCATCATAAAAAATTTTTTCAATATTTCCTTTTGACAATCTAACGGACGAACTTAACAGGATTCTATAGGGATCTGACTTTGTCTCTACTAGATGTCCTACATACGATGCAAGAAAAGTGGATAATAGTGATGACAACGTATTGTTTATTTTCGTACCTAAAGTCGAATGGATTACAACTGCGTTTTTAGAAATGACACTCTCTATAACGATGTTCCTGGCATCTGGAACTATGGGAATTTTTTGCAGTGTGTTCCTGATGTCTGACTCAAACTTAAAATTACTATCCTCGAGAACTTTATTTCTGAGCTTACCTACTTCTACAGCAGTTTCATAATCAACTGGGATCATTTCGCCAACCCAGTGAGGTATATTTATAGGAGATCCAAAAACTTGCTCTACATTGACTTGGAGTTTGTTATCGTCAACACTTATTATTCTCCATTGAGTTCCTTTTAAGATAAACACGTTGCCCCTTTCTCCAAATTCGCCTATAAACTGTTGATCCAGAGTTCCTATTCTCTTCTTTCTTATCACATCGAAAACTTCAAATTTTACTATGTTTGGTATAGTAGAAATATTTTCAAAAAAATACTTGTATGCTTTTATTCTTCGAGAATAAGTCTGATTCTTGGAATCATACTTTATGATCTTAAAACTGTCCAATAATGCCGCACATTGTTCCAAATCAGAAAAGGGAAGTTCCCTAAATGGATAGGCCCTTGTAATGATTTGATAAACCTCCTCCAATTTTTTTGGCTCCGATGTTGATATTACAAATCCGACTAAATGATGAGCTACTACATCTAATGAGTTATTGTGAGGATTTTGTATTTCTATTGACCTCTTCTTCATTCTATTTATTAATGATAGGCATTCTAATTCATCATCCCCGCTGTTTGCTATTATCAACCCTTTGGCGGATTTATAATTAGCATGTCTACTCCTACCAATCCTTTGTACGAGCTTTGAAACCTGTTTGGATGAACCATAATGAATTACTAGTTCTACAGATCCAATGTCCAGGCCTAACTCCAGAGAAGATGTGCAAACAACGATACCAGTTAGGCCTTCTCTAAGTTTAGTTTCTGTTTCCTCTCGTGTTTCTTTTGAAAGGGATCCATGGTGTACTTCAATCGGAATATTATTTTGATTTCTTATTGTAGTACCTATGTATTCCGCCTCATCTCTAGTATTTGTGAATAGTAACACTGATCCACATATGTTGTTTTCAGTCAGATATTTCGATACGAATTTGGCTACATGACTTATGGAGCCTTTTAGAAATTTTACATCAATATCATAGTTTCTTATTGTACTGTCGACAAGAATGGAACACTTTCTGTTTGTTCCGCCAATAAAACTTGCAGCATCTTTTAGATTTCCAATAGTTGCAGACAATCCTATTCTTACCACACTGTGAGAACTTATGTTTTGTAGGCGCTCTAGACTTACGGTTAAGTGAGTTCCTCTCTCATTGCCAATTAATTCGTGAACTTCATCTATTATCACCCACCTAAGATGTTTCAAATATGTTTTGAATTTCTCCTGCGTAAGAATTATGCCAAGAGATTCAGGCGTAGTTATGAGAATGTGAGGGGGTTTTTTTACTAATTTCTGTCTTGCAGTTCTTGTTGTATCTCCATGTCTTATTTGAGCATCAAAATTTCTCTTAACTGCATAGTCAATTATTCTTCGATGAACGTCATTATTTAGTGCTCGTAAGGGTGTGATGTATAACACAATAATGGCATTATCCTCAGCATAATCCGCATTATTCGCTCGTTCGCTTTCGAGAAGGGAAAATATTGGAATCATTGAGGCCTCTGTCTTCCCAGACCCTGTGGGAGCAACGAGAAGACAATTTTGCATACGGGAGATAACTGGAATAGAAATTTCTTGAATTTTTGTCAAATTTTGAAATCCTTCACTTTTGAAGGATTCTATGATCTGTTCATCAATGACACTCATTCAACTTCTCGATTTTTCTGTTTCTGGATCTTGACTTGATTTGACGTTCATTCTCTCATATAATATAGTTGCAAAGAGCCCGACAATAAATAAGCCAACCGCAATTTGAACCAAAGTATCAAAATTCATTGATGACTATTCTAACCATACATTTCTCATTTATAAACCGATTGAAATGGGTGAAATCTGAATCCCAGTTCGCTTATTTCTCAGTTAATTTACGGCTTCCAAAAACTCTTGGAATGATCCAGTACAATTCAGTTTTGCACTCGGAGGTAAAGATGGAGTTCCTTACCGAATAGATAGAAATACGTTTGACAGCTCAATCAAGTTTTTAAGCGAGGCAATAGAAAGAGGAGAATTATCTTGGGATGAAAAAAAATCAGCACTAAAGAGATTATCCGCAAATTTAAAAATTATCTTTCCTGGATACAGTGACTGAAGTTTGAAAATGTTAACAGGGCAATTATGTCCGTGTGCTCTAACTTAGAACATTCAATATTTAAGTCTGAGATTCTCTCTATGCAATAAATAGTTTGTCGCTTTACGAAAAACTCCAAAAAATAAAGTATGTTGTATTTCTTTGGTTTAGAGCAATAAGAATAAAATTTCTCCTGGCTTCTGTTATAGCAGTAAGTAATGGTATTGCTATTAGCTATTGGAAAACAGGTGATATCGATCTTGGATACGCATTACTAACTTATTTTGGAATTATGTGTTTGCATATCAGTGTTGATTTGCTAAATGATTATTCTGACTTTAAGAGAGGGATTGATACCAATACAAAACGAACAAGATATAGTGGGGGGACTGGCGTTATCCCTGAAAATCTCATTAATTCTAGATTAATTTATTGCACCGGAATTATTTTTTTAATCTTAGGTGGGTTGATAGGATTATATTTTGTTACTATCAAAGGGATTTTGATATTGATACTATTGACTTTTGCAATTATTTCAATTTATTTTTATTCTACAAATATAGTAAATGCGGGTCTAGGAGAACTTTTTGTGGCAATCAAAGGCTGCATGATAGTATTGGGGTCATATTATATTCAAAGTAATATTATTGATTTAACATCGATCTATGTTGGTATTATTGCTGGACTTTTATCAGCTGTCGTGCTTTTGGTAACATCATTTCCAGATTATGAAGCAGACAAAAAAAGTGGAAGACGTACTTTGATTATTATTGCAGGCAAAGAAAACTCAGTTAAAATCTTTATTGCGATTGTAATTGTAACGTATGGAATGATTATTGGAGGTTCTATTAACAACGTAATTCCAATTTTCTCAACTATTGGGTTCCTGTCCGTACCATTCGCCGCCAAGGCAATTTACAAGTTGAGGAGATTTAATGACGCGCCTCAGCTAGTTTCGAGTATGGCCAATTCAATACTCTATTCAAGGATATGCGGATTACTACTGGCAATAAGTTTTATCATATAAGAATGAAATATGCTCACGAGATCATACTGTCCAATTGACCGCTACCGTAGTGGAGAAATCATCATTTATTCGATGAGTGGTAGAATTGACAGAAGCGTTTGAATCAATCTTTAAAACTAAACTTGCAAAATTGTTAAGGACAAATAGATTTGGAAAATCTATTTACGTATTTAATGAATTGGATTCAACACAGGATTATGCCAATGCTTTACCAATCACCAAATCAGTGCATGGCACTATAGTAATAGCAAGGAAGCAAAATGTGGGCAAAGGGAGAATAGGGAGATCCTGGATTTCACCTGAAGGCGGTTTATGGATGTCGATAGTTATTAGACCTGACTTTAGTGCGGATAATATAATATTTACTCAGTTCATTGCGGCACTAGCAGTAGCCGACGCCATACAGCAAACTACCAATATTAAAAGTAGATTAAAGTGGCCAAATGATGTTTTAATAAATGAAAAAAAAGTCTGCGGAATACTGATAGACGTAAATCTTGAAAGTAAAGATAAGAAAATTGTTATGGGTTTAGGATTAAATGCAAATATTGAGAGTTCTTTGATTAATAATTATTTAACAGCTGATACTACTAAAGCCACAACCCTCAAGGAAGAATATGGTAACGATATTGATCTAGTAAATTTAACAAAGTCGATCGTTGACAGAATTGAGTATTATTATAATTTTCTCAGTAGCGGGAAAACTTTAGAGATAATAGAGCTATGGAAACAAAACTCTGACATG
>Ga0105092_10002372_pt1 | contig 10063 bp, 9 predicted proteins | sample PPLLak2March2015_FD_87021 | JGI IMG/M metagenome (GOLD analysis project Ga0105092, IMG submission 87021) | Freshwater sediment microbial communities from Prairie Pothole Lake near Jamestown, North Dakota, USA - PPLs Lake P7 Core (1) Depth... | ecosystem: Environmental > Aquatic > Freshwater >...
CCAATTACGACGTGACCTATTTAGAACGCAGTGGCTGCATTCTGCGTAACATGACTATGGATACAATGAACGCCCATCATTGCTGTTATCCTGGTCTGCTGCGTTCATTGGAATTCAAGACAAGTATTTATACTCGTTACCCATATTACAAGGACCAAAACCGTATCGACCGTTGGCGGTACAATGCCCTGGATAGCGTAGTGACTCGGACCATTGCAGACGTTTTGGACCAAGAAATGAAAGACCTAGGAGTTTACAATTTCTACTACGACCTGGTAAACCGAATCGTCTTGCCCTATAAAGAGGTCGCAGATACGGGGATTAACATTGACCTGGAAGAAAAAGCCCGCATCACGGTGCTACTCGAAGAGGAACTTGAGAAAATCAATTCCTCCCTTACCGAAAAATGCGGGATAAAGTTCAATCCCCGTTCGCCAAAACAATTAACAACTGTTCTTTATGAGGATCTCAAACTCCCCATGCAGCGTAGTCGAGATACTGGTAAACCCACAGGCGACAAAGACGCAATCAAGAAAATCCTCAAGATGTCTGCAGGCCAGCCCAAACTATCCCGTTGGGTTCCGTTCCTGGAGACCCTTCTGGAGTTCAGTTCGGTCGCAAAATTACTGAGCACATATGCTCGGGCGGAGGTAGACCCGGATGGAAGAATTAGAACAACGTATTCAGTATCTGGAGCGGAGACTGGACGACTTGCTTCACACAAGGCTATTACAGAGACAGGAGCAAATCTACAGAACATCCCCAAGGGTGATGTCAGAAAAGGCTGTGGATTTGGAATACGTAGTTTCTTTGTCCCAGATAATCGAGATAGTGTCTTTATTGAGGGCGACTTATCTGGTGCGGACGCCAGAGTTGTTGCCTGGGAATCCAGAGACCCCAGTCTCATATCCATATTCAATGATCCCAACAGAGATATCCACATCGAAAACGCCGCTATGTTCTATGGGGTGTCCATTAAGGATATTACAAAGGATGATAAACGACGACAGATTGCCAAACGTTGCGGACATGCTGCAAACTATGGCAGCGGCCCACGGGTTCTTGCAACAGATGTTGGTATTGCTGAGGCAGAAGCAAAGAGACTTCTCGCAGTTTACCACGCCGCCTACCCAGGAGTGCGCCAATGGCAAGCAGGAATCCAGAACCAACTCCGTGCAAACCGAACGCTCGTAACCCCTCTGGGCCGGAAGAGAATCTTCTTTGGCCGCTGGGGTGATGAACTTTTTAAGGAGGCATACGCCTACGTACCCCAATCAACTGTGGCTGATGTTATTCATCTGGGCTTTTTGGCTCTGTATCACAGGCTACAGTCAGAAGGACTTGACAAAGTTGGGGTTCGGGTTGCTCTTAATATTCATGACGCCATTGTTTGCAATACTCCTAATAGTCTTTCAGATAGGGTTCATGAGATAATGCTTGAATGTATGAGTGTTCCACTCAAGTTCTCTCATGGAGCATACGTCATACCTGTGGACTTCTCCCTAGGACCAAACTGGTATGAGATGAAGAAGGTCAAACATGCGGTATAAACTAGTTCTTGGCCCTCTCACGGGATACTTTGAACTATCTGGGGACAGACCACGTAGGGAGATATTTATTGCTGTTCTCGACGGTCCCTCTTGTTATGTTTGGAAACCCTGGCGAGAAGTGGAGAAATTCACAATTTCCAAAATGAAATTTGTCTGGTATGGGGACTGGGAGTCATTCGGGGTACCAATACTGTATTACCAACATGAGTCTAATCCTCAACCTGCGCGTAAACCCGACTGGACCACCATTGATGCGGAGGGATATGCAGTTGGTCAATATCTTCCAGAGAAAAAAGAAAAAGTCAATAAGTGATACTATCTTTACGGGTTACACAGGCGTTATGTCCTGGCCACAACTAAACGGAAAGCTAGTTCAATTGAAGTACACTTGCGACAAGAGTATTGGCGATGACAAGCAATGCGAACTACTCTTAGGAATGGACGTGGCAGACGGCACAGTATACGTTTTAGGTTATAGCTTCTGCCCATAAGGAGCGATTGCCCTTGTCACGGATGATAAAGGACAGTTGGTTGCGTGAGTATGGTAGGTATACGACGAACCAGGAGAGTCCCGAAGCCTTTCATTTGTGGGTTGGACTAACGCTCCTAGCAACAATCCTCAATCGGGAGGTCTGGTTCGACCAGAACTACTTCATAGTTTGGCCCAACCAATATGTTGTCCTGGTTGCTGGGTCACAGCAATGTCGCAAGAGTACAGCAATAAAAATCGGGGAAGAGATTCTCAAGTCTCTTCCCCTCGAAAAATCTCAGAAACCCAACCTACTTGGCCAGAAAACAACTCCAGAAGCCCTGATTGATTCGTTCTGGTTACCAATCATACAAAACGAAACTGGTATTGTTAAGGCCAAATCTGGTGGGTTAGTTATCGCTCCAGAACTCAGCGTTTTTCTAGACAGGCAGGCGAGAGTAAATGGATTACTCGCAATCATTGTGGACTTGTATGATAGTCCCGACTACTGGGAGTATCGCACGATTACTCGGGGAACGAAAGAATTGTTTAACGTCTATGCCAATCTCCTTTCTGGGTCTTCCCCGGAATATCTCCGTTTATCTCTGCCCTATGATGAAATCGGGGGAGGCATACTTGCTAGAACTATCTTTGTGTACCAATTCCGACCAGGCAAACGAATTCCTTTTCCCGTGTTTGGGGATAAGGAGCGCCGTTCACGTGACGAACTTATCCATGACCTACTGGAAATTAGAAAGCTCCGGGGTCAAGTACGGCTTACTCCAGGTGCGACTACCTGGTATGAAAACTGGTACAGGAACCTGGACATCGACGACGTAGAGCCAACCTTGAAACCATATTACAGTAAGAAAGAATCACACGTTATCAAAGTTGCGACTCTATTATCCGTAGCGGAGAATGACAATCTGTTGATTGACGAACTTCACCTAAAGATGGCTCTGAAAATCTTAGAGGATAATGAAAAACTTCTAGCAAACGTTATGGGAACACTCATAACCGCACCCACAGCTATGGCTGGGCAAACCGTACTCCAGACTATCTATGACATAGCAGCAAGTGGTAAAGAGATTACACGCTCTAGAGTTCTTAAGAAAGTCGTCCATTTCATGAATGCAGAGGAGCTGACAAAAGCAATTCAAACTCTAGCAGAAGCAGGAATTTTGCGAATAAATTTCGCAAAAGGCGGCGAGTATTATGAACTCATACGAAACAATGATAGTTGATAACCTTGGCCTGGCGTATAAGAGGTTTCACATTTACAAACATTCCTGGCCATTGGACCCACACGATCTGCTAATGATTTTGTTTGAGGCCCTTTGCCGTGCGGCACAAAAGTACCGACCAGAGTCACGGGTAAAGTTCTCGACCTTTGCAACTGTCTGCATGGCAAATGCCTATAGAGACGAGATGAAAAAGTATCGCCGCAGGAGAGAGGTCTTCGTGCTAGACCTCTTTCCTGGAGATACCGAACTAAGTGAAGAGAAAGCCTTCGAGATTATTGGGAGTTATGCTGGATTCGAGAATTCATTTATTGAAAAATTAACGGACGAAGAAATAATCGATTGTGCAAGACATATAAACACATTTCTTCAACGTGATATTATTCTGGGTTTTCTCGAACATCCAGAAAAGACTTTCTCCGCACTTGCCGAGGAGGTGGGATGTACCCGTCAGTATGTTGGTAGAATAATCAGAGAATTTGGGAGGGTAAGTGTAAAGTGAGAAGAGTAGACATACAAGAGGAAATTCTTTGTCAACTACAAAACGCTCAGGCAAACATGGATATCAGACTCAGGGACTTGGAACGTACAACTGAACGGAACCAAGTATTTTCGCGGGCCTTCATTGGCGGTCAGTATGAACTTCTACGTGGACACTTACTGGAACGTATCAAAGAATCATTCGTGTTCAGCGACAACTCCCTGAATGGTCTTGTAACCGTTGTCAATCCCACTCCCCTGGACCCGAACATTACAGTCCTGATATGTTTTTCCATAAATGGTCGTAGACACAAAATCGAGAAAACTATTAGTGACCTAGAGTTTAAGGTCGACACCAAAAAGGCTATGGAACTATTGGCCCGAGAAGTCGCAAAAGAAATTACCCAGCAACTATTCCGGAACATGCAGAGAGAGTCTAACAAAACTGGAGGCGACGTTCCCAATGGCACCTTCGATAATCCGCCCAATGTTAGGGGAATTCTGGAATCCGCTCAAGATGAAGTTTCCGGTCCTTGCCACCCCTAAACTTGATGGTTTCAGACTCTTCAAGTCCGATGGGGAAATCTTTACGCGCAGTCATAAGATTTTCCCCAACAAGTATGTTCACGACATGCTCCAGGCAGCCCTACCGGACGGTGCCGACGGAGAGGTTGTGTGCGTTGATGAGAACGGCCGGATGCTCAAATTCAACCGCACATCCTCCCTGCTTCGGCAGGTGCACTCGAAACCCGGATTCCTGTATTTCATGTTTGACTATGTCAAGGAGGACGTAACCAAACCCTATGGCAAACGTATCATTGACCTAATGCGCTATGTGTCCTACCCAGATTGGATTAAACCCTGGATACCAATATTGATTGAACACATGAGTGAACTCGAAATCTACGAACGGAGATGCGTGGAAGATGGTTTCGAAGGTGTCGTCACGCGAACACCAAATAGTCCCTACAAGTTCGGGCGTTCGACCGTCAACCAAGGCTGGCTCCTCAAAATCAAACGTTGGAAAGACGGGATTGCAGAGATTATCGAGTTCGTCGAACTCCGGCGTAATGACAACCCTGCCTTTAGAAACGAACTCGGGTATACTGATAGGCAGTCTGTCCGTGACGGTCTCAGACCGGGCAACACTCTCGGTGCATTGCTCGTTAGAGATACCACAACTGGAGTGGAGTTTGAACTTGGCACAGGATACACTGCACTTGAACGTGACCTTCTCTGGGGAGCAAAAGATAACCTTGCAGGCCCCACTGCTGTAGGAAAGAGTTACGTGCGATACAAATCCTTCCCCTATGGTGCCAAAGACAAACCCAGGTCTCCAGTATACGTGGGACCTGCAGAGGAGTGGGATATGGATGAAAGTGGGCCTGACAACGGATGACATACTGGTCCTAATTAAAATGCAGGCCGAGAAACTCCGGGATATATCCAATCTCTACATTCCCGCTGGAAAGGAGGGGATTAGCCACCTGAATGATTTAGTAAAAGCTTTAATGGAGGAGGTGAACAAAACATGACCAAATATTCCGGGGCAGTTGCGGGATTTATATTCATCCTTCTGGCTCTTGGCCTCATGCGAATAGCGGGTGCACAACAGAACATCCACACCGAATTCACTTATCTTCTATGGACCTATGGAATCGGAGGTGGGTTATATACTGTGTACACTCTGTTTCGTAAAACCTAATGAGGCAGAAAGAGTGCAGAAGAATGAAGAGATTCCTGGTTATCCTGGTTCTGGTGACAGTCTGTGTGGCGTCCGTCTGGGCAGCAAATTGGATTTACGCACCAAAGATGTTTCTGGTCATTGAGGGCGCGGACATGTACATTCGCTCTCAGGTCTACCCAGAACTTGAGAAGATTAAAGTCAAACCCTATTTACAGTTTGACCCCAAACAAATAAACAAAAAGGGTTACTTGACTTCTCAAGACCTAATGTTCCTACTCGGTGAGGAATGGAGGTTGAACGAACTAAACCTAGAAACCCTAGACAATTACACCAATATAGGAACATTCGACTACTCCTATGATTTAGCAAAATCCTTCGTAAACTTTCTAGTCCGCTACAAGAAAGTCGGGTATCTAGGAGTAGACCAGTTGGGTGGAAATTATGCCTGTCACACAACGGAAACAATCGTGAATATCTGCAAATACGCGAGAAGCAAAAAGTGCATGTAAAAAAAGCGCAGGGGATAAACTCCCTGCGCTTTCTTTTTATCTCGACAGAGCTTTTAGTTGTTCTTCAGTTGGAGGTTTGCCCGTCTGTCGGATTAGGGAGACTAGTTCACTTAGTCTATCTTTCCTCTCCATAATCCAATAGTATTGTTCCTCTGCCTTATTGGAGGGCGTGAAGTTTATACCCGTCAAATATCGTAACCTCCTCCACGGTGCATCCTCTGGCTCGAGGAAGGATTTGGTTGTGGGAAACATTTTAGCAATTTCATACATTCCAGGTACGAGTGTCATAACTTCCAGCGCGGCTTTCTTGGGTATACCCAGAACCTTTCGACCGGACTTTTTGTCTAGCATGGGTTGCATACCCAATGCCGGCCAAACCGCGCAGGGGAGTAAGGAAACCGGAAATGGTGCAGGTTGGAGTTCACCCTTAAATCTTTCCAGTGGTTCTGCTGGATTAGGAAACGCTTGGGTGTTGGAATTGATATGGAACAGAATCTTTGCAGGTGTGAGACTCGCCATAATGGTATCCAAGGGTTTCTGGATTTGCACCAGCGCGCTCCAGGGCAGGTCCACGTTCACCCAAACATTATCTGGTTGCTGAACCCCTGTGATTTTCTCAAACCACTTCTTGGGCATTTCGGGAAGTTTGAAAAACCCATAGTCCCGCATGTATTCTGGCTTGAACTTAGTATCTTCTGGTGTTTCTGGATTGAACTCTCTGAACATATTGAAGTATTTAACCTGTTGCGAATATCTTCCAGGATTGGTTAGTAGAGACTCAACTTGTAGCGGAATATTTTTTCTCATCCACGTATAGAATGGAAAGATTCTCTTCATGGTAGTTTTCTCAAAATCTGTCAACTGGTCATACTGGAACATATACTTCCACGTATGCGTCGCTGCCTCTTTGATGTCTCCACCATTCGCTGCATATCTCCTGAGTGCGACCATAATCCTGGCGTTATCCTCGATTGACCTACCAACCGTACCCCCAACCTCGTAAGCAGCATTTAGAACTTTTCCTGGCAGGGATTTTGGTTTCACGGACTGATGCAAAAGAATCTTTTCAACCTCTGACTTGCCAAGAGTCCTTCCCACCATACCTGTTCCACGTATCCCAAACGCATCCATTAACTTACGCCAGTCATCCGCAGATTGAATAGTTTTACCTATCTTGATCATTTGACTTCCGCCGACTTGGATTTCCGCAGCCCTGGCCATCAGAACAGGCATTTCCCAAGGCTCGACTCCAGAAAGAAAAGCCAGGGAAGTATTAGTCACGAAGTTTCTCATATGAAACGGTAACCGCATGATAGTATTCCATCTTGCCCACGTACCAATGGCCTTATCGTACATTCTCAGAAGCGCCACAGATTCTGGAGCATCAGGCTTGAACATTTTGTTAGCCCTAGTAACCGTTGCTACTACGTCCTTTGGCATAGCAAACAGAAAATCATTTGTCATTCCTAGCTCGTTCATATTCTCCATGATACCCTTTATGAGTTTTGAACCTGTCCTACTCTTTGGGTCTATGGAAATCAAATCTGCAAATACCGCTGGATGGCTATTAGCCTCCTGAATTAACTTTGCAAGTTTAGTTGCGGCATTTGTTGGGACCTTCTGCAATTCTGGTTTGGTCACAGACAGAACCTTATAATCCATGAAGACTTCATTCCGAGGAACAACCTTTTTCAAGAGGTCGTCCACATAAGTATCTATACCCATCTTAGCACCATTTGGTCCACGCAGGTATGCTTTGCCCTCACGTAAAGCCGTAACGTTCCAATACTCCCCATCTGGGTCTATTAGAACCTGACCCTTTTCGAGACCGGCCTCATATATTGGTTTAGTAACCATTTCCTTTTTGGCTGTTTCAACTGCTGTTTCAGTTAGTTTCTTATTTGCCTTTGAGATTTTAGCCCCTTCAGCCAACTTGGGCTGTAACTGGTTTATCAGTGCTGTCGCCCGCTCACGTTCAATCATTACCCCTCTACCAGCAAGAAGTCCCGTAGGAGTAATAGCCTCTGACCAACCATTCTTCAGAGCCTCATCGCTTCTCAGAACCAAGTCCTTAAATTGTTTTTGGCGTTCTGCATGAATCAGATTTACCTCATTCAACATTCCCATTTCGGCTATGTCCGATAATGGTCTATAATACTCAGACTGTTGTTTGAGGAACTTCTTCAATCCTCCAGGATTATCCTTGAACTCCGCAACCAATTCTGTCAAATCCTCCGCGAACTTTTTCCTAAAGGGATGTTTCGGATTTGCCAACAACCATGCCTTGGCAGTTGACTCTACTTCTTCTATAGTTTTCTTTGTGCTTAGTTCCCCAATTGCCTCAGACAGATTCCGCATAGTTGGAATGAATTCTTCGGGTGTAACGCCTTTTAGTGTCCTCTTAAACGCAAACCCAGGAGTCTTGCCTGGGCCAAGAACATTCTTACCCGGTACCCAACCTTCAGCTATCCAGCCGACTGTTGTCTGGGGTAGATAAGTGGAGGTTCCGTCTACCAGAAATTTCTTAACCTGTTTAGGAGTTAGGTACTTAGTAGCCAGGGATCTTTGGGTAATGTCCTCAAACCTAGTCCAGAGTTTCTCATACGCATCATAATCCGCGGGTCTGGTTGGAGGACTAAGTCTCCAGTGAATGAGTTTCTCGTTAAGTCCGGGAGTCTTACGAATATCGTCCCCGATTTTTCTCCAGGACCTCACAACATCTTGAATCTCCGCACCCATACCAAGTCTAGCAAATTCAGACTCTTTGTATAAAGTCTTACTCAACCCATATGTTGGGTCAAAGGCTTGCTTGATCATTTTAACGGGACTAAAATTATCTATTAGTTTGGTCACATCATCTACTGCCTTGCCCCAACCAACGGCCTTGGCGCTTTTCTTTATTAGGGATATTGGTCCAGGCAACCACGTTAGAGGGTCAAGGGCGATATTTAGGGCAGTCCCAAGCACTGGAGCCCAGGGAATCTTATGCTCTTTGAGGATATCAATATAGTCTCCACGTTCCTTCATGGTCAGACCATCCCACATCGCGCCCATCAAATCTCCGTCACCGTCAATGATGGCCTTAGTGAGATTTGCAGACATATACTGTCCAACGGAGAGGACAGAGAATACTTTCTCAAGTATCCCCATGTCCTCCCAACCACCTGACCACTGACCCCAATTAGATTGATAACCCTGAGTCTCCATCGGCGGCGCCCAGGTAAACTGTGAGGGACCATTACGGCCCCCCACAAAACCAACATTTGGGTCTTTGGGTTGATAGACAAACTCCATTTACACCAACCCCTATTTGACTTCCTTTCCAAGTGTCCACTTGCCCTCACCCTGAGAAACAACTTCGCGGTGTTGACCACCAATAACTACACACCATTTACCTTTATAATAGTCAATGTTGTACATTGTCCCAGCAATTTTAACATTTCTGGGTGGGGAAGTGCTAGGATTATTGACCGTGAAACTACTATATACTGACCATTGGTCGCCACTACGGGACATCAAGTAATACTTACCCCCAGATTGTACATACCATCGCCCATTTATATTCTCGGGAGTAAGAGATTTACCCTGAAAGGTAACAGTTTTAGGCGGTTTCGTTGATGTTCCTGTAGAGGCACCAGTCTTACCCTTGGTAGGGGTAGAGACTTTGGTCCCAACCGTAAAAGTATCTCCTACCTTAAAAGCTGTATAGTACTGGCCAGTTTTGGTATCTTCCAGATACCACTGACCGTTTGCGTATTTGGTGTTATAAACATTTCCTTGCTTATCCTGGAATTGTGCGGCAACACCCGACCCACCTGTTGCCTTACTCAACCATGCAGAGAAAGAATTCATCGTACCTGCTGGTGTAAGAGCATTCCCACTCGCAGTTGTTCCAGGGGTCTCACCCTCTGGGGGAGTAAACCCATATGTTGCGAGAATCTTCTTGGCCTCGTCATTCAAGTATCCAGGTGGAATAGCCCCAAGAGTTGCACCAATAACATTCGGATCCTTAAGCAGTCCATCCTGTCCCGCAATCTTGAGTGCGTAGGCAAACGATTCTGCCTCACTCATACCCAGAGACATGAATTTTGCAGTCATTTGTCCAAGCATTGCGCCAAGAGAATCAG
>Ga0105092_10002373_pt1 | contig 10061 bp, 8 predicted proteins | sample PPLLak2March2015_FD_87021 | JGI IMG/M metagenome (GOLD analysis project Ga0105092, IMG submission 87021) | Freshwater sediment microbial communities from Prairie Pothole Lake near Jamestown, North Dakota, USA - PPLs Lake P7 Core (1) Depth... | ecosystem: Environmental > Aquatic > Freshwater >...
CTTCTGGGGCATGACGAGGCCCAAACTAAACTTTGGCCTCGGGATCAAGGAACCGAGCCTGCTCGAATCGTACAGCACGAACCCCTACTATCGCGGCAACCCTGACCTGAAGCCGGAGAGAACAAGGAGTTTCGAGACGGGGGTCGAACAACGACTGGCAGCGAACAGGGTGAGGGTCGAGGTGAACGGTTTCTACAACTCTTTCCGTAATCAGATCGACCTGCTCACGACCGACTTCAATACCTTCGACGCCTCCTACTTCAACATCGGGCGCAGCCAGGCCTGGGGGATCGAACACCTGGTAGAGCTTCGACCTGATCAGCCGTGGCGGATCTCCGGCGGATACACCTACCTGAATACCCGGATTCTGGAGAGCGCGGCGCCGTTTCACCCCGTCCTTCGGGCGGGCTCCCGGCTGCTGCGCCGGCCCACGCATTCCGGGTTCCTAACGGCCGGCTGGTACCGGTCGCGGTGGAGCCTTGGCGCACGCGCCGTTTTCATCGGAAACCGAACCGACAACGACTTCTATGGGCTGAGCCTGACGGAGGTCGACGGCTATTCCCGGGTCGACGTGAACGGCAGCGTCCGGATCAGCAAGCAGGCTGAGTTCTACGCCGTGATTCAGAACCTGCTCAATTCCGAATACTCGGAGGCCCTCGGATACCCGGCTTTGAAGCTGAATTTCAGGTCGGGGGTGAGGGTGAGGTTTTAAACAATGGATTTTTGAAATGAAGCGAACTCCACTGATTGTTGCCCTGATCACGATCCTTTTAGCAGGCGCGGCTTTGCTCGCGCTTCGGTCGAGGTCAGCGCCGTCGGCTCCCCGCGTATCAGGGCAGCGCATCGTCTCGCTTGCGCCCAATTTGACCGAGACTGTATTTGCGCTGGGCGCTGGGGACGAAGTCGTCGGAGTGACGAGTTACTGCAACTACCCTGCTGAAGCAAAGACCAGGGAGAAGGTCGGCGATTTCATCAACCCAAGCCTGGAGAAGATCGTCAGCCTTCAGCCCGACTTAATCCTGCTTGAGAAATGGAGCTCATCTAAAGTCTCGCGCCGCCTTTCGCAGCTGGATCTCCGGGTGTGCGAAACAATCAGCCCGACCTCGGTACACCAGGTGTATGAACTGATCGTGCAGGTGGGAGAGGCCACCGGGAGACGCCGCGAAGCGGCCAATCTGGTAACCCAGATGCGGCGGCGAATCGAGGCGGCGCGTGAGAAGTCGAGTCGGTTCCAACATCGTCCGTCGGTCTATGTCGAAATCGACCCGCCCTCATGGACGATCGGCCGACGAAGTTATACGAGCGAGGCTGTAGCTATTGCAGGCGGGCGCAATCTCTTCGATGATACTGACCGGCCTTCGCTATTGGTTTCGAAGGAAAAGGTGCTGGAAAAGAACCCGGATGTCATCCTGAGTTTTGCCGTCAAGGCAGCGGAGATCAAGGCGCGTCCGGGATGGGCGGAGCTCAAGGCCGTGAAGCAGGGGCGGATCATCGACGATTTCAACCGGGATCTGCTTTCGAGGGGCACGTTCAGGCTGATTGAGGGAATAGAAAAGCTGCAGGAGCGGCTGGAGACGATGCAGTAGTTCGGGGTGGACGACATGGACGCGGTGGACTCAATGGACCGATTCCTTGTCCATCTGGTCCGCGTCGTCCACCTGGTCCACTCCGCCAAGGAACACCCAATGAAAACTCGAAGCGCCACTTCACTCGCCATCCTTCTCCTGCTTCTTGCCGCTACGGCTGTTTTCGCGCTCTTCATGGGGCCGGTCTCCGACGCATCCGCGGTCATCATCTGGCAGATCCGGCTGCCCCGGGTATTGATGGGCCTCATGGTCGGGGCTGGATTAGCTGCAGCCGGCACAGTCTATCAGGGCGTGCTTCGCAATCCTTTGGCCGATCCCTTCATGCTCGGCACCTCAAGCGCCGCTGCCGCCGGTGTCATGATGGCCGGCGCTCTTCATTTCGGGGGTTACGCTTCCCTGTACTTTATGGCGCTGGCCTTCGCTCTCCTGTCCATCGTGCTCGTTTACCGAATTGCGCAGATTGAGGGCAAGGCGCCGATCCAGACCATGATCCTGGCGGGAGTCATCGTCAGCCTCTTTTTCAATGCCGCAGTCTTTGTCTTTTTCTCGATCTTCTACCGGGAGTCCTTCAACACCCTGTTTTACCTCCTCGGGACTCTTACCGAAGCGGACCCGGTTCTTATCGGCATCTCGAGCGTGCTGATTGCCGGAGGTCTTGCCGTTTGCTGGTACCTTTCCCGGGATCTGGATATCCTCACTCAAGGCGAGCAAACCGCCCAGCACCTGGGTGTCGACGTGGAGAGAGTTAAGAAAATGCTGTTTACCGCCGCTTCCTGCATGGTTGCCGCTGCTGTCGCGGTAGCAGGGATGATCGGTTTTGTCGGCCTGATCGTGCCGCACATGCTGCGGATGATTGTGGGACCCAACCATCGCGTCCTGATCCCAGCGGCGGCGCTTGGGGGCGCGGCATTTCTGATTCTCGCTGATACTATCGCTCGGACCGTGGTAGCCCCCATTGAGGTTCCGGTCGGGGCATTGACCGCACTCGTCGGTTCACCGTATTTTGTCTACCTGCTCCGGCGCCGCCACCGGCACGGGCAGTTTTGAACATGGACCTCCAGCTCGACAACGTTTCCTTCAGCTACCGCGACGGATTTCGACTGGAAAAGATCAGCCTTGAGATTCCGTCCGGTTCCTTCCTGGGATTGATTGGACCGAACGGCAGCGGGAAAAGCACTCTGATTCGCCTGATGAGCGGAGAGCTGAAACCCGAGGAGGGAAAGGTCCTCCTCGAGAACCGGCCGGTAGGCTCCTTTTCGCCGATAGAACTGGCTCGGAGAATGGCAGTGATTTCGGCCGAGCAGTACTTCGATTTTCCTTTCCTGGTTCGGGATGTCATTGCGATGGGGCGGTTTCCCCATGCACGACGAACGCAGCGGCTGCAATCAGGCGACGAGGCGGTGATTGAAGAAGTCCTGAGGTTGACCGAGGCCGCGCCCTTTGCCGACCGGCCCATCTCGCACCTGTCTTCCGGGGAGCGCCAACGGGTGCTGATCGCGCGGGCCTTGGCACAGGAGCCGGCTGTCATGCTGCTCGACGAGCCTGACGCCCACCTCGACATCCATCATCAACTGAACGTTTTCCGGCTTCTCCGCCGACTGAACGCCGAACGCGGGATCTCGGTCGTTCTGGTGCTGCACGACCTGACTGCCGCCGCTGCTTTTTGTCGCCGGCTGGCGCTGCTCGACCGGGGCGTGCTGATCACCCACGGCGATCCGGGTGAAGTCATTACGCCCGAGGTAATCCACCGTGTGTACGGCCCTGACATCATGGTCTATCTGAACCCAGTGACCGACAAGCCCACAGTGGCGCTTGGCGGCCAGACGGAACCGTCGACGGGGGGGAACCAGTGACCCGCACCCGGCGCCTGGTCTCATTCTTCTCCCTGCTCCTGTTCACGATGGTCGTATTCGCCTACCTCTGGTGGGGCAAATTCCAGTATGAGCACCACCTCTTCCTGATCGGCACTTACGCGGCTGGGTTCGCCCTGGTCCTCGGAAATCACCTCTACCAGCGGGACCGTTTCAGAGACATGGGGTTTCGACTCGATAATCGCCGGGACGCGATTCGAACCTTCGGGCTCCTGACAATCGGAGTCGCGGCGATCATAATCGTGATTGGCGTTTGGAAGAGCCAGGCTCGCCTTGATCGCTGGGGAGATCTTTACCTGTACATCGGCTGGGCAGCTCTCCAACAGCATTTCCTTCAGAACTTCCTTCGGCTGCGGAGTGAGGATCTCCTGGGCCGGGGTAATCGAGGCGCCGCCGTCCTGGCCGCTGCTTTGTTCGCGCTTTACCATTTGCCTAACGTGTCGCTGGTCGCGGCTTCCTTCCTGGGTGCGCTCGTCTGGTCTTTGCTCTTCATGCGAGTCCCCAGCTTCCCCGGCGCCTGGCTTTCACAAGCCATACTGACCGGTTGCCTGATCCTCTTCTTCAAGCACGGATTCCTCAACCAGTTTCAGGTAGGAAAGCCGGGACACCGCTATGAGTACTACGGCGGCGGGGTGACCGTCACCGGTGGTTACGACGCCGCGGGCAAGCCGTTCGTCGTGGCGCTGCCGGGACCAGACAAAGGCAGGCGGGCGCACGTCCGGATATTCGATGTCGACGGAAACCTGCGATCCGAATGGACGGCACTCCGGGATCTCGATTTTTCCGCTCAGGTGGCGGCTGGAGATCTCGGATGGGGACCGGGGGATGAGGTTGTAGTGGCGGCGGGTCCAGGTCCACGCAATCCGCCACTCATCCAGATTTTCAGTTCTTCCGGGAAATTCCTGAAAGAAATAGAAGATGCCTTGCCGGACCTGGGCTACGGCGCCTGGGTGGCGGTCGGATGCGGGCGGATCTTCGCGGCGCAAGGGCCAGGGCCAGGGAACGGAAGCCTGGTTTTGCAGGTATCGCCGGCGGGACAAGTCCTAAGCAAAGGGAAGCTCGAGTTTGCGTTTGAGAACGGCGTCCGCGCCATGCCCGCCCAGCCTCACGCGCTGCATGCACCCGACTGCTCGCGGCTGCTAATGTGGGGGTCGCCGGTTTCTGTCAATCCGTCGCGGGTGTTTGTTTGCGACGCCCGGGCTCGTATTCTCGACTCGTTTGAGACGCTGCCCACGACGTTTGGTCTGAACCTGACGGCTTTGCGGCTGGCCAGCGGCGAGCCGGGGATTGCTCTCACTCCCGGGCCGCTCAAGGGTTATCCTCCGCTGGTGCAGTTGCTTGACCTGCGTGGTGTAAGAATTGGTGGATTCTACGCCTTTCACGACCCAGGAGCGTACGGCAGCAACATCGCCGCGGTTGACGTTGACGCAGACGGCCAGGACGAGATCGTCCTCGGAGAAGGAATCGGTCCGGGAAGGCCGTACACGGTGCGGATTCTGCGCCAAAACGGGCAGCTGATAGAGAAGTGGGAGGCGTTCTGAGGAACTCGGAAAACTGGACGCAGTGGACGACATCGGCGTGGTGGACGAAGTGATCCGGACTCTTGTCCACTTCGTCCACTGCGTCCATGTCGTCCACTGCCCTGGGCGTGGCCCGCTCTGCAATTACTTCGAATTCGTCAGCTTCTTTGTCGCCTCGAGCGCGGCATCGTAGCTCGGATGAGTGGCGACCTCGCGGACGTACTCGATGTAACGAATGATATCGTTTTCGTCGACGACGAAAATGGCTCGTGAGTCGAGGCGCAGCTCTTTAATTAGTGTTCCGTAACTGGCGCCAAAAGAGCCGTCCTTGTGGTCAGAGAGCATGGTGACCTTGTCGACACCAGCGGCGGCACACCACCGACTCTGCCCAAAGGGCAAATCCATGCTGATGGTGTATACGCCGACGTTCGGCAGGTTGGCAGCTTCCTGGTTAAAACGGCGGGTTTGAGCGTCGCACACAGGCGTATCGAGGGACGGAACCACGCTGAAAACCCGGATCTTGCCCTTGGTGTCGGCCAGCGTGACCGGTTTCAGATCCCTCCCAACAGCCACAAAGTCCGGTGCCTTGTCACCGATTTTCAGTTCAGGTCCCAGCAAGGTAAACGGCTTGCCTTTGAGAGTAACGGAACCGGGTCGCTCGGTCATTGTGCTTCCTCCTTTTGCCTTCCAAGAATTCTACTTTTTTGACGAGGCGAGTTGTAGTTCAGCGGAGGCGAGTGCCGACACCGTCCTTATCCGGATCCTCGCTTTTAGTCTGGCGTGTGTCTGCACCCGGCAGATCGCAACGGTTGGACATTCAGGTAGGGACTCCCATTTTGGGCAGAACCCACTTCATGACGATGATATATACGACCAGAAAAGCAAGAAGAGCGAAAAATTCCATGGGATGCTATCCACTGACCGCTGGCCACTCGTCAGCCGCCAATCAATCGGCGACCCACTTTTGCAACTCGGCCTTCAAAGCGGCCTGGCTGAACTCCGTGCCTATCTTCAGACCACGGGCCTGCATGAACGCGGTCGGCTCAGGAGGCCGGTCCCGCCAGACGATGTGCGGCTTGTACACTACTAGCATATCCCATGCGAACTCTTCCGGAGGATACTTGAGCTGCTGCGTCAGGAGTTTGCTGGTGAAGTTCCAGAGATCCCAATAGTGCTCCGCCCTCGGCTCCGGCAGATAAGCCGACCCGGCCGTGGCGGCGCTCTTCGTGTCGTTCGGCATGATCGGTGTCCACATCACGAACACCTTCACACGCGCATTCGGCATCTCTTTCAAAACGGCTCGGACTTCGGAGACCCCCCGAAGACAATGCGGTCAAGTCGGGGCCAGGACCATCACGATGCGAGCGCGGTCCGCGGTTGCGTTGAAGGCTTTGATGAATTCCTGGCCATCAAATGAAAGGACCGAAACGACCTGCGGATCGCCGGGAGGTAACAAGTCCGGCTCTTTGGTCGCCGGCACTTCCATCTTGGGCTTTGGGGGTTGTTGCGCCTGTTGAGGCACAAACATCATGAATAGCAGCAGCAGCCAGCTCATACTCAGTCTAGTAGATTACTGGACCTGCTATTTAGTTTCAACTAATCAGAGGTCTGGGGCCGGGTTTTAACCACGAAACACACGAAACACACGAAAAAAGCGCTTACTCTTCGTGTGTTTCGTGTATTTCGTGGTTAAAACCCGGCTCGCTCAATGTGCCGGTCCAAAGAAGATCGCGTTAAACAGCAGGATGTTCAGCCCGTCGCAAAAGGCCCGGTAGCCGGGGTCTTCGGCAAAGGCCACAACATGCCCCGCGCCCAGCGGCTGGTCCATCAGGTAGGCCTTTTCGGCCAGCTGATCCCTGACATCCGTCCAGCTGAACCCGCTCATCATAAGCTTGTCGGCTGTTGTGTACAGGCCAACGTTTCTGCCCTTATCCAGTTTGAGCGGGGTAAAGATGTTTCGGCTGCTGACCAGAACGCAAGTGTCGGAATCGTACCCAAAAGCGAGCCAGTGTTCGGGGTCCAGCCGAACTCGCATGAGCGCGCCCGGAATCCTGGCAGGCAACTCCTTCTCCGGCTGGATGGCTTTTTCAAGATCAAAGCGCTTCTTCTCCGGAGAGGCGGGCTCCGGCTTTTCGTCCTTGGGCTTTTCGTCCTTGGCCTTTTCGTCCTTCGGTTTGGCCTCTGGCTGGATGTCAGGCTTACCTGGCGGATTGGACGGCTTGCCTTTTGCCTCGCCCCCATCCCGGTACTCGCGTGACGTTGCCAGCAGGCCGACTTTTTCCTCCGTCAGCCAGCGGGTTGCCTCTCCGACCGCGATGAGCGTCCCGCCGGCGGAGATCCATTGCTTCAGCTTCTGTGCGCCGCCTTCTCCGAGGACAGTCTGATAGCCTCCTCCATAGCCCGCATCGGGGAGGATCAGAACGTCAAAGTCTCTCAGGTCCACTGCCGCCAGGTAGCGGGTGGGAATGATAGTAACGGGGTAGTCGTAGACCTGTTCAATCAGGTACCTCAAAGCACCGACCGAGCTGTCATCGGTGGGAAGATTGTAGGCAAGAGCGACGTTCGGCTTCTTGACGAACTGCACTTCGCCGCTCCCGAAGTTCACTCCTTCGTCTACCCATGCCGTATGGGTGGCAAATATGTCAGCTCCGGTCTCGCGTGCGATTTGAACCAGCCGTTGGTACAGGTCCTCGGGATTGCCTTTGACTTTTATGATCAGGCTCCCGGCCGGGAAGACTCTGCCCTTCTGCGTGAAGGCCTTGTCGGAGGAGTACACTCGAATGCCTTCGGACAACGCCTTGGAAAGCGCATGAATGGCGGCATTCGTCCCCCAGGGAACCAGGTAGGCCAGCTGGGTTTTGCCCGGCTGGACCTGTCCTTGAATCGACGGCAGGTCGCGCAGCGGGGCCAGGTCAGCCGCTGGGATCTGCTCGACCGTATAGCATGGGACATCGTAGAGCAAAGGAAGCGACCAGGCGGTCACATCGTAAAACTGATCGCGGAGTCTTTTCTGATAGCGGCGTTCCTGCTCTTTCAGGAACTCGTCGTCCATGGGCGTCTCCCGCGCCAGCAACGTCGTCACCAATGGTCGGGCGGGCTGTGCCAGCGGGACATAATAGGCTCCCGCAGGGAAGTTCCGACTCTTCGACTCGCACTTCTCGTAATCCTGAGCTTCAAGCGAAAGCGGCTTCTTGGCGGTTTGCACTTCGATTCCCTGCATGAGCAGGATGCGCGCGAGCTTGGCGGCCCTGACTTTGTCGGCAGATGGATCGAGGATGAAACCCTTCGGCTCGTTCTTTTTGGGTTCTTGCAGGCCGGCTTTTCGGACCTCGTAGAAGTTTCGAAGAAGAGCTTCACGGTTCTTTGCCGTCGTCTCGGCAGTCGAGAGCGAGGCGATGAAGTGGTGCTGAACCGCATCACGAAACCGGAGAGTCTCTTCGTCTTCCCGCTTGATCACGAGTCCGCGGACTCCCGCCTGTTCGTAGGTCATTCCGATCGCACCGTGGAGCATCGGCCACCCCTCGCCATATCCGGGGTAAAAGGAGTCAAAGATCTCGCGCGTGAAGTAGTCGAAGTTCATCTTGTCGAACCAGGCTGCGTTGTTCTTGCCGAAAACCACATGCCAGTCCGTCTGACTGCGGCTGAGCTGCGGATTGATCGGGGGAGCAGGCGGGGCAAAGTAATAACTCGACTCCGCGCCCATCTCGTGGAGGTCCACGAAGACCTGCGGGAACCATTCGAGGAAGATCTTGACGCGCGCCCGTGTTTCAGGCTGGGTCAGCGCAAACCAGTCCCGGTTCATGTCGAACAGATAATGGTTGCTCCGGCCGCCAGGCCAGTCCTCCAGATGCTCACCGGCAAATCGGTTCGCATCCGGCCAGCGACCGCGGGTCTCGCGATAGTGGTTCAGAAATCTAGCACGCCCGTCCGGGTTTTGAACGGGATCAATCACAACCAGCGTCTCCGCAGCTACCCGGTCAGCCAGCGGATCGTTGGTAGCAGCCAAGAGGTGATACGCCGTGAGCAGCGCCGCTTCCATTCCGGACGTCTCGTTTCCGTGGACGTTATAAGCGAGCCAAACGATCGCCGGGAGACTCTTGATTAATTCCTCGGCTGCAGAAGCACTTACATTTTGGGGGTACGCCAGATTGCGGACCCCGGCTTGGACGGCGTCGAGCCGGGCCAGGTTTCGTTCGGAACCTATCACCATGTAGTAAAGAGCGCGGCCTTCCCAGCTCTCCCCGTACTTCACAACCTTAATGCGGCGCGGGGCCGCTTTCTCCAAAGCCTGCAGATACCTTTCGAGCTGCTCATGATTCGTCAGATCTTCCGCCCAATTGTGGCCGACAACCTGCCCGAGCGTCGGGATTTTGGGATCGTAAGAGGCACCCGGATAAAACTGGAAGCCGTTTCCCAAAAGGGTCGACAGCGAAACGACAAAGCCAAGCCAGATACCCGCAAGTCTCGTCAACATGACCCGGAAGTCTAGGGGCAAGAGCCCAAACGGTCAAGCGGATTGAGGCCGGCGTGCGGTGACAAGGTGACAAGGTGACAGGGTGACAGGGTGACAAGGTGACAAGGTGACAAGGTGACAGGGTGACAGGGTGACAGGGTGACAGGGGTGAACAAGGTGACAAGGTGACAAGGTGACAGGGTGCACCATTGGAGGGCTGAAGGCCCGACCACATAATAGCCCAGGGCGGAGCGCTTTTATGCGGAGCCCTGGGTTACCGGCATTGGACATAGCAGAGCCCTGTAAGGGCGAGACAAACTCCAGACTCATTTGTTTCGCCCTTACAGGGCTCTGGCTATGTCCAATGCCCGTAACCCAGGGCTCCGCAAAAAACGCTCCGCCCTGGGCTATTATGTGGTCGGGCCTTCAGCCCTCCAATGGTGCACCCTGTCAGGTTCTCAGCCGGTCACCCTGTCATCCCGTCACCCTGTCACCCTGTCACCCTGTCACCTTGTCACCTTGTCACCTTGTCACCTTGTCACCTTGTCACCCCCTCACCCCCTCACCTTGTCCTCCCCGCGGGCTGGTAAACACAGCGGGGGTCTTCCGAGAGGTAGTCACCGGAAAACGC
>Ga0105092_10002375_pt1 | contig 10050 bp, 4 predicted proteins | sample PPLLak2March2015_FD_87021 | JGI IMG/M metagenome (GOLD analysis project Ga0105092, IMG submission 87021) | Freshwater sediment microbial communities from Prairie Pothole Lake near Jamestown, North Dakota, USA - PPLs Lake P7 Core (1) Depth... | ecosystem: Environmental > Aquatic > Freshwater >...
AATTCGAGCGCTCCAATTTGGACTGCGACCGGAACAGGTGAAAGTAGTCGGCCTGCCTGTTGCTGAACGATTCTGCCGACCTCCAGGAGACCGGGAGATACTTCGGGAAAAACTGGGCTGGCCCCAAGATCTACCTGTGGTCATCCTGGTTGGCGGCGGAGATGGTTTGGGACCGATAAAAAAAACTGCCCAAGCTATCGCAAGCCTGGGACTGCGGCTGGCGCTGGTGATTATTACCGGGCGAAACCAGGATCTGAAGAAAACGTTAGAAGCTATCCGCTGGCCGATGCCAACTTTCATTTACGGCTTCGTGCGCGAAATGCCAGATTATATGCGTGCTGCTGATATCCTGGTGACAAAGGCTGGTCCTGGTACGATCAGCGAAGCTCTCAATGCCGGTCTGCCGATGATTTTATATTCTCGCCTCCCAGGTCAGGAAGATGGAAACGTTGCTTTTGTCGTTTCTGAAGGTGCCGGTGTATGGGCACCAAGCGCAGAGTTGATCGCCTCCGCCCTTTCTAATTGGATTCATCACCCCGAAAAACGTGAAAAGGCGGCTGCTGAAAGCCGTAGGCTTGCTTACCCTCAAGCAGCACAAACCATTGCACAAATTACGGCAGAGCATGTTGGCATTCGAAATCCGAGCCTAACATGAAACATTTACGGTTCCGGTTAGCTGCTGTTGTCTTGCCAGCAATCTTTGCCGCAGGCTGTGGTCTCATTCGTCCTGAAGTTACGACGACGCCTACTATAGATGTTACGCAAGCATATGAAACCGTACAGGCGCAGCTGACGATGGGCTCAGTTCGGAATCCGGAACCCGCAACTCCCACAGTCACTCCCACCAGGGTTGTGATATCACCTACGCCTACAATCAAAATGGTAACTCGTATTCCGGGTTCAGCTACTCCAACCGGGCTTACTACAGAGGTGGATCCCTCCTGTGATAAGGCCGCACCCGGCAGCCCGATCGATGTGACCATCGAAGACGATGCTCAAATGCTGCCTGAACAGCGATTTACCAAGATCTGGAGGCTTGTAAACGCAGGCACTTGCACCTGGACTCGCCAATATAAAGCAGTCTGGTTCTATGGTGAAAAATTCGGCGACACAGTTTCTGTACCCTTCAGCAGCAATATACCTCCAGGTAATTCCGTTGAGATCGCCGTGGACATGGCTGCGCCAATTGCACCTGGCTCCTACCGCAGCAACTGGATGCTGGAAAACCCATCCGGAGAACTCTTTGGGATCGGACCAAACGCAGATGCTCCATTTTGGGTGCAGATCCAGGTTATCCAGCAAAATACTCCAACGGCAACCTCCACATCCGTTCCATCACGCACGCCAACCGTTTCGCCAACGCCGACAGTAACGCCAACACCGACGGAAACCCCGGTTGCCCTGACCAGCGGAACTGCCCTGCTGTCATCTGGTGATCTGATCGACCTCGATCAAAATCTGATCAACACTGGCGGCGGAGAAGATCTATTATACGAAAAGGATGAAAGCAGCCTTCACTGGTTGTCGCCTCAGGGAACTGCTAAGCTTGGAGTCTATGCTGCATCCCTGCCAGACTTGTCCGCCTGCCAAATCGCCGGAAAAAGTACAGCCTCTGTCCCAATTGAAAGCCTCTCACCTGGGATATACTTATGCTACCAGACTGGCGAGGACCACATCGGTTGGTTGAAATACAACAGCCAGGATGCATCCAGCGGAAATCTGGGAATCCAAATATTTACCTGGGTCACTCCATAAAAGTATTGAACGATTGAGAATTACCGGAATAAAACATTGAAAGGGGAAAGACAAATGAATCTCGATGAATTTACAGCCTTTAACCAGATCGATCCGGAGAATATGCTCGCTCACATCGATCGCCTTCCGGACCAATTGGAGACAGCCTGGAAGATGGGTGCCGGGATGGATCTGCCAGCCTGGAAGGGAATCAGCCGGGTGTTGATTTCCGGGATGGGCGGTTCCGCAATTGGTGCTGACCTGGTTACGGCCTTTATCGAGCCTTCGTTGCGTGTGCCTGTTTTCTTACACCGCGATTACAACCTTCCGGGTTGGGCTGCAGGTGAAGATACCCTGGTGATCGCATCTTCACACTCAGGGAACACTGAAGAAACCCTTTCGACATTCCGGACAGCGCTCGAAAGAGGCTGCCGCTGCCTGGCAGTAACCACCGGAGGTAGATTGGAAACCGAGACGCAGAAAGCTGGTTTTCCGGTTTGGCGTTTCGAGCATCACGGGCAGCCGCGTTCTGCAGTTGGTTATTCCTTTGGCTTGCTGCTCTCGATTTTCGCACGCCTGGAGCTGATCCCTGATCCATCCAATGAAGTCAACTCGGCTGTCACGGCAATGCACAAACAACAAGTGCAGATCCAGGCACATATACCGGTGGTACAGAACCCTGCCAAACGTATGGCAGGGCAGCTTATTGGGCGTCATGTGGCGGTTTTCGGTGCGGATTTGCTGGCTCCGGTTGCCCGCCGTTGGAAAGGCCAGATCAACGAGGTGGCAAAAGCCTGGGCACAATTCGAGCTTCTGCCCGAAGCCGATCACAACACGCTTGCCGGATCGCTGTTTCCGGAAGATATTCTCAGCCGGACGATGGCGCTCTTCCTGCGCGCTGATCTCAACCATCCGCGCAACCTCCTGAGAGCAAACCTGACCAAACAAGCGCTGATGCTGGAAGGGGTGAGCACTGACTTTATCGATGCCCGCGGTGATACGCGCATGGCCCAGCAGTGGACTTGCCTGCATTTTGGAGACTACTCGGCGTATTATCTTGCGATGATGTACGAGGTGGATCCAACTCCTATCAAGGCATTATTGGCTTTGAAGGATGCGCTTCAGCTGCAGTAGCTAATCTTTTCAACCTATATCGACTTTAATATCCCCTCGCGCAGCCGCTGGTACTCCTCTTCACTGATCAGACGGCGATTATAGATCTCTTCCAGCTTTTCTATCCGCTCGGAAGTATCTACTGTTTTGTGATCACCTATGGATACAAGCTTAAGAAGGTTTCTGTGGCGGGGATCTTACCGGCAAGTAGTTCAACTGACCATTACCCTTTTTTCTAGTAAGGAATTACCCTGATTTACTCTGGAGTCAGAATACGGCGGTTATATAAAAACGATCCGTCTTCCAAGAGTATAGCAATGGGCGTCTCGCCAGTTCCTACCAAGATGTTCCAGCGCTGTTCCATCGCCGCTGCGCTTGCACCTCGTGTTGGAAGATTCCTTGCTTCCAAATCAGCTAATACTCCTCGAGCCGCTTCGACCTCCGTACTCAAGTAAAATTCACGAATACCGCCCGCCCGGGCAGCAGCCTCAATTTCTGGTGTTCGCCCAACGGCAGCCGGACGAGGCCTTTCGGGCACAGCCTGTTCACCTCCCCCAACATTCCTGCTCGGTTGTTGGCCAGCAGCGCTTTCTTGAGCAGAAGGTGCTGCACCTTGCTGGACCGGTTCTACAGCCGGTGATTGTGCAGCCGCTGATTCTGCCTGAGCTCGAGGCGCAGCGCTGGCCATTGGGGTGATAGTGCGGGCTTCAGGCACGAGGGACCGGTCAATTCGGAGAAGATTCGTGCCATCAATCCAGGCTGCGGCTGACCGTCCGATACCTCCCTCACCCAGTCGATTCCATTCAGCGACAAATTCCGCATGGTCAAGCGCGATGACTCGCATGTTGTTTTGTTCATAAAATACGTATCTTGCCCGCGCAGCCTCTGCAGTTTCGAGTATATTCCGAACAACCCCGGGTAAACCGATTTCCTCAAAACGCTGTCGTGCTGCCGCCCGCCTGGCTTCTACTCCAACCTGTTGAGTCGGGGCAGATTGTGCCGGTCTTGGCGCAGGCCTCTGCACCGCACTGGCCATTGGGCTAATGCTCCGGGCTTCAGGAACCAGGGAGCGGTCAATACGAAGGAGATTCGTACCATCAACCCAGGCAGCAGCTGACTGTCCAAGACTCCCCTCGCCAAGCCGGTTCCACTCGGCAACGAATTCCGCATGGTCAAGCGCAATGACACGCATGTTGTTTTGTTCATAGTATGCAAATCTTACTCGGGCTTCTTCTGCTGTTGCTAAAATCCTCCTGACCACTCCGGGTAAACCAATTTCCTCATACCGCTGTCTTGCCGCCTCCCGCCTGGCTGCTATCCTGGACCGCGGTGGTCTGGGTGCCTGAGCAGATTGAGCCGACTCGGGGGCAGCAGCAGGTTCTGGAACTGCCTCAGCGGGGACTGGTTCGGGAGCGGCAGCCGTTTCCGGAGCTGCCTCAGCCGGCACTGATTCGGCAGTTCCTGCTGCCCTTGTTCCACTCGTCCGGGCAGGCGTTTCTACCGGTGCAGCTCTCGGTTCCGGGGGTGCTGATATACGTGTTGGTTCTACTGGTGTTGCCGAAGGTGTGCGGACAGGTGTTTCTCCGGCTGCAGGTCGAGGCGCTCCTCTCACCCCTTTTAAAAATGCTACGATGCCAATTATGGCAACGATAAATTCACTTAATGCCCTGAAAAATACCCAATCATTTCTTTCCTCGAATGCTCTACACATACGCCGCCAGGCATGCAAGAGCGGCGCAAATGGTGAGAGGTTCATACCCGTTTGCATCACTGACATGAAATCTCGATGAAGCTCATCAAGACTATAATCTCCTGCAATCGCCTGAGCCTGCCGACTTAACGATTGCATTTCCAGGTTGATAGGATTTAACGTTGCTACAAGATCGCATAATCCCACTGCTGCTTGTAAAATCGTGAACACAAGCGCCATGAGAGGCATCGCAACCCGTTCTGGTGTATCTAATCGTTCTGGATGCTCGCCGATAATTTCAAACTCTCGTTCAAAATCTGCCATGGCGTTGTTCAAGCGGTTGTATAACCAACGGGCACTGGCAATATCACCAACCGTTTCCTCCACCCCTGCCACACCCAACCAGAACCTGCTCCACAAACTTCGTTCTCTGGTTGGTTCCTCAGTCTGCTCTGCAGTTGGTGACTGAGCAGCCTGCCCAACCGGTGCCGCTGGTGCTTCTCTCGGTGGTGGTACGGTAAGGGAAGTGAACCGGATGCGATCAACTGAATCTTCTTCTCCACGCACCAGCTCAATGCGAAGAACCAGAGCTTCCTCTCCCCCGGCAGGAGTAGTTGGTGCCACGCTGGGATGTTCGATAGCCACCAATTCTGTTCGTAGCTGGTGTTGAAAGGTTGGATCTTGCAGATGCACCCAGCTGTCCGGATCAAAAGGGTTGAGACGAGTTTCTATCAAGTCCAGGATTTCTTCAAAGCTTCGTGTCTCGTAAGGTATTTCTACTAAAACTTCGTTCGCAAAATTAGGTCCTCTCCTTTGATTTCTGTCCTGGACGACAACTCGTTCCATCTCTTGTTCATCCGGCTCTCTCTCTGGCGCTGCATGTCTTCGTTCAATGGCCTCTCCAGTATAAAAATCTGCCCGTTCGAGGCGATTATTCTCCCCACGTATTAGATTGACCTGGATGCTTACACTCCTCTGACGGCTCATAGGCGAACCACCGACACTGGGATGGTTGACGGATTGGAGGTATGCCCTCAATTGTGTCTGGAATTCTTCACTGACATACTGGCGCCCGCCGCTGCCAAAAGTCCGGATAACCTGCTCAATGCCTGCTACGATTTGTTCAAAATCATCCAACTGGAATGGTATTTGGATCGTAACTTCGTTTTCTGGACCTTCCTCAAATTGAATATTGCTGCCAACTCTCCCGCTGCGAAAGAGTTGGATGAGTCCGGCAGGTGCGCTGCCAGGAGTTATCACAGATGCATGTGCCATCTGCCGCATAACCCCCGCTCGGCTGCCCGGCGCCAGCCTCTCCCCGCGCACCAACCGTCCTACCGCCCGGTTTCCCGCCGATTGCTGTAATGAAAGCAAACCTGCTGCTAAATCTGGAGAGATTTCGAAACCCTCACCTTCAGATTGATCTACTCGCTCTGCCTGAGGTTTCTTTTCGGGAGCCTGCTTCGCCTTTTCTGCTTGTTCAGCCATACGCCCCTCGCACTGCTTCGTAACATGGCATTGTGAAAGATGTTGAAATGTAATCTTCTATCGGTCTGTGCCACATCCATCCGAAAGCAAAGTCCAACGAATACTTCAATAACAATTGCTATTCATATCCAAGTTATAAATCTAATTTGTTTGGGATTTAGCGAGGAAAGCTGCAGTGTAGGAATGCTTTAAAATACAATCAGATAATAGCACAATGTATTCCTCTATTCAACAACGAATAATCAGTTGCAAATTTTGCTGCTTGATTTATTCCAAACTTTTTGGTATCTTACTATCAGGCAATACGTTCCCGCGAATTAGAGAGTAATATCAAATTTTATACACTCAAGTACCGGTAATTACCTACGTTTATTGGGGTGCCTGAATGTTGGGGAATCCTGGTGCATGTAATTCAGAGGGGCTGATTGTCCTTTAGCATTTTATTGTCGCATCCTGAAGCCTAAAAGCATAGCAGGGAATGCAGGGGGCCCGCGGTTTGACGAGGGGATACGGATGTTGTCAGTTAACCTGTTTGGGGTGGGTCAGGCAAGATATTTCGACCGTCCTTTGCCGGGTTTTCCGACGAAGCAGCCTTGTCTCTTACTTTGCCATTTACTCATCAATCGAATATACCCACACAATCGCGAACATTTGGCAGCCGTTTTTTGGGGCGATATGCCCAGCCTTGCTGCCCGCAAATCCCTTCGTAATTCACTTTGGCGTCTCCGCCAGATCTTCCAATCCGTAGGGGCTCCACCAGACGATTTCCTTTTCATCACAGAAGAGAGCATTTCATTCATTAACCAATCGAATCATAGAATAGATGTGGAGATTTTTGAAAAGACGCTTCACAAATACCAGGATATTCCTGCGAGGTCTTTAAGCCTCGACCAGGCATTTGCACTGGAAGAAGCAGCGAAGCTTTATATCGGTGATCTCCTTGAATGTGTTTACGAAGATTGGGTTTTGTTTGAACGGGAGCGCTTGCGGATCTTATACCTGAGCGCTTTAAGTAAATTAATGATTTATCACGGGATACAGGGAAACTATGAGCATGGGCTGGCTTATGGAGAACAGATCCTGGCTCTGGATAACACAAGAGAAAAAGTTCACCGGCAGATGATGTGGCTTTATTACCTGCAGGGAGATCGCAATGCTGCTTTAGCCCAGTTTAAACGCTGCAGACAGATATTGCGTGAAGAATTGGGTGTACAACCCATGGATGAGACAGGCCAGTTGTACGAGCAGATGCTCCACAATCAGTTCAACCCAAAAGGTTGGCCGGAAGAATCTGAGCAGGCTTACCCTGTTCCATCCGGGCAGGATCATTCCTTGCGGACAATGGTTGAAGAATCACTGCACAAACTCAATGCTTTGCAAGCCATCAATGAACAGACCTCTGCTGAATTGAGAATGCTCGAACGGTTATTTAAAGAAACTTTATCCAAGATGGGCGAAACGTAGACGCAATATCCTTTCGGGAAAGACGCCCGGAAGACGATAAAAAGACTGACACTTGCTAACATGCTGGTAACAACCGGCATGTTTTGTTTTAAGCAAATGGATAATATCGTACTGGAATTTTCTAGAATAGGTTAAAAAACCATTGGAAAACTTGAAATCCGACAGTGAAGCCTTCATTATTCGCATTTGGCAGGAATCTGAGAGCCAAAATGTTAATGACGCTGTCTGGCGGGGCTCTATTATCCATGTAGGCTCTAACCACCGGCTCTACTTTTGCGATCTGAGCAGCGTCATCGAGTTCATCAAAGAGCAGGCCGGCATAGGCTGCCGTCTCCGAATTTACCGGATACCCATATTCTTCGGCTGGATCAATGAGTGGATATTTGAATTTCGGACCAGGGTCATTTCCAGAATTTTCCGGCACAGAAACGTCTGATCTGGAAAGAGATTTAAGCCTGCAGCACTTGTATGCTGAGCTATCCAGGCTGGATGTTTTGATTCATAGGGAAGTCCGGCGCTGGCAGTTAGCTGGTCAAGACCCAGGAGACATCTTTCGAGGCTTTTATGTCTCAGACGAACAGGCTGAAGCGTTAATCGATCGACCTGCTGCTTCAAACTGGTGGCATGAGGTCGACCTTGATCCAGCTGAAGCAGATTCGTTTATCACAGCTCAAGAGCAAGCTTCTTCTCGTGTTCGCAAAATTTTACAGGAAACACACAGTCATGCTATTACGCCGCGCCTCGAACGCCTGGCAGCCACATTTCACCTCAACACCTTTGATATCGATATCCTGTTGATCTGCCTGGCTCCCACCATCGACCTCCGCTATGAGCGGTTGTATGGGTACCTGCATGACGATGTTACCCGCAAACATCCATCCGTGAACCTGGTTCTGGATTTGCTTTGCGAACCGGGATACAGGCGCCAGATTTGCCTGAGACGATTCATGAGGGACGCGCCGCTATTTCAAAAACACATTCTCTCCTTTAGCGGAGATTCGAATGCCGTAACCGCACCACTCCTCAGCCGGCTCTTGTTTATCGATGAAACAATCGCTCAATGGCTGCAGGGCCACTACCAGCCTCCAGCGGGATTGGGATCAAAGGCTGCAATAATCGATCCGATCCTGACTGCAGAAGATGAGCTCCTTGCAGGAACAGAGTTATCCAATCTCAAGCTAGATTCTGATCATCCACCCATGCTCGTCTTCTATGGGCCAGATCTGACTCGGCAAGCGGCAGCAGCCAAATGCATTTCCGCCCGCTGGAAAATGCCTCTAATGTCGGTTGATCTGACCGCCGTAATAGAGGAGGATCTCGAAGTAGCCAAAGCCATCAAACTGGCGATGAGAGACAGCCAACTTACAAAAGCAGTCCTTTTCATAAATGGTTGGGATACCTGCCTGGCTGACGGTTCTCCTCCGCCCCCTCTTGTGACCGAATGCTGCGCACATCCAGGTCCGATCATTCTCTCCGGAAGGAATGCCTGGCAGCCGTCCGGTGTCCCGCGCGATCGCAACTTGATCTGGGTTGAATTCTCTGTACCCCCGTATGCTGCGCGCCTCGCTTTATGGAAAAACTATCTGGGACCTTCTGATTCCATCGACGAGACGAAGCTGATTGCCCTGGCCGGCCAGTTCCAAATGACCAGCGGGCAGATACGTGATGCTTATCTCGCTGCCAGAGAGATCGCATCTCAGGATGGAACACCGTTGGAGGATATCGATCTATTTACTGCTGCACGCCGTTATTCGAACCCGCGCCTTTCCGATTTGGCACACAAGATCGTCCCTCGTTATAGCTGGTTTGATATCGTGCTACCGGACGATCAAATAGCACTCCTGCATGAGATTATCGCAACAGTCCGGAGCCGCCAGATCGTGCTGGATGATTGGGGTGTTGGACGGAAGCTTGTCGCGAGCCGCGGGGTAACGATACTGTTTTCGGGTCCTCCAGGTACGGGTAAGACCATGGCTGCCGAGGTGATGGCAAAAGAACTAAACCTTGACTTGTTCAAGATCGATTTATCAACCATTGTAAGCAAGTATATCGGCGAGACGGAAAAGAATCTGGAGCGTATTTTCAACGAGGCTGAAACCAGCAATGCAATTCTGTTCTTTGATGAAGCAGATGCTTTATTCGGCAAACGCTCTGAAGTACGCGATTCGCACGATCGCTATGCAAATATTGAGATTAGCTATCTGCTGCAGCGCATGGAAGCCTACGATGGTGTGACGATCCTTGCCACCAACCTGCGTTCAAACCTTGACGAAGCATTCACCCGACGGCTGCAATTTGCTGTCGACTTTCCTTTTCCTGAAGAAGCCTACCGCCTGCGTATCTGGAAGACTCTGTTTCCAATTGAAGTACCGCACGCTGCCGATTTGGACCTGAAGTGGCTGGCGCAACGCTTCAAACTGGCAGGTGGCAGTATCCGTAACATTATCGTCAATGCTGCTTATCTGGCAGCCTCAGATGGCGGTGAAGTGAGGATGGAGCACCTGCTCCACGGGACAAGGAGAGAGCTGCAGAAGATGGGACGCTTATTGGATGATGAAGGT
>Ga0105092_10002376_pt1 | contig 10044 bp, 7 predicted proteins | sample PPLLak2March2015_FD_87021 | JGI IMG/M metagenome (GOLD analysis project Ga0105092, IMG submission 87021) | Freshwater sediment microbial communities from Prairie Pothole Lake near Jamestown, North Dakota, USA - PPLs Lake P7 Core (1) Depth... | ecosystem: Environmental > Aquatic > Freshwater >...
GCGATTTGCTCGTCGCTTTCACAGACGGTATATCCGAGGCGATGAACCCAGCAGACGAGGAGTGGGGCGAAGAGAGGCTGATTCAAACCGTGCGTTGCTGCTCCACTCTGGAGAGCCGGGAAATCCTGAATCGCATCATGGTCGACGCGGACGCCTTCGCTGCCGGTGCACCCCAGCACGACGACATGACCCTCCTTCTGCTGAGAAGTTTGCCAACCCTGCTTTGAGACCGACAATCATGAAGTCGACTGTCCCCCGGATACCTGATCATCGGTGAAGAACAGCCCGGGCGGCTAGCACTTCTTGAGTCGCGCTTTCAGCGCTCAAACGCCTACCCCACCCGCTTCCTGGGGCTTCGCCCAGGCTAAACTGAATCGGGCCTTTGGCCCTCTCAGACTCTATGCCCAGCAAATAAGTTAACGCTTATGGGCGTCCCGCCTATATCCGTCAACTTAAGCCGCTTTTGCTCCCAGCGGGGCACGACGTTGCGAACGAACCTCAGAGCATTGCTCCCAGCGGGGCGCCAGGTGCTTTTGGTCCAATAGTCTTAAACATTCGCCCCCCAGCGGTGGCAAAAGCGGCTCTCGTCCTAGGAATCAACCGGCTTTTTCCAGCCTCCCATTTTCTTCTCGATCTCTTTGGCGAGAGCGAGCGCGATGTGCTCGCGCCAGGGCGCCGCTACCACCTGCACACCGATGGGTAACCCCTCAGGCGACGTTCCGGCCCTCACCACAACTCCGGGCCACCCGGTAATGTTGTACGGGTAGGTGTAGCTAAAGCCCTCCAGCTTGTCGGGATCAAACGTCGTGCCGTGCAACGGAGCCGTATAGGCGCTGGGGGGACAGATGATGGCGTCGAAGTCCTTCATGAAGGTAAGCATCGACGATCGGAATCCATATCTCCAGGCAACCAGAGCCGAGGTTTCCAGCTGCGACTTCTGGCACTTGGCCAGTTGAGCGAGCATCTTCTCCACCAGCGGGCTGATCTGTTTCGTGCCGAGGCTTTCGATGTGCTTTCGGATGAACACTCCGCCGTCGGCGCTCAGCAAGCCCCAGAACAAGTCTCTAGCCTGTGGGAGTGTCGGAGGACGTTTTTCTTCCATTGACCCAACCGCGGACCCGACGCTTTTAGCCGTTGCCCGGACTGCCTCCGCAACTTCCGGAGCGGGCGAGAGGATGCCGTTATCGCAGTAAAAGGCCACGCGCAACTTGGAAACGTCGACACTTCTGTAATCTTCAAGCGGCATGGGGACAACCAGGGGATCGTACCAGTCCATTCCGGCGATGATCCCCAAAGCGAGCCCGAGATCTTCGACAAAGCGGGCCATCGGTCCGATCGTTGCGAAGTCCATAATGAAGCTGGACCCACCACCGCCTCCGCGCGACTCCGGCGAGTGCCCGGTGAGAGGAACGCGCCCGCTCGTCGGTTTCAACCCGGCAATTCCGCAGTAGTGGGCTGGCAGGCGAATACTCCCTCCGGCATCCGAGCCGAGGCCGATCGGAGAGCCGCCGGCGGCGATGATGGCGGCTTCTCCCCCACTGCTTCCACCCGGATTACGGTCGAGCCGATACGGGTTGTTCGTGCGGCCGTAGACGAGGTTATCCGTCTCAGCGGCGAGGGCAAGCTCCGGGAGGTTGGTCTTGCCGAGGAGGATCGCCCCTGCCTGCTTCATCCGTGAAACGACCGTCCCGTCAGCTTTCGGAACCTGCCCCTTGCATCCCAGCGTGGCGTGGGTTGTCACCACTCCGGCGGTGTTGATCGAATCCTTGACCGTCATCGGGACGCCGTGGAGCGGCCCTTTCACCTGGCCGCGTGCGAGCAGCGAGTCAGCTTCGCGAGCCGCGCTGAGCGCGCTCTGCGCTGTAATTTCCACGACCGCATTGAGTTTCGGGTTCACCTTCTGAATTTGGCCGAGAAACGCCTTAACCATTTCCTCAGACGACACTTCCTTGGTGCGGATCAGCTCTGCCAGCTTGGTAGCAGACTGGAAAACAAGGTCTTCAGGTCCACCCATCCGGAGGGCGGTTCCCGCTGTCGCCGCCTTCGCTGACGCAAGTGTGGTCACAGTAATTCCCCCTCCCGCAACACAGACAAACTGTCGCCGTGAGAGAAAACCCGCTGCTTTCCGTTTTTCGTAACTGTCGCTCATAGTCGCTCCTTGGTGATCCGATTCGTCCTTGTTGTCTCTTCTCTGCGGTCAACTCACCACTCCATTACGTACCACCAGACGGCGGAGTTCGGTTCATCCCATGTCTGCGCTTCAATTTCAGTTTTTATCCCTCAAAGGCCGAGGACGGAGAGGGGATTGCGGATTGCGGATTGCGGATTTAAAACTGAAGGGCGTGCTGCCAAAAAGAAGGCGCAAGCATGGTTTGCGCACTCCGCGGTGTTCAAACTCGCGGGACCCCAGCGCAGCCGCCTAATTCGAGGTCGGCAGTCAGTGGCAGAGAGGTGTATTATGCAGCCACAAAACGGAGGCTGACCGAAAATGGGTAAGCGCTCGCTTCGTCAGATTCTTGTTGTCAGCTGCTTCGTCTTAGCTAACCTCGTCGTTGAAGCCCGCACGCAATGCTTAAGGAGCGCGAATGGGTCAGTCGCAACGCAGTGTGCAGAGCACGATAACGTCAAAATCGAATTCTACGGCAGAACTTCGTCCTTTCAGATCGAAGCAACTCACCCCTCGGAATACAGCGTTGGCACCGATTCCTGCGCGGCCGACTTCACAAACTGCCCGTCCCTTGCCGAACCGGGATTCCCCTTCCCAGCGGGCATGTTTGAACTGATGAATGACGGTGAAACGATTGTGCAGGCCTGGCGTGTAGGGTCCTGGTGGCGGCCGAATGGCATGGACGCTTCGGCTGATTCGGGCCCTCCTGTGACTGACGTCCACTATATTACGGTGGCGCGGAAGATTGCCGGGGCAAACGAATGGCCACAGTTCTTCGTCCTCTACATGGACGGTTACTTACGGCTGATTCCGCACCCTCCTGTCGGAAGTCGTTCTGTCTGCTTTGGAAGCTCGGTCATTGTGGGACCTGTACGGGGTGCGGACCGGCCGCTAGCCGAGATCGCCTCAGTCCGGTACCTTTCGGCCACGAAAACGCTGGAAGTAATCTACAGAGCAGGTGGTTCCGCGATCCTTGATCTGTCGAAGGTCGACCGCGGTAGCGCTCGAGTGCAGGTGACGGTGCGCTACGCAACCAACAGGCTGCCCTTTGCCACGTTTCGGAGCATGTTCATCGAACCAGGAAACGCGGATGTCGACCGGGTATTGTGGAGAGAAACTTCGGACGCACAACGTGACGAGCCAATCATGAGCTTTCGGGGAGGGGTAGGAACGGCAGCGCTTTTTTACCGGCGCACCCGTTCCCGAAAAAATACATCCGCCCCTGATATCCGCATCACCATCTTGGCAGGAGAGTGCCGGGTCCGTCGAGTTACTCGTCTCCACAGCCGTCGCTGAAAACGAGCGTGGACCATTCCGTTTACTCGCGTACGACGTCGTACTCGAGACTCACGGTTCCCGATTTCTCGTATACGCGCTGCTTTCTCAGGGTGAGCTTCGTGTGCGACGCCGGCGCAGGTAGAAACGGAATGCCGCCGCCGAGCAGAAATGGAATGACGGCCGCATCGACACCATCGACGAGACCAGCTGCGAGGAGACTGCGGAACAGAGTGCCGCCGCCGAACAACCAGATGTCTTTGCCAGGCTTCGCCTTCAGCGCCGTCACGAATGGCTCTGCCTCGTTCACGATCGTAAGGGCCGGATGATCAGCCGCCCGCATTGTGCGGGATATCACGACTGTCTCGACGCCTGGCATCGTTCCGCCACCTCCACCCATAGCCTGCATCGCGTCAAACGTCTTACGACCGATCAGCAGAGTGTCGAACCGCTTGTACATGGCGCCAAAGTCAATGTCGGGATCGATGACGATCCAGTCGGCCTCGCCGTGTGGTCCTGCAATGTAACCGTCAAGACTCATGGCCACGCCATATCGTACCTGTCGCATCGCTCACCTCCTCGGACTCCCGCCACGCGCACTGCGTGACTCGTCACTTTCGTTCGTTTCGACCGACTCCCGGAGTTGGGCTCGGGTTCGTGACCGGGGTTAGAGCCATGACCGAAGTCAGGCTCCACAATTCACGATTCAACGAGCTTAGACGAGCCTAGAGCCAAGAACTAGCCCCGATTATGCGCCTTTCCAGGCGGCCCCGTGCAGGCCCGGTCCGTCCCTAGTTGCTTGGCGGGTTGTCGAGGATGTAGCCGATGTCGGCGTAGTACATCTGACGGTCACCGCTTACCGATGAATCCCAACACACGATGCGCCCGTTGCGGCTGGGCCGAACGTGAAAATCGACCCGGTAGCTTCCCTTCGGTGCGGTGTTTTTCCATTTCACGAGGGGGATGAACGATCCGGTCGGCACGTGAAAAAGGTACACATGCTGGTAACCCTCGCTCGTCGGATAGCTGTCCGCGAGGATCCAGTCTTTGCCGATCCAAGTCACATCGGGATTTCGACCGGCGGCACCAGGGAGCGTGCACTTCCGGCCGCTCCCATCGTCGTTGACGGTGCACCATTCTTTGCCTTCGACGAGGGTCATCTCGTCACGCCAACCGTAGTGGCTCGGCTCGTTGTAGAAGAACCGAAGGTCCGACCCGTCTGCCTTCATGGTGTAGGCCTTGGCCCCAAAATCCCCTTGGCTGGCTCTCAGGTACGTGACAAAGCGTGAGCCGGTCGTGTTCCAGTCCGAGCGGAAAATGTAGAGCTCGCCATAGGAGGCAGGCCAGCCGTTAGGCTGAACGATGCTTGCCATCTTCTCGAGGCTCGCGACGAGCTTACTCTCGCCCGTCTCTATGTCCATGGTCCAGATACCGGTGCCCGCCGGAGTGTTCTGGCCTGCGTAGGGGTCCAGGATGCCGACGTAGTTGCATCCGGCCCATTTGATCCTCTGGAAGTCCTCGGAAGTGGCAGTCTTCCCGTCGGGCGAGATGTGATAAATGGGCCGCGGGAGTGTCCGGGTCGTCTTCGTCTTGAAGTTATAGAGCTTCGTGATGAAGTGAGAGTTGTCGCTAGCGCGATCATTCCAGGCGATCTCGTCGGAATTCAGGCGCCACTGAAGCCGGCAACCCTGTTGCCAGTTCCACGCTGTCGTCGTCCCGATCTTGGTCCACTGGTTCCCCTTCTGCAGATCGAAGTAGCCGATGTCCCCCACGTCGTCCTTGGTGACGTCGCGGTCCTTGCAGTGAACCGTCATAGCGAGCGCGTAGCGGTTCGATACATCAAACTGCTCTGCGCCGAAGAACCAGAAACCGGTGTATCCATCGGTCCCCGATATGTGATGGGTGGTTGCGTACCTCGCGTCGGTCGCCTGGTCCATGGCATCCCACGTCTTGTAGACGGAGTAAGCGCCCGGCTTGCTGATCGCACCGGTATTGATCTGCGATATCCCTATTGAAGCGCTAAAGCACAGTACTATGAGCTCAGCAAGAATCACACTGACCTCTCCTTCTCTCTCACTATCGGTCTTTTCCGCCAGATCATCCTTGCGTGCCAGGAAATCGGTTTTCGGACTGCGATCGTGCGGGAGCAGAATCCGTTCGCAGTTCCGCCAGCCTCTAGGCGGGCAGTTCAACTCGTTCAAGTTGCGCAGCACGGATGATTCAAAAGCCCGCCTAAAGAAGGCGGAACTACGAACAGACTGTGCTTGCCGCCCGAAACTCGATTAGGGCAAGCCGCGCCGACAGCCTGCTGCCTACGCGCGCTCAAAGTGCCGAAACCACAGCGCTTGCTCCGCCACCGGCTTCGTTTTCTCCGTGATGGCTGCCATTTGAGCCTCGCTCAATGGCGTGAACTCGCGCGCCAACGCGACGTTCTCCTCGAGCTGTGCCAGCGAGTCGATACCGATGATCGCTGTGCTGACAGGTTGCGACAGCACCCAGTGAAACGCTTCGCGCATGGTCAGGGTGCCTGGCTTGGTGGTGATGTTCGCTCCGGCTTCCCACATCCGTTTCTGCCGCTCGATCGGCGGCGGCGTCCACGACGCCAGAATACGTCCGCGCGCCGGTACCTTCATCGCGATGATGCCCATGCGCCGTTCAAGCGCCAGCGGCAGCAATTCCGCCGCGAAGCTGTGGCTATGCACATCGGCGGCATTGATCCCCATCAGGACGGTGTCGAACGGAAACCGCCGTATGCACTCCATAAGTGCCTCCGCCCGGTGGTGGCCCGTGATACCGAGGAAACGCACCATCTTCTGCTCCCGTGCCTGCTGGAACGCCTCCACCGCCCCACCCTTGGCGAAGACTTCGTCCACATCGGCCATCGTGCCGATGTCGTGCAACTGCCAGACGTCCACCACGTCGGTTTGGAGGAGCCTCAACGATTGTTCCAGCATCCGCAACGAGCCCTCCCGGGTCCGTTCCTTGCTCTTGGTTCCGATCAGTGTCTCCTTGCGCCGACGCTTCAGCACCTGCCCGATGTAGCGTTCGCTTGGCCGCTCGGGGCCGCCATAGATGGACGAGGTGTCGATGTAGTTGACACCCAGATCGAGCGCCCGCTCGATGATCGGGATCGCTGCGGCATCATTGTTCGACCGCTCCAGCACTCCCTGGCCGCCCAGACTGAACAGCCCCACCGGGTGGCCCGTCTTGCCCAGGTTCCGCGTCGGCATCGTGCCGGCCGGGCCCGGGGGCGCGTCATTGGGCCGCGCTCCGCTTACGCCTATCATCAGCGAAGCCGCCGCCAGCCCGCCAGTCTTCAAAAACGTGCGCCGTCCATCCAGCTTTTCCATCCTGCCTCCTTGCAATTCCAATCTTATTTCTTTGGTGATGGCAATGTTGCCATGCTAGCAGATCCTGCCCCGGACTTCTTACCAGGCTGCGCGCGTTTCCAATGCCTCGCCCGGGTTGTGTACCGCACGAACCAGGCACGACAATTTGATCGATGCAACCTCCGGCCTTTCACCAGTCGACGACAGATCCGTCGTCCGCGTCGTAGGTTTCGGGGTTCCTCCAATCGTGCCCGATCTTATCGGCCATCGCGTTTTCATCCAGCTCGATTCCGAGACCGGGTTTGGCTGGAAGGTCGATATATCCTTCCCGCACTGTGAAGGGCTCCTTGAGGTACCCGACGCCGAGACTCACCTGTTCCTGGCAAAGGAAGTTGGGGATAGACGCGGCGAGCTGCACGCCTGCCGCCAATGAAATTGGACCCAGCGGGTTATGGGGCGCGATGGCGGCGTAGTACGCCTCAGCCATTCCGGCGATCAGACGGACCTCGGTTATGCCGCCGGCGTGGGACAGGTCCGGCTGCAGAATGGTCGCTGCCTTTTTCTCCAGCACCTCTCGAAAACCCCATTTCGTGAACACTCTTTCCCCGGTGGCGATCGGCAGATAGGTTGCTCGCGCGATGTCGGCCATGACATCATGGTTTTGGGCCTGGCAAGGCTCTTCAATGAACATCGGTTGATAAGGTTCCAAAGCCTTTATCAGGAGTTTTGCGGTCGCCGGACTGATGGCGCCGTGAAAATCGATGGCGATGTCCGCTTCATCTCCAGCCGCTTTGCGCAGTTCGGCGAACTTCTCCGCCGCGTACTGGACGGCCGCCGGAGACTCCACGTAACGGGCCGGCCGCCGCTTAGCGGGACCTGTCTTGAAGGCTGTAAACCCTTCGGCAAGGCGTTGTTTGATTGCCTCGGGATTGGGCGCATGGGCATAGACTCTCACTCGGTTCCGGGTCGGTCCTCCGAGCAGTTCGTAAACCGGCACGCCCAGTGCTTTGCCCTTGATGTCCCACAAGGCCTGATCGATGCCGCTCAGCGCGCTGGTCAGGATCGGTCCCCCGCGGTAGAAAGCATGACGGTAGATTGCCTGCCAGTGATGCGCCACGGCACGCGGGTCCTTTCCGACGAGGTAAGGTTCAATTTCCTTGACCGCCTCGACGCAGGTCCTGGCGCGGCCCTCCGTTATCGGCTCGCCAAGTCCGACGATGCCGGCGTTGGTGTGGATCTTGAGGAAGAGCCAACGAGGTTTGACCAGCAGCAACTCAAGTTTGCTTACTTTCAAATTGTCTTTTGAACGAATGGGGGCGTCTTTTCCTACGCGATCCTCAACCGACTTCGTCGTCTGGCCGAAGACTCTATGCCCCAGACCGGCTAGAATGCCGGCGACCAAGCCACGGCGGCTGAACCTGCCTTCTCTTGTTCGCACTTTTTCCCTCCTGATTTGGGGCACGGACTGCGATGGACGACGTGGACGACGTGGACGAAGAGGACAGGCCGACATTCATGCCTTGTCCACTTCGTCCATGTCGTCCATTGTAGTCCGTGCATGACCCGCTTCCGCGAAAAGCGGTTTCGAGGCGTCGATCTTCAGCCAGGCACAGGACGCCACAACCGACATGACCGCGATAGGCACGAGCGGCGCATTATAGGTGCCGAAAGCAGTCACCAGGTAGCCAAACAGGACCGTCGTCAGAAAGGATCCAATCTGCCCGGCCATGTTCATGGCGCCGGTGACAGCGCCCGCATGCGCTTGTCCGACATCCAGGCAGACCGCCCAGGCGACTGGCAGCGCGAAATCCGAGATGCTGTAACCGAGCGCGAGAAAGAGGATGGTGAAGAATTTGTCGTCCGTATAGATTGTGGCCAGGATCATGAGCGCCGTGGCTGCATAGGCGGTGCTCCCGATCAGGCGGCGACCCCACTTCAGACCGATTCGCTTCGCCAGCGCATCGCTCGCGAACCCGCCGGCGACGTTGGCCGCTGCGCCGAGGACAAACGGCAGCCAGGAATATTCCACGAGATTTTGAGGGGTGTAGCCGCGCCCGTTCTGTAGAAAAGTGTGCAACCAGGTGAGAAAGAAGAAACCGCACCAGGCGTTCGAGTGGTACATCAACATTATCCACCAGAGGTTCGGCTTGGCGAGCACGGTGCGCCACCGGAGTCTGTCGTGCCTGATTCCAGCTAGAGCGGCGCCGATCTCATGCAACTCCTCTTGCGATACGCTCGGATTGGCGGCGGGCTGATCCCGGAACCACCAGAACCACAGCCCGGCCCAAAACAGGCCGGCCGCTCCAAAGAGATAGAAACTCGTCCGCCAGCCGTACGCCTGCTGAATAGGGATGACGAGAATCGGTGCCAGCGCTCCTCCCAATCGGCTCCCCATCCAGACGATCCCCTGTGCCCGAGCGCGCTCAGCCACTGGAAACCACCGTGCTATGGCCACCGAACTATTTGGAAAGGCCCCTGCCTCGCCGACCCCGAACAAGAACCGCACCGCAACCAGCTGCCAGAAAGATTTCACAACCCCGGTCAGTCCAGTGAATAACGACCACCAGGTCACAATCCGAGTGAGCATGAGGCGCGGGCCGAAGCGGTCGCCCATCGCCCCAGAGGGAATCTCGAAGGCACCATACGACAATATAAACGCCCCCAGTACCCATCCCCATTGCTCCAGGCTCAAACCCAGGTCTTCCTGTATCGTCTTTCCGGCGACCGAGATGCACACCCGATCGATGAACGTGATGATCGAGAGACAGCAGAGGAACCCGAGGACGCGGTGGCGGTATTTCATGAGGTTTCGACCATTTTAGGCGGGTCGCGGCTGCCGGCCAACGTGATAATACTTAATTTATGGACATACCATCAGTCTTCCTTGCCATCGACTCCGGTACGACAAACACGCGAGTCTGGTTGCTGAGAGAAGGCAGGCAGGTTTCGCGGGCGCAGGTACAGGCAGGCGTGCGCGACACCGCGGCGACCGGAAGCCCGGAAGCATTGAAGCGGGGCATTCGGCAAGCGATTACGGTGGCCTGCGAGCAGGCAGGAGAGGAGATTCCCAGCCTGGCCTTGGCGGCAGGAATGATTACATCAGAGCTCGGCCTGTCTGAACTGACTCACGTCCCGACCAAAGCCGGCCGGCAGGAGTTGGCGGAGAGGGTCGCGCTCATCCGTTTTCCCGATCTATTTGACCTCGATGTCTGTTTCGTTCCAGGGGTCAGGAGCGGCCCATGGCCGTGCTCAGCTGACCAGGCGCCTGAGGTA
>Ga0105092_10002377_pt1 | contig 10035 bp, 19 predicted proteins | sample PPLLak2March2015_FD_87021 | JGI IMG/M metagenome (GOLD analysis project Ga0105092, IMG submission 87021) | Freshwater sediment microbial communities from Prairie Pothole Lake near Jamestown, North Dakota, USA - PPLs Lake P7 Core (1) Depth... | ecosystem: Environmental > Aquatic > Freshwater >...
ACGCGCTTGGCGTACTGGATCGGAATTCTTCGCTGGCCTCTCTCCACGAAGACGATGGCCCCTATGACGATCACCATCATGACTATCAGGATAATGATGGTGATGATGCTCCGCTCGCCGCCTGTCCAGTCCTGCCACAAGGAGATACCCGCGTGCGGGAGGCCGACAACAATACCGGCAAAAATGATCAGGGAGATGCCGTTGCCTATGCCGCGTTCGGAAATCTGCTCACCGAGCCACATGACAAAGGCGGTTCCGGTGGTCAAAGTCAACATGGTCATGATCCGGAACCCCCAGCCGGGGTACGGGACGACCGGGGAAGCGCCGCCGCTGCCGCTTCTTTCCAGAGCCAAGGCGGTCGCCAGGCTCTGGAACAAGCTCAGGCCGACAGTCAGATAACGCGTATACTGCGTTATCTTTTTGCGCCCGAGCTCACCCTCTTTGGACAAGCGCTCGAGATAAGGCCAGACGACGGTCAGCAGCTGCAGGATGATGGATGCCGTAATGTAAGGAGTGATACCGAGAGCGAAGACCGAGAGCCGGCTCAGGTTACCACCCGAGAAAATATCTAGGATTCCAAAAATCGTTCCTGCCTGCTGGCGGAACAGCTCCTGCAGAGCATGGCTGTCCACACCAGGCGTAGGGATCCAGCTGCCCACCCGATACACGGCGAGAAGGCCGAGCATGAAGAGGATGCGCTTGCGCAGGTCCGGGATATTAAGGATGTTACGAACACTGGTTAATAATGGGTTAATGTCTGCCATTAACTGACGACCTCAACACTGCCGCCTGCCTGTTCAATCTTCTGCCGGGCAGACCCGCTGAAATGATGGGCCCGAACAGTCAGCTTTCGGGTGAGCTCTCCCTCGCCAAGGATGCGAACCCCATCTTTACCCTTTCTGATAAGACCCAGCTGGGTCAACAGATCCGGAGTGACCTCCGTACCGTCCTCGAAACGGTTCAGATCTTTCACATTGAGAACGGAATACTCTCTCGCGAACTTGTTGGTAAAACCGCGCTTCGGTATGCGGCGGTGAAGGGGCATCTGACCGCCTTCAAAACCGGGCTTCTGGGAGAAGCCGGACCGGGACTTCTGACCCTTCTCGCCACGCGTTGCCGTTTTTCCGTGACCGGAACCGGGACCGCGCCCGACTCTCTTGCTTTTCTTGTTAGCGCCCTTCTCCGGTCGCAAATTGTGAAGTTCCAGGCTCATGCTTATTCCTCGACAATCTTGACGAGATGACAGATCTTCGCGACCATCCCCCGAATCTCGGGAGTATCGGGCCGTTCGACGACCTGGTTCAGCTTGGTGAAGCCCAGGCCCCGGACCACGGCCTTTTGCCGTGCGTCGCGCCCTATGGCGCTTCGAAAATACGTAATTTTGAGCATTTTGGGTGCTTTCATCGCCTTCGCCATTTACAGCTCCTCTAAGCTCAATCCGCGGGTCTGTGCGACCTGCGCCGGACTGCGCAGCTGCTTCAAGCCCTCAAAAGTGGCCTTGATAACGTTATGAGGATTCGCGGAACCAATGGATTTCGTCACGACATCCCTGATTCCGGCTGATTCCATTACGGCTCGAACCGCCCCGCCGGCGATAACGCCCGTTCCTTCCGGCGCCGGTTTCAGAACCACGCGCCCGGAGCCGAAGCAGCCCAGGACCGCGTGCGGTATCGTCACGCCCGCCAGGGGGACCTCAATCATAGTCTTCTTCGCTTTCTCGATCCCTTTGCGGATGGCCGCCGGAACTTCCTTGGCCTTGCCCAGCCCGTAACCGACCTTCCCGGTCTGGTCCCCGACCACCACCAAGGCGCTGAAACTCAAGTTCTTTCCGCCTTTGACGACCTTCGTCACGCGGTTGATCGCCACCACTTGATCTTTAAGTTCGACTTCCGTCGTTTCAGGACTCACCATACCTTCTCCTCAAAACCAAGGATGAAGGCTGAAGGAAGAAGGATGAAGCAAAAACCGTTCATCCGTTGTTTTCCTTGATCCTTCATCCTTCAGCCTTCATCCTTCGTTTTGTTTCCGCCTCAAAACTTCAAACCCGCCTCTCGGGCGGCTTCTGCCAGAGCCTTGATCCGGCCATGATAGAGATATCCGCCTCGGTCAAATACCACGCTGTCGATCCCTTTTTCCTTGGCCCTTTCAGCGATCGTCTTCCCGACCCTCTTCGCCGCCTGGACATTGCCGCCCTGTTCGAGCTTCTTCCCATCCATGCTGAGGGTTGAAGCGGCGACGAGCGTCTGTCCGGCCATGTCATCGACGATCTGGGCATAGGTGTGTTTCAGGCTACGAAAGACACACAGGCGGGGAACTTCGGGAGTTCCGTCGAGCACGTGCCGTAACCTGCGGTGGATCTTTCTGCGTCTGTCGTCTTTACTCAGATTCCTTGCCATAAGCCCCTCAGGAATTGCGGATTCCGGATTGCGGATTTCGGATTGCGGATTTCTTGTCTTGAATCCGCAATCCGCAATTCGAAATTCGCAATTGTATTACGCGCCTTTCTTTCCGACCTTCAGCTTGATCACCTCAGTCGAGTAACGAACGCCCTTGCCACGATATGCATCGGGGGGACGAAGAGACCGGATGTCGGCGGCCGTCTGTCCGACGCGCGCTCGGTCGGCGCCCGAAACGACGACGCTGGTCACGTAGTTCTGAATCGTGCGAGGGAGCTTCTCAACCTTGATCGTGATCTCGGTAGGCACCGGGAATTCGATCGGGTGGGAGAAACCGAGGCTCAGATTCAGGAACTTGCCCCTCATCTCCGCCCTGTACCCGATACCAACGATATCCAGCTCTTTGCGGAACCCGTTGGTTACGCCGTTCACCGCATTCGCCACCAGGGACCGCGTTAAGCCGTGAAGTGCACGCACGTTCTTCTCATCGTTGTCCCGATGAGCCAGTACGGTCCCGTCCTTCAGTTCAACTCTGATCGGGGCGGGCACCGTGACTTCCAGCTTCCCTTTTGGTCCCTCTACCCGGACGTGGCCCTCCGTCACCATGACCTTCACGCCGGAGGGAACCGGAATTGGTTTCTTACCTACTCGCGACATATCTAGCTCCTGCTACCGTTCACCGTTCCCCCGTTCACCGTTCTCCGTTACGGAATCACAACTCGCTTTTAACGGTGAACGCTGAACGGTCAAACGCTGAACGCTCCAGTTCACCGTTCCCCCGTTCCCGTTCGCCGTTAGAGAATCACAACTCGCTTTTGACGGTGAACGCTGAACGGTCAAACGCTGAACGTTTTAATAAACCTCACACAAAAGTTCGCCGCCCAGGCCGCGTTCCGTCGCCTTCTTGCCTGTCATGACGCCGCTCGAGGTCGACAGCACGACGACCCCCAGCCCTCCGAGGACGCGCGGAATCTCGTCCTTCGAGGCATAGACACGGCACCCGGGCTTGCTGATCCTCCTGATGGACTGGATCGCGGGCTGCCGAGCCGCAGTGTATTTCAGAAGCACCGTCAGGGTCGAGAAAGGCTTCTTTTCGTTCAGCTTGTAACCGGCCAGGAAGCCCTCTTCCTGCAGGATTTTGACGATCGCGTTCTTTACCCGGGAGTAAGGAACTTCGACCGCGTCATGTCCCGCCTGATGGGCGTTCCGTATGCGGGTCAGAAGATCGGAAATTGGATCCGTCATCGCCATTGCCTATCGCTCCAAGACGTTCACCGTTCACCGTTCTCCCGTTCTCCGTTAAAAGCTTTTCAACGGTGAACGGTCTAACGGTGAACGTTGAACCGTTAACCTACCAACTTGCCTTGATCACTCCCGGAATCTCGCCTCGCAAGGCCAGCTCACGGAAGCAGATCCGGCACAGCTCGAACTTGCGCAGGTAACCCCGCGGCCGGCCGCACCTCTTGCAGCGCGTGTACTTGCGCGCCGAGAACTTGGGAGTTTTCTTCGACTTTTCAATCAAGGATTTCTTTGCCATTCGTCCTTCTTTTTCCGTTCACCGTTCACCGTTCACCGTTCACCGTTTCTCGGTTAGAAAGCTTTTCAACGGGGAACGGGGAACGCTGAACGGTGAACCACTACACCGCTACTGCCCGACGTTCTTCACGCTTCGTGAAAGGCATACCCATCGTCGTCAGAAGGAAGCGAGCTTCGTCATCGCTTTCGGCCGTCGTTACGATGGTAATGTTCATGCCGTTGATTCGCTCCGTTTTCCCGATGTCGATCTCCGGGAAGATCAACTGATCGCGCATTCCCAGGGTGTAGTTGCCCCGCCCATCAAAAGAACGGGCCGAGACGCCCCGGAAATCACGCACGCGCGCCAGCGCAATGTTCATCAACCGGTCCAGGAATTCGTACATCCGGTCTCCGCGCAACGTGACGGTCACTCCGATCGGCATGCCTTTGCGGAGCTTGAACGCCGCGATCGCCTTCCTGGCCCGGCGTACGATCGGCTTCTGGCCGGTAATGGCACCCAGTTCATCGGCCGCGGTGTCGAGCAGCTTGGCGTTGGCAATCGCCTCGCCGACGCCCATGTTCAGCACCACCTTGACCACCTTGGGCACCGCCATGATGTTGGTGTACTTGAACTCCTTCATCAGGGCCGGGACCACTTCGCTCTTATATTTGTCCTTGAGTCTAGCCATCGTTATTCCCCGATCCGGCTGACGGCTGTCAGCTGACAAAAGCTCTTGTCCAAGTAGTTATGTCAGCTGTCAGCCGTCAGCTGTCAGCTGCTTACTTATCGACCGTTCCCCCGCAGTTCTTGCAGACTCTAACTTTCTTGCCATCTCCCAGCGCCTGATAACCGATGCGGCTGGGTTTCCCGCATTCGCGACAGATGACCTTCAGGTTGGAGAGGTGAATCGAAGCCTCCCTCTCAACCAGTCCACCCTTGATGTTCTTTTGGGGGTTGGCTCGCGTGTGCCGCTTGATGAAGTTGACGTTCTCCACGATGGCCCGGCTGTTATCGGGAAACACGTGCAGCACTTTGCCGGTCTTCCCCCGGTCCTTGCCGGCCGTCACCATCACCTGGTCTTCTTTTTTAATGTGTAACATTGCCTTCTACCTGTTCGACTATTTGTTTGTAGTTCCGCCTTCAGGCGGGCTTTTGCGTGCCGCAGGCACGCGTAAAAGGCCCGCCTGAAGGCGGAACTACAAACAGTCCTACAAAACTTCCGGTGCCAAGGAGACGATCTTCATAAACTGCTTTTCGCGCAGCTCACGGGCCACCGGTCCGAAGACGCGGGTTCCGATCGGTTCCTTCTGGTTGTTGATCAGGACGGCGGCGTTCTCGTCGAAGCGGATGTAGGATCCATCCCGGCGGCGGGTCTCCTTCCGCATGCGCACGACAACGGCTTTCACCACCTCGCCCTTCTTGACGGTCCCATCCGGCGACGCTTCCTTTACTGAGGCCGTGATGACGTCGCCCAACCCCGCGCCCAACCCGGCATCGCCGCCCAGAGGGAGAATGCAGGAGATCTTGCGAGCACCCGAGTTATCAGCCACATTGAGAATAGTCCGCATCTGGATCATAAGAACCCCCGCTACTCCTTCGCTTTCTCCAGGATTTCTTCCACGATCCAGCGCTTCCGCCGGCTCAACGGACGGCTTTCCACGATCAGGACCTTGTCACCGACCTTGCATTCGCTGTTCTCGTCATGAGCCATGAATGTGCTGGTCCGCCGGACGGTCTTGCCATAGAGAGGGTGCTGGACCAAACGGTCCACCGCCACCACCACGGATTTCTGCATGGCGGCAGAGGTCACGTGGCCAACCTTAGTGTTACGCTTTCCCGTGCTTACTTGCTGCTGCTCCATTTCCTCACCTCGAAGGATGAAGGATGAAGGATGAAGGATGAAGAAGGAGGAGGGAATCCAGCCGTTCCTCCTTCATCCTTCACCCTTCATCCTTCATCCTTTGTTTCCCTTCTGGGTCAAAACCGTCTTCACCCGAGCCAGATCTTTTCGAATCTCTCGGATCTTCTGCGCGTTTTCCAGCTGACCGGTCGCTTTTTGAAAGCGCAACCGAAAGAGCTGCTGCGCAAGATCACGGACCTCGCTGTCCAGCTGGTCGGTCGTCATGTCACGATACTTTGAGGCTTTCATCACTCACCAAACCGTTTCACGAACTTCGTCTTAATGGGCAGCTTCTGCGCCGCCAGTCTCATGGCCGCTTCGGCGGTCTCTGGCGGAAGCCCTTCCATTTCATAAAGGACCCGACCGGGGCGAATCACAGCGACCCAACCCTCGGGGGCACCTTTTCCTTTGCCCATACGCGTTTCAGCCGGTTTCTTAGTAATCGGCTTGTCGGGAAAAATCCGTATCCAGATCTTTCCCCCGCGCTTGATATACCGCGTCATCGCTATTCGGGCGGCTTCGATCTGACGGTCGGTAATCCAACCACATTCCATCGCCTTCAACCCGTATTCGCCGAAATCCACAGAATTGCCGCGGGTCGCCTTCCCACGCATCTTGCCCTTCTGCTGGCGGCGAAACTTGACTTTCTTTGGCATTAACATAGCTGCACCCTGTAAAAACGGTTCACCGTTTCAAAGGCTCCGGGTTCTGGGTTCCGGTTCCACGATTCACGTTCCCCGACCCGAACCGTCTAACTCAGAACCCCGAACCCAGAACCAGCATAGGCCTATTGTCTTCGGCCACGGTTCCGGTCTCGGTCCCGGTCCCTGTCCGTGTCCTGCCTGGGCTCGTAGATGTCGCCCTTGTAGATCCACACCTTGACGCCGATGACGCCGTAAGTAGTGAAGGCCTGGGCGAAACCGTAATCGATGTCCGCGCGCAGGGTATGCAAGGGCAGTTGGCCGTGCAGGTACCATTCGGAGCGGGCGATTTCAGCCCCGTTCAGCCGGCCGCTGCATCGCACCTTGATCCCCTGGGCGCCAAATCGGAGAGCCGTGTCAACCGCCCGGCGCATGGCCCGGCGGAAGGCGACGCGCTTGACCAATTGCTGCGCGATCGATTCGCCAACGAGCTGGGCGTCCAGTTCGGGCTTGTTGACTTCCTGGATGTTAATGAAGACCACCCGCCCGGTCGCTGCCTGCAGGTCCGCCTTCAGCTTGTCGATCTCCGAGCCTTTCCGTCCGATGATGATGCCCGGGCGTGAGGTCCGAATGATCACTGTCAACTTGTTGGCGGCCCGTTCGATCTCGATGTCCGAGACGCCGGCATGCGCGAAGCGCTGTTTCAAGCTCTTCTTGATCCCCAGATCTTCGTGGAGAAGCTTGCCGTAGTCTTTCTTTGCGAACCACCGAGACTTCCAGGTCCGGTTGTAGCCAAGTCGAAATCCGTAAGGATGTACTTTTTGGCCCAAACTTATTCCTCCTTCTCTTTTCCGTCAGACAGGCGAACGCTGATGTGACTCGCGCGCCTCATCTGCCGATAGGCGCGTCCCATGGGAGCGGGGCGAACGCGCCGCCGCCACTTGGTCGGGCCCGAATCGACACAAATCTCTTTCACGAACAGGTCTTCGACATTTACCGTCGACGACTCATGCTCGGCGTTGGCCAGGGCCGAGCGCATCACTTTCTCTATGAGCTTGGCGGCGCGCTTCGGCGTGAACTGCAGAATGGCCAGCGCCTCTTCCACCTTTTTGCCCCGCACCAGGTCAACAACCAGACGCGCCTTCTGGGGAGATCCCTTCAGATACTTGCCTTTGGCTATCGCTTCCATAAGTAACTCGCTCTCGGTTTGTTTATCCACGAATTACAGAATTACTCGAATTCGGAATTCCTGTAATTCGTTTAATTCGTGGATTACTTCAGCTTCGCGGCCTTCTCTGTCTTGGTCGTGTGGCCCTTGAACGTCCGGGTCGGAGCGAACTCCCCCAGCTTGTGGCCGACCATGTTCTCGGTGATGTAAATGGGCACGAATTTCTTCCCGTTATGGACCGCTACAGTGTGCCCCACCATCTCCGGTACAACAGTAGATCTTCGGGACCAGGTCTTGATGACCGCCTTCTCGTTGGTCTCGTTCAGATGTTTGATCTTCTTCGCGAGATGGTCATCAATGAAGGCTCCCTTACTCACTGATCTCGGCATTGCTGCTCCCTCTTCGAGGGTTCATCGTTCCGCATTCAGCGTTATCCCGTTCAGCGTTGAGATCTGAACGGTGAACCGTGAACCGCGAACCGTGAACCGTGTCTACTTCTTCCGCCGCACAATAAACGGCTCGGTGCGTTTGTTGTTGCGCGTCTTCTTACCCTTGGTTTTCCAGCCCCACGGCGACGTCGGATGCCGGCCTCCCGACGTTTTCCCTTCGCCGCCGCCCATCGGATGGTCTACCGGGTTCATTGCGACGCCACGAACCTTAGGCCGGCGACCGAGCCATCGTGTGACTCCAGCTTTGCCTAATGAGGCGTTCTCGTGGTCCAGGTTGCCGATCTGCCCGATCGTGGCGCGGCAGAGAATGTGCACGCGGCGCACCTCTCCCGACGGGAGCTTGACCTGCGCGTAGTCGCCTTCCTTGGCGACCAACTGCGCGGCAGCGCCTGCGCTCCGGGCCATCTGGCCACCCTTGCCCCGCACCAGCTCGATGTTGTGAATCGTGGTTCCCAGTGGGATATTCACGAGCGGCAACGAGTTGCCCGGGATGATATCGGCGTCCGCCCCGGAAACTATCTGATCGCCGACCTTCAGCCCATAGGGCGCCAGGATGTAGCGCTTCTCGCCGTCGACGTAGTGCAGGCGGGCCAGCCGGGCGCTGCGGTTCGGGTCATACTCGATCGCGGCTACCCGGGCCGGGATTCCGTCTTTGTCACGGCGGAAGTCGACCTCGCGATAACGGCGCTTGTGACCGCCGCCGCGGCGGCGAACTGAGATCTGCCCTTTGTTGTCACGCCCGCTGATCCGCTTCTTGCCGGAGGTCAAACCCTTCAACGGCTCGATGTCGGTCAGCTCTTCCGTGGTCTGTACGCTGCGAAAACGCGTACCCGGTGATGTTGGCTTGTAGCTTCTTAATGGCATAGCTTACGTCGTCTCAAAGAATTCAATGGGCTTCTGTCCCGGCTTCAGGGTAACGTAGGCCTTCTTCCAGTCGGACCGTCTTCCCCGAGACTTCCCCTGTCTTTTCCACTTGCCGTGATATGTCGCCGTCCTGACGCTCTCGACTTTTACGTTAAAGAGCTTCTCGACGGCCTCTTTAATCTGCACCTTGTTCGCCTTCAGTTTCACCTTGAAGGCGACCACACGACCGTCGGTCGCTTCCTTGTTGGTGGTGCTCTTCTCCGTAACGTGCGGGGCACGGAGGATTTCAAAGATCTCTGTACTCGTAGTCGTACTCATTTCTGCAAGACCTCCTGAATGCTCAGAAGCGCCTGCTTACTGATCAGAAGATGCTCGTGGTTCAAGAGGTCGTACACGTTCACGCCGGAACTTGTCACCATCTTGACCTTGGGAACGTTGCGTGAGCTCAGGAACAGGTTGCGATTTTCCCTTTCATCCACGACCAGGACCTTGTTGTCGAGGTTGAGAGTCTTCAAGACTGTGACGAAGTCCTTGGTCTTCGGGCTTTCCAGGGGGAAGGCGTCGAGCACTGTCATCTTCTGGCTTCTCAGCTTGTCGCTCAGCACCATCTTGATGGCGCCGCGCCGCTTCTGTTTGGGGAAAGCCTGCGAGTAGTCGCGGGGCTGCGGCCCAAAGACCGTTCCGCCTTTGCGCCACAGCGGGCTTCTGAGACTTCCGACACGCGCCCGGCCCGTTCCCTTTTGCCGCCAAAGCTTCTTGCCGGCGCCGCTGACCAGGGCTCGGTTCTTGGTCGCGTGTGTCCCCTTACGCTGTCCCGCCAGGTACGCCCGGACCGCTTCCCAGACCAGGGTCTCACTGGCCGTGTAGTCGAACACCGCGTCATCGAGCGTCAGCTTGTCGACCACCTCGTTTTTCAGGTTTTTGACGTCTACTTCCGCCATATCTTTTTTCTCGTCTTAGTCAGCTGTCAGCCGTCTGCTGTCAGCTGATCAGTTCTTCTATTTCGACAACGTCACGTAAACGTATCCGTTCCGGTGACCGGGAATTGAACCCTTCACCAGAAGCAGCCGATTCTCCGCGTCTATACCAACGACACGCAGA
>Ga0105092_10002378_pt1 | contig 10035 bp, 16 predicted proteins | sample PPLLak2March2015_FD_87021 | JGI IMG/M metagenome (GOLD analysis project Ga0105092, IMG submission 87021) | Freshwater sediment microbial communities from Prairie Pothole Lake near Jamestown, North Dakota, USA - PPLs Lake P7 Core (1) Depth... | ecosystem: Environmental > Aquatic > Freshwater >...
CAAGACAACGGCGAGGATTCCCCCGCCCCAAATCATCAGCCGCCGACTCATACGTCTGTCCAGCCTGGAATGGTTCATGCAAGATTTTTGCCTGTCTCGTCGGCGAAGCGGCGACAAAGTTTTAAGTGATCCGCTCCTTACTGCATAGGAGAATGAATTTGAAAAGGTTGTGGTAGACCGATATTGATCTTTCCTAGAGTGAGCAGTTTTCCGACTCCTGTATGGAGTCGCCCTCTATGTGCGTTCTCGTGAACGTAGGACTAGGTCAACCGCAGGAGCTAATTAGCAAGTGAACTGACTGGAGATTGGCTTGAGCCGCTCTGCGCCCGTGAATCTTTGATCGCGGTGCCCGGTCTAGTGTTAATAGTGAGCTTATGATGGATTCTATGGGCACTGTTGTTGCCCAACCCGGGAGGAAAACGTGACCAAGCAATCCACATTACTCGGTCTTTACCGCTCTAGGAGAGCCACTCTAATGGAGGACGGAGACCGCTTAATGCCGGCGCATTTTGGTGATCCGATGGCGGAATACGAAGCAGTTAGGGACGACGCAGGTATCTTCGACCTTGGCCAGCGTAGCCTCCTGAGACTCTTCGGACTTGATCGGATGACTTTCCTAAATCGTCTCATTTCCAACGATCTCACCGCGTTGTCGGCCGGTCAGGGTTTGCATGCAGCTTTTCTGGACCTGCCAGGTAATATTCTCGCCGATACGAGAGTCTTTTGTTTCGCCGATTCGCTTTTGTTGACATTCCCGAATCCCGCAAAGAAACCATATTGCACTACCTGCAACGCAGCCTCGCTGTTGAGGATGTTATAGTTGAAGATCTCTCCTCAGATATCATGCTTTCTATTCAGGGACCCCATGCTGCGCACCTCTTTGCTGCGCTCGCTTCAACGAACGATTTACCCTCGAAGGATTTGACCCATTCTCAAGTTATGATCGCTGATATTCCTGTCGTTCTGATCGCCGTAACGCATGGCGCCGAACTAGGCTATGATTTGGTAACGTCGGTGGCGAAATTGCTGGACCTTGTGGCACACATTGAACAGGTGGGAAAATGCTGGTCTCTTTCGTGGGTCGGCATCGAAGCCCAGGAAATGCTTCGAGTCGAGGCGGGTATACCGGTTTATGGAACGGATATCAGTGAGGAAACTTCGATAGTTGAATCAGGACAGGATCGTTGGATCAGGTTTAATCGCCACCTTGCTGGCTTTGTTGTAGATAGCAAGCAAACGGTGCAGGCTGGTGCTCTTATTTATGACGGTGAGCGCGAGATCGGCCGCGTTACTAGCTGTCGTTTTTCACCGCGGTTAGGTACGGCGACGGCTCTCGGCTATATACGGCGGGATTTTCTTAAACCAGGAACAAGGGTGATGGTTAGTGATGGAGAGAAATCGGTACTGGCAACCGTATCCATGCTACCCATTCAATAGCCGGTCGTATAGCAAGAGTATGGAGTGGTATTGTCACGCATGCCGACTGTAAATCGAAACCCGAATCTGTTTGAAGTCCCGGCAAAAACTCCGAAGGGCTTTTATTATCATCAAAATTTTGTCTCGGACGATGAAGAGCACGAACTGATTCGCGAAATTCAGAAAATTGATCTTGCGCCGTTCAAATATTATCAATTTAGTGGCAAGCGGCGAACCGCTAGTTTCGGCTGGCAATACGAGTTCGGAGATAGTGAAATCAGAACCGCCGCGGAAATACCGGATTTCCTGTTGCTGATCAGGACTCGCGCTGGAAACTGCTTCAACATCGATCCAATCAGCTTAGTTCAAGTGACCGTTATTGAATATTCTATTGGATCTCCGATTGGCTGGCATCGGGATATCCCGCAGTTCGGCGTTGTGGTCGGCATTTCTCTCGCCGCAGCGTGCCGGATGAAATTTCGCAAATATCACCGCGGCCGAGCGAAAAACTCAACTCGTGATGAAGTGCTATCCATTGAACTACAGCCCCGCTCAATTTACCTGATGAGCGGGCCTTCGCGAGAAAGCTGGCAGCATTCCATCCCGCCCGTGAAAGAGCTTCGTTACGCGATCATGATGAGAACTCTCTCCGAACGCGATCTTGCTCAGCGGGTTATTGATTTATAGTTTCATCATCCTCTTCGAGAGTCACGATCGGCCAGGCAACGACCTCCTGATAACGAGCAAAGTGGCTGATCGGCTGCGTGTTAGGCAATTTGATTCCGATCGGCTGCAGCATCGTGTTAACACGTACTTCAGCTTCAGCGGGCTGAAGCGGCCAAGGAACGTGATGGATGTCTCCATAGACAACTTGTCCAGGTTTTCTTGCCCCAAACAAGCAATACCTTTCAGTCAGCCAGTGATCAAGCGTGCCTGGTACTGAAAGAAAAACCGCGCCGCTAGGTCGATACGCGGCATCGAACCTGACAGAGGCGCCGTTGTGCAGACGAACGCTCTTATAATAGACGGCACCTTTTCTCAAATCGACTGTCATTTCGGCATCGTAATACGGCAACCCAAGTAACCGCGCGACTCTGACTGCGAACCAATTCGTCGCATCCAAGCTGAAAAACCAAACACCGCTCCGGCCTCTCCTCTTTACGTAGGTTCGAACGTTGATCTCCGGAAATGCCATGGGCAAGGGAACAAAACGCGGCCGGACGCCGGTCATATGGAACGGCACAACACCAATCCAGGCCCAATCATCGAAGGTATCGAGCTCAACCGAACTTGGAATTAACGGCCGGAGCAACGCAGGCTGAATCGGCCAATGGAGGAACAGCAGGTCGTGCCAACGCATGAACAGGACCCATTGGGTTCGGGGAAGTGGACACGAGCGATGGGATACTTGTTCCATTCTAGGTGGGAGGCTCGAACTACAACCAGTCGTCCATGCACCGGCAGCGGCTGACGTCAAGCTAAGTTCTAAAAATTCTCTTCTGGTGAGCAATCGCCTCCTTAGGTCCGAAAACAAATTTCCCGGCTTGCTTAACTATGATTTAGGGTATTTTTTATCGAGAAATTGCAAAATTTGTTGATATTTATTAGGATCCAGTTTGCTTAGGATGATATCAAGTTTCTCCTCTCTACGATCATCGCCTTCTTTTGATTGTGGTGAGCTGATAAACAGGAAGAAGGCTAGGCCGCCGACTTGCCAAATCAATTGTAGAAATTCACTGCCAATTCTCAAACGTATCCCTTGCAGTCTCAATAACGTAGTCGCTGATGTTAATCGGCTGCTGTTGAGCGGTTTGTTCTCTTATATAGGCGTACCAGGCAAACGTCCAGTGGCCCATTAAGCTTCCTACGAACAGAACTAGCGTTAACCAGAAATAACTATACTTTTTGAATAAACTCACTGACTCAATGCCTCCTGACCCAGACCCCCGAATACAGCCGCTACGCTTGTATTACTTGGCTCCGTCAGATTTTTTCATTACCCTTTTGAATCTTCCCGTCCGTGGATCTATAAACTGTCTTCGAGTACGAATGTTCGTCATGGTGAGCAAACCATGTGTGAGCAAGCTATATGCCAATGAAGCTGAGTATTATAAATTCCTCGTGCGAATTTTTATCGAGCCAAGCGAGAGACGAGAAGTGTTGACGATCGATGCTCGATGAATAGTTAGAGTTCCAAATTCAACGGCAGACCTGTTCGCCGCCGAAAGAAACCCGCTCTTCGCTTTACCGGCTGCTAAGCGAACACCGAATATCAAAACGTGGTTGCAGATAGTACGTCTTTTACGACATTTTACTACCGTTTGTCCTTATTAAACTTTCGGTTTAACTTCGTTTTGGCATGCCATTGAAAGCAAGATCGAAGATAATTAACAAATTTAGTATGAATTGGTTTAATCATTTCCATGGCATTTTGCTTGCACAAGTGCTGGTCAGTTCCCAAGTTGTTAGTCATCCCATGTGAGGGGTCACCATCTATCGAAAGGAGACCAATCGTGGCGCTAGATTTGATGAGAGAAAAAGGTATCTCACTCGAAAAACAAAAATTCGATTGGCGCGATATTGTCCAAGTACCGACGAGCAAGCTCGATGATAACGATCAGGCTGAACCATTTTCCTCCTTTGCGTTTACCCGGGTGCGCATTTTTCTAATGAATGGTATCGAATCCGAAGCAGTGCGGTTCAACACGCCTGCGCCCGTTAACAAGGAGCTGCAGCTAGCCTTAGCCCGGGTGCGGCGAGTCGAACAGCATCAGCAGACTATGATTAATTGGCTTTTACCGGCCGATCTCTCGCCACTGGAGACCACTATTGGCTTTGAGCAAGTGGCGATTGAAGTTACCGCCAGTGTCGCCCAACATGAGCCCGATCCCTACCTCGCCCAGTTGTATCGTTTCGGCTTGCTCGAGATTATCGAGACCAGTTAAACTCGAAGGGTTCGCCGTCGGAGATCATTGCCGCCGGCTATAAATGGAAGCCGGGGACCGAGCTGGCCGAAGAGACTCCGGACATAAAGAATCTAGAAAAAGAGTCGCATGAGTATAGTTGGAGGATGAAAAAATGAAGTCTCGCGAAGTTTCCGGGGTCCAACCAGAAGTCATGGAAGCCGACCTTTTCCTCAATCGAACCGGTGTCATAGCCAACCCGACCTCAGTGCCGAGTTAATTAAAGGGGCAAAAAAAACCGTCCCGAGCTCAGATGGTAATGGCAAACATATTGCGGCACATCGAGCCGAATACTTGAAGGAGGGGTTGCCGATAGGCTCGCCCCCCGTAATTGTCACTAATGATAAACTTGGAGCAGAGGAATTGGCCGCCGACGCCGATCGTATGTCGGTTCTGCTCGACAAGCTCGGCGAGCGGCTGGCCTTTGAACGCCAAGGGACGAGGCTGTACGAAGCCTTTCTTCAGAAGCTGGAACAAGCGCAACCTCGGCCCTTCTTCGGAGGACTTAAATCACATTTACATAGAAGAATTGGAGCACTTTAAGCTGTTGCAAAAAGCGATCGCCAATCTCGGAGGCGATGCAACCGTGCAGACACCCTCGGCCGACGTGGTGGGGGTTTTATCTCACGGCATAGTGCAAGTTGTGAGCGATCCGCGGACAACGATCCCGCAAACACTCCAGGCAGTATTGAGTGCGAATTGGCCGATAACGATGGATGGCAAATGCTGAACGATCTGGCCGACCAATTGGGGTATTCCGATCTGGCCACCAAGTGTGAAAAGGCTTTTCAAGAAGAGCAAGAGCACTTGGAAAATGTCCGCGGATGGTTATCAGAGATGACGCTGACTGAAGCGCTGGGAGAGGAACAGGCCGCTGCCGGCGATGACGAGTCAGCACAAATGCCTGTAACCAAGCGATCCAAACGCTCCCGGCAATCCGGGTCGTCTAAAAAAAACCAAAAAGCGGAAAAAATAATTCTAGTGGAGACGTCTCGGGAACCATCACGGTAACACACAAGCGCGGGAGGCGAAGAATGACGGGTGAACATCAGAGGATTCCGGTGCGCATCTATGACCGTGAAAAACATATCGTATTGGCGGCCCCCCTTCCTGGCCTTGAAGCGGAAAATATTTCAGTGGTCGTCGGCGGACGTAGAGTTGTTATTACCGGAGAAGAACGAGGCCCGCGCCAGCACGGACCCGATGTGCTCCTCGCAGAGTGGACTATTGGGCCGTATTACAGAGAGATTTCGCTCGAGCAACCGGTTGAAGGATCCCTGACAAACGCGACTTATGGAAACGGTGTGTTGGTATTGTCCATGCCAAAGGCCGGGCATAGCGAGTTAGCAACTGAGGCGAACTTCACACTACACCCGACTACGGCAACCCGCGGCGAATGGATCGGCCACATAGGAAGCGAAATTCAACCTAGCTCGAACACTAAAATTCCTTGAGCGTACTAATCCTATGCGTCTTGAGACTCATTTGGCCACCAAGTCTAGTCGCCGAACATCTTGAAGCTGACTGATAACATGAGCTGGCTTCCTTCCAAGTGCCGTTTGGCATAGATGTCATGGAGCCACTTTAGAGTGAAGCTCACGTCCTTGCCGCTGATTTTTGGCCTGAAAAGAATGGCCAGGCCGATACCCGCCGACTCGCCGCGAAAGCTGCCAAGGTTTGACCCGTCAAGCAGGATGCCATTGTCGCCACTCATCTGCTTGTACCAATAAGCCGGTAGGCCAACAGCAAAGAGCGGCGAGAAGTGGTGGGCAATGAGGAAATCGAGGTGGAACTCATTGCCTGAGCGGTAGTTACTGTCGTCATTTCGTGTATTAAAAAGATAACCCGCAGTAACCGATACTTCGTGCCCTAGTTTTTCATTCACCCACGTATAGCTAAGATTTGGATCGAACCCCCAATAGTTCCGTCCGAGGTTAAACACGCGATCGCGATCGTACGATCCCGTCGGCGCAAAGATACCCTGGCTGAAGGTCAGGTGGTGATCATTCCAACGCCAGTTGAGTTGAATCGGCGTGAGATAAAGGTCCCCTATGCCAGTCCGGTCGTTTTGACGGCGGGCTTGACCGGGGTCGAGTTGAACGAAGCCCTCCGCATGCCCGTATAGAACAATGGGCAAGGTAAATGCGGCGCCATAACGTGCGCCGAGTATCTGTATGTCGCTCTGCCAATTAAACTTGAGCCAGTTCAACCAGACCCGCTGGTCAACGTCATTAAAGACACGACCACCGATTGGTGCAGTAGAAATATCTCCGTGATAGGCAAAGAAATCATTGCGAAAATAAAGACCGCTGGGACCAAACACAGCGGCGGAAAAGTCATTATAGGTTCCAGGCAAGTAGAGGCTCTGTCCTCCTTCAGTTGCGTTGGCCGCCGGTTTCAGAACAAAGGCTAGAATAGCTATCGCGACTGCAATCGAGTACTGACGCCTGGGATTCATCACGTCTCCTATATTCATCACTTTCGCATTGATCGGTTTAGATTCAAGAGGTTTTTGCCTTTGTTTGCCGGTTGTTTTTACCAGGCCGGACGAATTCCTTACAGGAAGAGTCTCACGGTGCGAGAAATACGTACACGGGAATTATCTTGCGCAAGTGAAACGTTAATGGATGCTTAAAAACAAACGGGGTCGCGTTTGGGTCACAGTTGGCACATCGTTTGTGTAACCACTCACGAATAAGAGGTCTCAAGAGAAAGGAACATCAATGATCCGAGTCGGAGACCACATCGAAGATTTCGAGTTTGAATTTTATCAGGATCGAGACATAAAAAAGGCAGTTCGCCTAGGTACCGTCGGGAAGATTCTGGGATGGAAGAGAATCGAAAAATACCTAAGTTGAAAAGAACGAAAGGATAGAACTATGACTACGAATACTCGTTCATTCGCCGTTGTGACCGGGGCTTCCACCGGCATCGGTTATGAGCTCGCCAATTGCTGCGCTGAACATGGCTTTGATCTACTGATTGCCGCTGATGAGCCATTAATTAATGAGGGGGCTGAGGACTTTCGCGAACTCGGTGTTATGGTCGACGCTGTGGAGGCCGACTTGGCTACACTGGAAGGTGTGAATAAGCTATACGCTGCCGCCCAAGGGCGTCCGATTGATGCGCTGCTGGCCAATGCAGGAGTCGGCTTGGGTCACGCTTTTCTTGATCAGGATTTCAATGAAGTGCGACATGTGATTGATACCAACATCACCGGCACCATCTATCTGATTCAAAAAGTTGGACGCGATATGCGCAGGCGCGGTCAGGGCCGGATTCTCATTACTGGCTCAATCGCTGGCTTTATGCCGGGTACGTATTCGGCAGTCTATAATGGCACCAAGGCGTTTATTGACTCTTTCGCATCGCTCTACGAGCCGAATTGAAAGTTACGGGCGTGACGGTCACATGTTTAATGCCAGGGGCAACCGAGACCGAGTTTTTTGAGCGCGCCGACATGATGGACACCAAAGTAGGGCAAGAAGAGAAAGACGATCCAGCGGCTGTGGCCAAAACCGGGGTTCGAGGCAATGATGCGGGGCGATGGCGATGTCGTTAGCGGATGGAGGAACAAGATGCAATCGGCGATTGCGAATGTAACACCGGCGGGTGTGCTCGCAGAACGCTATCGTAAAATGGCCGAGCCTGGATCGGCAAAAAGGTGAATCTCGAATATGAGGATTGAGAGGAGAAATAATGCCGACCAGCAAAGAGAGCCGGCCTAAAAAGACGCGGGGCAGCAAAACAGTGCGCAAGGCGACAAGGAAGCAGCGGCGAAAAAAAACCAGTAAATCGGGTAAGCCGAAACTGTAGAAGACTACCTCAAGTTTGCGATCTGTGTGATCGAAAGTCACATCCCGCTGTTTCCGGCTAGTCGGCAGAGGTTCGGTAATCTGAACACTCGAAGATGCGGAGTAGGAACAGACAAATGATAGCGCTGAAAACGGGTAAAGCCTCAAATTGGAAGGCGGACCGGGGAATTGGGCGATATATCGGATCGAACCGCCTGCCCGCCCGCTGTGGCACCTAGAACGACTCATTCAAAATAGTGAGAAGGAGGGACGCTAATGGCACATGACGATATCACCAAAAATCGGGAGCGATTTGTAAAGGAATTGCAGCAAACTGCTTCGGAGAGAGCAATCCCTATTGAACGACTGACCTTCCTGGATATTCCAGACAAGGATGCATTCGAGCTGACTATCAAGGCTGGGGGCAAAGAAAGAGTTTTCACGATCACCGCTTCTCAGTCAATCAGCGATTCCGAAGGGGAGATCGAGCTGATCATCAATCAGATTAGAGACAATGAGTAGGCCTATAGAGGCGACGCAAAACGTGCGATACTGCTGCGCAGCGTCCGACATTATAAGCCGATAATTTGCTCGGAGCCGCGCCGAATGCGCCTAACGCTTGTGTCGTCAATGTTTACACTGATTCAACAGCTGCTTTCATGACCGCGCTGCGGGCAGTGCATATCACGCTAGAATGCCGATGGGGAATTCAATGCGGTTAAAGTTACAAAAAGTTTTAATTCTGGTTACACGGTCGATTGAACACCTCCGTCTTCGTGATTTTTGCGAGATTCTTTCGACTGCCACAACAGCATTTTTCTGAAGCTCATTTGCAGCTCAGATATCCGAAAAGTCTCCTCGAGGAAAGACGCGGAAGAATAAATTCAAAGCGATTCATTTATACCTCCGTTACTGCTCTCCCGGCGCTGAATTAAACAGAGTATGAATGAAGTAAAGTCGGAAGCGGAAAACCTGAGTGCCTAGACGGATGTCATTTCAACAAAATACGCGATGGGAACGCTGACGATGAAGTTCTATATAAACCCCTCGACATAGTCGAGATGTAGGATAAATTGGAGGTTAGAGAATGCTTTTTTATCTGTCTTGGAGGGTCGGTTAATTGCTGAAAATTTTCATCGACATGCTAAAAAACCTCACCGTAAGAACCAGCGATCGGTTATCAAAAACTTTATGGCATCCCTTATTGAAGATTACGCTTTGATCGGTGACTGTCACACCGCAGCTCTGGTGGGTCGCGATGGATCGGTCGATTGGCTGTGTTTTCCACGCTTTGATTCGGGCGCTTGTTTTGCGGCGCTGTTAAGTACGCCCGAGCACGGCCGCTGGCTTATCGCTCCGGCGAACGAGATCAAAGGCATTCAACGCAAGTATCGTGAGGGTACACTTGTACTTGAGACAGATTACGAGACCCAAGATGGGGCGATGACCTTGGTGGACTGCATGCCGCCACGTAGCAAAGAGGCGGATCTTGTACGTGAAGCCGAGAGGTTTGCACGTCAACATCCGCGGTAAGAACCGTATGCGGTAGCTCCGCACGTACGGGTCTGGTGCAGCGAATTACGCTGCTGCTCTTATGGGCGAAAGTCCCATCGGCAGAAATTGTCCAGTTGCTGCCGTAGCGATATCCGGCGATGAAGAGGCCGACCAATTCATCGAAAGCCTGGAAGTAAAAGTCTCGGTTGGCCGGGGCAACTCGGTCAGATCCGCCAAGGGAGGCGAACAAGCGAGCAGGTCGTAGCGGAAGCGAATCGGGAAGCCCCGAAATACGTGCCCCACGTGAAGCGGATTGTGGGAGGCTTGAGGATGCCGAGCGTTTCAGATCCACGCGAAGGCTAGTATCA
>Ga0105092_10002380_pt1 | contig 10034 bp, 7 predicted proteins | sample PPLLak2March2015_FD_87021 | JGI IMG/M metagenome (GOLD analysis project Ga0105092, IMG submission 87021) | Freshwater sediment microbial communities from Prairie Pothole Lake near Jamestown, North Dakota, USA - PPLs Lake P7 Core (1) Depth... | ecosystem: Environmental > Aquatic > Freshwater >...
TAGCCACAGAAGAGATTGCGCGGGACGTCAAGGTCTCACAACGGAGAGTCCTGTAGAATATGAATAATTCAAACACTATAAAACTAGGAAGGACGCGAAATAATTTCAGGACTACACAAAATTATCTTGAGCGAATTTGGATTAATTCACGAGAGAGCTAAACACGTACTTTTTATTATACTTTTGTTACCGATCTTTATAGATTAATTTAACCATTCCAGGCGATATCGATGAATCTCTCACTTTGCTCATGGAGACGGCATAGCAGTTCATCGTCCGCCCCGGCTACGGCCACTACTGAGCCCTTCCATCTTCCTCCGTCCATCCCTGCTTTAGCAAATTCAAGCTCGAATCGCTCATAGCGGCCCAAAGGGATTGTCTCATTCTCCATCATAAACCACCAGAGAACGACCCAGCCCATTTCTTTTGCCTTGCCGAGCAGCTTTTGGGCATCCATCGCGTCCTCTGCATCGACATAAGGCGGATCGATGAGCAGCAGGCCGGGAGGCGAGCAGTCCAGCAAGGATCTGACACCGGAAAAGCCGTTCTCCAGATGAAATGAGACATTGCTTCGTCCCTGCCAGGCAACTGCAACCTCGGGGTCGACATCCCAGATCTCTGCCCGAAGATTCGCAGCACGCATTTTGGCTGCCTCCAAGACAAGGCTCGCCGAGCCGGGATAGCATTTGAGGCCGGATGGATTGCTCGATGCCAGAATTTCAAAATAGCAAAAGTTTTTTAGGTGGGGTAGAAGCGGCCAGCACTTACCGATTCCACCCACCCAATCACCAGGCGTGCGAAGAGCATACTTGGGGCGTCCCACATGGCTTTCCGCATAGACCAAGCTGCTATCGGGGATGAGGAGACAGCTCGCTGCCTCCAGCAGAAGGAAATGCTTCCAGACGTCGCCTGCATTGCCCGCATGCCCTCTGTGATCGTAATGGCGCATATGATGCGCTTTTTCTCACTCTTGGTACATCTTCTTGGCGATGTTGAACGCCTGGGCAGGCGTTGCCACCGCAATCCTCTGAGAATCATCAAAAGACGCTTTGGACGCGGCTGCCGCTGCCGCCGCGGTCCGGAGCAGCTTCTTGTCCACTTCATTGGTCAGCCAGCGCGCTCCGCCGATTCCTACCAGGACTGCACCGGCAATGGCAGAGATGGAGACAGATATCTCCTCGCTTCCGACCCCGGCGACGGAACCGTAAACAACGGCATTGCTGAAGGCTCCGTAAAGCCCCCAGGAGATGAAGGCCGCCGCGGCTCCCAGGAGAATGTTGCCCGCAAAACCGGGCCGGATGATGGTCACGTCACCGGCGGTCTCCTCGCGCGGCTTGATGAAACCGTTGTCGCTAACGAGTGCATTGATTATTCCACCGACGGCTCCGCTTGCCATGATTATCCCAATTGGCATCAACATTGACATTTTTGCGTTTCCCCTTGCGTCCCCCTTTTGGACATCGATTTTCCTAAAGCGGTTAATTTCTATCTTCTAATTCAAGGCCAATGCATCCATCCCCTCAACGGCTGGACAGGCCCGAATCCAACTATGTCTCAATTATTTTTTTAAGAAAGATTTACGTCACTACTATTTGAACTTTTTGATTAACCATGCGGCATGCAAGATGTGGATTGCTCATAATTTATATAAGTGTGTAACTTTAATAATATGTGGATGCAAATTTTGTTTTTGTGTTTTCGTTTTTGTGTTTTTGCTGGCTAAGGCGAGCACCTCATTTTGCAGCCAACTGCGGCCTTACAAATATTGCTATTATCGGCAAAAAAGTGCTGAATTCAAAAGAGATTTATTCTGAACCTGCTACTCTTGGCCGAATGCATATTTGGAGCTAACCGATTTTGAAGATCCTGCTCATGGGCAACCCGAATGTGGGAAAGAGCGTCATCTTCTCCCGGCTCACCGGGATTGAGGTCGTCTCCGCCAACTATCCCGGCACCACTGTCGAGTACACGGAAGGGCGAATGAAGCTGGGCGAGCGGATGGTCACGCTAGTGGACGCTCCCGGTGTCTATTCCCTGGACCCGACTTCGCAGGTGGAAGAGGTCAGCCGCAAGATGTTTTCCCTTGGTGCAGACGTTGTGGTCAACGTCATCGACTCTACAAACCTGGAGCGAAACCTCAACCTCACACTGCAGATCCTGGAGCAAGGCAGGCCCACCGTCGTTGCCCTCAACCTCTGGGACGCTGCCGTGCACAAAGGCATCCAAATCGACATCATTGCCCTGGAAAGAGAGCTTGGCGTGCCTGTGGTGGCAACGGTAGCCGTGAGCGGACAGGGCATTCACGAGCTGGTGGCGGCTATCGGCAAGGCGAGAGTTCCGCCGCCCGTGCACTTTGAGACTGCAGATCAGCGCTGGGCCCGCATCGGAGAGATCGCGGCCAGGACGCAGGTGGTCTCGCACCGCCACCCGACTTTGCTCGACAAGCTGGAAGACATCTCCATCCGCCCCATCACGGGAATTCCTCTTGCGGTCCTCATTCTCTACCTTTCCTTCAGTCTGGTCATCGAGATTGGCGAGCTGCTGCAAAAAAAGGTCACCGATCCGCTCTTCCTCGCCTACTCTCAATTTATCACCGGCCTCGTGGAAAGCCACACCTCCGGCCTCTTGCGGGATATCCTGGTGGGCACAACACCGGAATTGCTCAAGTCCTTCGGCATACTCACCACGGGTCTTTACATTCCCCTGGGAGTGGTGCTGCCGTTTCTGATTCCCTTCTATCTGGTGCTGGGAATTCTGGAGGATATCGGCTACCTGCCCCGCCTCAGCGTCATACTGGACGCCCTCATGCACAGAATCGGATTGCACGGCGCGGCTATTCTGCCCTGCGTTCTCGGCATGGGCTGCAGCGTGCCTGCGGTTCTATCCGTGCGCATCCTGGAGTCGCCCAAGCAGAGGTATCTGGCGGCCACGCTCATGACTATGGCCATTCCCTGCGCTTCGCAGAGCGCCATGATCTTCGGGATGCTTGCGCCCTACGGCTTGAAGTATATCTTCATGGTGTACGGCTCGCTGTTCCTGACCTTCGTCATTACCGGATTCTTTCTGCACAAAATCATAGGCGGCGAGTCGCCTGAGATCTTCCTGGAGATCCCTCCCTACCGAATGCCCAATCCCGGCTCGCTCCTGAAAAAGACCTTCATCCGGGTGCGGGAGTTCTTGAAGGAGGCTGTTCCTTACATAGCTCTGGGCATGGTGGTCATGAACATCTTTTACCTGAGCGGTCTCATGCACTTCATCGGCCAGGCACTGCGTCCGGTTGTCTCCGGCCTCCTGGGATTGCCCAGCGACGCGGCCACGGCGCTGATCATCGGATTCTTGCGAAAAGACATTGGCATCGGCATGTTTGCGCCGCTGGGCATGACACCGGAGCAGCTTGTGATATCCTCGGTGGTGCTGGCCATGTACTTCCCGTGCGTCGCCACCTTCATGGTCATGCTGAAGGAGCTGGGAATCGCTGGAACCCTGAAGTCCGTGGCCCTTAGGCTGGCGGCGGCTCTACTGGTGGGAACCATGCTTCATCTGCTCATTATGTAAACCTGCACGTGTAAGCTTGTAGCTTGTAGGTACAGATTGTGTAAGCAATTTTTCGCGCTATTTTGCAGATGACCCTTTTTCACATCATACCTGGTAGAAGTTTGTTTGGCTGTAATAATTTAGGTCAACCGAAATTCTTATATTTAGGTCAACCTTAATTAACGAGCGTTATGCCCAAAGAACAGATCGAAGAGTACATCGAAGCGATTTACGACATCGCAGGAAAAAACGGCCTAGCGAAGACGACCGAAGTGGCCAAACGGCTGCACAATGCCCCTGCCAGCGTCACCGAAGTCTTTGGGAGCCTGGCGGAGAGCGGCCTGGTTCGCTACGAGCCGTACAAGGGTGCAGCCCTGACGGACGCAGGCGAAGAGGTTGCCCTGAAGATCAAGAGAAAGCACAGGCTGCTGGAAGTCTTTTTGTCGGATATTTTAGGCATCGATCCCGAAAAGGTGCATGAAGAGGCCTGCCGCATGGAGCATTCCATATCCGATGAGGTTGGTGACGCCATGTGCCGGATGCTCAATGCCCCGGCGCGCTGTCCCTGCGGGAAGCTGATCTCCCCTTGCGAGAAAGAGATCGCCACCTGCAACGAATGCCGCACTGCGGATGGGTCAACGGACTCGGACAAATCCGCCGCTCCCCGAAAGGTTGTGCCCCTGACAGACCTGCGGCCCTGCCAGAAAGGAACCATCGCCCTCCTTCGAGGGGACAAGAAGGTCATTCAAAGGCTCTCCGACCTTGGCTTAACTCCCGGAACCGAGGTCGTTCTCATGAGAAAAACGCCGATGGGCGGGCCCATTGAGTTATGCGTGCGCAGAACCAATCTCGCTGTGGGCCACGAGATCGCAGACAACATTTTCGTAAAAGCTGTATTGGAGGCCTGAGCTATGTCAGGTTGCATGGGTTGCGGGGCCGGAAGGTCCTGCAATAAATCACAAAAATTACAATCGAGCAACTCACAATTTGGAAAATCACAGTCAAATGACGGCAGTGACAGGAAGTCATGCCAGGACTGCAAAAAAAATGCCGGCATGGTTGTCGCTCTGGCCGGCAACGCCAATGTAGGAAAGAGCGCCGTCTTCAATCAGCTCACAGGCGTCGATCAAATCCTGGGCAACTGGCCGGGAAAGACGGTGGAGCGTGCCGAAGGCATTCTGCAGTACAAAGGCCGAAAGATCAGGGTCATAGATCTGCCCGGCATCTATTCGTTCTCCACCTACTCGCTGGAGGAGTTGGTCTCCCGCGATTTCATTGCCCTGGAAAAGCCGGACATCGTGGTCAACGTGGTTGATGCTTCCGCGCTGGAGAGAAATCTCTTCTTCACCCTTCAGCTCTTGGAATTGGAAGCACCACTGATCCTGGCCTTAAACCAGGTGGACCTTATGGAGAAGAGAGGCATTCATGTGGACGTTGAGATGCTGGCGAAGACGCTCGGCGTTCCCGTCGTGCCAATGGTTGCCATCAAAGGAAAGGGCGTCCTGGAGTTGACAGAGGAGATCGTCAAGCTCGCGGGCCGGAGGAGTGCGCCGTCCCAGACCGAATCCGGGATAAAATCCCGTCTCAAGTACGGAAAAGAGGTGGAAGAGAGGATCGAGAAGCTGGCCCGGCTCCTGGACGGAATCAAGATCGATTATCCTCGCCGCTGGGTAGCCATCAAACTTCTGGAAAAGGACGAAGAGATCACAAAGCTTGTGGCCGGGATGGACGGCTCCCTGGTGAGCGCGGCTTCCGATCTTGCGAAAGAGCTGGAAGAGATGCACGGCGAATCGAGCAATGTAATCATCAGCGCCGAGAGGTATCACGTAGCCGAGGAGATCGCCCGAAACGCCCAGAGCATCGGCGTCGAGGGTGTGAGCCTGACGGATAGGCTGGACGCCATCGCGCTTCATCCGGTCCTGGGCTATCTAAGCATTTTAGCCGTTATCGGCGGGCTGCTGGTCTGGACCTTCGTTATTGGTGCCAAGATCTCCGAACTGCTCGTCGAGGTGCTAAGACCCATCGAGCAATTGGAGCCGGTGGTATCAGGTCCGCTGGGAGATATTCTCTGGAACGGAGCCTTTGCCGGGCTTGTGGCCGGGCTGACTCTGGTAATACCATACGTTCTGCCGTTTTACATCATCCTGGCATTCATCGAGGATTCCGGCTACCTGACCCGCATCTCGGTCATGCTCGATCAGGGGATGCACAGCATGGGACTGCATGGAAAGGCCATCATCCCCCTCATCCTCGGCTACGGCTGCAATGTGCCTGCCTGCTTTGCCTGCCGCATCATGGAGACGCCCAAGCAAAAGCTGCTGGCGGCGTTTCTTGTTACAATGGTGCCCTGCACGGCGCGCACGGTCGTGATCCTGGGGCTGGTGGCAGCGTTCGTTAACATCTGGTGGGCGATGGCGCTCTATGTCTTCGACATTCTTCTCATCATCCTACTGGGGAGGATCGCCTTCAAGGCCGTGCCCGGCGACTCGGTGGGCCTGATCATGGAGATGCCCAAGTACCACGTGCCCTCGGCCAAGGTTGTTCTCAAGCAGACCTGGGCCCGGACCAAATCGCTGCTCTGGGTAGTCTTCCCCGCTTACATCATCGGAAGCGCCGCCCTTCAGGCCGTTTATGCCGCGGGCTGGCTGAACCCGGTCAACGATCTGCTCAGCCCCATTACCGTTGCCTGGCTGGGATTGCCTTCCGCTGTGGGCATTCTGCTCATCTTCGGCCTGGTGAGAAAGGAGCTGACTATACTGATGCTGGCAGTCATATTCCAGACCACGAACTTCGCGGCGGTGCTCTCTCCTGTGCAGCTCATCGTCCTGGCTCTGGTAACGATGATCTACATCCCCTGCCTGGCGGTGATCCTGTGTCTTGCCAAGGAGTTCGGCTGGAAGAAGACGGCTGCCATCACAGTCTTCGAAGTGGTCTTCGCGATACTGCTGGGCGGCATAGCATCCCGTTTGCTTATGCCGTTCCTTTAACTTCTCTTAACCTCTTTGGCCGTCATTTTTTTGCAAATTGCAACAAAATGGTCGCCGAAGGGAAAACACAATCGATTTTGTATTTTTTATAAAAATATATTGTAAAGCAAACCATCCTTTGCTTGATAGAACTATAAGAAAATTTATACATCAGAAAATGAAATAATTAAATCTGTGACCGTTAAGGATAGATACAACAATCACGATATTGTATCGCAGCAATAAACGGCATCAAAGTATGGTGGTCGAATCAACCCGATCTCTTTACTTAATTTAATTGTGAAGGCATGTAATAAAAATTTGCATGAAATGTTAAACAACATCCCAAAAGCACGAGAGGTAAAATATGGCTGACCACACATTTATTCGGATTGCTATAGCCGTCCTTCTTCTAACAGGCCTGTGTCTGGGAGGACTGGACCAATCCGGGAGCAAAGATGCGAAGAACCTGACGCTATCCGAGTTCAACGCTCAGGTTTTGCATGGCAACGCAAGTGTAGCTGTATCCGAACTTGGCGCGCCGCAAACCGCGGCCGCAAGTGCCGGAACGGAGGTTGCAGCTTATACGCAGCAAGCTCCAAGCGCAGCAAAACAAAAGGCGCTGCAACCATCCGCTATTTTATCAAATCCGCCAAGATACATGTATTACGGCGGGCAGTACTTGCCCTGGAGCGATTTTTCCGTCGCGTTCCCCAACAACCAGCCGGGCCTTTGGATCGAGAGAGCGATAAGCTGGTCCATGTACGCAACGCTGCCCTGGGGTGGGTGGACGCAAGAATTGATCTATGTGCCGACGGCGTCGCCCGTTACCATGTATGAGATCCATCCGAGCGGCTACGTAACCGCCTATGATCTGGGTTATTCACAGCCAGGATATTTCACTATCTGGTACTATGCCGATGAGCCGGGCAGGCATGTCTGCATGATCTCCACCAACAGCGGCTACAGCAATCAGGTGGTTATTGACGCTTACGGATCGTATGCCATCGGTGTATACAGACCCGTCCCAACACCAAAGCCCGATCCACAGAAGGAATGCGAAGCCAAAGGATACCCCTGGGTATGGCAGAATGGAGCATGCGTAAATCTAGGCCCTGTCCCCAATCCAGTTGCGGAATGTGAGGCAAAAGAAGGATGCACCTGGGCAAACGGCGAATGCCAGTGCTTTAAACCCGCTCCAAACCCAGTGGCAGAGTGCGAGAGCAATCCGCTATGTCATTACGTAGACGGACAGTGCTTGTGCACCGGTGAAAATACTGATACGGAAAAGCAGAGCTGTGAATCCAATTCCCTCTGCGACTACGTGAATGGACATTGCTACTGCCGAGGAGAGCAGACAGAGCCCACAGAGCCCACGCCGGGACCTGTTCCTAATCCCAATCCAGAGCCATTTAACCCGGCTCCAAATCCCACATGCAGCTCGGGCTGCTATTGGTCCGGCACACAGTGCGTCTGCACCGGAATGATGGGAAGCAGCAATTCCGGAGGCGGCGGAGACGTTGACGAAGTGTCCGACTCTTCCTAAACATCTTTGAAGATAAGCAATTGAGACTGGATACCTGTGCATGGGAAGCGGCGAAGACGCTTGACTGTGCAGAGGGACGCCCCGGCAAGATGATCCGCGGGCGTCGCAAAATTATTTTATCATTGCGTTTAGCACTTTTTTATAAGGTAGCATTCTCGCTAAGACAGACTATCTCGCTCAAATTGCTCTCTTCCTAAAGAACAAATCTGCAAAAAATTTATACACTATCAACGAGAGAGAATACATTGGAAAATAGAGCGTATGGCGCAAGTGCTCAATTTCAATTACGGAGGAGATTTATGATTAATCGTATAATTGTTCGGATTGCCGTATCTTTCCTGGTTCTTGCCAGCATTTTCGTTGGCACATCCCTGGGAGGATTGGACCAATCCGGAAGCACGGTTGAAGAGAATCTGACGCTATCAGATTTTGATGCCATGGTCCCGGATGCTAGCGACTACGGCATGGTTACCAATGTCGGCGCTCCGCAGGCGACGGCTTTTGCACCGGGAACAGAGGTCGCGGCCTACACGCAGCAAGCCCCGTCCGGTTCGCAGATCGGCGCGTTGATGCCCTCGACCATCCTGTCCAGTCCGCCGAGATATATGTACTACGGCGGCAACTACCTGTCATGGAACGACTTTTCTGCAACATTTCCTGCCAATCGCCCCAGCCTGTGGATTGAGAGGGCGGTCAGCTGGTCCATGTACGCGACGCTGCCCTGGGGCGGGTGGGCGCGTGAGCTGATGTATGTGCCGACGGCGTCGCCAGTTACCATGTATGAGGTATATCCCGGCGGATATGTCCGGGGATACAATCTTGGATTCGCGCAGCCCGGATACTACTATATATGGTATTATGCGGACACACCGGGAAGGCACCGCAGCGTTATTTCAACCAACAGCGGCTACAGCAATGAGGTCGTCGTTGATGTTTATTCCACATCTTCAATATCAACATACGTCAAGCCCAATCCGCTGGGTCCCAAAGAGCAATGCGAGAAGAATCCGCTTTGCACTTATTGGAACGGCCATTGCTACTGTACCGGCCTGATCGATGACCCGGCAAAAAGGGAATGCGAGAAAAATCCGCTTTGCAGCTATGTGAATGACCACTGCTATTGTACTGGTCTGATCGATGACCCGGCTAAACAAGAATGCGAGAAAAATCCGCTTTGCAGCTATGTGAATGGACACTGCTATTGCACAGGTCTGATCGATGACCCGGCTAAACAAGAATGCGAAAGCAATCCACAATGTGACTATGTTGATGGTCACTGCTACTGCCGCGGCCTGAACCCGGACGACCCGGAAAAGGCGAGCTGTGAGCAGAACTCGCAATGCTCATGGTCAAACGGCCAGTGCTACTGCCGCGGCCTGAATCCGGATGATCCGGAAAAGGCGAACTGTGAGCAGAACTCGCAATGCTCCTGGTCAAACGGCCAGTGCTTATGTCGCGGTTTGGATCCGCAGCCGGACCCTAACCCCGAACCAACGCCAAACCCCAATCCGGAGCCCTATAATCCTGCCCCGAATCCGGTAGCTGATTGCGAGAAAAATCCAACCTGCCATTGGGCTGACGGCCAATGCCTCTGCACAGGATTTGGATCCAGCGGGAGCGACTCGACGGACTACAGCAGCTCGTCAAATGGCGAATAATCGAATGGCGATTGAGCTTCGGGAGTTCCTGGTGTTCTCTGGGATTCACTGTGCCAATCTCGCAGCTCACCTTTTTTGCATAATTGAAAAAGTTCGCTCCAGTCCGTGTTGCGGGGATTTTTCTGACAGATGAGCGTGATAAAAAATGATGCGATGGAGAATACGTATAGGATGTTAACTATAATGGAGACTAAATATGACATCTGATTTAAAAGATCTTGCGATCATATTAATCGCATTTCTCATCCTTTTTTGCGGCGTAACGCAGGGAAATAGCCTGCCATCTGTAGATAATTATCTTATTGAAAATAACACATATTCTGAGTATAA
>Ga0105092_10002381_pt1 | contig 10034 bp, 7 predicted proteins | sample PPLLak2March2015_FD_87021 | JGI IMG/M metagenome (GOLD analysis project Ga0105092, IMG submission 87021) | Freshwater sediment microbial communities from Prairie Pothole Lake near Jamestown, North Dakota, USA - PPLs Lake P7 Core (1) Depth... | ecosystem: Environmental > Aquatic > Freshwater >...
AGAATGGGGGTATTTCGCCCTGCTGGGTTTTCTCGGGATTACCCTGCACCAATGGCTGCAGTCCACCGGCCTGGTCACATCCCAGGCGACGACCTCGGCCTGGATCGTCGCAAGCATGCCGGTGTTTATTGCCCTGCTGGGTTGGATCGTCCTCCGCGAACGAATTGGCTGGCTGGCCTGGCTTGGGATCGCCCTGGCTGCCTTTGGGGTTTTGCTCGTGGTTACCCGCGGCAATTTGGGTGCATTAATGGCCGGCGCCGCAGGTACGCCTGGAGACTTGCTGGTCCTGCTCAGCGCCCCAAACTGGGCCGTGTTTTCGGTGCTCTCCCGCTCGGGGTTGAAACGCCACCCGGCAGCCCAAATGATGTTCTACGTGATGACGTTGGGGTGGATTTTTTCTTCTGTCCTCTTCATTGCCGGGCGGGGATACACTGAGATTGGACAGCTGACTACCTCGGGATGGTTGGGGCTTGCCTTCCTCGGCATTTTCTGTTCGGGGCTCGCATACATCTTCTGGTACGATGCGCTCCAGGCGCTGCCGGCCGCCAAGGTCGGAGTATTCCTGTACCTGGAGCCGCTGGTCACCGTCGTCGTCGCTGCGGTTATCCTGGCGGAACCGCTCCTGGTCAGCACGCTGGTGGGGGGAGGCATCATCCTGGGAGGCGTCTGGCTGGTGAACCGTCCCAGGCCGGCGGTTCCCGTTGGAGACCGGTCCGATCTCCCAGGGGAACAGCAGCCCCGCCGCAGCTAGGCCAGCCAGTCCCGGATGGCGAACGGCAGGTATAGAAGCAGAAAGACCACGAAAGAAAAAACTTCAATTGATAAAATGTACCACGGCCAGGGACCGAGCAGGTCGATCAGGCTGGGTGTCTCCGGTTTGTGCGCGATAAACAGGTAGTTGCTTCCCAACCGCCAGTTGATCAGGCCGACCAGCAGCAGGTACAGGTTTGCACCAACCAGGACGTGCAGGAGCGAGGTCCAGTATGGGCGGTACCCTTCGACAACCGTCATATATGCAGCCGCGGCGACAATCGCTCCATGGGAAATGATCACCTGGAAAAAGCGCAGGTGGGGGTATCCGTACTTGCCGGCATCCGGGGTCAGCAGCGCCTGCGCAGCTCCACCGATGCCTAAGAAGAAGGCGAACTCGTAAATCTGGTAGCTCCGCGTGACCAGCATCACCGCGCTGAGAATGACGAATAGGCTGCAGAGATGCAGTGGCAGCATTGTCTTGACATTCCACTGCCCGGTCTTCAAATTCCAGACATGCCAGGTCATCTCATTCAAGATCAGGACCGCCGCCAGCCCAAAACGGATCGCAGTGCGGATCTCCTGCCCAGGAACCAGCCTGACCAGGAAAAAGGAGCCGATGACCAGAGCAACCAGGGTGAGCGCAGCCAGATGCGCTCTACCGAACAGTTGAAATGGCGCGCCGTCGTAGTCTTTTCCGATATAACGCAGCATGTCTGCCTCGCGGTGGGGTTTCACTGAAGTTTACCACGGACGCCGCTGGGTGCCCATTTTGGGACGATTGGCCGCAGCACTGCTAACAAAAAGGCAGCCCTATTCCGTTTAGGGGGATTCTCCCCCATCACCGCAGGGGAATGTCCGGAAGTAAGTGATATAAATCACTATACACGGTTCACCATCGCATTTATAATCATGGAGGTAGAGAATTTCATTATCGGGGCTTGTGCAACAAAGTTCTTTTCGGATTGGTCCTGGTCCGGCATCAAAACTTTTAATGTTGCAGTCAAACCGCCTATCATAGCAACCATTGTCGACAGGTCTTATCGTGTTTAGCAATGGGTAACGCTCCGAAAGTACGAAGAACTCTATTCCTTATATGGGTGATGCGCCCTTTTCAATAATCTGCACTGACAACTGAGCAATTCCTTGCGTACGCCGTAGGAGGTGGACTATGGAGGGTATGAATCCGCTTGCCCTTCCCTCAGAGATGGGGGAGGCTGCTATCGCCATTCTGGGTGATAGCCGGTTACGGGGATGTATCCAATGCGGTACATGCAGCGGTGTATGTCCATTTGGGTTCTTGATGGATTATCCGCCGGTGCGGATGATATCGGCTGTCCGTTCGGATACTTTCCAGCGGGTTCTAACCAGCGACGCGATCTGGATGTGCGTGGCGTGTTCTGCCTGCACGACTTCTTGCCCGACCCAAATCCCCCTGACCGAAAACTTGATGACCCGGACCAAAGAGGAGCTGATCCTGGCTGGCAGCGTCCCGGCTGAGCTCCAATCCGCGCTGGAGAATTCCCAACGGTATGGGAACCCTCTTGGCGAAAGCCCGCGGAAACGCACGGACTGGCTGCGCGGGATCGACGCAATGGTCCCAGTGATGGGGAAAGACACCCGCCAGGCAGACGTATTATGGTTTGTGGGCGATTACGCCTCCTACCATACGCGGGTCCAACCGGGGACGCGTACATTTGCCATGCTTCTCAACCGTCTTGGGGTCAATTTTGCCATCCTGGGCCAGGAGGAGAACAGCGACGGCGATTCTCAACGCCTGGCTGGCGAGCGCGGCCTGTTCGAGCTCCTCGCCGAGAAAAATGGCCGGGCGTTCCGCAAGTACAAATTCCATGAAATTATTACCACCGACCCGCACGCCTATAACGCGCTGAAGAATGAGTACCCGAAACTGGGTATCTCTTACCCGGTCCGCCACTATTCCGAATTCCTGGCCGGGATGCTGGATCAGATCCGGCCCATGCTGCGCCGGGAAGTCAAAGCCAGGGTGGCGTTCCATGATCCCTGCTATCTGGGCAGGATTAATGATATCTACGATCCGCCCCGAGCACTGCTCCAGGCCATCCCCGGGCTGACTCTACTCGAGATGCCGCACTTCCGCAAGACGAGCCTATGCTGCGGCGGAGGCGGGGGTGGCATGTGGCTGGATGGTTTCTCGTGGGAGAAGGCCCACATTCGCCTGTCCGAGTGGCGGGTCCAGGAGGCCGTGCAGGTGGGAGCCGACATCCTCGCGATCGCCTGCCCCTACGAAGCTCCGCGTTTCGAAGACGCCACCAAGACGGTGAAAAAGGCCGAGCATCTCCTTGTCCGCGATATCTGCGAACTGTTATCCGACGCTATGGAAGCTGTTGTGTGAGGTGAGATCATGAAAATCGCTGTTCCAGTTCAATTCGTGCCAGACCTGGTTGAGGAACTCATCGTCGATGCCCAGGGCAATCGTCTGGATCCATACGCTATCCGCTGGATCCTGAATGAATTTGACGATCATGCGATCGAACAGGCGGTCATCCTGAAAGAAAAGGGCGGGGCAGATATCACCGTTATCGCGCCTGATTTTGAAGGCGCGGATGATGCCCTGTTCGCAGCGGCTGCCAAGGGCGCCGACCACCTGGTCAAGATCACGGCCGATTATGACGGCGGGATTAACGCCCACGCGCTGGCGCGTTTGTTTGCGCCGATCCTCGACGGCCTGAAACCCGATATCATCCTTACCGGCGTTCAGGCTCACAGCAGCCTGGACGGCTCGGCTGGCGCGCTGCTGGCCGAAACCCTCGGACTGCCTTATGTGGGATACGTGTCCGGGATCGATGCTGCCGGTGGGAAGGCGACGGTCCGCAAGGAATATCCAGGAGGCCTGACCGCGATATTGGATGTTACCCTTCCCGCAGTATTTGGCATCCAGGCGGCCGAGACGCCTCCCCGGTATGTGCCGATCACCAAGGTCCGCCAGGCAATGAAGACGAACCAGATCGATGAGGAAAGCCAGGACCTCGACCTCAGTGGAGGCCTTGAACCTGCCCGCATGTATCCACCAGAAGTTGGCCAGCGGGCGGCGATGTTGGAAGGCGACATCGATGATGTAGCTGAAAAAATCGCCGCTATATTGAGCGACCAAGGTATTCTATAACCGGAGGCTGCCATGAATAACGATATTTATGTTTTGATCGAGCACGTTCGCGGGCAGATCGCCGATATCAGCTATATCATGCTTGCTCAGGCGAACCAGCTTGCGCCTTCCACCGGTGGAAAAGTGATCGCCCTGCTGCTTGGACAGGGAGCTCAGGGTCTGGCCAGTGATTTGGCTGCCGATCGGGTTGCCTACATCGACCATCCCGCCCTGGCAGAATTCACCGGCGAAGCAACACAGCGGGTGCTCGCAGATATCCTTGCCAGGGAGACCCCTCGCCTGGTCTTGATGGGGGACACAACCATCGGGTCGGATGTTGCGGGAATGCTGTCTGCACGGCTGAATCTACCCCTGGTGAGCGCCTGCCGCGCGATCCGGGTGGAGGCCGGCTGCCTGGCATTCACCAGCCAGACGTGCGGTGGGAAGATGATGGCAGATGGGGTGCTCCCAACCGGGACGACGCTGGTGCTGATGGTCCCAGGAGCGTTCAAGCCAGACCAGGGCCGCGCAGCAAAAGCTCCTGCAGTTGAAACGCTCGCCGCACCTGACCTTGGCGGTCTCCGGGTCTCCCTGAAGCAGTACAACGAGCCGGCCTCCGAGGATGTTGACATCACCCGCGAGGCGATCCTGGTTGGCGTTGGACGCGGGATCCAGCGCGAAGACAACCTTGAGCTGGCTCAGGAGCTGGCAGAAGCGCTTGGCGGCGTAGTATGCGCCACCCGTCCGGTCGTCGACCAGAATTGGCTGCCGACGACCCGCCTGGTCGGAAAATCAGGCAAGACGGTTAAACCCAAAGTGTATATTGCATTGGGGATTAGCGGCGCCCCGGAGCACTCCGAATCGATCACCGGGAGTGAGATGATTATCGCGGTCAACACGGACGCGGCTGCGCCGATTTTTGACATGGCGAAGTATGGCACGACCATCGACCTGCTCGATCTGCTGCCCGTACTCAGCGAGAAAGTCCGGCAGGCGAAGTCTGGATAATCTTTATCTCAGGTTCAGGAGAAAGAGCGATGCCCGAGCGGATTGACTTTTGGGGTATTCCCCAACCCTGGGGACCGATCCTCGTTTATTCCATCGTGATGCTGGCCTTCCTGGTGATGCTTGTCCGGTTCTACCGGCAGGCCAGCCTTTGGTGGCGGGTGGGCCGGCCGGAAAAACACTGGGATCAGCCGTTGAAACGGCTTTTACGGGTGTTTAACTATTCCATCGTGCAGGTCCGGGTCCTGGGGCAGCGTTATCCGGGGGTCATGCATGCTGCGCTGGCGTGGGCGTATTTTGTGTTCTTCATGGGCACTGCGCTGGCTACCATCAATGGGCATTTCTTCGTGTTCCTGGAGGGCAGCCCATACCTGGCCTACAAGCTTATCCTTGACTTATTCACGGTATTTTTCCTGGTTGGCGCGGTGATGGCGGGGTACCGCCGATTTGTCACCCGCCCCAGCCGGCTGACGCTGGAGCCGCGCTTTGCCTGGTCGTTGTTTTTCATCGTATTCATCGTGCTCAACGGGCTTCTGGTCGAATCCTTCCGGCTGGCGATCCAGAGACCGGCCTGGGCCGCCTGGTCTCCGGCCGGGTGGGCGCTGGCCCAGCTTTGGATTGCCACCGGCGCATCTGAACAGGCCTTGCATGGGTGGCATATCAGCGCTTACTTCACCCATTTCTTGACGGTTTCCGCCCTGTTTATCACCATCCCATCCTCGACCCTGTTTCACATGTTCACCGGTCCGTTGAACGCGTTCTTCTCCGACCCGGACCGGCCGGCCGGGCGCCTGCCGGCCATGCCTCAAAACGAAAAAGGGGAACCGGTATACGCCGATAGCCTGCGGAAACTCACCTGGAAGCAGCTCATGGAGAGCGATGCCTGCACCGAATGCGGCCGCTGCCAGGACGCCTGTCCGGCTCACGCCGCGGGGATGGTTCTGAGTCCAAAAGAGCTGATGGTCGCCGTGCGCGATTCGCTTCATAAGGACTCTCCCCGGTTGAATGGGAACGGACAGGCGCCGGCGCTGGTCGGGGGTGCCATCCCCGATGCTGTCGTCTGGTCGTGCACGACCTGCGGAGCGTGCGATGCGGAATGCCCCATGCTGATCGAGCATGTCGATCTGGTCGTCGATATGCGCCGCTACCTGGTCAGCGAGGGCCGTGTTGACAACCTGCTGCAAGATGCACTCTCAAATCTCAGCCGCTATGGCAATTCCTTCGGCCAATCCGAGCGGGCGCGTTCGAAATGGTCGCTGCCCGTCCAACCGAAAATCAAGGATGCGCGTAAAGAAGCGGTCGAATACCTGTGGTTTGTCGGCGATTATGCATCCTATAACCCGGCGCTCGTGGAAATCACCCGGCTGACCGCAGAAGTATTTCAGAGAGCGGGGCTTGATTTTGGGATCCTTTATGAAGCCGAACGGAACTCGGGCAATGACGCCCGCCGCGTGGGCGAAGAAGGCCTTTTCGAGTTCCTGGTAGAAAAGAATTCCGCTGCGCTGGCAAAATGCACATTTAAGGCGATCGTCACCACCGATCCGCACACCTATAACACCCTGAAGAACGAGTATCCGGCGGATGCCCTCGGCGGGCGGCCCGTGCTTCACTATACCGAGCTGCTCGACGATCTGGTAACCAGCGGTAAGCTGGTCCTCCAGAAAAAACTCGGGGAACGGGTCACCTATCACGACCCCTGCTACCTGGGACGCTACAACGGTGTGTATGCTGCGCCTCGCCGGCTGCTGGCAGCCGCTGGCTGTGAATTGGTCGAGATGCCGCGCCACGGCCCGCACGCGTTGTGCTGCAGCGCCGGCGGTGGCCGTATCTGGATGGAAGAGGGCGAGGTCCGCGAACGGCCGTCTGAGAACCGGATGCGCGAGGCCGCCGCGATGGGCAGCGTCAAGACCTTTGTCGTCAGCTGCCCCAAGGATATCGTGATGTACCGGGATGCGGTGAAGACGACCTCACTTGAAGACCGCCTGGTCGTCAAAGATCTGATTGAGCTGGTCCATGAAGCCATGTAAAGACGAGATGGAGGAGCCCGTGAGCGAAAGGGTGGGTGTTTACATCTGTCACTGCGGGAGCAATATCGCGGGAGTGGTCGACGTCGAAGAGGTCAGCCGCTGGGCGGCAACCCTCCCGGATGTCACAGTTTCTCGCGACTATAAGTTTATGTGCGCAAGCCTCGGCCAGGAGATGATCGAGAAGGACATCCACGAGCTCGGGCTGACCCGGGTGGTGGTGGGAGCCTGCTCCCCTCACCTGCACGAGGCGACCTTCCGGAACGCCTGCAAACGGGCCGGGTTGAACCCGTTCCTGTTCGAGATGGTCTCGCTCCGCGAGCAGGTATCCTGGGTCACCGCGGATAAGAAAATCGCCACACAAAAGGCGAAGGCCCTCGTTGCCGCCGGAGTCCGCCGGGTGGTGCATCACCAACCGCTCGAGCCCATCGTTGTCGACATCGATCCAAACGTGCTGATCGTCGGTGGAGGCATCGCCGGGATCCAGGCTGCGCTGGAAATCGCCGACAGCGGTCACCACGTGTACCTGGTGGAAAGGGAGCCGTCCATCGGCGGGCACATGGCCCAGTTCGACAAAACCTTCCCGACCCTGGACTGCTCGGCCTGCATCCTGACCCCAAAAATGTTCAGCGTCGGCCAGCATCCGAATATCACCTTGCTGACCTGGTCCGAGGTCGAGAAGGTGGACGGGTTTATCGGCAACTTCACCGTCCAGATCCGCAAGCGCGCCCGCAAAGTGGATACCGAGCTTTGCACGGGCTGCATGGTCTGCCAGGAGAAATGCCCGAAGAAGGTGGTCGATACCGTTTTCGAAGTTGGGATGGCAAAAAGGAAGGCAATCTACACGCCATTCCCGCAGGCTGTTCCAAAGTATCCGGTGATCGACGTCCAGAACTGCACTTATTACCTCAAAGGGACCTGCAAGGCCTGCGAGAAATTCTGCCCGACGGGAGCCATCGATTTCGATCAGCAGGATGAAATCCTCAAAGTGCGGGTAGGAAATGTCATCCTGGCTACCGGGTACGATTTATTCGATCCCCGGCGCATCCCTGAGTACGGGTACGGCCGCCTGCCGAACGTCATCACCAGTATGGAGTTCGAACGGATGACCAACGTCTCTGGTCCAACGGCCGGGAAGGTGATCCTGAAAGATGGCAGCACCCAACCAGAAACGGTCGCGATCGTTCACTGCGTGGGAAGCCGGGATAAGAATTACAACAACTACTGTTCCTCGATTTGCTGCATGCAGTCGCTTAAATTTGCCCACCTCGTCAAGGAGAAAACCGGGGCGAAGGTCTACAACTTCTACATCGACATGCGTACCCCGGCCAAATCTTACGATGAGTTTTACCAGCGGATGCTCGCGGAAGGGACGGTATTTGTCCGAGGCCGGGTTGCGGATGTAACCGAAGTGACCCGGACTCCCGATGAGGAGGGCAAGCTGGTCGTCCAGCTGTACGACACGCTGGAAGGGCGGCAGCGGCGCATCCCGGTCGATATGGTTATCTTATCGGCGGGGCTCGAGCCAAGGAGAGATGCGGCGGAGCTTGGGAAGATCTTCGGCGTGGCCTGCTCCTCGGATGGCTGGCTGATCGAACGCCATCCCAAGCTGGATCCGGTGGCGACGATGACCGACGGAATTTTTATCGCCGGCTGCGCCCAGGGTCCGAAAGACATCCCCGCCTCGGTCGCCCAAGGGGCGGCGGCGGCTGCGCGGGTGATGGGCCTGATCGGGCGGGAGAGGGTGAGCCTGGAGCCGATCCGGGCGACGGTAAACGCAGAAACCTGCTCCGGCTGCCGTATCTGCAACAACCTGTGCCCATTCAATGCGATCACCTTCCTGGAAGATACGGGCGTATCCGACATCAACCAGGCACTCTGCCAGGGATGTGGAACCTGCGTGGCTGCCTGCCCGGCAGGTGCCATCTCCGGCACCCATTTCAGCAACGAGCAGATCATGGCTCAGATCGAAGGGCTGCTCGCGGTGGATTTCCAGGCCATGGAAGGCCAGCCTGTTTAAGGAGGCGATCCGATGACCGAACCTGGCAACTTTGAACCGATCATCGTCGGTTTTACGTGCAACTGGTGTTCATACCGGGCTGCGGATGGGGCTGGTATGGCCCGGATAAAATACGCGCCAAACGTCCGCCTGATCCGGCTTATGTGCTCGGGGCGGATGGACCCGGTCTTCGTCCTGAAAGCTCTCTCGGAGGGCGCGGACGGGGTCCTGGTTACCGGCTGCCACCCGGGAGACTGCCACTACGTCGAGCAGAATATCAAGGCGATGCGGCGTTTCGACCTGCTAAAAAAGACCCTGGCAGAGTTTGGGATCGAGGACGGGCGGGTGAAGCTCATTTGGGCCTCGGCTGCTGAAGGAATCTTGCTGGCGGAAGAAATCGACCGGATGGTCGCCGAAGTAAAAGCCCTGGGTCCGCTGAACTGGAAAGAGATTGCCTGGGCGCCGGAAGAACTGGTACCCGCTCAACCCTGAACCGGTTACCGGCCTGTTGGATGGGTCAACTCGGAGGAAATCATGCCCGATAATGAAAAACCCAAGTTCGCGATGTACTGGGCTGCCGCCTGCGGTGGATGTGAGATCGCGGTGATCAACACTCATGAAGGCATCCTGGATGTGGATGCCAATTTCGAGGTGGTTTTCTGGCCGATAGCAATGGACGGTAAGTACGAAGATGTTGAGGCGCTGCCGGATGGTTCGATTACACTCTGCCTCTTCAACGGCTCAATCCGCAACGATGAGAATGAGGCCATCGCCCGCCTGCTGCGCCGGAAATCGGAGATCCTGGTGGCTTTCGGCGCCTGTGCCTGCGAAGGTGGTATCCCTGCCCTGGGAAACCTGTACCCAACCCAGCAGATCATCGACACCGCGTTTACCACCGAGACCACGGAAAACCCCGACAATATCCGCCCGCAGCCGCATTACCAGGTCAACGGTGACGCCGTCGAAATCCCCACCCTGTACCGGAGCGTGAAGACTCTCAACCAGGTTGTGCCGGTGGATTACTTTATGCCGGGGTGCCCGCCGGAGAGCGAGCAGATCTCGGCGGTGGTCGAACTGGTGATCCGCGCCTTGCACGGGGAAGCTGCGCTGCCAGAACCAGGATCCGTAATTG
>Ga0105092_10002382_pt1 | contig 10034 bp, 11 predicted proteins | sample PPLLak2March2015_FD_87021 | JGI IMG/M metagenome (GOLD analysis project Ga0105092, IMG submission 87021) | Freshwater sediment microbial communities from Prairie Pothole Lake near Jamestown, North Dakota, USA - PPLs Lake P7 Core (1) Depth... | ecosystem: Environmental > Aquatic > Freshwater >...
CAATAACTCCTGAGCCCGGTCTTCAGATAGGCCAGAGTATTTCTCCATAATCAAGCTAGGAAATGTTTAATGATTCTCACCAGCGCCTCAGGCAAGCTTATGCGCAATATCTTTTCCTGCAAGGTGCCCCGATACTGCCGCAGAAATTATTCCCTGTGTCCAGCCCGAGCCGTCTCCTACAAAGTATAGGCTGGGTACACAGGATTCCATAGTAAGATCTTTTATGGCTATTCTTTCAGCCCCAAATTCTATGGCCGGAAAATAAAGAAGCATATCGGGGTTGCAATAGGATGGGTCATACCCAGACAAAATGCTAAGGAATTTTGGAAGATTGCTATAAGCACCAAGCTCCTGAAGATAGCCACGAACATTTCCTGGCTGATAGTCTTTTAGCGTTGGCTTAACAGAGTTGCGGCCAAGAGAATTGGTGGGCCTGTCTTCCAATAAATCCCCTAAGCGCTGAACAATCGGCAGGGATAATTCAAAGGAGTGCTTTCTTAGAAAAGCATGGAGCTTTCCCGAATCAACATCTAACCCCCTATATAAAACATCCAGGTTAGCATTTTCTGTGTCTCTTGAAGATTTGGCTTCTCCACCAACCAGGCTTATTGAGCCAAACCCATAATCACACGGGTATGCTAAAACTCTGCCCCCACAGCAACTGCAGTGCGTCTTAAAATATCCTAAGGGAGAATTTCCATAGCTATCCAGCAGCCGTCCATGAGAATTTGCCTTTTCAAATTGCATAAGGCCTAGGAGAGGGTATTTTATTTTAGGGTCATCTCCAAAAAGAGTATTCAGCCGTCCATCACCACGATTAGTTTCCAAGCGTACACCTACTGCAGGATAGCTTTCTTCCATTCCAACGCCCAATTTGCGCGCCTTATCAATCGTCCATTTTCCGCCGATCTTCCCGCATCCCACGACCATATATTTAGAGGCATAAACCTCCCCTCTGCTATCTTCTGCTAAAAATAATTCATTGCCTCTTGAAATATCCTTAATTTCAGTATCAAAGATAATGTCAACATTCATTTCAGAAAGCTGTTTCTCCAAGCGTCGGGATTTATTTTTTCCACCATCAGAGCCAAGATGCTCAACGGGATAAGGAATTATGCAACATCCCTTTCCTGGAAGCCCCAGACGAGCATTTAAGTCCTCGTGAAACAGATCCTTATTTTCATAAGGATATTCAAAATTAGAAAACAATGGCAATATTTCCAGATAAGACTTAACTAGAGCCTCGTATCCATTTGCAAACATCAGGAGCTCTAGATTGTATCTGTCTCCAATTTCATTGAATCCGTGCCTTATATCAACCATCCCCTTATAAAGGTTTGCCATTTCTACGGTTACGCTCTTATCCCGGTCCATCCTCTTTGCTGAATCCCTTAAGCACATATAAGGAAGCTCAGTTCCCACAGAAGGGTCCATGCACAGCTTAACGTCAGAGCACAATCCAATTCCTCCAAATCCTCCTGTAGAAAAACCTGTCCGGGAATAGCTGGAGGGTCCCATTTCCAATAGGGTGATATCTTCTCCTTTGACTCCCCTGCTGAGTAATGCATATGCACAGCCAATTCCCGCAGGCCCGGAACCGATAATAGAAATTTTGTTTTTCTCCATCAATGAATACTTCAGAGAAGTAAATAATGTCCTAATCCTTCAAAGTAACCTCATAGGTCCTTCCTCTCCTCTTCCTCTCAATTATGCCCCTCTCTTCAAGGTTCTTTGAAAGCCTGCTTACATGGGCCTTGGAAAAGCCAGTATCCCTCACGATTTTTTTCTGCGAAACCTTGTTTTCCTTCAAAAGAACATCCAGAACTTTTCTTTCATCATCGTTAAGGCCATATTCTTTAAGGGTGGGCTTTTTCCTAAAATAAATCAGCAGTAAAAGCCCAATAATCACTGAAGCCGCAGCTCCAATATATATGTATATCCCATCATTCACCTCAGTTCCAATAGCCTTCTCATAAATTGCCGAGTAGGTAAAAACTCCACCTGCTTTCTGCTGTACCCTTTTCCACTCCAGATAAATCTGCTGGCCGTTGCTCCCCTGGTAGGCATCCATTGGATAATATGCCTGGATTGTCTGATTGGCAGCATCCTTTTGGGAAACAACATATCCCTTTGGAAGTATAATCCTCAATATAAAATTATCTGTTGGGGTAAGAAATATATACTGGTCAGACAATATGAAAAAAGAGCCATTCCTTCTGACAAGCTTATCATATTCAAACTGCATGGATAGCCGGGAAAGGCTGAGATTATGGCAGCTTACAATTGTGCCAGTGCCTTCAAGGCTTGAAACGCAGCCAGTCAATTCATTATTGTTTGAGTCAAAGAACCGGACGTAAGCGGGGTGAAGCAAATAGTAATCAAATGAATCCACTCTTTCGGGGAAAATCAGGTTTATAGTTTCGTTGAGAGTTCCATCTTCCCTAACCTCAACATTCACCTGATAATCCACATACTTTGCTGGAGGGGAACCAAAAACCGGCGCAAAAAGCACCAGTAAAACAAAGGCCATTAAAAGCTGCTTCATAAAATAACCTATAAATATAGTAAAAATAAGCGTTAGGCCTATTCTACAATAACCGGAAGCCTCTGGGAAACTCCTCGGAGGAGCTTTTTAATCTCTGAAAGGTCCTCCTCAAGGCCTATAATTCTTGCCTCAAGAGGCCTTATCTCCGGAGTGCGTACCTGCTCAAGCCGGTATCTCAGCTCAGTCCTTATATTGTCCATTTCATCCCTCGTGACAAGAGACTTAAGCTTGTCATTCAGTATGATTAAGAGCTTATTCATCTCTTCATCTATAGTCCTTTCTACAACATCAGTCTTAAGGCGTGTAAAGCCAACAGCAACAGCATCCACCTTGTCCCCATATTCAGTTATCCGGTTATTCTGCTTTTCAAAACCTTTATCCAGAATCCCATTTACATCAGACTTCAGGCGCTCGAACTTATCTTTGTTTTCTTCCTGGAGGACTTTCACCCCCTCTGTCAGGAACATTTCAAGGCGCCCCGCCTTGTCAGAAACTTTTGCTAACTCTGACCTTATCTCATTAGAAGTGGATTTATTCATGTCTTCAATCATTTTTTCAAGCATCGTCCTCTCATCTTCAAGCCTTGCTATTTCGGCCATCACCTCATTTTTGGTGGCTTTGTTGGATGAGGCAATAAGCTGCTCAAGTTTTGACCCTTCCGCCTCAAGCCTTGTGACCTCATCCTTGACCTCCTCCCTCATCTCTCCTTTGAGGCGCAACGACGACTCTTCAAATTTGGATAACTCTTCCCTCGCCTGCCTTAAAAGGACTTCATTCAGCTTTCTTGTGGCTTCGACGTTGCGGCTGAGTTCGCCCAACTCCTCAAGCCTTCTTGAAAAATCCTTCTCAAGGCCCGCAAATTTCTCAACGGATGCAAGAACAGCATTTCTAAGCTCCAGATATAATTTTCGGTCACTGCCAAGCTCTGCCTTCAAGGCATCTATCTCCTGAAGGTCTTTTCTGACTTGCGTGAATTCTTCTTCAAGCTCAGGCATTTGGCCTACAAAATTCTTCAAGTCATCTCTAATTCCCTTGATATATTCATCCCGTGATTCTTCAAAGCCTTTGATTTTCTGCAGGTGGCCTTTAGCCTCAGAAACTTCTTCCTTGACAATCTTCAACGCATCAGTCAATTCCAGGATCTGCGATTTCACTTTTTCCAGGGGGGCACTTTCTTTTCCAGAACTGGCAGCTTCGACATCCTGCCTCAACTTTTGCAGTCCCTGCGCCAAATAACTGACATCTCTTGAAATGGCAGAGACCTGATTCCTTAAATTTTCTGAGTCCTTGTCGGCCCCATGCCATTCCCCGGAAGAGCGGTTTTTTATCTGCCGTATTTCATCCTCTAATACAGCCATATTTTTCACCAGGTTTGCAACCCGCCCATTTATGCCATCTGAAGAACCAGACTGCCTCTCACCCGCCAGCTTTTGCATGCTGTCCCAAACCTGGCTAATTTCAGATTCAAGATGCTTTATCGTGGAATTAACCGCAGATAGCTGAGAGCCGAGTTGGTCAGTATTTGCTGAAGAGGCATTCTGCCTTTCGTATTTTCCCAGAGATTTTTTCAAATCCTTGATCTCATTAAGGGACTTTTCTAAATTATCCATTCGGGCATCATCCTCGGCAAGCCTTTTTTCAACCTGAAAAAAATTTATCTTTGTCCGCTCTTTAAGCCTTTCAAGCTCCTCAGAACTCATGGAAGAATCCATAAATTATATATAGAGGATTTAATACTTCAGAAAAATCTGTTGGCGATTATAGATATGATTGGCTCAACAATAAACTTACTAATAAGTAAGTGACAAATAGAAAATACCCCCTCAGAAATCTGAAAAATTCAAAGTAATTGTAATAACTCTCAGAATACCGGCAGATAGAGGCAAAATTGAAATCAATATAAATATGTTTATATATATTTATGGTTGTGAGGAAGAAAGAAGACATAGTCAAAAAGAGCCCAGAAGAAAGCGATTTGGAGACAATTTTGGAAATTCGCAAAGCAAAAATTAAAGTTGTTGGCTGCGGTGGAGCTGGAAACAATACTGCCACAAGGCTTGTTGAAAGTGGCGCGCCTAAAGTTGAAGTGATAGCAATCAATACCGATGCCCAGCAGCTCCTTTACAGCAAGGCTGATAAAAAATTGCTTATTGGAAAAGTCCTTACAAGAGGCCTAGGCGCAGGAGCTGACCCTCTTGTTGGTGAGGAGGCTGCCAAAGAAAGCCGGGAGGATTTGAAAAAAATGCTTACTGGTGCAGACATGGTTTTTGTCACATGCGGCCTTGGAGGTGGAACTGGAACAGGCTCAGCGCCAGTTGTTGCAGAGACTGCAAAGAAGCTTGGCGCACTTACGGTAGGGGTCGTGACAATGCCTTTTACAATGGAAGGCAGGCACAGACTAAATAACGCACTTGGAGGATTAGGTAAACTCCAAAAGCATGTTGATACCTTGATAATTATTCCAAATGATAAGCTTCTTGAAATAGTTCCTGAAGTCTCAATCACAACTGCATTCAAGATTGCAGACGAGATTTTGGTTAATGCTGTCAGAGGCATTACCGACCTTATCATGCAGCCAGGGCTTGTCAACCTTGACTTTGCAGATGTTAAAGCCGTCATGAGCGACGGAGGAATGGCCATGATTGGCCTAGGAAGTTCAGATACCGAAAATAGGGCAATAGAAGCAGTTGAGAGGGCAATTAACAATCCACTTCTCGATGTAGACGTGGAGGGTGCCAAGGGAGCCCTTATCAACATATGCGGCGGTTCAAGCATTACAATAAAGGAATGCCAGGAAATTGTGGAAAGAGTTTCATCAGTCCTGGACCCCAATGCAAAAATAATTTGGGGGGCAGTAATTGATAAAAGCCTCGGTGAAGGAATCAACACTCTTGTGATTGTAACAGGAGTCAAGACTCTTGACCACTTTGAGGAAAAAGAGGTAATCCGCCAAACCAAAAAGAAGGAAATAGAAAATACCCTTGGAGTTGATGTGGTGGATTGATGGACCTAAATGCTAAGCTTGAGGAGATAAGAGAGATCCTTGCCGAGACTGGAGGGGATATTGAACTTATGGACTTTGATGAAAACGTGGGAATGGTGAAGATTATGCTTAAAGGCGCCTGCTCTTATTCCCCGTTTTCAAGGATAACAGCAACTGAAATCATTGAGAAAAAGCTCTTGGAAGTGCCTAATGTCAATAAGGTCTGTTTCCACAATTCGCCTTATTAAATAGTTCTTACATTCACATATCACTTCTCACAATAGCATATTACCCCCCAACAGCTAATATTATGTACAATTCAGAGTCCAATTCTTCTAATAGTGCACCCGAATTACTTATCATTGGAGACCGACATGACGTGATGCATGGTTTAGTAAAGCCACTCAGCAACCTCTTTGATTACCTCACATTTGATAAAAATGGGCTTCGTAAACGTGAACATACATTTGAGGCATATAAAATTGCTTGGCAGCAAAAAGAAAAAAAGCTGAGACAATTCAAGCCGGAGCTGATCTTAATTGAAGGAATAGATTATGGCAATAAGCATCTTGGGAAAACCTGCGAAAATATTGGCGGGCAATACGAAAAGTTATCGGTGTATTGTGCAAATGAAAAATGCGATCTTGAGGGAATGGATACTGAGTTTAGTCTTACTAACGATCTCAGTAAGTTAGGTAAAGTTCTTATCAATACGGCTTATATTAAAAATTCAAATGAAAGCTACGCCAAGACTATAGGTTCTATCTTAAGATCATCCAAATATACCCGAGTTAAAAGAGTGGCTATAATGATTGGATCTAATCATGTAACCGCAGATAAAGATTATATTAAGGGCAGTAGCCTGCAGAAGATGCTTAAATCTGAGTTACCTGAAGCAAAAATAAAGGTCTATATTCCTTCTGCATATTCTTACATAGATTCTGTTGATGGTATGGTGCGAGGGAAATACATTGAAGAAATTCCAAACTATCGCGGCAAAAGAAAAAAAGAGCCTTGGCTAGTCAATAGAGAGCCTAAAAAACCTAGCCTATGGGAGAAGTTAAGAACTGGGTTTGAACGAAATGAAAAAACTACTAAGTAAACTACCAACCAAAAACGAGGTCAGTTTCCATAACTCACCTTATTAAGCCTTTTCAGCAAAAGATATTTAAAAGAATTTTCTCCCAGGATAAATTCCTTTCTGCAAAACTTGGTTATGAGAAATAAAACATACAACGCAGGAACAAGTGAAAGGGAGTATATATGCGGCCAGTGTGACCTATCTGACTCATGCACCCACAACCCCGCAGGATATTCTCCTATCGGCAAAATCGACGACACCAAAAGATGCTGTGAAGAGCAACACACGCTTTGCCAACACTACAACTGGATGGCATCTGTGCTTAAAGAATTAAGCGCCAAAGAATAGGCTAGGTGTTCCTTCAAACCAACTTTATTTTTATATCTGACTATCTGGAACAACTATGCTAATCGATTATTTGATTTCTGAAGGATATCTTAAACTCCCCAAGCATCAATGCATTTCGAAAAATCAAAAATGGTAGTTCTGATTATAATTTGAAGACTCTGCTGAATAAAACATGCCTCTTCCGATTGGAGAAGGTCATACTATTTCCAGGCTCTGTGTTTATGCCACTTATCCTAAGACATCAAGGCCAAGAAGCTTTCTGAAAACCATTGTTGAGATTAATGAAACTATTATGTATATTCCTAGCCAGCCAAGCGTGCTTCCAATCCATGGAAGGGCAAATGGCAGCGCCAAGGTTACAGCACTAAACGAATTGCCCATTATAATCAAGGCAATAAGTATGGGGACTGATGATATCATAGCAGGCTTCATAGTCTGGCCCAGAAGCTGCTTTTGAATCTCAAGCTGTTTGGAGATGATTTTTGTCTGCTTCTTAGTGTCATTCTTTGCGTTCTTGTATTCTTTTTCGAGCTTTTTGATCTCTGCCTTAAGTGACCTTACAAGGTCTATATCCATCATCTTTTTCTGGATTACCGTCCCCATCAATGCGAGGGCGCTTGTGATTATCACCAGAACATATAGGTCAAGTGCCATAAATGACTAATGTAATCAATATATATCGGTGTTCAGAGCGTAATATCTGTTTATATGTAGCTCCAGCTGGTAGTTTTGTATGCCTGGCGACCAAAACCGTGAAGATTGCGTTAAGGAGGTTCTCAATCATTCAAAGAACTTATTTATCGCCAAAGGATTCAATGTAGTCATTGATTCTACGGCTTATCTTGATTCTTTACGGAATGGTCTTTTGTCGACTGGACTTCCAGAAAAAGCGCCTATTTCCCCCAAAAAATATCTTATCTGGATTAAGGCCTCGGAAGAATGCCTTACGAAAAGGAACTTGGCTAGAGGAAGGACAAGGGATACAATTTCCAAGTGGCATGGGCAATGGCAAAACCCTTCTGCAAACGACAATTATACTCTTCTGGAATTTGAGAATAACTCCCTTCAGGATTTAGAAAGAATCTATAAAAAGCTTGACAACCTATTTGAGAATAAAAACCCCCACTAAAGCACAGGGTAATTGCAGGATATTTGATAATAAATACTTACTTAATAGTAATATTTATATGATATGGCCATCTCTTGTGGTTTTGACGGGTTACCCTTCATCAGGAAAGTCTACACTATCTAAATACCTCCAAAAAGAATATGATTTTACAGTAATTTCTGCAGATGACCTGCGGCACTCCATGTTTGGCGAAGGATATTTCAATCTTAAAGAACTTCCAAACGGAAATTTAAAAGAAGATCTTGTCTGGCAGATGATAGGACGTGGAAAAATGGAGGCTCTAAACAGGGGCTTGGACGTATTAATCGACACAACAGCAATGGTCGATGAAGTAAGATACCTGCATCTGGACACAACAATACCCTACAAAGGAAGCCTCATTGCAAATAAATATCTGCTCTGGGTCGATACGGACAGGGAAGTCATTGGAGAACGAAACCTCAAAAGAGGCAGAAGCAACGACCCTCTGAAATGGTGGGATGAGCATTGGACTGACCCTGTGCTAGGCAACGATAACTGCTTGCTATTAAGATTAAGGAATAACACTGAGGAAGACCTTCAGAGAATTTATGACGCCTTAGATAAGGAATTTGGCAATAAAAAGGTCAGAACGAAGAACTAAAATATGTTTTTATCATTAGTTATGGGCTCGTAGTCCAGCCCGGCTAAGACGCTTCCTTGACAGGAAGCTTTTCTTTACAAAAGAAAAGCCTCCACGCAAAAGAAACCCGAATTCCTGCTTCGCAGGGATAAGACCTGGCGTGGCCTCAAAATGGAAGAGATCCCCAGTTCAAAACAGTCTTCTTTCTTAAGCAGAAAGAGGATTTAGTGGAACACCCAAGAAAGGAAACGCGAGTTTTCTTTGGGGTGAACTACAGACCTTTCTTTTCTCAAAAGAAAGGGATAAGGAAAATCTGGGCGGGCCCATTTTTTAATATTTCGAGTTATTCTGGAAGATAGTAGACGATTCTGGAATAGTCTTCTGATTTACGGTGATTTCTTCCTTTGCTATGGGGAAAGCATAATGGAAGATTGTTTTCAATAGCGTACTTCCCAATATCTTCTATTGCCTCAGCCATCTTTCTTGCCCAACTACCACCCTCACAAAATTCATCTGGGTCTTGAGCAGGATGAACCATCAAGGCGCATTTAGCAAAACTCTTCTGAAAATCTGAATGATTTTTACTTTCAATGACTTTACCCTGACCGTAATCTGTAAGAAACATATCATTTATCTGACTTGACAATCTAACCATCGCAACACCATTTTTATGGTCAAATATATTCTTTGAGCTGTAGAATGCATCTTCTGAAGGCTTTCTCCATATACCCGATTTTCTAAAATCCTCAGCAACAGCATTTATTTCCCTTCCCAAAAGAATCGGCCAGTTATCATAAATCCCAAGCTCTCCAGTCAAGTCGCCATCAGGACAATTCTTTAGAGCTAAGAGGTAATCTTTCAGGTCCCTTCCAACCGGGCGATATGTATTCTCCACCATACAATATCTGAGCAATAACCCTTATAAATGCATAGTTACAAAACCTATCTAAAACTCTGAAAAGAATTACAACTGCTTGAGCATTGCATCACAATCCTTGATTATTGAGTCGCAGGCGTCTTCAATTGCCTTTTTGTTGTTTTTACCTTCAACCAAAAGCTCCATTTTGCCCAAAAACGGGTGTTTTGTGGCATAAGCAGCCCTGGTAACTCCCTTTTGCTCCCACAATCTCTCTGTAAGAAGGTTTAAGAGAGTTGCTGACTCATCTGTCTCAAGAACGACTTTATTATCCTTACTCTCGATTATTCTCATAAGCTATTAAAAATTAAAAATATATAATGGCGAAAGTAGCAGAGTTGGTGAAAAAGGAGGCAAATGTCAAAGCGCTTGCAGGCAAAGAGAAACCCCTTGATTATGTTGGGAATATCACTTTTGAGGCTGTCAAAAAG
>Ga0105092_10002383_pt1 | contig 10033 bp, 7 predicted proteins | sample PPLLak2March2015_FD_87021 | JGI IMG/M metagenome (GOLD analysis project Ga0105092, IMG submission 87021) | Freshwater sediment microbial communities from Prairie Pothole Lake near Jamestown, North Dakota, USA - PPLs Lake P7 Core (1) Depth... | ecosystem: Environmental > Aquatic > Freshwater >...
ATCATCTTGCCGAGGTCGTGCCGGATGCGGGGGCCGAGGAAGCTCCCGAGGGGCTCCCACAGTGACAGACCGAGGACGGCGAGCGTGGCGAGGGCGAGCGCGCCGAGCCCCTGGCTCACCATGAAGATGACGCCGTACATCGTCGAGAACCAGTGGGGCTCGAGCGACATGACCCAGTCCACAGAGGTCCACGTCACCGTGAGCGCGTAGAGGACGAGGCCGCCGCCCGAGAGCTTCTGCAGCTTGCGGTCGATCGCCCGATGATCCGCGGCGGCGTCCTGCTTCGCGGAGAGCCGGGTGAGGTAGTACGCGAGGAGAAGCCACACGCCGAACGCGAGGGCCGTGCGCAGGAGGAAGAAGGGCGTGTTGAGGTAGAGCGTCTTCTTGAGGAGAAGCTCGTCCTTCGCGACGACGTCGGCGTGCGTCCACTCGTAGAGCCGGTGCATCCCGAAGACGATGGGCAGGAAGAAGAGGGCGCAGAGAGGCAGCGTGCGGGCGGCGGCCTCGAGGGGCCGGCGGATCGCGATGCCCCACGCGCCGCCCGTCAGGTACTGGAGCATCACGATGGCGAGGGAGCCGACGGCCAGACCGTTCCAGAAGACGAACGCGAGGAGGTAGGAGCGGTAGAACTCCGTCGGGCTCAGGACCAGTCCCAGGATCGATGCGGCCAGGGCGACCACGCCCACGCCAAGCGCCCGCTTGCCGAAGCGCGCGGCCGCCTTGGGCACCCCCGCCTGCGGCAGCGCGGCTTCCGGCCGCCCGGCTCCCATCCTCGACTCCACGCTCAGTGCTCCTTCGTGGGCGCCGGGGGCGGCACCGTCGAGAGCTCTTCCTCGATCGGGAGCGCCCCACGCCAGTCGTCCCGGCCCGGCGGGAATGCGGGCGCCCGGGGCGCCGCGTCCGGGCTCTCGAGGGCGGCGCGGGCTTCGGGCGGAACGTCGGCGAGCGTGGCGTTCTGCGAGAGCTGCAGGACGCGCAGGTACGCCGCGATCGCCCAGCGGTCGGCCGGGGGGATCTGGGCGGCGTAGTCCATCATCGCGCCGAAGCCGTTGGTCTGGACGTCGTAGAAGTAGCCGACGGGCGCCGCGCGCAGCCGGTCGATGTTGAAGGCCGGCGGCTGGCGGTAGCCGCGCTGGACGACGATGCCGCGGCCGTCCCCCGTCAGCCCGTGGCAGGGCGTGCAGAAAATGCGGTAGCGGTCGCGCCCGCGCTCGAGGAGCTCGCGCGTCAGCGGCATCGGGAGCGTCGCGACGGGCTGGCCGTTCTCCTTCCCCGTCAGAAACGGGGTGTTTCCGTACGGACGGCCGCGCGCGACCGTCCCCTCGACGACCGGCCGCGCCGACCGGTGGTCGTCGAAGAACGCCGAGCCGCGCAGGTCCTTGTACTTGGGCTGGTCCTGCATGTCCTGGCGACAGGCGGCGAGGGCGAGAAGAAGAGCGAGCGGGGCGGCGCGGCGCACTACTCCTCCACATCCATGACGACCCTCGGCCCGAGCTTCGTCAGAAACGCCCACGTCTCGTCGTGGTCGAACTTCGGGTCTTTCGACTCGATGCAGAGGAAGAAGCGGTCGCGCGAGGCGAGAGCGAAGCGGGGCGCATTGAAAACCGGGTGGTAGGGCATGGGCAGGCCGTTCAGGGCCAGCATGCCGAACACGGCCGCGAACGCGGCGAAAAGGATCGTCGTTTCGAAGGTCGGCACGATGAAGGCCGGTACGCTGTTGAGTGGCTTTCCGCCGACGTTCAGCGGGTAGGCGATGACGGAGGTCCAGTAGCAGAGGGCGTAGCCGAGCACGCCGCCCAGGATGCCGCCGCCGAGCACGACCGCGGGGAGCTTGCGGTCGTGGATGTCGAGGGCCTCGGCGAGGGCCTCGATCGGATACGGCGAGTAGGCGTCGAGCTTCGTGAACCCGGCCTCGCGGGCCCTCCGCGTGGCCTCGACGAGGTCGTTCGGGTTCTCGAACTCGGCCATGAGGCCGTAAATCTTGGTCACGCCTGCTCCTCCTTGGCTTCCACTTTGGCCTCGGGGAGGATCACGCGCATCTCGAAGATCGAGATCATGGGCAGGAGGCGGATGAACAGGAAGAGCAGCGCGATGAAGAGGCCGATCGAGCCCAGGAACATCGACCAGTCGAACACCGTGCCCTTGTAGAGGCCCCAGGAGGAGGGCAGGAAGTCGCGCGAGAGGCTCACGACGATGATCACGTAGCGCTCGAGCCACATCCCGACGTTGACGATCATCGCCATGACGAAGAGCGCCGGGATGCTGTGGCGGAGCTTCCGGAACCACATCATCTGCGGCGCGAGGACGTTGCAGAAGATGAGCGCCCAGTACATGTGCTTGTACGGGCCGGTCGCCCGGTTCCACATCATGTAGCGCTCGTAGACGTTGCCGCTGTAGAACGCCATGAAGGCCTCGACCGCGTAGCCGTAGGCCACGATGAGGCTCGTCGCAAGGAGGATCTTGGCCATGTTGTCGAGGTGCTTCATCGTGATGAAGTCCTCGAGGCCGTAGATCTTCCGGAGCGGGATCGCCAGGGTGAGGACCATCGCGAAACCCGCGTAGATCGCTCCGGCCACGAAGTAGGGCGGGAAGATCGTCGCGTGCCAGCCCGGCACGATGCCCGCGGCGAAGTCGAACGACACGACCGTGTGGACGGAGATGACGAGCGGCGTCGCGAGCCCCGCCAGAAGAAGCGACGCCGTCTCGTAGCGGTGCCAGTGCCTGGCCGAGCCACGCCAGCCCATGGCGAGCATCCCGTAGAGCATCTTGGCCCAGAGCGCCTTCGCGCGGTCGCGCAGCGTTGCGAGGTCCGGGATCATGCCGACGTACCAGAAGAGCAGCGACACCGTGGCGTACGTCGTGACCGCGAAGACGTCCCAGATCAGGGGGCTGCGGAAGTTGGGCCACATCCCCATCGTGTTCGGGTAGGGCACGAGCCAGTAGTCGAGCCAGGGGCGGCCGGTGTGGAGCAGGGGATAGAGGCCGGCGCAGGAGACCGCGAAGATCGTCATCGCCTCGGCGAAGCGGTTGATCGAGTTGCGCCAGGGCTGGCGGAGCAGCAGCAGGATCGCCGAGATGAGCGTGCCGGCGTGGCCGATGCCGATCCACCAGACGAAGTTGAGGATGTCGAAGCCCCAGCCGACCGGAACGTTGACGCCGAAGATCCCGACGCCCTTGAAGACGAGATGCGTGATCGTCGCGAGGAGGACCATCGTCAGGACGAACCCGACGGCGGCGCCGAAGAACCAGGACTTGGGCGTGCGCCGCGAGAGCGCGATCGAGGCGAGCTTGTCCGTGAGCGTCGTGAAGGTGTAGCCCGGGGCGAGGATGGCGCCCGTCGCCGGCTTCTGCTCGGAGTGCGGAGGCTCGGCGGTGCTCATGCTTTGTGCTTCTCCGGCTCCTCCGCGGGCGCGAGCGCCGGGCTCGGGTTCGAGAGGGACGCCAGATAGCTCGTGCGCGGCCGCGTGCCGAGCTCGACGAGCAGCCCGTAACCCCGCTTCTCCGCCTTGGCGCGCGAGACGCGGCTCTCCGGGTCGTCCACGTTGCCGAACGTGATCGCGCGCGCGGGGCAGGCCTGCTCGCAGGCGGTCACGATCTCACCGTCCTTGATCGGCCGGTTCTCCTTCTCGGCCGCGTAGCGCGCGCGGTTGATGCGCTGCACGCAGTAGGAGCACTTCTCCATGACCCCGCGGCTTCTCACCGTGACCTCGGGGTTGTTGACCATCTTCTTGATCTCGGTCGTGAAGTCCGAGTAGAGGAAGAAGTTGAACCGCCGGACCTTGTACGGGCAGTTGTTCGAGCAGTACCGCGTGCCGACGCAGCGGTTGTAGACCATCTGGTTCAGCCCTTCGGCGCTGTGCACCGTGGCGTTGACCGGGCAGACGACCTCGCACGGCGCGTTCTCGCAGTGCATGCAGGTCACCGGCTGGTGGAAGGTCTCCGGAGCGTCGAGGCTTCCCTTGTAGTAGCGGTCGATGCGGATCCACTGCATGGCGCGGCCCCGCTGGACCTGCTCCTTGCCGACGATGGGGATGTTGTTCTCGGACTGGCAGGCGATCACGCACGCGTTGCAGCCGACGCAGGTCGAGAGGTCGATCGCCATGCCCCACGCGTAGCTGCCCCGCGGAAGCTGCGGGTACATCGTGTCGTGCGGCCCCGGCGGCGGCTCGCCCATGTGCGCGACGACCCCGGGATTCTCGAGATAGGCCGCGGCGGTGACCGCGCGAACGGGGGCGCGGCCCTCCATGGAGTGCTGGTGCTGGGTCGTCGCGAGCGGGTAGCGCCGGAGGGTCTTGCGGATCTCGACGCCCGGCGCCGCCCAGAGGGTGCGGCTCTCGCGCAGGGCGTACGCGTTGAAGCCCGTCCCGTCCGCGACGCGCCCTCCCCGCGTGCGGCCGTAGCCGAAATGGATCGTGACGCAGCCCTCGGCCTGCCCCGGCATCACCCAGACCGGAGCCTCGACCCGCCGCCCGGCGAAGGAGAGCTCGACGACGTCCTCGGTCGTCACGCCCAGCTTCTCCGCCGTGGCCGGCGCCATCAGCGCGGCGTTGTCCCACGTCAGCTTCGTCATGGGCTTCGCGAGCTCCTGGAGCCACCCGTTGTTGGCGTAGGAGCCGTCCCAGATCGTGGGGTCGGGGCGAAAGAGCAGAGTCAGGGAAGGGTCGAGGGTCGAGGCTCGAGGGTCGAGCGGGAAGCTCCGCACGGCCACGGGCCTCGATGGGAACGCACTGCCGTCGACCAGACCGTCGTGGAGCGACTTCTGCCACGCGGCTTCGAAGTCGCCGGGCAGCTTGCCGCGCCACTGGTCCCTCACGATGTCGTGCGCGGACTTCTCGGGCTCGGCGGAGAAGGCCGCGAGCAGCTCGTGCGCCGTCTTGCCCGAGAAGAGCGGCGCGATGAGCGGCTGGAGGATGGTGACGGTGCCGTCCTCGGCGCGGGCGTCGCTCCAGCTCTCGAGCGCGTGGGCCTCGGCGACGTTCCAGTGGCAGAGGCGCGAGGTCTCGTCGTTGTAGAGGCCGAGGCGGATCCGCAGGCCGACCTTCTGCATCGCCTTGCCGAAGTCGAGATCCGCGGGCGTGTTGAAGGCCGGGTTGCCGCCGAGGATCACGAGCGTCGACACCCTGCCGTCCGCCATCTCCCCGACGAGCTCCGCGAGGGCGGCCGTCTGCGCCGCCGGGGTGTCGGCGGCGGAGCCCACGTAGCGGACGGTCTTGCCGACGTTTCCGAGCGCCGCGTTCATAGCGTGGGCCAGAGCGTGCACCGCCGGAGGCTGCGTCTCGCCGGCGACGACGAGGCTCGCTCCGGCATGGGATTTCAGGTCCGCGGCGACCGCGTCCGCGAACGCATCGGCCGGCGCGCCCGCGGAGATCCCGCCGACTCCCACGCCGGCCGCCACGGACGCCGCGAAGGACTCGATGGCCGCCGGCGTGAGGGGCCGCCGGTGGTCCGCGCGCGCTCCGGTGAGAGTGGGCGTGGACTCCACCACGTAGAGGCGGTTCATCGTCTCGGCGCGGCGGCGCGAGACGAAGTCGCGCACGTGCCGCGGCATCGAGGGCCCGGAGCCGAGGAAGTCCGCTTCCAGGGAAAGGACGACGTCGGCCTTGTCGAACGCGTAGACGGGCTGCAGCTCCTGGCCGAAGGCGAGCTTCGTGCCCGCGAAGACGTTCTCCCGCCCCGTGGGCTCCCATGCGATCCACTTCGCGTCGGGCAGCTCGGCGAGGACGGCGGCGATCTGCGCCTGCAGCGTGGGCGAGGTGACCGTCGTCGTGAGAAAGCGCAGGCCGGAACCCCGGCGCGGGCGCTCCTGCTCGAGCGTGAGCTTGACGGCCGCGAGCAGCGCGCTCCACGGCCGGATCTGTCCGCGCTCGGTCAGCGTCTGGGAGCGGTCGGGGTCGTACATGTTGAGGATGGAGGCCTGCGCGAAGACGTCGCTGCCGCCGAGGCTCGCGGGATGGAGGTCGTTGCCATCGACCTTGATCGGCCGCCCTTCGTAACTCTTGGCGAGCACGCCGCGCGCGTAGCCCTCGTGCAGGTGCGCCGTCGCATAGAAGAGCGGCTCGCCCGGAACGATCTCCTCCGGCGGCTTGACGTAGGGATAGATGCGCTCGGTCGGCTGGCGCGTGCAGCCCGTCAGTCCCGCGAGGGCGATCGAGGCGCCCATCAGCGTCAGAAGCTCGCGGCGGTCGACGCCCGAGTCGATCGGCACGCGGAACTCGCGGTGGAGGTGCTCGCGGAAGTCGTCCGTCTCGAGCAGCTCCTCGAGGCTGCGCCAGTACTCGCGGCCGTGAAGCTCTCCGAGCTTCGTGCGGGCCGCGCCGATGTCGACACCTGTCGACCGTCGACTGTCGACTGTGAACTTCATCGATGGCACGTCGTGCAATCCGTCAGCTCCATCGGCGGACGGATCTTGTACTCGGCCGCGAGCTTCTTGCCGATCTCCTCGGGATTGCCCGCCGGCACGTAGCCCATCGTGAAGATCGCGTCGCGCGGGCGGAGGTTTTTCTCGGGCTCGCGATGGCAGTCCAGGCACCACGCCATCTGGAGCGTCGGGTGCTGGGAGACCAGCGGCATCCGGTCCACGCGGCCGTGGCACGTCTCACAGCCCACCCCCTTGGCGACGTGGATGGAGTGGTTGAAGTAGACGTAGTCGGGAAGGTCATAGACCTTGACCCAGGGGATCGAGGCGTCGGTCCGCCAGCTCTCCCGGACCGGCTCGAGCTCCGGCGATTGCGCCCAGATCTGCGTGTGGCAGTTCATGCACGTCTTCGTCGGCGGGATGTTGGCGAAGGAGGCCCGCTCGACCGTGGTGTGGCAGTAGCGGCAGTCGATCCCCATCGCCCCGACGTGGTGCTGGTGGGAAAACTGGACCGGCTGGACGCGGGCGACGCCCTGCTGGGTCGTGTAGGGAGAGCGGTTGAGGGCGTCGAAGAGCCACAAGAGCAGCCCCAGGAAGAACACGGCGCCGAAGACCGATACGCGCGAGACCGTGTTCGTGCTGCGGTGGAAGATCTGGGCCACGGCTGGCAGGGAGCATATTTCAAGGAAGTTGAGGCCTGGAACAACTCCCCAAGAATTACCTTAGAATCCCCCAAGAGGTTCCCAATGAGACGACTCGGTGCGCTCGCCGCCGTTTCGATCCTGTTGAACGTCTGCGTTGCCGCCGCGCAGACCCTCCCCGAGCTCTTCCAGAAGGCCAAGGCCCAGGTCAAGGGCGAGTCGTGGCAGAACGCCTTGAAGACCCTCTCGCTGCTCGAGGCCGAGGCGAGCAAGCCGGGCAACGAGAGCGCCCGCGCGCAGCTGGCCGCACCGCTCGCGTTCTACCGCGGCGTGTGCGAGGCGAACCTGGGCAACGCCGAGAAGGCCCGGATGGAGTTCGCCGCGTTTCTGCTTCTCCAGCCCAACGCCTCCATGGATCCTTCGATGTACTCGAAGAAAGCGATTGCGGCATTTCAAGCCTCCCGCACGAACGCCGCTCCGCCGGTCGACGACGGCGGACCGTCGGTCTTCCAGGCCTTCCAGGAGTTCAAGCTCCCGCCGAACCCCGGCGAGGCGGTCAACGCGAGCTGGGCCGACGGCCCGATCCGCTGGATCATGACGGCGGAGGAGAAGAGGCGCTGGGCCGAGCTGATGCCCGGCTCGGACTGGCAGGACTTCGCCGACCAGTTCTGGGAGGCCCGCAACCCGCAGCCCGGCAGTCCGGACAACGCCTTCAAGACCGCCTTCGAACGCCGCGTGGCCTACGCCGACGCCAACTTCATCCAGGCCGAGGGAACGCGGGGCAGCCTGACGGACCGCGGAATGGTCTTCGTGCTGCTGGGACCGCCGTCGTACGTCGGCCGCAAGCCCATGCGCAGCGGCGAGGACGTGAACGACGCCGCCGGATTGTCGAGAGTCGGCTCGCGAGCCGAGTCCTACCTCCAGCGCGCCCTGACGTTGGCCGGAGAGCCCGCGGGCTCGACGGGCACGCTCGCCACCGACGCCTTCCTCGGTCCCGGGACTAGGGTCATGGACACCGATCCGAGCTGGCGCGAGGTCTGGCATTACCGCAAGGAGCTCCTCCCCGGCTCACTCGGCTACCAGCAGGTCGACGTCGAGTTCATCACCCGCAAGGGGTACGGGGTAGCCGTTCTGCAGCGCGATCCCACCGCTCTTGCGACACTCGACGCCGCGAGGTTTCGGCGCCTCTCGCCCTAGACGAAGCGGCGCTTCGATTTCCGCCGGGCATACAATTCGCCGCCGGAGACTGCCATGAATCGAATCCCCTTCCGTCTCGCGCTGCTCCTTCTCCTCGGCTCCATCCCGCTCGGGGCGCAGACTCTCCCCGACCTCTTCTACAAGGCCAAGGCCCAGGTCAAAGACGAATCGTGGGCGGAGGCCATGAAGACGCTGGATCTGCTCGAAGCGGAATCCGCGAAGCCCGGCAACGAGAGCGCGCGTCAGCAGCTCGAAGCTCCGATGACCTTCTATCGCGCCGTGTGCGAGGCCAACCTCGACATGGCCCAAAAGGCGGAGGCCGACTTCGCGACTTTCCTGCGGGAGAATCCGGGCTCGACGATCGACAAGGTGATGTATTCGAAGAAGGCGGTCGCGGCCTTTGAGGCTGCGCGAAAGAGCGTCGCCTTCGAGGCGGCGAGCGAGGAAGCGGCGTCGGGCGGCTCGCTCTCGCTTTTCCAGAGGTTCGAGAAGTTCAAGGCTCCGCCCAACATGGGCGAGAAACCGGACGATCGGTGGGCCGACGGACCGGTGAAGTGGATCATGACGGCCGATGAGAAGGCGGCCTGGGGGAGGCTGACGGGCGGAGCCGAGCGTGCCGAGTTTGTCGAGAAGTTTTGGGAGATGCGCAACCCGAAGCCCGGTTCCGAGGACAACACCGCGCGCACCGGCTTCGATCGGCGGGTCGCGTTCGCGGACACCTATTTCCTGCTGGACGAGCAGCAGCGCGGGAGCCTGACGGACGCGGGGATGGTGTTCATCCTGCTCGGACCGCCGACCTGGACCGGCCGCAAGCCGATCCAGACGGGCGAGGACCCCTCCGACTCGGACGGCATGTCCCTCGAGTCGCAATGGTGGATGGCCGCCCGTAATTCGGTTCACATCGATGGCCCTCGGGCCCCCGATGTTTCCAACGCCTTTCGCGAGATCTGGCATTACCGGCGAGAGGTCTTGCCGAAGGGGGTCTCCGCCTATCAGGTGAACGTCGTATTCATCACCAAGAAGGGGTACGGCCGATCTGTCCTCCAGCGCGAGCCCGCGACCCTCGCCGCCCTCGACGCGGCCCGGGGCCGCTTCGATTCCGTCGCAGCCGCGCGGAGCGACCCAAGATGATCCCGAAGATTCGCCACATGCTCCGGACGTAACATCTGCCGCCGAGGCGGCATGCATCGACCCGTCCTGTCTCTGTCGGGGCTCGTTCTCCTCCTCGCCGCACCTCTCTCCGCGCAGCCGCTTCCCGAGCTCTTCCAGAAGGCCAAGGCGCAGGTGAAGGCCGAGTCCTGGCAGGACGCCATGGCGACGCTCGTCCGGATCGACGCCGAGTCCGCGAAGCCCGGCAACGAGGCCGCGAGCCGCCAGCTCGTCGCCCCGATGGCCTTTTACCGCGGCGTTTGCCAGGCCAACCTGGGCCAGGCGAAGGAGGCTCAGGCGGATTTCGATCGGTTCCTGGCGCTCCAGCCCAACGCGTCCATGGATCCTTCGATGTACTCGAAGGAGGCGATCGCCGCCTTCCGGGCCGCGCGCAAGAACGCCGCGCCCCGGTCTCCGGACGCCGCCGGCTCCGATAAGCAGCCCGCGATGTCCACCGCGTTCCAGGAATTCAAGATGCCGCGCAACGCCGCCGAGCCCCTCGGCGAGACGTGGGCCGACGGCCCGATCCAGTGGATCATGACCGAGGAAGAGAAGCGCAACACCGCGTACCACGAGGGCGGGCACGCGCTCGTGGCGGCGATCCTGCCGGACGCCGACCCCGTGCACAAGGTCACGATCATCCCGCGCGGGCGCGCTCTGGGACTCACGATGCAGCTTCCCGCCGAGGACA
>Ga0105092_10002386_pt1 | contig 10029 bp, 7 predicted proteins | sample PPLLak2March2015_FD_87021 | JGI IMG/M metagenome (GOLD analysis project Ga0105092, IMG submission 87021) | Freshwater sediment microbial communities from Prairie Pothole Lake near Jamestown, North Dakota, USA - PPLs Lake P7 Core (1) Depth... | ecosystem: Environmental > Aquatic > Freshwater >...
GGAAAGCGAGTGGCTCCACACCGGGGACATCGGGGAGCTTGATGAAGAGGGCAGGCTCTATTACAGGGGGCGAAAGAAAGACCTGATCGTTACCTCGGAAGGCCTGAACGTCTTTCCCGAGGATGTCGAAGAGGCCATCAATCGACATCCTGCTGTCCGTGACAGCGCGGTTGTCGGACTCAGAAGGGACGGTCAGGAAGTAGTCCACGCCGTTCTCTTGTTGCGTGACGCCCGGGCGGATCCTAACGGGATCATTCGGGAAACCAACAGACAACTGGAACCCGACCAACGCGTCCGCAGCTGGTCGATCTGGCCCGAAGACGAGTTCCCCCGGACCACGTCGACGTTGAAAATCCGACGGTCGGAAGTAGCAAGAAGGATCTCCGGTCGGGGACAAGACGAGGCGGCTGGCCGCTCGGCAGGAGGCAGGCTTGAGCAGATGCTGTCGAGACTCTCCGGTATCCGGCCCGAAGAAATTGCGGACGCCACTCGGTTGGAGGAAGATCTCGGCCTTTCTTCTCTGGACCGGGTCGAGCTCATTTCTCAGCTCGAGAAAGAGTACCCGCTGGAACTTGACGAGGTTACATTTACCGAGCTTTCGACGGTCGGGGAACTGCGCCGTCTCCTGGCCCCGGTAAATACCAACCGGGCACGACAGCCGTTGGCAGCAACAGGCACTAATGCCGACAGAAGAGTGGGCCCGGTAAGATCAGAAGCCTCAAGACCGGCTTCCTCCCAGGCGACCTTTCCCCGCTGGACCCGGACGCCACCCGTGCGCACCTTCCGAGGCCTGGCCCATCGATTACTGATCCTCCCGGTTTTCCGGCATTACATCACGGTCAAAGTCGAAGGCAGGGACATCCTGGCCAATCTTGACCCGCCTGTCATTTTTGCCGCAAACCATGAGAGCCATCTCGATACGATCGCTGTTTTCGCAATCCTCCCCCCTGATTGGCGGGCCCGCCTCGCGCCTGCGATCCGGCAGGAGTACTTCGCCGCCTGGTTCAAGCAGGGGCACCGACTGACAAGCAAGCTTTGGACCGGACTGGAATACTTCCTCGCTTCCTCGCTCTTCAACGTCTACCCGATCCCTCAGCACATGGGCGGAGTGCGCCGGTCGCTTCAATACACCGGGGAACTACTCGATCAGGGTTATTGTCCCCTGGTCTTCCCGGAAGGCCGGCGAACTCCGGACGGTCGCATGCTCCCCTTTCAGCCTGGGATCGGCCTCATGGCGGTGCGTCTGCACGTTCCGGTCATTCCGATCCGTCTGGAAGGGCTCTTTGGGATAATGCCTCTCCATGCACGCTGGCCACGTCGCGGTTCAGTTCGTGTCTGGATCGGTAAACCTCTGACGTTTGCCCCGAACGTCGACTTCAAGAAGGCCACCCAGGATGTGGAAGAGGCCATGCGCCGCTTGGGGCCTTCGGCTGTCGCCTGACGCTCGTTTCTGGGTGGCAGGGAGCCTTATAGTGGCCGGACTCTCCAGAGTCCGGTGCCGGGCTCGCCGAGAGCCCGGCCATAGCAATCTGGCTACCTGTAGGGGTACGATCCTGTTTTCGGAAGAGCGGCAGGAAGGAGCCGGCCAATTGTAGCTGGAGCCGGATCGCTGGTTTTGGCCGGGCTCTCGGCGAGCCCGGCACCGGACTCTGGAGAGTCCGGCCACAATAAACTGCCTGCCTCCACCGCATGCCGAGAGGGGTCACTAGCGCAGCTCGTCACCAGGATTTACGTGTTCAGAGGCTCGGTCCTTCGCGCATCTGCTGCCTCGCCCCGGATCTTACTTTGGTCCGTAGGACCGGCACGTTTATAGAAACCGGTTGATGGACAACACCAGGAACAGAAGTCAGAAGTCAGGAGTCAGAAGTCAGAATGGAAACTGAAATCGAGCCTCACGGTGTGTTTTTCATTCTGACTTCTGACTTCTGACTCCTGACTTCTGACTTCTGAAACTTCTCTGTAGGACTGACACGTGACGTTCGAAACCTCACACTGAATCTTCTGATACTGTGTAACCTATCTTCTCTGTCACTCATGGCGAGATTGGCGCGGAAAAGTTCGTCATAGCACTGCTGATAACTGCATTCACTATTATCTCGTCGGTTCTGTTTCTGCAACCGAGGCCAGTTCTCCAGTTCCTTGCTGCTCGCAGCCCAGACGTGATCTACTTCGTGCCTGTCAACGAACGGGTGGTCGCCCTGACCATTGACGATGCGCCTCACCCAATTGTGACACCGCGCCTGCTCGACGTCCTGAAGGCCAATGGAGCTCACGCCACGTTCTTCGTGATTGGTGACCATGCACGCAGCAATGAGCACATCCTCCGGAGGGCAAGGAGCGAGGGGCACGAACTAGGCAACCATCTGGCACGCGAGTACCCGAGTATATTGTTGTCGCCAGCGCAGTTCGAGAAGGAATTGACCGAGGTCGATTCGATCATTGCCCCCTCGCCTGGTAGGACAAAGTGGTTTCGCCCAGGTTCGGGCTGGTACAGCCGGAGGATGCTGGATCAGGCCAAATCTCACGGATATCGATGTGCACTCGGATCTGTTTATCCATTCGACACGATCATCCGAAATACCCGAGTCATTGCCACCTATATCCGAAGCCAGGTCTTTCCTGGTGCCGTGATCATTCTGCACGATGGCAAGCCAGACCGCGTCCGTTCCGCTCTGGTGCTCGGTGTAGTCTTACCGGAATTGAGAGCAGCTGGATACCGCGTGGTTACGCTTTCCGAACTGGTGCAGACCAGTCGCCGCGGAAGCCATTGACGCCAGAAGGACCATCCATCCGAGCCAGCGAGCAAGCTCATATCTCATCTCGCCGCTTGACAGTGGGCCGGTACCTCGATAACGTCCGCAATCGGGGGAGCCAATGGCAAAACTCGAGGATCTCCAGCCGAACGCCGCGGTTCGCGGCTTTCTTCCTGACTGCCTGGTCACGGTCGTGAACGTTCATTGGGTCGGCACAGAAGCGCTGGAGCTCACTTATAAGACTCCCGACGGCAAAGTCGCTAACGAGCTAAAGGGGCGCATAGCGGGTGCGGACACGCTCACGGTGACCAAGAACGAGATCCTCTAGTCGCTCAACAAGCCCGACGACTTCATCCTGGCGATCGTCGAGCTTTGTGCCGACGGCACTCACCGCGACGTGTACCTGCGTCAGCCTTTCAGCCGCGAGCCGGACTTCGGAGTCACCAGCGTGAACTACAATTTCGCGGGTTTGATAGCCAAGGCAGAGGCGCCCAGCTAGGCCCGGAGGATGACAAGAACTGTGGTCAGGAAGGCCGAAGACGACGTATGCTAGCTCGACAGGAGACTGAACATGACGCCCAGAATCGGGTCGCTGACGATCGGAGGCTTCCGGGTCTTCCGGGAGCTCAAACTTCAGGGCTTGGGCCGAGTCAATTTGATCACCGGACGCAACAACACCGGTAAATCTTCCGTGTTGGAGGCTCTGCGCATCCTGGCAGACCCTTCACCCTCGATACTTTACGACATCCTTCGTGATCGGGAAGAGGTTAGCGACACCGACGACAGCACCACGCCGCCCACTCCTGAAGCCTTGTTTCAAGTGGCCACCCTGTTCCATGGCTTTCCTCAGTTTTCGAAGACCACAAGGGACATTGTGATCAGCGCGAATGGCGGTGAACGTTCGCCAAGCGTGAGATTGTCGTTTGGCTGGTTGGTCGAAGAAGAAGACTCGGCGGGTGACCGAAGACTAGTACCGGTTCTTGGAGAAGAAGGAGAGGACGAACAAGAGAGAATACCGGCGCTCATCGTCGAATTCGGTGGCACAACCCGCGCGCTCAGGTTGGACTACTTCCGCCTTCGACGCTATGGACGGCGTTCACTCGGCGATGAGCCGCGATTGCCGTGCGAGTACGTCAGCCCGTACGTCGGCGAGAGGACGGCTCCGCTGGGCGTTCTGTGGGACAAGATAGCGCTTTCGGATCGCGAAAAGGATGTTGTCTCTGCATTGCAGATCATTGCCCCCGACATATCTGCCGTATCGATGGTTGGCGGCGAGGGACTCAGGCGTATGACCCGAACCGCTATTGTCCGCGCCAGTAGCCTCCCGCGGCCTGTCCCTCTGCGATCGTTCGGTGACGGACTGAACCGGTTGTTCGGCATCGTGCTGCATTTGGTGAACGCAAAGGATGGTCTGCTCCTCATCGACGAGTTTGAAAACGGGATGCACCACACGGTCCAGCTGGATGCGTGGAGAGCGGTGTTCAAGCTCTCACGACAGCTGGACATCCAGGTGTTCGCGACTTCGCATAGTTGGGATTCGATCGAGGCCTTTCAGAAGGCAGCTGCCGACAGTCCAGAGGACGGCGTCCTGATTCGTCTTGCCAGAAAAGGGGAAGAGATCATCCAAACAAGCTTTAGCGAACATGAACTAGCTGTCGCAACTCAGGAGCGAATCGAGGTGCGCTGAGATGGCAGGCAAGAAGACCCTCTTGGTCGAGGGTACCGACGATCAGCACGTCATGATGCATATCTGTGGTAACCGGGGAATTCCTCACCTGGATGCAGTTGAGGAGCATAAGAGCGTCGAGAGACTCCTTGATGCCATCCCAGTTCGGCCTAAAGCGAGTGAAGAAGGCGATATCATCGGCGTGGTGATTGACGCTGACACGGATTTGGACTCACGTTGGGAATCATTGCGGGATCGCTTTATCAGAGCCGGATACATGGATGTCCCGAGGCATCCGGCGACGGACGGTACCATCCTTAACCCTCCCACGGGAACCTTGCTCCCGCGACTGGGCATCTGGATCATGCCCGACAATCGGACCAGGGGGATTCTGGAGGACTTTCTGCGGTTTCTGGTGCCGGAGGAAAGCAGACTATTCGGCCACGTTGAATCAAGCATAGAGTCGATCCCCGAGGTAGAGGTTCGGTTCAATATTCTTGATAAACCTAAGGCCATCATTCACACATGGCTGGCCTGGCAGCAGGAGCCGGGAAAACCACTTGGTACGGCTATCACAGCCAAATTCCTTGACCCAGGAGTCGCGCAGGTTGACGTGTTGGTATCCTGGCTGAACCGTCTCTTTTTCTCGTGACTCTCCTTTCGATGTCGTCGCGCTACTGGGTTGCCTTTCTCCGGACGACTATTCTCCGCAATTTTCCGAGCTCAGGGGGAGGACCGAACGGGCCGGGGCGTAGTTTCTCGCCGCCGTCTTTCTCCGGTTGGGGCAGTGCCTGTTACTAAAAGTCCCTGCGGCGCGCCGGCGGCGCAGTCGGCAGCCTTGCCGCTTGACAGTTGGGCTAATATATCGCGCTACAAGGAGTAGTCAGAAGGTATGACCAGTCCGGCGGCTCGATCTATCCAGTTGTTCCTGGTGGGTATCGTCAGTTTGATGGCGTTGCCGGCACAAGAGGCGACGAAGAAGGGCGCTGCAGAGGACCGCAACGCTGTTCTCGCGAGACAGTCCGTCATATACGAGCAGTCCAATTTGACGGTTACCTTTCAAAACGACGGACGTTGGCAGGAAGAGGAATACCGCAGGGCCAGGGTCGCGAGTGAAGAGGGCGTCCGCGAGATGGGAAAACTGAGGTTCGGTTTCGGAGCCGACAACCAGAAGGTCGAAATCCTGACGGCGCGCGTGATCAAGAAGGACGGTAAGGTCGTCGAGGCTGGGCCGGACTCTATCCTCGAGGTGGCTGAGCCTTTTGCGGGATTCGGAAATGAGTACTCCGACTATCGGGAAAAGCACATCCTGGTACCTGGTCTTCAAACGGGTGACACGGTCGAATATCGAGTAAGAACCGTGGAGGAGCGTCCTTTAGCCCCCGGTCATTTCTGGTATGCCCATTTCTTCGAATCAAATCGACCCTGCCTTTCCGAGGTGCTGAAGATCGTGGTCCCGTCCGCACGAGAGATTCGGTTGCGTTACAAACCGAAGCACGTGCCGGCTATCAAGGACGAAGCCGGCTGGACCAGCTACGAGTGGAGAAGCTCGCATATACCGCCAGACGAACCCGAGGCAGAGGAGAAGAAGCCAGATAAACAGAGTCGCAAGGAGCGGCAAGAAGATGCTCGACCGGATGTGCAGTTGACGACGTTCCCGAATTGGGAGGCCGTCGCCTCATGGTACAGACCGCTTCAAGAGTCTCGCATGCGAGTGACCCGCGAGCTCCGGGAGAAGACACAGGAACTGACCCGGGACTGCAAAACCGACATCGAAAAGGTTCAGGCGATCTACTCATTCGTCGCAACTCGTGTCCGCTATATGAGCCTGTCTTTTGGGATAGGAAGGATTCGGCCGCACCTGGCGGCTGATGTGCTCGAGCATCTTTATGGCGACTGCAAGGACAAACACACGTTGCTGGCCACGATGCTCAAAATCGCCGGCTTTGACGCGTGCCCGGTACTCACATCCGTTTCCGGGGAGCTTGACGACGATCAACCGTCGCCGAGCCGGCTCGACCATGTCCTGACGCTTGTTCATCTAGGCGATTCCCAGGTGTGGCTCGATACGACTTCGGAAACCGCGCCCTTCAGGGTGGTGGCCGCAATGTTGCGAAAGAAGCCGGCTCTCATCGTCCATTTGGACGGATCCTCATCTTTCACGAAGATCCCAGCCAACCCCCCGTTTGAGTTCTCGACCACACTTGATATTGACGCAGTGCTTGCGGAAAACGGGACGATCACAGGAAAAGTCAATTACACGGTTCGAGGCGAAGAGGAACTTGCCTTGCGCGGCATGTTCCGATCAAGACCGCCGTCCGATTGGAAGAAAGTGGCCAACTTCGTTCACGACCGTCTGACTCTTCCCGGAGAGGTCACAACCGTCACGGCTTCTGACCCGCTTGATACCCGCCAGGCCTTCAGGCTCGAGTACGAATTCTCCGGATTGCTTGTCATTTCTCCACAGGCAAGGCCGAGAGACACATTAGCCAGACTGCCGCTTCCTCAGCTCGACACTCCATGGTTCATTATCGATGATGCTCCGGACCCTGAACCGATCGACCTTGGCTACCCAGTCAAAAAGACCGGCCGTCTGCGATTGAAACTTCCCCCCGGATTTCTGGATCGACCCCCTTTGCCTGTATCTGTGAAGCGGGATTATGGGGAGTACGAATCAAAGTACGAGTTGAGTGCGGACACGCTTATTGCCGAACGCCGTCTCGAAATCCGGCTCTCGGAGATCGATGGAAAACGGTCTCGAGAGCATGCCTCATTCGAACAGGCCGTGCAGGCGGACGGAGCTCAGCAGCTTCTTCTAAAGGATGATTTCCTGAAGAAGCGGCTTATGGCCGAGAAGAAGGACGTCGAACGTCTGCTTCAAAGCGGGTTGGGGGCGCTCGAGGGCCGCGATTTCCAGACTGCCATCCAGCTATTAAAGCAAGTTGTCGATATGGAACCCGATCATCCATCGGCCTGGAGCAGCCTCGGGCGCTGTTACAGTGCACTCGCTCAATGGGAGACAGCGATTGAAAAATATCGGAAGCAGATAGCCATCAATCCCTACGATGACAATTGCTACAACAGTCTGGGTTGGGCGTGCGCCGAGTTGGGGCGGTATTCCGAAGCTGAAGAGGCGTACCGGAAACAGATAGAAATCAATCCCCTCCACGGGTGGGCGCACCGGAACCTCGGCTTTCTTATGATGCAGCAGGAGAAATATGCAGAGGCGTTGCCCGAGCTCGAAAAGGCGGCGAGTATTTTGCCGAACGAGCTGATCATTAGAGAACGAATAGGAAGCGTCCTTTTTCACCTTGGTCGGCCCGAGGAGGGCGCCCAGGCGTTCGAGAAGGTGCTTCAAACTGCTCCGAACCCGCTTTTCTGGAATGATGCCGCTTACACCATGGCCGAATTCGGGTTTCGCCTCGATCTCGCCGAGCAATACGCTCTGTCGGCGGTTCATGGCACAAGGACTGCGCTGCTTAATGTCCCCACAGCCGGCAAGTTCTGTTGTCCGCTAGTGATCGAATCCATCTCCACCTATTGGGATACTCTCGGGTTTATTCACATGCAAAAAGGGGACTATGCAAACGCCGAGAGATACGTGTCGGCCAGCTGGGAATTGGGGCAACATGGCGAATGCGGCGCTCACCTGGGTGAAATTTATCTTAACCAAGGTGACAAACAGCGTGCTGCGGCTCAGTTTGCCCGCTCTCTGGCCGCTTACCAACCGCCGGTCAAGTTGAGGAAACGGCTGGCTGACCTCGTGGGAGCCGAAAAGGTCGACGACCTCGTAACGGCGGCCGGTGCGGAACTTATCAAGATGCGCACGATAGAAGTGACACCGGCCCTGCCTGGCATCGCAGAGGATATCAAAGCCGATTTCATAATAACCCTGTCCTCGGCCGCGGCCTCCGAGGTCAGGTTTTTGTCGGGAGACGAAAAGCTACGAGCGTATGAAGATCAGCTGAAGAAGCTCAGGTTCCCTTTCCCCACTCCTGATGATCAACCGATTCGGATATTCAGACGGGGAGAGCTGAAATGCTTCGCCGCTGAAGGAGGAGCTTGCAGAATGCTTCTCGAGCTGCCAAGAAACGTGCGTTCACTCGAGGGGACACCGACCCAACCCCAAAAAGCAGCCCCTTCGTCTTAGGGCAGCGCAGTGGATGCCCTCCGCCCCCTGGATGATTGCTCCGAAACGACACAGTGCTTTGTGTCCGTTTCATCTAATGACCCCTCGAACCAGCGTCTGGAAATCAGACACCCAGACGGGCGTTGGGTGACCTTCTAAAATCTCTGTGGAGGAATAAACGGCAAGAGTGTTCGAGGGCCGGTCAACAGATATCATGGCTGACATTGTGTTTTTGGGGCCCGTGAAGAGTGTCCTGGAGCGCCCTGTGATCAGGTTGTGCACGCGCACTTGACTTCCAACGATAAGACTTTTCGCGTCTGCGAAACTCACCGAAAAGGCAACGGTCTCGTCTGTCAGGAAAACGAAACTGGAGATCAGAATCTTTTCCCGCGGAGCTTCCGAGAACAACGGTACTTTTTCGGCCAGTACCCGCTCGCCGGAGCTGTCCGAATCATGGACTTTAAGAAACGGCTTTAGGGGATTCAGGATATACGCTCTTCCTGACGGAGAAAAATACAGTCTATGGCTCGAGAGATCCAGGAGGAACTCATACGCTGCTTGCCAGGACTGTGCCGGTATCTGTACCGGGTGAGAGGACTCCACAATCTCCCCGTTTTCGTTTAATCGGTGCAGCATGGGTTGTTCGACGGCTGCAGTCTGGTCCAACTTCGGCTCCTTTTGGACGGGTGCAGCCATCAGCTGAAGCGTTACATTTGCACACCCCAGCAGGTAAGCGGTGCCATCTGGGGCCACGCTCACATCACCCAATACCATGTTGGGGTACGTCTGCACGCGGCGAATGCTGCGACCATCATGCGAGATTCTGTAGAGCGAGAATTCATGTATGTCGGACGATATTCCTACAACTAAAACATCGTTCTCGTTTGTTACACCAGAGCCGTAAACCGAAAACCCGTAATCGGAACTGAGGTTGACTGACCACACTTTGGTGCCAGAGCGCTCAAATGCTTCGAAAAGGCCGCCGGATCGCTGTACAGTTAGTCTTCCGTTCTTCCCTAACTGAAGGCTGACCAAGCCATTAGTGCTGTTTTCGTACGGTAATCCGTTCTGAATTTGCGAGCCAAGGCAAAAGTCAGAGTACGAAGGAAGAACCAGAGCCAGTAAAGCCGCTGACGACACGGCAAGTCGGATCCGTAGCCAACGGGAACATGCAGGCCTCCAAGGAGCCATATCCTTCCTCCTTGCTTAACGGCACTATTCGGAGCTTTGATCCGTTGTAAGAGACTGGGGTTGCTGATAGAGCCAGTATGGCACAAGGTAGCCCAACGCTCGTTGTCATGATCCGGACCAGCCGTATCAAGCCGTTTCTCCACGTCCTGCTTGGTGCGAGGCACGTTTCAACCCGATACCACCTCCGGCCCGCCCAGGAATTCGTAGAGAGCGACACTGCGTTTTCCGTCCTGACGGGCGGCGGCCTCGACATTGATACCGGCGGGCGGGTCGGCTGGCGAGCGTTTCAA
>Ga0105092_10002387_pt1 | contig 10026 bp, 10 predicted proteins | sample PPLLak2March2015_FD_87021 | JGI IMG/M metagenome (GOLD analysis project Ga0105092, IMG submission 87021) | Freshwater sediment microbial communities from Prairie Pothole Lake near Jamestown, North Dakota, USA - PPLs Lake P7 Core (1) Depth... | ecosystem: Environmental > Aquatic > Freshwater >...
AAGGTGATTGCGCTGACGGTCGATGCAGGCATGTCACTGTCGACACGAAAGGTCGGATTCTGGTCCGCCGTGCTGGCCAGCCTGTGATGGCTGACACCAGTCCTCAGAATGATCGGGGTGCGATACTCCTGCCGTGCCTCGTCGCAATGCCGACGGGACTCTTACGAGTGCCCGGCTCCGACTTGCGGCACTTCATTCGCGGTCGCAGTCGTACGGGGCTCTGGGAGTTCAAGCACGGCGCGACACCTTCCCTGCAGGTGAACTTCCTCATTCAGCGTGACGGTTGCCTGCGTGAGGTTCAACCGCTCCGTGCGCGGCGTCGTTGGGCCGCTGCGTTCGCGCGGCTGCACGATGTCGTCCTTCTCGAGTGTGAGGTCGCGCCCCCTCGGCAGCTCACCAATGCCGCGCTGCTGGCTCATCTTGAAGACGTGCCGGCGAAGCCGCCATTCGCCGTGGCAGCGAAGCTCCGGAAATTCCTGAAGGATCTTCCCGAGCTCGAGATGTTCGACGAAATTCGTTTTCGGCAGTTTTGGGAGGAGGCGGGCTATCCGTTGCCGCCTAGCGCCTGGGCGGAGAGCCTTTCGTAACACGGGGGAGATGCAAACGAATTAGGTGGTATGATCCCTCCGGTTGGGCCGCGAGAGGAAGACCTCGTCTCGATCATGAAGGCATTCGTCGCGAAGCACCCGGTGGCGACTTACTTTGTCCTGACGTTCGCCATTTCATGGGGTGGCTTCGTCCTGGCGCTCGGTCCCGGCGGTTTCGCGAGCACCAACTGGCAAGACGAGTCGCGATTCGCATTCGTGGTTGCGGCGATGCTCGCGGGCCCCACAATCGCGGGCCTCTTGGTGACCGGTCTCGTCGATGGACGCGCGGGGCTTCGCGAACTCTTCTCGCGGTTGGTCAAGTGGCGTGTGGGCGCTCGCTGGTACGCGATGGCGCTCCTGCCGGCTCCGATCTTGGCGGGGGCGGTGCTCGTCGCGCTCAAACTCACCTCCCCGATATTCACCGCGGACAAGGCGGGTGTTCTGCTGTCCGGTATGGTGGCAGGGGCGTCGACGGTTTTCGAAGAGATCGGCTGGACGGGGCTCGCGGTGCCCAGATTGCGGCGGCGTTACAGCATCATGACCACCGGGCTCATCGTGGGAGTGCTGTGGGGATTGTGGCACTTATTGCAGGGCCTCTTTATCGCCGGCACGTACCGCGCGGAGCTCCCTCTCGCACTCTTCGTAACGCTGAATTTCCTCTGCGGTACCGCGCAGCTGACGGCCTATCGCGTGCTCTTGGTGTGGGTCCACGACCGCACCGCGAGCCTATTCGTGGTGACACTCATGCACGCGAGTTTGACTGCTAGCACGATCTTCGTCTTCAGGCCCATCGCGACCGGGGTGTCATTCTTGACCTATTCGTGGGTATTGACCGCCGCGCTGTGTGCAATCGTCGCAGTGGTCGCGGTGACCAACCGCGGGGAGCTTACGCGATCACCGGTCCCGTTGGAGACGGCAAGAGCGTCGACATGAAGCATCGGGGAAAGACACGGCCTTTTCGCGGACCGCATGGCGAACCGGTTCCGGGCAGCATCGCGGAGACCCACTATCTCCGTCTCGGCGGGCTCGATCAGTGGGTGATGATCCGCGGCGAGAGCATTGCCAATCCGCTCCTGATCCTCCTGCACGGCGGGCCCGGTTTCAGCGAGATGCGTCTGTTCCGCCGCTTCAACCATCCTCTCGAGAAGATCTTCACCGTCGTGTATTGGGACCAGCGGGGCAGCGGCAAGTCGTTCGACCGCAAGATCCCCAAATCCTCCATGACAGTCGAACAATTCATTACTGATCTCGACGAGCTGGTCGACGCTGCGTGCAAACGCGTCGGGCAGAACCGGGTGGCGATCCTGGGACACTCGTGGGGCACGGTGCTCGGTACGCTCTACGCCGCGCGCTTCCCGAACAAAGTGGTGTCGTACGTCGGCGCCGCGCAGATCGGCGACGGGGCAAAGGGCGAATCGTTGTCGTACGCCTTCGCGCTCACCGAAGCCGAGCGCCTCGGAAATCGCAAGGTGTTGAAAAAACTCCGGGCCATCGGACCGCCGCCCCACAGTGCCGCCGGCTTGTGGACGGAGCGCACGTGTGTGCAACGCCTCGAAGGCGTGGGCGGAAACGCGATGTGGAAGATGATGCGCGTTCTTCTCGCCGGACCGGAATCGTCGCTCCTCGATCTGCCCAACATACTTCGGGGCTTCAAGTTTTCTCTCGACGCCATGTGGACGGAAGCGGCCAGCCTCAATCTCCTCGAACTCGTGCCCGAGCTGAAAATGCCCGTGTACATCCTCGTCGGGCGCAACGACCACTGGGTCTTACCGGAGGCGAGTGTCGCCTATTTCGACGCACTGATCGCGCCGTCGAAGCAGCTGGTGTGGTTCGAGAATTCGGGACACGAGATGTTCGTCGATGAACCGGCCACGTTCAATGCGACGATGGCGGAGTTGGTACGGCCGGGGCTGGGACCGTGACGCTCGATTCGCCCGAGCGTGCTGATTCGACATAGACAAGGATACGCGGGCTGGAGTAACGGACAACGATTGGTGATTCGATGAAGTCGAGCATACACTCCCGCATTCAGGAGTTCGCGTCCCGGCTGCGGTTTCCGAAATTGTTCGGGATCACGCTGGCGGTCTTGATCGTCGACGTGCTCGTTCCCGATCTGATTCCGTTCCTGGACGAGATTCTGCTGGCGCTGGTGACGGCACTGCTGGGTTCGTGGAAGCGACGCCGGAAGACGCCTTCCCAATAGGGGATCATGCGATTGACCATCGTACCGGTGCGCGCTCACCATTCTCTCGCTCGCGCTCGATGCAACGAACGACGAGATTGCGGGTGCCGAATTACGGGAAGGTCTGGACGCCGCCGTGCGGTGGCGAATGCGGCGAATACGGGAGACCGATTCGATGCAATGAGAGAGTTGATTAGAACACTCGCCGCGCCATCTCGATCATCTCCGTGTGCGAATCCAGCACCAGGTCCGCCCCCGCGAATTCGATCGTGCGCGTCTCCTTCGTTCGCACCACGACCACGGGCAGGCCCGCCGCGATAGCGGCGCCCACACCTTTCTCGGCGTCTTCTATCACCACGGCCTGCGACGGGGTCGCCTTCATCTCGCGCAACACCATGAGGAAACTCTCGGGATCGGGTTTCAGCGCCGCGGTGTCGCTCCCCACCACGAAACCAAATCGCTCGCGCAGACCCTCGTTCACGAGAATGGCTTCGATGTCGCTGCGCATCGTACCGCTCGCTATCGCGAGCGTCTTGTTCGCGCGCCACAAACGGTCCACGAATTCGCGCGCTTCGGGGAAGAAGCGAATGGTTCCGTTGCGACAGTATTCGGAGAATATCGGCCGCTTCTCGCGCCGAATCGCGTCGGGGTCGATCGACAGGCGATGGCGCTCGATCTCGCCTTTCGGACCTAATCCGAGCGACGTCCAATACTTGGTGTACTCGACCGGGTCGAGCGTGTGCCCGTACTTCTGGAACACCGCGTTGTACGCGGAATAATGAAAGCGCTCGCTGTCGACCAAGACGCCGTCGAAGTCGAAGATCACGATACGCGCGGCGAACAGCCGCGCGAAATGCGCGAGGCGTTCGTCAGTCACGTCAGTTCAGATAACGCGCGTTGTCGCGAATCGGAATCCAGCGGCGAACGAATCGATAGATCGCATGACTCTCGATGATGAACGGCATGAAACCCAGGAATCCCAGCACCGGCATCTCGAAGAGCTTCACGTGACCGAGATAGGGAACGTCGTACTCCCACTTGGCCAGCGCCCAGTAGTTCCAAAACTCCCACAGCAAGCCGGCCACCAGGCCCGCGAGGAAGAAGATCGGCATCGAGCGGAAGTGACCGGTGAAGAACTCGGAGAGAATGGAACGATCACCCAGCCGCCCGTTGATGGGGTCGAGGAGGAATGCGAACCCCATCCAGACCAGCGGGGTCATGTGGGTCGACGGCCATATCAACGGAACCACCAGGCACGCGGCTCCAAAGATCAGAAACGGCCAAAACACGGCGTTGGGGAGCCTCGGGTAGGTGGGTCTGTCCTCTCCGGGCAACATGTCGGAGAGGGATTCGTAGATGAGGAACATCCCGGGCGATATGGTGGCGAACGCCCACACGTATCCAGGGAAGCGAACCCACGGGTTGTCGGGCAGGCTCAAATAGCGCCAGTTCTTGAGCAGGAGGTTATAGCCCTCGAAGACGAGCCAGCTCGCGATCGAGACGGCGCACAAGATCAGGAATTCGCCGAAGTGATCCGCGACCAGCGAGGTCCCGCGCCGGCGCTTGAGGTTGGCGTCGAGGAACAGGATTAGCCCGGTCCACTGGACGGGCGTGAAGAACCAGCCCACGAACTCATTGTCGGTGGCGAAGAGGAGCGCCTCGAACACGATCATCGAGGCGAGCCCGACCCAGCCATAGGCGGGCAAGCGCGCGGCGACGGCCGCGCGGCCCTTGGCGCGGCTTGACTTAGCAACTTCTTGGGTTATCATGACCGTTCCCGTTTCGCCTTTTCGCGCTGCTTCCCCGACACTGTGCCCTTCGCGAAGCGCCGATGGTAGCGCACGACGGCCGGGCGGTGCAACCCGCCGAAATCCGGGCAGTTGGGCCCCGGAACCGGCTGTGTCCTAAGAGCGTTCAATCGAGTCAATTGCCGGCAATGCCCCTACGGAGGTGACGATGCAGTACGAGATTCAGGCCCTCAACGAACGCGTCGAGCGCGAGAGCCGTTTCGTTCCGATTCTTCAAAAGTCGATCCAGCGCGTGATCATCGGACAGAAATACCTCGTCGACCGTTTGTTGATCGGAATTCTGTGCGACGGGCACGTGTTGATCGAAGGGGTGCCGGGGCTGGCGAAGACGCTTTCGGTCAAGACGCTGGCGGCCGCAGTGGACACCGTATTTCGTCGCATCCAATTCACGCCCGACCTCCTGCCCGCGGACTTGATCGGAACCGAGGTCTACAACCCGCGCGACCACACCTTCTCCGCCAAGAAGGGGCCCATCTTCGCCAATTTCATCCTGGCCGACGAAATCAACCGCGCGCCCGCCAAGGTCCAGAGCGCGCTCTTGGAGTGCATGCAGGAGCGCCAGGTGACGATCGGCGACAAGACCTACCCGCTCGCGTTTCCTTTTCTCGTTCTGGCCACGCAGAACCCGATCGAGCAAGAGGGGACCTATCCTCTCCCGGAAGCTCAAGTCGACCGCTTCATGCTCAAGCTCAAGGTCACGTATCCGTCGCGCGAGGAAGAGAAGCAGATCATGGAGATGGTGACGGCGGGCGACCTGCCGGCCGTCGAGCCGGCGATCAACCCGTCGGTGCTGAAGCAAGCGCAGCAGACGGTGCGCGAGATCTACATGGACGAGAAGGTGAAGAACTACATCCTCGACATCGTGTTCGCGACGCGTGATCCCGAATCGTTCAAGCTCCCCATCAAGCACTTGATCGCGTACGGCGGCTCGCCGCGCGCGACCATCTACCTCGCACAGGCGGCCAAGGCGCACGCGTTCCTGCGCGGGCGCGGTTACGCGACCCCCGAGGACGTCAAGGCGGTCGGCTTCGACGTGCTGCGCCACCGCGTCATCGTCACCTACGAAGCGGAAGCGGAAGGCCTCGACTCCGAGGCCGTACTGAAGCGCATTTTCGACCACGTCGAGGTGCCGTGAGCGCCATGGCTCCCGCGACCTCTACTACGGAAGAACGCAGCGTCGCCGAAGTGATCAAGCGCGTGCGCCGCGTCGAGATCACCACGCGCCGCCTCGTGAACGACGTGTTCTCGGGCGAGTACCACAGCGTGTTCAAGGGCCAGGGGATGGAATTCGACAAGGTACGCGAGTACCAGCCCGGCGACGAAATTCGTTCCATCGACTGGAACGTCACGGCGCGCATGGGTGCCCCCTACGTCAAGCGCTTCAACGAGGAGCGCGAGCTGGTGGTGATGTTTCTGCTCGATGTGAGCGCGTCGGGGCGCTTCGGGTCGGTGGACAAGACCAAGATCGACACCGCGGCGGAGATTTGCGCGGTGCTCGCGTTCAGCGCGATTCAGAACAACGACAAGGTGGGTGCGGTCGTTTTCACCGACGAGGTGGAAAAGTTCATCAAGCCCGACAAGGGGCGGCGCCACGTGCTGCACGTGGTGCGCGAGATTCTCTTTTACGAGCCGCACGGCCACCGCACCGACGTGGCCAAGGCGCTCGATTATCTGCTGCGGGTGTCGAAGCGCCGCGCGATCGTGTTCGTCGTGAGCGATTTCCTTTCGCCCGATTTCTCGCGCCCGCTGGCGATGGCGGCGCGTAAGCACGATGTGGTCGCGGTGTGGCTCACCGACCCGCGCGAGGAACGGCTCGACAATGCGGGGCTGGTACGCGTGTGGGACCAGGAAGCGCAAATCGAGCGCGTGATCGACACCGGTTCGCGCGGAGCCCGCGAACGCTTCGCGCGCGCGGTCGAGCGCCGCCGCGCCGAATTGACGGCCGTCATGCGGCGAAGCGGCGTGGACTGTGTGCGCGTCGAAGCCGGCCAGGACTACATCGTTCCTCTTTCCGTGTTCTTCCGCGGGAGGGCACGCCGAAGATAGACGCGCGAGCGCGTCGTCGTGTAAAGGCGATCGCATTGAGACGAGTCATTGCGTTGGTGACGCTACTGATCTGCGCGTCCGCGGCATACGCCGAGGTTCGTGACGCCGCCGGCGTGGTACGGGTCACCACCAACGCCCCCGACGACTCCGTAACGGTTGGCCAGCGCTTTCCGGTGGTGTACAAGGTCTATGCGCCCGATTCACTCGCATTCGTGACGCCGGCAAAGATCGACGCGGCCAAGTGCCGCGTCGTGTCCGTCGCGTGGCGCGAGACGCGCGCCGAAGGCGGCATCGAGCGGATCGCCGACGTCGTCATGGTGCCGACGGAGCTCGACTCGGTCGTGGTTTTGCCGGTGGCGTTCGACTTCGTGTCGCCGCACGGCGACACGTTGCGCGCGTGGAGCGACGGATTCGACGTCTCCATCCGGCACATCGCGACCTCGTCGAAGGACGTGCGGCCGCTCAAGTCGCAATGGGAGGTCCCGCCCGACTACGTCAAGTGGGCCGCCATCGGCCTCGCGGCGATCGCGTTGGTGGCGGCACTGGTGTGGTGGATTCGGCGCCGGCGCGCGCGCGTCGCGTCGGAGGCGCCCGAAGTGCGCTTGCCCCCGGACGTCGTGGCGTTGGCCGAGCTCGAGCGCATCGCCGGATTGGGTTTGGTGGAGCGCGGCGAGTTCAAGTCGTATTACACCTTGGTCGCGGACGCGGTCCGGCGCTACCTGGGAGAGCGCTTCCACGTCGAATCGATGGACCGGACCACGTACGAATTGCTCGAAGAATTGTCGCGCCGCGGGAACCGCGTGGACGGGCTGGACGCGTTCCTCAACGAAGCGGACCTGGTCAAGTTCGCGAAGCTCCGGCCCGATAGCGCGCGCGCGCAGCGCGCGATCGAAAGTGCGCGCGAGATCGTCCTCGCCACCACGCCGCGCGATGCACCGCCCGCGCAGGCGGCCACAGGAACCGAGGCGTAATGTTTCGATTCGCCTATCCGCTGGTACTGTTACTCCTCCTTCTGTTGCCGCTCGTCGCGTGGTGGATGCTCCGGCGCGGGCGCGAGCGCAGTGTTGCGTATTCCTCCCTCGATTTGTTGTTGGGCGCGGGCCTGGGAGCGAGCGCGTGGAAGCGCTATGGCAAACTCGCGCTTCGTTTAATGGTGCTCTGCATGCTCGTGTTCGCTCTCGCGCGTCCTCAAACCGGCCGCTCGAAGCACACCGAGTACGCGGAAGCGGTCGATATCATGCTCGTGCTCGACATCAGCGGGAGCATGCAGGCGCAGGACTTCGAGCCCAAGAATCGCCTCTTCGTCGCCAAGGAAGTGATCAAGGAGTTCATCGCGAAACGAAAGACGGACCGCCTCGGCTTGGTCATCTTCGCGGCCGACGCGGTGACGCAGTGCCCGCTCACACTCGATTATGGCTTGCTCACCAAGTTGGTCGATTCGGTCGACTTCGGTATGCTCGACGACGGCACCGCGATCGGGATGGGGCTCGCGAGTGCGTGTAATCGTCTGAAGTCGAGCGAAGCGAAGAGCAAGGTCGTCATTTTGTTGACGGACGGCCAGAACAACGCCGGTATGGTCGACCCGACGACGGCCGCGCGCGTGGCTGAATCGTTGGGCATCAAGGTGTACACCATCGCGGTGGGGACGCGCGGGCGCGCCCCGTTTCCAGTCGACGACCCCGTGTTCGGGAAACGCCTTATATCCGTCGAAGTCGACATCGACGAAGCGACGTTACGGAAGATCGCGGAGATCACGAATGGGCAGTACTTTCGCGCCACCGATCGCAAGGAGCTGGAAGGTATCTACGCGCGGATCGACGAACTGGAACGAACCAAAGTCGCGTCGGAGACGTTCGTCGAGTACACGGAGCGATTCAAGTGGTTCCTGCTCCCGGTCCTCGGTCTCCTGATTCTGGAACTGGGGTTGGAGCAAACCGTACTAAGGGAGACGCCGTGAGCGTAGGATGATCGACTTCGCCCATCCCATGTGGTTGTGGGGAATCGCGGGCGCGGTGCCGGTGGCACTCGCGGCCGTGATCGGCGCGCGCCGGCGCGGCAAGGCGCTTTCGTCGTTCGTCGGGGCACCGCTGCAAGCCACACTCGCCCCCGGCTACAGCTGGCGGCGTCACCTCGCGAAGGGGCTGTTGCGCTCGCTCGCGGTCGCAGCACTGTTCGCCGCACTCGCGAGCCCCCGCTTCGGGAGCCAGTTGGTCAAGGTCGAGCGCCAAGGGATCGACGTGGTCATTGCGCTCGACACGTCCCTTTCGATGCTGGCCGAGGACGTGCGGCCGAACCGGCTGGAGCGCGCCAAGCAGGAGATCACCGACGTCATCTCCGGATTGGACGGCGACCGCGTCGGCGTGGTGGCGTTCGCCGGCGAAGCGATTGCGCTGTGCCCGCTGACGGTCGACTACGCCGCAGCACTCATGCTGGTGCGCTCCGTCGACGTGTACACCATTTCCGAGCCGGGCTCGGCCATCGCGGAGGCACTCGAGACGGCGACCGCCCTTTTCGACGGATCGCAAGCCGGCGACCGTGCGATCATTCTCGTCACCGACGGCGAGAATCAGGAAGGCAACCCGGTGGAAGCGGCGCGCGCGGCGGCCGAAAAGGGCATTCGCGTGTACGCCATCGGAATGGGGAGCCCCAAGGGCGACCTCATCCCGGAACACGGCGCCGATGGCTCCATCACCGGCTACAAGAAGGACGCTCGCGGCGAGACGGTATTGAGCCGCCTGGACGAGAAGTCGCTGGAGGCGATAGCGTCCGCCTCGGGAGGGAAGTATCTTCCAGCGACGACCGAGGGCCTCGAGATCAAGGTCCTGTACGACGAGATATCGGGCATGCAGAAGAAGCTGATCAAGGGCGAATTCATCGAGCGCAAGAAGGAGCGCTTCTGGATTCCGCTCGCGCTGGCACTCGCGTGTCTGTTGCTGGACGCGATCGTCTCGACGCGGGCGACGCGCCGGCGCGGCGAACGGGCGCGGTGGCTCCACACCGGTGTCGCGGCCGCGATCCTGATGGTGTTCTCCAGCAGCGCGGTGTCCGCGGCGGAATCGGTGAACAAGGGCAAGGTTCGCTCGGCGAACAAGCTGTACAAGAAGGGCGACTATAAGGAGGCGTACCGGCTGTACCGGCAGGCCCTCGGCGACACGGCCAATCCTTCGACCAACGCACCCGGCGTCTATTACAACGGCGGCAACGCGCTCTACATGCAGAATCAGTTCGACCGCGCGCTGGCTTCGTATCAAAAGGGTTACTCGGCCGACAGCTTGCTCACGGGCAAGCTGCTCTACAATCGCGCGAACACGCTCCTGAAGAGCGGGCGCCTCGACGAAGCAATCGAATCCTATTTGCAGTCGCTGCAATACCTGCCCGACGACGAGGACGCACGCCACAACCT
>Ga0105092_10002388_pt1 | contig 10026 bp, 10 predicted proteins | sample PPLLak2March2015_FD_87021 | JGI IMG/M metagenome (GOLD analysis project Ga0105092, IMG submission 87021) | Freshwater sediment microbial communities from Prairie Pothole Lake near Jamestown, North Dakota, USA - PPLs Lake P7 Core (1) Depth... | ecosystem: Environmental > Aquatic > Freshwater >...
AAAGCTGAGAAAGCCAGCAGCGCGAAAAGAACATAGATCTGGAAAAGCCACGACCGGTATTTACGGATCCTGGGCGAGGCGATCGATTTGCGCGCCGCCTTCCATGCAGTATGTATCATTGAACGGATTTTGTTATCTTGCATACCTTTATACCATAGGAACGAAACAGGCCAGGCCTGCCTGAATATACCCCTATAAAATTTTAGCATTGTTTTGGTAATATTAAATTCATCCGCCTGTTTCTTGATGAGGTTTTGATTACCACCGAAACGGGCGTTTATTGGACTTATTACTCGATTTCTGACAGGGTCTGCCTTATTGAAGCGACGACGATATCGAATAACTCTGGGGTTGTTCTTCCAACTCCCTTCGCTGTGATCTACTGGTTTATGTTCGGGAGGGATGGAGAAGGAGAATATGTGGATTAAGGTACTTTAAAAAATATGTACCCGATCGTTAAATTTCACAATCGGGCACACCGTGTATGGGCAAGACAGGGCTCGAACCTGCGACCTCATCTGTGTAAGAGATGCGCTCTGACCAACTGAGCTACTCGCCCGGGAATTTTTCTCTAACCCGATTATACCAAGGGCTGGTTAAAAAGCAAGGAAGCCAGCAAAAAAGAATAAAGGCAGAGCAATCTTTCTTAGGAGAAACCCCCTACAGGCAAAGGTGCCACAAAGGGATTGATTTCGGCTGAAATTTTTGTACCATAGCTGTACGATGTAGATTCGTATGATGCAAAACGGATAAGGGGTCATCATGAACCAGAACTTGTGGAAGACAATCATCGTGGTTATCGTGCTGGCGTTCTCGGCGCTGGCGTGTGGTTTCAATGTCAGCACAGCCAGTATCAAAGATGCGCAGATGGCACGGGATGAAGCGGGGACGCAGCTCACGATAGTGTTTGCCCCTACCGATATTTTTTTTGTGAATGTTGATTTGCAGAACGCGCCCGATGATACCACGGTGAAAGCGGTCTGGACTGCCGTGCAGGTGGAAGGTGCTGATGCAAACACAACGATCGACGAAACAGAGCTGGAATCTGGCAGCGGAACATTGAATTTTCAACTTTCCAATTCACAGCCCTGGCCCTCGGGCCTTTACAAAGTTGACCTGTATCTCAATGACGAGCTAAATAAGACGATCGAATTTCAGGTTGAGTAGTTGTGGTGGGTATTTCTCAGGTATGGCAGTCCCTTGATCATCTGGTTGTGGAACTTTTCCTTCCTCCTCATCGTTGATAGCGAGTAAGCAATTAATGATCTTGATGAGGAGATATTGATGTACAAAAAATTAACCAGTATCAAAGGGCTTGTGGGGGCTGCCTTTTTCTTGTTGATAGCAATGGTTGTTCTTGTGGGCTGCGCGGGTGGAACCGTTCAGCCCGCTGCAAGCGGCGGGACGAGTGTTCCAGCTGCTGACCCACAGCGCTTGATGATCCCGCGCTGGTTTTTATCCTCGCTGACACTGGATGGACAGGCGGTGGCAGTGGCAGAGGATCAGCAGGCGGTAACGATTCAATTTACTGAAGATGGTAATGCCAACGGTACAGGCGGCTGTAATGACTTCGGCACCACATTTTCAACCGGGCCCGCTGGTAAAATGGCGTTTGGCCCTGTAGCGGCGACGAAGATGGCATGCGCCGAAGGAATGGAACTGGAAAACGCTTTATTCCAGGCTTTGTCGAAAGTCGAGCGTTTCAATACGGAGGACTTCCAACTGGTAATGTCATCGGCTGATGGTAAGACCTCACTAACCTTCCGTATGCCCCCGAAATAACCTTGTGCGATACGGGTTGTGTGTTGTACAATGCACGCAACCCGTATCCTCTAATTTTATGGAATTCGCATTATGAGTCTATCCGGTGATAGAATATAATCCTGCTTATTCCATAAAGAAGGCAACGAACAGCAAAAACATTTATGACTAATCGACAAAATTACCCTGCTTCTTCCCCGAAGCCTAAGTTTGACCGGGGAAAATTGATCATTATCGGAGTCTCCCTTGTCCTCGCGATCGCTGCCGGCATAGCCACGTTCCGGTTTACACAGTGGTTCTTTGCAACAACGACAGTGATCGGCGTAGGCGACGCGCCGCCTGTAGTAATAGGTCAGCAAGGCCAGCCCGTATCTGTAAACCCGGGTGATGTGACTACAACACCTGACCTCGCAGCAACCGCATCAGCTCAAACTGTAAACCTCGATCCGGCGCCTCGCGCCTGGGATGGAACACGGCGTGTCACGGTACTGGTGATGGGTTTGGATTATCGAGATTGGTCTGAAGGTATTGATATACCGCGTACCGATACGATGATCTTATTCTCGATCGATCCGCTTAGTAAGACGGCCGGGATGATTTCAATCCCGCGCGATATGTGGGTCAGCATTCCTGGTTTTGGGTACAGCCGCATCAACTCCGCTTACCGGGTAGGAGAGATGTATAAACTGCCAGGCGGTGGAACCGCGCTTGCGGCCAAGACGGTGGAGCTGTTCATCGGAGTACCGGTTGATTATGTGGCGCTGGTTGATTTCAACTCCTTTGTGCGTTTCATTGATGAGCTGGGCGGCCTTGACTTGCATATTCGGGAAAAGATCACCGTTGATCCGATCGGTCCTGGAAATACAAAGGTGCTGCGCCCTGGCGTGCAGGCATTAGATGGTGCGACCGTGCTGGCTTACGCACGCATGCGTTATACAAAAGATGGTGATTTCGACCGTTCAAAACGTCAGCAAGAAGTTATTCTTGCGCTGCGCAACCAGATTGTGCAGTTCAACCAGCTTCCCATGCTGGTGTCAAAAGCGCCAAAGCTTTACGAAGAACTCTCATCGGGCATTCACACAAACCTGACTCTGGATCAGGTGATACAGTTAGCCTGGCTGGCTTCTCAGATCGAAGAGGAAAATATCAAGAAGGGCGTCTTCGATCCGCATAAAGATGTTGGCTATGCTTCTGTGACCACATCAGAAGGTGCTGCGGATGTTCTCGTCCCGAATCCTGATCAGATCCGCCTGCTCCGCGATTCGATTTTTGCATCCGGCGAAACGGTTGGGCCATCCGCGTTGATTACCGATCCGGCTGAACGGATGAAGGCAGAAAATGCCAGGGTCCTGCTGCGGAATGGCACACAGCGGCCCGAGGTAAACCAGCAGAGTGGTGATACACTGCGGTCCCTTGGAGTAAATCTCGTTGCCGAAGAGGCCGCCGCGAGAGAATACGCCAACACCACTTTTATAGACCACACCGGTAAACCTTATACCATCAAATATTTGATAGAAAAATTAAATGTACCTGCCAGCCGGATTGAGATTGCTTTTGATCCAAATGCAAGTGCAGATCTTGAAGTGATTATCGGCAATGATTGGGGCGGGCCCCAGTAGCTCAGCTGTACTATAATAAACCCGGCTGGATTTCTAGCCGGGTTTTTTTATATCATCATCTCAGGAGGCAGCCATGCGTTTCATCCGCTATAAAACAGGCAATGAAGCCCCTCGCTATGGGTGGGTATATGAGGATAAGGTCGGCCCAATTGAGGGCGTTCCGTATGGTGAATATCGCCGGCTTGAGGCTGAAATTCCGTTACACATGGTGCGGTTGCTTGCACCGCTGCAGCCTGGAAAGATTATTTGTGTGGGAAGAAATTATGCAGAGCATGCCCGCGAACAAAATGTGGATGTACCAGAAATCCCACTGTTGTTCATGAAGCCGCCGTCAGCGATTATCGGTCCTGGCGAGACGATCATCCTGCCTCCGCAGTCGAAGCAGGTGGAGCATGAGGGTGAGCTGGCTGTTGTGATTGGACGGGCTGGGCGTTGGATCCCGGCGGAAGTTGCACAGTCGCATGTGCTTGGTTATACCGTGGCGAACGATGTGACCGCCAGAGATTTGCAGCGCCGTGATGGCCAATGGACCCGGGGGAAGGGGTTTGATACCTTTCTTCCTTTAGGACCGTGGATTGAGACAGACCTCGATCCTTCAGACGTGTTGGTGCAAACCCGGGTAAATGGAGAGATGCGCCAAATGGCATCAACCCGTGAAATGATGTTCCCAGTTGACCAGCTCATCGCTTTTATCTCTTCGGTAATGACGCTGGAGCCTGGGGATATAATCCTTACCGGCACACCGGCAGGAATTGGACTGCTACTCCCGGGTGACACAGTGGAAGTAACTGTTGAAGGGGTGGGCAGCCTGAACAATACTGTTGCTGCCAGCTCGGGTCGATAACGTACGATAATGTTCAGGGCATCATAAAAGCGAACGGATGATCCTCTATCTTGCGGCCAGGCCAAAACTGGCAAATTGGAACAAGAAGGATGTTTGCTGGATTACAGATTGTACCTGTGAAGTGGCAGGTTCAGCAATAATAAACATCCGTCCCCAAGAGGCATCTCCACGCGCTTCGATGCAGGTTTGGAAAACCAGCCGATCACCGGGGCCGTAAATGCGCGAGAAGAGGCTTCCTGCGCTGAGCTGTTCCTGGGTATTGGCCAGGTTGACAAACTCTGAATGGGCGCTGGTGGGCGAAAGTGCCTGGTATTTTTGTATTTCGCGTATCACATAATATTCGAGATGCCCATCTCCATAAACCACGATGGCATACTCGTCCAATTTAATATTATAGAATTCCGCACCGGCAAGATCGTTGTGTGCCAAAATGCCCACGGTGCCGTACTGCTGAGCTGTTGAAAATTGTGTAACCTCACCCTGGTTGCGTGTAACGAATCCAGCATTGTTACTGGGTTGTTGTCCAACGGGGAGGGCGATAACGCCAGGAACGAAAATCCCAGCGATTTGAGAACCGTTGCCATTTTTAACAGACGAAATAAATTCTTCTAAAGAATCAGACTCGATGACGCCGTTAAGTGTTGGTGTTTGATAGTAACCGGTAGTGGGGACGGGTTTCATGTATTTTGAAATACCTACAAAACTGCTGAATAGGATTATCAATATAAAAGGGGCAAGCAGAATTTTTCGTATGGTGGGTGACACCATCATGTAACCTTCCAAATCGGACAAAATAGGTTGTAAATTCCGGGTTATGTTATTGGTTACATTTTAGTATTAAATAATTATATTTGATGATATTTAAGTGGTTGTAAGGGCGTTGTAAGTCGGGCGTAGAGTTACCAAACCGTTTGCGTAGGGTAGGCGTTGGGCGAGGATCGCGGATATGATCCCCGGGCTTTTCAAGAACGGGCATGGTGGTATAATCTAGCGAAGGAGAAACTCCCAATCCGGTTGTAAGCTCTTAGGAGATAACGTATGTCTGGACATTCAAAATGGGCAACCATTAAGCGTAAAAAGGGCGCCGCGGATGCCAAGCGCGGGCAGGTTTTTACCCGCTTAACACGAGAGATTGTGCTCGCCGCGCGGGAAGGCGGCGCTGATGCTGATTCGAACTTCCGGCTTCGGTTAGCTGTCGACCGTGCGCGGGCACAGAATATGCCCAAGGAAAATATTGAGCGTGCGATCAAACGCGGTACCGGGCAAGACAAAGAAGGGGTAGCCTTCGAACAGGTTATTTACGAAGGTTATGCTCCACACGCTGTTGCCTTAATGATCGAGTGCGTGACTGAGAATCGCAACAGAACAGTTGCCGAGATTCGCCATATCCTTACCCGCAGCGGTGGGAACATGGGAGAGGCTGGTTCGGTGGGATGGCAGTTTACACGCCAGGCATATTTTTCAATTCCGGCAAAAGGTGTAGTTTTTGACGATGTATTTATGCTGGCTGCAGAAGGCGGCGCCGAAGATGTAACGCAGGAAGACGATTTCATCGAAATCGTCGGGCCTGTCGAAGCCTTTAAAACGATCTCGGATCAACTACGCGCGGCTAACTTACACCCGGAAGAAGCACAGCTTCGTATGGCTGCCAATCAAGAAATCGAGCTGACCGTTGAGGAAACAATGCAGGTAATGCGCTGTGTCGACGCTCTCGAAGAGCTTGACGACGTGCAGAATGTTTATTCGAACTTGCACATTTCAGACGAGTTGATGGCTTCTCTGGAGAGCGAAGAATAACAGGCCTATGCTGGTCCTGGGGATTGATCCGGGAACTGCAACGACTGGCTTTGGGCTGGTTGGAGAAACTCCTGATGGAGCGTACGCTGTTGTTGATTATGGTGTAATCCTAACGCCCTCAGGGATGGCTCCGGAAAAACGACTGCTGATTCTCTATAATCGTCTGGTTGAAATCATGCTTCTCCATCGCCCTGAAAGCGGGGCGGTGGAGAAGTTGTTTTTCCAACGCAACGTGACCAACGCCATCGCTGTTGGACAGGCACGCGGTGTAGCGATGCTGGTAATGGCGCAGCATGGACTCCCAGTTGCGGAATATACACCCATGGAAGTGAAGCAAGCAGTGACCGGCTACGGTGGTGCGGACAAACGGCAGATCCAGCTAATTATGAAGGCGATTTTGGAGCTTGATGATATCCCACGCCCGGATGACGCGGCTGATGCGCTTGCTGTGGCTGTGTGCCACCTGCAAAGCTACCGTATGCGCGCTCTCCTGGATCCACCCGGTAATTGAGGCTTGTGAATGGCGATGATCACCAGCACGGCGAATGACCGAATAAAAGCAATTCGAAAACTTCACGAGCGAAAAGCGCGCCACGAAAGTGGTCTTTTCCTGGTTGAGGGGCTGCGTATTGTAGCAGAGGCTGTGGCAATGGGCGCTGAATTGGATCAGTTAGTAGCGGCGCCTGATTTGTTAAAAAGTGAATTTGGACGAAGCCTGCTGGCTGAACAGGCGGCACGCGGTGTGCCGGTTTTGGAAGTCAGTGGCGAGGTATTCCAGCGCATCTCTTTAAAAGAAGGTCCGCAGGGGATTGCGGCTGTAGTTCGACAGCGCTGGTTTCGATTGGATGAGGTTAAGATGAGCCAATGCGGGCCTGGAGCCTCTGGCACCTGGGTGGCATTGGATTCGGTGGCCGATCCGGGGAACCTTGGTACAATCTTGCGCACTCACGACGCCGTTGGAGGACAGGGAGTGGTATTGCTCGACCAATCTACCGATCCTTATGACCCGTCGGCGGTGCGCGCGAGCATGGGGGCTGTGTTTACACAGTCCCTGGTGCGATCGACCCTGGCCGAGTTTGGGGATTGGAAACATCAGAACGGGGTCTTCATGGTCGGCACATCTGATAAAGCGGACCAAGATTATCACCAATACCCGTATCCACCTTCGCTGGTGGTTTTAATGGGCAGCGAGCGGCAGGGGCTACTGCCGCAGCATCTTGCGTTGTGCGACGCTGTTGTGCGGATTCCAATGAATGGGAAGAGCGATTCGCTCAATCTGGCTGTCGCAACAGCGGTGGTTTTGTACGAGATCTTAAACCAGAGGCGGGACAAACGATGATTGCATCTGTGGAAGGCGAAGTGATCGGCTTATCAGAAAGCTATGTGGTCGTCCGGGTGGGGGGTGTTGGGCTGCAAGTTTTTGCACCAACGCCTCTGCGCGCGCGCATACGAATGATGGAGCGTGTTTTTATGTTCACGCAGCTCATCGTTCGAGAAGATCTGCTGGCGCTGTATGGCTTTGAGACGGAGATGGAGCGTGAGTATTTCAACCTGCTGCTAGGTGTGAACGGGGTCGGCCCGCGCCTGGCATTGGCGGTGCTGTCGACCCTCTCTGTGGATGCCATCCGCAGGGCGGTTGCGAGCGAGCAGGGAGAAGTATTTGCGCGCGTTCCAGGTGTAGGGAAACGCACGGCGCAGAAGATCTTCATCCACCTGCAAGATCGAATCAAGGCAGGCGATGTCTTGGAATTCGCCGGGGCGAATGTTGCCGGCTATGATGAGTCTGTGCTGGAAGCATTAACGGCGCTCGGTTACAGCGTAGTTGAAGCGCAAACTGCCATCCAATACATTCCGCGCGATGCGCCGGAAGATATCGAAGAGCGCCTGCGGATTGCCCTGCAGTATTTCTCTGGATAATCAAGATCAAATTGTTCAGAATAGTACAAGTTTTGTATTTTATTAAACTGGACAAGATTCTGCCTTTCAGGTATCATAATATTCGCACATGATCCATGGATGCCGGGGACAGCGTTTCATCTATACCAGCGCTGATCTTCTCTCCGCCTGTCCCAAAGGTTGTGCGTGCTGTCAAGGAGGAGACCATCCTCCATACCCTCATCTGACTGAGCAAACAAGGAAAAATAATGGACGATACCACCCGACTTTTGAAAGCACTCACAGAAGCACACGGTGTGCCTGGAAATGAAGCGCCGGTTCGCAGTGTGGTCCGTGAATATCTCGAAGAATTGGGTGAGATTACCCAGGATCAGCTCGGCAGTGTGATTTGCCGGGCAGCGGGTGAAAGAAATGGCCCGCGAGTTATGCTTGCGGCCCATATGGATGAGATCGGTTTCATGGTGAAGCTGATCACGCAGGATGGGTTTATAAAATTCTTGCCGCTGGGTGGGTGGTTCGATCAGGTGCTGCTGGGCCAGCGCGTGTTGATCAAGACACGCCAAGGCGATGTGGTTGGTGTTATTGGTGTTAAACCTCCCCACATGCTATCCCCAGAAGAGCGCAAGAAAGTCGTCGAACGAAAAGATATGTATATTGACATTGGCGCCACATGCCTTGAAGAAGTGCAAGCAGCCGGTGTTCGAGTTGGCGACCCAATCATCCCACGGGCCGATTTTGTTGTCATGGCAAATGGAAAGAGCCTGCTTTCAAAGGCTTTTGATGACAGGGTTGGTATCGCATTGATGATTTCCGCATTGAAGGAACTGAAGGAGCAGCCGCGTGGCAACGATCTCTATCTTGTTTCAACGGTAATGGAAGAGGTTGGCCTTCGCGGAGCGACAACCAGCGTAGAGGCGGTCAACCCTGATGTGGCGATTATCCTTGAATCGGATATTTCTGGAGATGTACCGGGGGTTAGTAAAGAAGAAAGCGCTGTGCGGTTGGGAAAAGGTCCAACGGTGGTGATGTATGATGCGCGCATGATCCCGAACCTGAAACTGCGCGACCTGGTTATGGATACGGCTGCCGAACTGGGTATCCCCGTTCAGGCTTCCACCCTTGAAGGCGGCGCCACTGATGGCGCTGCAGTACACCTGCACCGCACTGGCGTTCCCACTGTGGTAATTGCTGTTCCAGCACGCCACATTCACTCACACAGCTCGATCATTCACCGCGATGATTACGATCATGCCGTTCAGCTTTTAGTTGGCTTGCTGAAACGGCTGGATGCCGCTTGTGTGGAAGATATTAGAAGCTATTAGAATTTGATCTCTGTTAAGAATTACCATGCCTGGTCGGGAAACCCTGCCAAGCCTTTTCTGGACCGGAGGATAAATGTCTGACTTTATTCAACGAATCACCGCTGATCTTCAGCAAAAAATCGACACGTACCGGCCCGAGTTTGAGATTCGGGATGTGGGCACAGTCGATGAAGCCGGAGATGGCATTGCCCGGGTACGGGGTCTTTCTAAGGTACATGCTCAAGAACTGGTGGAATTTGACAATGGCGTAATGGGTATTGCCTTCAACCTCGAAGAAGCTCACGTTGGCGTGATCATTCTGGGTGATTATTCGCACATTAGGGAAGGAACGCCTGTTTATACTACCGGGCGTATTGCTTCCGTGCCAGTAGGAGATGGGTTGATTGGCCGCGTAGTCAACGCGCTCGGAGAGCCGATTGATGGGAAGGGTCCAGTAACGTATGAAAATTACCGGCCAATTGAGCGAATCGCGCCGGGCGTTGTCTTCCGCCAGGATGTCGATACACCAGTGCAGACAGGTGTTATCGCGATCGATGCGATGATCCCGATGGGTCTCGGACAGCGTGAGCTGATTAGTGGCGACATGCAGACAGGCAAAACTGCTCTTGCCCTGGATACCATCAGCAACCAGAAGGGGAAAAATCTGCTCTGCATCTACGTGGCAATCGGCCAGAAGAAAGCCGCGATCGCACAAAACATCGCCATTTTAGAGAGATTTGGCGCTATGGAGCACCCGGTTGTCGTGGTGGCGGCGGCCGATGAATCGGCTGCGCTGCAGTATATTGCC
>Ga0105092_10002389_pt1 | contig 10024 bp, 7 predicted proteins | sample PPLLak2March2015_FD_87021 | JGI IMG/M metagenome (GOLD analysis project Ga0105092, IMG submission 87021) | Freshwater sediment microbial communities from Prairie Pothole Lake near Jamestown, North Dakota, USA - PPLs Lake P7 Core (1) Depth... | ecosystem: Environmental > Aquatic > Freshwater >...
GTATATGCTTGGCTTTGGATTACTTGCCTCTGTTCCAGTCTTGTTTTTGTCAAAATTGCTTTCACCAAGACGTAGGTATAACCCTGTAAAATTTTTACCAATGGAATGTGGTCAGATGCCTTCCGGTGAAGGAAGAGCTCACTTTATGATGCAATATTACTCTTACATTCTCATGTTTGTCGTGTTTGATGTGATGTCCTTATTCTTGTATGCTTGGGGTGCATCACTTTTTTCTATTTCACGCTCAGCAACACTTCCAATAATAGGATTTCTTGCAATAATGTTTTCTGCCATGGCTTATGCGCTTTATCTTTCAGGGAGGAAAGGCATTTGGTAGATTTTCAAATAATCTCTCTAAGCATTAAATATGTTGGATTTGAATTAAAGGCTGAGATTCAGTAATGATAAAAGACCTAGTAAATCCGACTAATTTTAATCTCCTGGTTGGAAAACTGGGGGACGTTCTTACAAGAGCGTTGGACCTTCCATTAGGATACGCAATTAACTGGGGAAGAATTTGGTCACTTTGGCCAGTCCATTTAGAAACTGCTTGCTGCAGTGTAGAATTTGGAGCAGCTTCAGGTCCCAGATACGATGTTGAAAGATTTGGAATAATTGAGGCATTTGGTTCATTACGACAATGTGATTTGATTGTTGTTCAAGGCACTGTAACAAGAAAGATGGCTCCAAGGTTAAGGATGGTTTATGATCAGATGCCGGATCCAAAATATGTTATTGCCATGGGCGCCTGTGCAATTACAGGAGGACTTTATATTGATTCTTATAACGTGCTACCAGGTGTAGATGGAATTGTCCCTGTTGATGTATATGTACCTGGCTGTCCACCAAGACCCGAAACCCTTATTCAAGGATGTATGCTGCTCCAAGAAAAAATAAAAAGGTCGAAGATCAGATAATTCTGTTACCTTCAATAATCCTAAATCATAGAATTTATTTATCGAACTGTACGCTAATTAACCTCAAGAAAACTGATACAATGTGTTCTATAGATAGCCATTTATGAATAGTCTTATTTTGTTACCGTTAGCCCAGGTAGCAGATCAGGTAACATTACTATTTGAGGGCTTAGTTATGTCCACAGGGAAGGGTTAGGAAAGTGCTGATCTAATTAGTATTAAGTCTTAAGCTCCACTATAATTTGATGGATCACTACTCGTGGATGAGAGACCTAGTAATAAATGCATTGTCTCATTATGCCACAATATTAAATAGATCAGTTAGCGAGTTTGACGTGGTCCAAATGCGAATTGAAATTGTAAAGGCAAATTTGATAACAGAGTCATATTTCGCACAAGAATTAATTGAATACATATCTAAGAATGGAATCGTTGTAGGTCCAAATACTGGCAATACGATCTTCCATTATAGTAAGATAAGGAAAACCATTTTCAATGCTTTAGATTGTTATGCAGATGGTCTGAAAAACACAATAAAAATAATGTCACCTAATTCAACTGATCCTCACTCAGACTTTTATTTGATGGAACAAGAAATCGAAATGTGTGCTGGCTTAATGAAGGAAATTGAGGACGAACATGGTAACATAAATACCATTACAGATAAGGCTTTATTTTAGATATTTTTGGCAAGATAATTATTACCTATCGATAATATCACAATTAGAAATCAAAATGAGCACCAGTCAGCTTCATATCCTAAAACAGATAACATTGAATGGATGTTTTGATTACCCATTAAAGGTGCAGATTCAAGTATGAATATGAATCTAACATTGTTTTGATATTCATTTTAAAGTTACGACATTCTCCTTTTTGAGTGATTATCATCAAAAGATGCATGTACAATTTTGAAAGATAGTCCCTCCTCGTAAGGACCCTTTGATATAGCTTTTAAAATGCCTTGTTTGACTGAATCTAGCCGCCTCTTGTCTGAAATAATGTCCTGCGGAATTTCAATCTTTAATTCCAATAAAAGTAATATATCTTTAGTTTTAACCAATAGTAAAATATTGAATTAATACTTTATATGAGCTTTGCAATTTTTTTAAGGCCTAGTAAGTAAATATTAATATTGACATTCTCATTTAATAGAAATTTTTCCAATTTTTTCCTAGGTGATACTAAAGTTATTTAGAAGATGTCGTTTCCACTTGTAATTACAATTCGGAGATGTAAACTGGCGCCCAATACCCTCCCTATTTGCCAGCGCAATTTTGAGCATGACATTGTAAGACAAAAATATAGCAATTTGCAATAAGTATCATGAATAAGAAGTACTACCAACTATCTTCCGATCTGACTATCTGCAGAATAGTTAATGGAATGTGGCAAGTTGCAGGTGGACATGGACAAATTGATCATGAATTGGCAATGGCAGATATGTTAAGATATCATGACGCGGGATTTACTACGTGGGATTTAGCTGATATCTATGGTCCAGCAGAAGATTTTATAGGAGATTTTAGGCGTAGATTATCAAAAGTAAAGGGTAAAGAAGAACTAGACAAGATTCAGTTGTTTACAAAATGGGTGCCTCAACCAAGCAGGATAACACGTTCTATGGTCAATGGCAGCATAGAGACATCGATTCGCAGAATGGATGTAAGCTCTTTGGATTTACTTCAATTTCACTGGTGGGATTATAACAATCCGTATTACATGGACGCGCTAAAATATCTATCAGACCTCAGGGATAAAGGAAGTATCAAGCATCTGGGTCTAACAAATTTTGATACTGATCATCTGCAGATCATTACTGACTCAGGCGTGCCAATTGCATCGAATCAGGTTCAATATTCAATAATTGATAGAAGACCAGAAGTAAAAATGATACCATTTTGCAGAAAACATAACATCAGCTTGCTTACTTATGGAAGCATTTGTGGAGGATTATTATCTGAAAGATACGTAGGAAAACCAGAGCCATCTATTACTGATCTAAATACATTAAGCTTGCAAAAATACAAAAAAATGATAGATACATGGGGCAATTGGAATTTGTTTCAAAGGCTTTTATTAGTTTTGGACAACATCGCAAAGAAGCATAGAGCAAGTATCGCAAATGTTGCTACTAACTACATCCTTTCCAAAGCTACGGTTGCAGGTGTTATTATTGGTGCAAGGCTCGGGATAATTGATCATATAGATGATAACAGTAATGTTTTCAACTTCAATTTGGATGACCCGGATCTTGAATCGATTGATCAAGTATGTGAGAACGAAAATAATCTATATGAGATTATTGGAGATTGCGGTGAAGAGTATAGATAATTAGTCCGTTCTCTAAAGAAAAAACCGAAAAGAATTCAATTCTATTCTCTTTTTAATGCTACAATTGGAAGTAATCTGGATGCTTTTAAGGCAGGAAACAAACCTGCTAGTACACTAAGTGCACTTGAAATCAACCACACCCTGGTCATGTCAGCGGCCAGAAAAATAGGAGCTATTTGTGATTGGTTCGATGCCCCATCGTTACCAGCAAAACCTGCGCTCAAAATATAAGCACCAACAATTCCTCCCAATATGCCACACGTGGCCCCAAAAATTCCAATCATTAATGCCTCGGTCAAAAACAAGGCAAGTATGTGTCTACCTTTTGCACCGATTGCTTTCATTGTTCCAATTTCGCGTGTCCTTTCTATAACTGATGTATATAGAGTTGTAATAATTCCCACTGCGCCAACAACTAAAGACACTATTGCTATGCTTAAAAGAAATGCGCTAATGCCTCCCGTAAACTCTTGCACAGTCTTGATTATAGCCTTAACAGTTGTAATTCCAATATCGTTACCATAAAGCTTTCTAATTTCTTGCTCGATTGAATCTACATAAATTCCCGATCTAGCAACTACAATTAACGAATCAAATTTTCCAGATTTATGAAATAATGCGTTGCCAACTTCGGTATCGATTACCGCTGAATTATCAATATTTGGATTTCCTGTTTGTTTTATTATTCCTCTTACAACGAAACTTTTTGATTCTTGTTCTCTCTTGCCTGTTGTAGGATCTACAAAAGTGTATGTGGCCTTAACGGTCTGAAACAACTTTAAAAATGGAGCAGACTCACCAGGAGGATTGGCCAAATCATTTGAAATAATTATGGCGGAGGGATCATTTTGTCGTATAGTAGAGCCTTCGACAAATTCCAGCGTAGGAGAAAGTACCGTTAGTTTCTGAGGATCCATAGAGAATACTTGATACTCTTTTGAGTCTCCTTGAGATTCCAGGATTACTTGAGATTGATATGACGGAATTACATCATCAACAAACGGTAAAGATTTTAGCCTATTTTCAACTGCCGCATTTAATGTAATCTTTGGAGTTGGCGGTGGTCCAACGACTGGTCCTCCTCCACCTTGCTGCACCTGGGCCGGATTTATGAAAATGATATTGGCTGCTAGATTACTTAGCTGTTTGTTAAAAAAACCACCAAATCCAGCACTAATACCTCCAACAGCCACCATTAAACTACTTCCAACCATTACCATAATTATGGTCAATATGGATTTAGTTTTTCTTTCTTTCAATGCATCAAATGATAATGCAAAAATATCTTTAATATTCATGATTCTGCTATCTCTTCCTTATCTTTTCTGAAAATTCTCCTTGTAAGTGGAATCCTCACCACCCAGAAGTGATTCAATGTCTTCATCATTTCCTTTGTCATTATCATGACCACTATTTTCCTCCTTGTGTTCAGGCTCTATATTTGGGATCCCAGTCTTTTTCTTTGATCTGAATCTTCTAACAACTATGAAGGCTATTATCCCTATTATGGCTAATATTACTACGATTAGTAATGTATCATAATTGCCAAGAAAGCCTTGTCCCTTATTACTTGTTGTGACAGGAGAAACAAATTCAACAGTTCCATTATTAATAACAGTGTAACTATTTCTCAGGTCATCACTATATGTTACTTTTAATGAAACAGGATAATTTCCAGAAGAAGTGTTATTATTCATTGCCAAAGGAATACTAAATGGGAGTGGCGAATTTTCTTCTAAATCTCCAAGATATTGAGGGAAAGAAGATGCAGGAACAAGAATTTCCTTATTTTTAGACCCTTGTGTAGATGATGGTGGTAATTGTCCTTCACTTTGCTCGGCTAAGCTCGTTGATGATGATGATGATGGATTTGATATCTCAATTGTTGTGAATAAAGCCAATGTATTGCCTTTATTCAAAATATTTCCAACAAGATTTGGATTTCCACCTATATAGTTAACAGCAAGATCATTAATATTTACTGTGATATCACCTTTTACATTTGCACCTAGATTAAAAGATTCAGACTTGGCTTGATTATCATATATATATTGTATCGATACCTTAAAGGATACTGGGCTATTAATCAATGATTTTGAAGCAAAAACTCTTGTCAGGAATTGTTTTGTGGTATATGGATCTATTTCATTCAGGTTCCATTTTGAATCGCCAAGGATCTTTATTGAGCTGGACTCTGAAACAAGTGAAACTACAGCATCTATGATTGGTTTGGTATTGGTATTGGTAATATTAAACTGCAGTTCGTCTACTCTGCCTGCTACGAGGGACACAGTATTATTATTTGGAGGCATGTCGATCCTATCTGTGTTATTATTTTCAAGACCGGGGATAAATGTATTATCATTAGAATTATATCCACTAACTTGAGTTATTGCATAAGTGAGGTTCTTATTTTTAGCCCCGTAGTTACCATTAGTAACCAAGTCATTCTCGTCATTATTTTGGTTCAAGTTCTCAGACAGAGAAGGCACGTTATTTATCATTTCAGAAGTAACGGTAGATGAAAGAGTTAAACCAGACTGTGGAGAGGAGGGTAAGATATGAACCCCCATTGATTTGTCTAATGTCTTTTTGTAACCATATGCATTATTATATGATATCTTTAGATCTATATTTTCAAGTATACTGCCTACGGAATTGCTAGCGAATATCACAGGATTTATTTGTACGCTTTCACCGGCTGGGATTGTTCCCACATTAAATGTTGTGGTTCCTGCACTTATTAATGGAATTACTGTAGATTGTTGTACTGTGGTTATGGAGTCATTAACGTTATTACTAGTCGTAGGAATCACATTATTATTATTATCAATTTGATCCTGTTGGTTCCTAGCAGACACTTCGACAATAACGCCGGTAGCTGCAGCCGATCCTTCATTTTTAACTAGTGTTTCTACTATATTGGGTTCCCCTGGAAGTAAACTTACCACATTTGAAAAGGTCGATTGCTTATCTTGGAATGTCTGATTGTCAGACTTAGAGGACATTGCGGATGAAAATGATATTGCGTCTAAAATAACTTTACCGCTGAGTTTAAAGGGAACTTTTATCGATCTATCTCTCATATTTTCTTCATCCTTTTCGGCAACATTAAAGTAATCTATGTTGAGGGAACCGGTGTATTCTTTTCCTACTTGCGTATCCTTTGATATAGTTACTGGAAAGTATAGTGTAAATGTTTGACCTGCGTCAACAAGACCATTGTAGCTAGCTAGCGCAGTATCATTATCGATATTCTTTGGAGATACGTTTGTCGTAAACCCAGACGGGAAATCAAGTGATGCCCTTATGCTCGTCACATCGGAAAAACCTCGGTTGATTAGTACAATAGCCAGTATGGAATCACCTTCTCCTGCTCCTACTTCTTGTTTTGTTACTGGAGGTATGTCTTGTGCTGCTGAAGAATCTGAAGAGCTTTCGGCAACCACTGATCCCTGAGCAGTTTGATCAGTGAAGAAAGAATCTATAAAGGCGAATTTTGTGGGACCTTCATTATCATTTTCATCATCTTCATCATCTTCATCGCTGCTAGGGGAACTGACAGCAGGAGCAGTAACGGTATTTGTGATAATGATAGGGGGCTGTGACTCTTGTTCTGGTGGTTCTTCTTCTTCTGGTGGCTTTTCTTGTTCCTTTGGTAGTTCATCTTTCTTTGGTCGGTCTTGTTCATCTGAGTTTTCTGAAGAATCCTTGCCAACCTTCCGTGACTTCTCGTCACCAGTTAATTTTTCCTTTTTATTACTCTGGGAGGTAACTTCCTTCTTTTTGTTATCCTCTCCGTCACTCGACTTCGCAAACACAGAAAATATTGTAGAATATGGGCCTAGAATACTACCTGTCAGCAATAAACACATACAGGATAGCGAGAGAAAAATATTTAGCCGATTATCATAACTGTAATTATGACCCTTATTGAAGAACATATTCAAATCCCAAAATTTTTTACTTCTTTTTCGATTCTTCCATCTTTGATATGTATAGATCTATCGGTGTTTGCTGCTAGATCATGATTGTGAGTTACCATAATTATCGTTCTTTTGAACTTGTTTGTTAGTAGCTTTAATAAGCCAAAAACATCCCCCCCTGTTTTAGTATCCAAATTTCCTGTTGGCTCGTCTGCAAGAATTATGGCAGGATTATTCATTAGAGATCTGGCTATTGCCACTCTTTGTTGCTCCCCACCGCTCAAGTTAAACGGTTTTGATTGTACTTTGGATTTTAATCCCAAGAAACTTAGTAACCTAATTGCCCTCATTTTTCTTTCAGACTTATTCATTCCGCTTATTATGGCTGGAAATTCTACATTTTTTAGCACATTTGTCCTATTAATTAGATTATAAGATTGAAAAATAAACCCGATAGACTTGTTTCTCATTGCCGCCGCTTGGGAATCGTTCATGGAAAAAATATCGACGCCATTGATAAATACCTGTCCGCTGCTGGGCCTTTCTAATGCTCCTAACATATTAAGCAAAGTACTTTTTCCACTACCTGATGGACCAACTATCGACACGAATTCGCCTTTTTTTACATTAAATGTAATGTTTGCGATTCCTATTACTCTGCCTGCTTGGGATTCCCAGAATTTTGAGAGATTCCTAACTTCTAGTGCAACAAGATCATTATCATGATTAGAGCGAGTCAATTTATCATTGTCATCTGATGAGATCATTCAATATTGTGGAGATAATACTGGAATTATTAAAGCAAATAGGCAATAATGCACCACATAGAAGACATTATAATATTAAAACTGTCTAATCTTATTCGTAAAGATATATAGAATAGATGAAAAGTGAACTGAATAATTTCGACAAATTACTCCTTAATTAGATATTAAAGTATCTCATATGCTACGGACAGTGTTTGAAATGCTCAAGACTTTTTTTGGGTTGATTTAGTCCGAGATTTATCTCAGAATCAGTGCGGACTCAAGAAATCAGACAGCAACCTTTTATAAATGACTGTATTTGATATCCACATTTCATGCAACAACCCATACTAGACAAGATTGATCTAAGGATCATCCAAGCTTTGGCCAAAGATTGCAGAGTATCTTATAGGAATATAGGTTCAGTTGTTGGTCTGACTACAAAGAGTGTTAGAGCAAGAGTTGTCAAAATGGCTTCTAGTGGTGTAATTGAAAAATTTTTTGTCTACATAAATCCTGCAGTCCTCGGGTACGGAACAGAATGCATATTGAAAATGAGATATAATGAGATAACAGAAAATATTATTGACCGTCTTAATCTTTTGGGAGACCTATTCTTACATGTTAGACAAATAGGAGGAACTTCTGTATTTTCTTTAGTTGTAAAGACTGGAGCTGAGGATAAGATTCCTCTTCTTATTGATTCACTGAAACCTGCTGTCATGCAGAGCATGTTTGTAAGTCGTCCATATGTACAGAAGGGACCAAAGGAGTTAGATTTTAAGATAATCAAATGTTTGTTACCAAATCCTCGTATGCATATTTCTGAAATTGCTAGCAAGCTGTCGATTTCTGCAAAAACTGTAAGTAGAAGATTAGATATGATGAAAGAAAATAATGTAGTACAATTTTCTATATTAGTCAATCCTGCTTCTACAAGAGGTTACATCCAATTTGTTATTGTGATATCCGTTAAGGAAACATTGTATCAATATGTTCTTGAATGCATCTACCGTGAACTATCAGGAAACCTTCTTCTCCAGGCTCCTATCACAAGTCCTGATAATCTAATCGTATTGATCATGTTCAGTCAGGATATTTTCACTGTAGACTCAATTCTAAGGAAGGTCGAGTCATTTGATGGGGTCAAGACAGCAGAATTAGATATACTAACTGGAATAACACTATCACAGGATTGGATGGTTAATGAAATTGAACGGAGATTGACAAAGATCGAGCAGATAAATCTCAAAAAATCAGCTAAAAAATAAAAAGAGGATAGTGATCTAAAAAAGCGAATTTCTATTCACATTTTTTTATTTCTATTTTTAAACTTCAGTGAGGTTAAGGAGGTAGATAATGAGAAAGTCCAATAATTTTGATTCATTACTTCCGATCAAATCATTGAGTTTCTATATTTTCTAAGCAGGAGTCAACAGAGAAATGAAATATTGGGTTTTATTATTATAAAAAAATTAAGAGTGGATAGATTAATTTTTATTAATCTATCACGATGTTGCGCTTATTGTCGTCCTTCTCTCGAAAAATCTCTTAAATTGTCTCTTGCAGCGTTTTCGAATGTATTTGCTACATTAGCATTCAGCCGTGAAAATTCTTTTGCGTTGTCTCTTGCGTACTGTATTGAATTTTTCCATGCATCCATTGATGCAAATAGGTTATTGTTTGCTAATCTGGTTGCGACTATTGTATTGTCTGTAATATTGCTTACTGCTCTTGCATAATTTTCTGTGACTCTTTGTGGAGAACCCCAATACGACAAGTATGAATTTTGTACATTTTCGATGTACGGAACCCATAAGGATTGCATTGAATGGATAACCTCTTTTTGTGAATCTAGAAAACTATCTGCAATATCTTTTGTTGCTTGAATTGTCTCTTGTTGATATTCGTTAACGGTCTTTGTAAACCGCGGAATTTCCTTTACTGCTTCATCCGTTGTCTTTCTAACTGTTGATTTTGTTTCGTCGAGTGCGATATTGATTGTTTCTCTATTTTTTACTTCTTTATTTGATGCCATGTTATTATATAGGACACAAGCGCATATATATGTTGGTATTAATTGGTATTTATTACCATTATA